>Ga0137415_10006359_pt1 | contig 11703 bp, 15 predicted proteins | sample CZODoug3_1_1_16f_FD_183082 | JGI IMG/M metagenome (GOLD analysis project Ga0137415, IMG submission 183082) | Vadose zone soil fungal communities from Angelo Coast Range Reserve, California, USA - CZODoug3_1_1_16fungal (Hybrid Assembly) | ecosystem: Environmental > Terrestrial > Soil > Vadose...
GGCTGGTCGACATCGTGGACGCGACCGACCCGGCGTTGTGCGGAGGCAAGGCGGTGGGCCTGGCGAAGCTGAAGCGGATCGGCTTGTCTGTGCCGCGGGCGATATGTCTGACCACGGACTTCTACCGGCACTGGCTCGACGTGTCGGGCTTCGGAGCCCGTCTGACCGAGCTCGTGGCGAGCGCCGGCGACGCCGACGTTCGAGGCAAGGTCCTCGAACAGATCCGCTGCGAGGTCGAGGCAACGCCGCTCTCCGATGACGCGGACGCGGCGGTCCGGGACAGCGTTGGCCGTCTCACCGTTGGGCGGGACGGCGACGTCCTCTCGGCACGCCGGTGGACGACAAGGACTACCAGGTGCCGTTCAAGTTCACCGGCAAGATCAACAAGATCACGCTCATGATCGACCGGCCGAAGCTCACGCCGGAGGACGAGAAGAAGCTCATGCAGGCGCAGCGGAACAACAAGGTGAGCGAGTAGCGTGAACAGCGCAACAACGACATGAGGGGGGATGAGATGCTGACACGTCGACCGCTGGTGGTTGCGCTCATGCTGGGATTGGCCGTGACGGCGACCGGGTGTGCGAGCTCGGGCAAGGTTCGCGTCAGCTCGGCCAAGAGGTGCGCCGCGCACGGCGGCACCTATAACGCCGGCGCGAAGAGTTGCACGTATACGGCCTCGACGAAGAGCGCTGCGCAGACCTGCCAGTCGGAGGGCGGGTACTACGACACCGCGGCGGACGTCTGCGAGATCGGCGCAGAGTAGGCGATCAGGACGGGACAGAAGGAAAACGCCATGATCAAGCGTGTTGGGTGGCTAGCCGTGGTGCTCGCAGCGCTCGTGGTCGGCGTCGCCGCGGCCCAGCATCCGCTCCTGGATATGGCCGCCGGGCAGGTGACGCAGAAATATCAGCAGGCGACCTGCGAGCAGCTCTGGGAGCAGCGCGGCAAACCGAAGTCGGCGCGGGAGCAGGAGATCGTCCAACTCCTGCGGGGCGATGCGCAGCTGCGCACCTAGTTCATCAACAAGATCGCGGCCCCGGTGGCCAAGCCTGAGAGCCCGGCCGGGCCGCGGCTCGACCCAAAGGCCCTCGAAATTTTGAAGGCGTCGAGCGTGCGCCTCGCTGCGGCTCGCTCGATTTTCTCACGAAGCGCCTTGCCATCCTCGCCGCGCGGATGGCGGCGGTGACCGTGGTGGCGGGCCTGGGCGTGGCCGTCGCCGGGTGCGCCACGTCGGCGGAATGGGACACGTGGCAGAGCCACCCGGTGCACTTCGCCTCGGGCAACCACGCCATGTTCTCGATGCGGAACAACGATACCTTGGTGCGCGGCAGCCGCGCTGGTCTGGATGCGGCTCGCAACGAGAACTGGTTTGGCCGACCCATCACCGTGGAGCAGGCGCAGATCCTGGAGCGCTGACCACCGTGAAGGACGCTGGCGATGAAGAGCGATGGTCCGTACTGCTCGCTCGAACCTTCGGTTCTGCGCTGCTCGCTGCGGTGCTGAGCCTGCTCACGGTAGACGACGCTCTGGCCGGCCCGCCAACCGACCAGCTGCGCGGCGCCGTCGACCGGGTTTTGAGCGTCCTGTCCGACCCGGAGCTCGAGAAAGAGGCGAAGACGCTCGAGCGGCGCCGGGCGATCCGCGCGGTCGCCAACCAGATCTTCGATTTCACGGAGATCTCCCGGCGCAGCCTCGCGCTGCACTGGCAGGCACGCACCGCGGCGGAGCGCGAGGAGTTCACGCGCCTGTTCGGGGACCTGCTCGAGCACACGTACATTTCGAAGATCGAGAATTACTCCGGCGAAAAGATCCAGTACGTCGGCGAGACGCTCGACGGCGATCGCGCCGTGGTCCGGACCCGGATAGTGACGAAGCAGGGCACGGCGATCCCGTTGGACTACCGCATGTTCCCGCAGGGGGACCGCTGGCGCGCCTACGACGTCACGCTCGAGGGCATCAGCCTCGTCGCCAACTACCGCGCGCAGTTCAACTCGATCATCCAGCGCTCCGGCTACCCGGACCTCGTGGCGAAGCTGCGGGTCAAGTACGACGAGCGCGCCGAGCCGCGCGAAGCCGCGTCCCGCGACGCGCTCGGCGGCGCGGGAGCCACCGCGCCGCTGCTCCTGCCGCGCCAGGTGCGCTAGAGAGCCTCAGCGCTTCTTCTCGGCGAGCTCCCAGATGGCGTGACTGTCGGCGGCCGGCTTCGCCGTCGAGAGCAGCGGGAACTCGTTGCCGCCGAACCACACGGCGACCTTGCGCCCGCGCAGGTCGGCCACGCCCCGGATGCCCGAGGTTTTGAAGGCGAGCTGGCGCATGCCGCTGAAGGCGAAGACCTGGGCGATGTTCACGAGCGGCGCGCCCTGCTCACGCGTCGCCAGCAAGCTCGGGAGCCAGCCGAGGCCGAACTGGGCGCCGCCGGCGGCGACGACCTGTTCGGGAACGATGTCGGGGCCGCCGGGCCGGATGATAACGTCAAGGTTCTCGGCGGCGTAGAAGCCCTTCGGGTTCGCGGCGTAGTAGCCGGCGAACTGCGCTTGCGTGACCCACTTGAGCTGCAGCTGCACCCGGTCGCGCGTCTGGCCGAGCCCGTGGGCCACGCCGATCGCGGTCACCGCGCAGGCCAGCGCGAGCGCTACCGCGAAGACGCTGCGTCCCGCCGCCGATATCCGGTCCACGTCGCGTCGACTATCCCGCCGGCCAGCGTGGCGATCAAGGGATGACGCTCGCCCGACCGGTAGGCCGTCGGGCGTACGTCGAACGTCCAATAGAGGCCAGGGGTCGCGCCGGATAGCATTCATGCGGCTCGAGTCAGCGGTGCCAGCGGTCAGAAGAACGCGTACCTCGGCCAGACGCACGTCCACACCAGCTGGTCGTTCGACGCCTACATCATGGGCAACACGCTCACGGAGCCCGAGGAGGATTTGCGATGTGCTTGTGGATGCGAATCGTGATCGTCACCGCCGTCGCCGCCGTCACGCTCGGTTGCGCGACCTCACAGCAGTGGACCGACTGGAAAGGCCACCCGACGCACTTCGCCTCCGATGATCACTTGCGCTTCTCGCTCGATACGCCGGAACGGGCCACGCGGATCATGCGCACCGACATGCAGAAGGCGCGCGACCAGGTGTGGTGGGGCAACCCGATCACCGTGAGCCAGGACCAGATCGTGGAGAACTGACGTGATGAAGATCCTTCGTCGTCTCGATCTCGCTTCTGTCCTCTGTCTCAGCGCGCTGGTGTTCGCGGGATGCGCCAAGGCCACGACGCCCTCCACGCGGTCCGCGGCGGCCGGCCTGCCTCAACCCGATCGGATCATCGTGCACGACTTCGCGGTGACCGCGGCCGACGTCGCGCTCGACCGCGGGCAGGGACCGCGGATGATGCGCGACACCGGCTCGGGGGCCCAGTCCGAGGAGGAAGTGCACGTCGGGCAGGCGGTGACCAAGGCGGTCACCGACAACCTGATCAAGAATCTGCGCGAGCACGGCGTCAACGCGGAGCGGGCTGCCGAGGCGGCACCGCCCGGAACGATCACGGCGTCGATCCTCGGCGAGTTCCAGCGCGTGGGCCCGGGCGATCGCGTGGCGCGCACGATCGGGCTCGGCCTCGGCAGCAACGAGGTTCGCACGCGTGTCCAGATCTACCAAGGCGCCGGGACGAACGTGAAGCTGATCGCCGAGAGCGCGACCAGGACAAGCAGCAGCCTCAGGCCCGGCATGGCCGTCATGCTGCCCCTCGGCGCCGCGGCGGGGACCTTCGCCACCACGGCGGTCGTCGTGGGCGGGAGCGCGATCGCCAGCGAGACGTTCTTCGCAACGGTGGAGGCGGACGCCAAGCGAACGGCCGAGGCCATCGTCCAGCGCATCGGCGACTCCTACCAGCGGCAGGGATGGTACTGGACAGACTGAACACCTCCATGTGGCGCCGGGTTCTGTCCTCGAGTCGGTTCGTCGTGATCGTCGCCGTGATCGGTACGTTAGCCAGCGCGCAAGCGCTCGTGCTCTACGGGGCCATCGAGGTGGTCCGCGTCGTGCGCGAGGCGTCGCACGCGGTGGTGTCGTCCGAAGGTTCGAAGATCGTTACGCTCGGCCTCATTCAGGCCGCCGACCTCTTCCTGCTCGGGATCGTGTTGTTCATCATCGCCATGGGACTGTACGCCCTCTTCGTCGACGATACGCTGCCGTTGCCCCCCTGGCTGCAGCTCCACGACCTCGAGGATCTCAAGGCCAACCTGATCAGCGTCGTGATCGCCGTGCTGGCGGTGCTGTTCCTGAGCGAGGTCGTGAAGTGGGACGGGCGGCGCGAGCTGCTCGGTATCGGCGTGGGTATCGCCGCCGTGATCGCGGGACTCACGTTCTTCCTCTCGCACAAGATCGACGGGAAGGATTGAGGGCGTTCGCCGGTCGTCGCGACGATCCGGCGAGAGCACGTGCGAGATGGCGCGAAGGATCTGGCACCGCGCGGCAATCCGTCGTTCGTCCTACGGCGAAGGTCCTATAGGGCGCTCGCCGTCGGTGGCGGTAGGGTCTGGGGGGTAAGGAAGGAGGGTCTGCGGTGAGGCTCGAGCGGCCTGGCCCCGCGTGGCCCAGGATCCTCGCGGGGCAGAAGGCGCTGGTCACCGGCGCCAACTCGGGCATCGGCAAGGCCGTCGCGATCAAGGCCGACGTCTCGAACGAGGCCGAGGTCCAGGCGATGTGATGTTCGATGCCTTCGGGACGATCGACATCCTCGTCGCCAACGCCGGCCTGCAGCGCGACGCGGCCATCGACGAGATGACGCTGGAGCAGTGGAATACCGTCATCGCCGTCAACCTGACCGGTCAGTTTCTCTGCGCCCGCGAGGCCGTGTGCGAGTTCAAGCGCCGCGGCGTGCGCAACGAGGTCTCGGCCGCGGCCGGGAAGATCGTCCAGATGAGCTCGGTCCACCAGCTCATTCCCTGGGCGGGCCACTGCAACTACACGGCGTCGAAGGGCGGCCTTCATATGCTCATGCAGACCCTGGCGCAAGAGCTGGCGCGGCACGGCATCCGGGTGAACAGCATCGGTCCCGGTGCGATCCGCACGCCGATCAACAAGCAAGCCTGGGAGACGCCGGCGGCCTACAACGACCTCATGCGTCTCATTCCGTACCAGCGCATCGGGGGTCACCGTCTTCCTGGCGTCGGATATGGCCGACTACATCACGGCGCGACCATTTTCGTCGACGGGGGCATGACCTGTTACCCGTCCTTTGCCACGGGTGGCTGATGGCGATGAAATCTGGGTTCGCGATCTGCGTCGTCGTGGTGCTGGCCATGGCCGGCCGGGCCACCGGCCAGGAGATTCGCCCCACGCTCGACAAGATCAAGGAGACTGGTGTCGTCCAGCTGGGCTACCGGGAGACGTCCCGTCCATTTTCCTTCCGCGGCAGCGAGGGTCAGCCGGCCGGATTCTCGGTCGACCTCTGCCTGCAGGTGGCCGGCGCGATCCGGGAGTCGCTCAAGATCCCCGAGCTCAAGGTCGCCTGGGTGACGGTGACGCCGGCCGACCGCATCGCGAAGCTCGTCAAGGGCACGATCGACCTCGAGTGTGGGTCGACCACGATCACCTTCGGGCGCATGGAGCAGGTCGCCTTCAGCCACATGATCTCCGTCGACGGCGGGAGCCTGCTGGCCACCGCCGACTCCGGCATCGGCATGGTGAAGGACCTCGCCGGCAAGCGCGTCGGCGTGATCCCCAACACGACCACGGAGAAGGCCCTCGCCGCGGCGCTCGCCGGCGCGTCCATTCAGGCGAAGGTGATCCCGGTGGCCGAGCACGGTGAGGGCCTGCGGGGTCTCGATGAGGGGCGGCTCGACGCCTACGCCTCGGATCGTCTCCTGCTCGCGGGCCTGCTGACCACCGCCGGGAACCCGGCGAAGCTCCGGCTGAGCGGCGAGTACTTCTCGTACGAGCCGTACGGGCTCATGATGCGTCGCGGGGACAACGCCTTTCAGGCGAGGGTGAACCGCACGCTCTCCACGCTCTACCGCTCTGGTCTCGTCCAGATCTACGAGCGGTGGTTCGGGCCCTTCGCGACGGCCAGCCCGCTGGTGAAGGCCCTCTACCTCCTTCATAGCTGGCCGGACTGACCCTGAAGGGCTCACGTCGGGGGTGCCGTGATGGGCAGTGATGGCCGGCGCGCGGTGACACTGGCGCTCGCGCTTCTGTTCGCGGCGCCGTCTCTAGGAGAGGGCGAGTCGCTCAACGCCGCTTACCTCCGCGTCAGCACGTCGGTGGTCGTGATCCGTGCCCAGGGCCAGGAGGTGACCGAAGGAGGCACCGTCAGGTTCAAGGAGATCGGCTCGGGCGTGCTGATCTCGCCGGACGGGAAAGTGGCGACCGCCGCGCATGTGGTGCAAACGATGCAGAACATCACCGTGGAGTTCCTCGGCGAGGAGCCAGTGGCCGCGCGCGTGATTGCCTCCGAGCAATGGGCCGACATCTCGATCCTCCAGGTCTCGCTGGTGCCCCGCGGCGCCACGGTGTCGAAGCTCGCCGACTCCGATCCCGCCCGCGTCGGGGATCCGGTCTTCATCGTTGGCGCGCCCTACGGTCTCAGCTATTCGCTGAGCGAGGGGATCATCAGCGCGCGGTGGGCCGCCGACACGGTCACCAAGGACTTCCCGCTGGCCGAGTTCTTCCAGACCGACGCGGTGATCAATACCGGCAACTCCGGCGGGCCGATGTTCACCCGGGCGGGCGAGCTGATCGGGATCGTCAGCCACAACATCACGAAGTCGGGCGGGAGCGAAGGGCTCGGCTTCGTCGTCACCGCGAATACCGTGAAGAGCCTGCTGGTGGATCGGAACCGCGGGTTCTTCGGGTTCGATGCCATGCTGGTGTCGGGGGCAATGGCCCAGGCACTCAACGTGCCGCAGTCGGGGGGGTTCCTCGTGAAGCAGGTGGCCAAGGATTCGGTGGCCGACAAGCTCGGGCTCAAGGGAGGAGACCGCATCGGCATCGTGGAAGGCCAGCATATCGTCGTCGGGGGCGATATCTTGCTCGCGGTCCAGGGGATCACCATGGCCAGCGCCGCCGACCGCGCCACAATCCTCAGGAAGCTCGAGACCATCCACGAGGGCGAGGACCTGCGTGTCAAGGTCTTCCGCGGCGGCAAGATCGTGGAGCTCACGACGATTTTTACCGGCTTCTAGATTGGTGGGGCCCGATCGGGCCCGCGGAGGCACGACATGAACCCTTTGGTGGATGTCGCCGAGCAAAAGCGGTTGAACGACGCACGCGAGACGCACGTCCCCTGGAAGAAATGGGGACCATACCTCAGCGAGCGACAGTGGGGGACGGTCCGCGAAGACTACAGCGACGATGGCGACGCGTGGGGCTATTTCTCCCATGACCAGGCTCGCTCTCGGGCATATCGGTGGGGCGAGGACGGGCTGGGGGGACTCTGCGATGAAAAGCAGCGGCTATGCTTTGCGCTCGCGCTGTGGAACGAGCGGGATCCCATCCTGAAAGAGCGGCTGTTCGGGCTCACCAACGCCGAGGGAAACCACGGCGAAGATGTCAAGGAGTACTACTTCTACATCGACAGTACGCCGACCCACTCGTACATGAAGTATCTCTACAAGTACCCGCAGCGTGAGTATCCGTATCGCGACCTGGTGGAGACGAACCGGGGACGATCTCGGGAAGAGTTCGAGTATGAGCTGCTCGATACCGGCGTATTTGACGACGACCGATATTTTGACGTGTTCGTCGAGTATGCGAAGGAGAGCCCGGAAGACATCCTCATTCGCATCACGGTTCACAATCGCGGGCCTGAAACGGCCCGGCTTCGTGTGTTGCCGACGCTCTGGTTCCGAAACACCTGGTCCTGGGGCGAGGAGCATCCGAAGCCTGTGCTACGCGCAGTGGGGCCCGGCGCCATTCACGCCTCACACCATGAGTGTGGCGAGTACTGGCTGTCTTGTGAGGGGACCCCGGAGTTGCTCTTCACGGAGAATGACAGCAATGCGCATCGTCTGTGGGGTCAGGCCAATGCGTGTCCCCACGTCAAGGATGCGTTCCACGAGTACATCATCTCGGGGCATGGCGAGGCGGTAAATCCCGCCAAGGTCGGAACCAAGGCCGCGGCCCACTATGCCCTGGACGTGCCCGGCGGCGGAAGCAGAACCGTCCGCCTGCGTCTGGCGGCCGCCCCGCTCGACGATGCGTTCGGCGGTTTCGAGAGGATATTCGCGAGCCGGATGGCCGACGCCGACGAATTTTACGACCGGATCACCCCGCGATCACTGAGTGAAGATCAGCGCCGGGTGCATCGCCAGGCGCTCGCGGGAATGCTGTGGAGCAAGCAGTACTACTATTTCGACCTGGAGCAGTGGCTGCGCGAGCACGGGAGTCACCCGCTCATCGAATCCGGCCGCACAGGCGTGCGGAATACCGAATGGTTTCATATGCTCAACAGCGATGTGATCTCCATGCCGGACAAGTGGGAGTACCCGTGGTATGCGGCCTGGGACCTCGCCTTCCACACGATCTCCCTGTCGCTGGTGGACTTTGATTTCGCCAAGGAGCAGCTGCTGCTGATGCTGCGCAGTCTCTATGTCCATCCCAGTGGGCAAATTCCCGCGTACGAGTGGAACTTCAGCGATGTGAATCCGCCGGTGCACGCCTGGGCCACGCTCTACCTCTACAAATTCGAGCGGACGCTCGGCCGGGCGGACCTTCGTTTCCTCGAACGCTCGTTTCAGGGGCTGATGCTGAATTTCAACTGGTGGGTCAACCGCAAGGACCCCGCTGGGCGCAACGTGTTCGCCGGGGGATTTCTGGGTCTCGACAACATCGGCGTCTTCGACCGCAGCGCGCAGCTCCCCACGGGCGGCTCTCTGGAGCAGGCTGATGGGACGGCCTGGATGGCGTTTTACTGCCAGAACATGCTGGAGATGGCGCTGATCTTGACCGAATACGACCCGATGTACGAAGAGGTCGCTTTTAAGTTCGTGCAGCATTTCATGTGGATCTCCTACGCGATGGACCGCATCGGCGAGCATGCCGACGAGATGTGGGATGAACAGGACGGCTTCTTTTACGATCTGCTGCGGCTGCCCGACGGCCAGGCGATGCGACTAAAAGTAAGGTCGCTGGTTGGGCTCCTGCCGCTGTGTGCGGCGACGGTGTTCGATAGCGACGCCGCGGCGCGTTACCCGAAGCTGATCGAGCTGATCGCCCTGTTCCGCAAACGCCATCCCGAGTTGATTTCCCATATGGCCCCGACCAGCGAGGGATTCGTCGGATACAAAGGACGGCGTCTGCTGTCGATCCTCAACAAGAAGAAGCTCGAGCGAGTGCTCGCGTACTTGCTCGACGAGAATGAATTTCTCGGGCCCCACGGCATTCGCTCTCTATCGCGGTATCACCTGGATCATCCGTTCGTGTTTCACGTCGGTGGTCAGGAATACAAGGTCCAGTACCTGCCCGGCGAATCCAACACCGGAATGTTCGGAGGGAACTCGAACTGGCGGGGGCCCGTCTGGATGCCCGTCAACGCGCTGCTGATCCGTGCGCTGCTGAATCTGCACAGCTTCTACGGCGATGAATTCAAGGTTCAGTGCCCGACCGGCTCGGGACCGTACTTGACCCTGTTCGAAGTGGCCCAAGAGATCTCCCGCCGGCTGACGAGCACGTTTCTGCGCGCGCCTTCGGCCCCTTCGACAGGCTCAGGGCGGGGCCAGGCTGGCCGGCGGCCGGTCTACGGAGGAACCGCCAAGTTCCAGGACGATCCGCACTGGCGCGATCTGATTCTCTTCCATGAATACTTCCACGGCGATAACGGCGCGGGGCTCGGCGCCAGCCACCAGACGGGGTGGACCGGTTTGACCGCGGTTCTTCTCGACCTGTTCGGGCGTCTCGAGGCCAAAGATTTGGAGGTGGAACCCGAGGAACTTGTCACCCGGCTCGCGACGACGCAAGTAGGCGGGGAACAGGAGGCCACGAGGTGAGCCAGCCGGTCCCGCTGACGTCCGCGGCGGCACCTCCGCGCAGGCTTACCTCCGAAGAATCGCCCGACGATTTTTCGCTGGTCCTCGGCGGGCCGTTATATCAGCTCTGGCGGCGGACGCGTCTGGCCGGAAACACTCTGGACTTGCTCCAGCGACGCATCATCGTCATCGCACTGTTCGCCTGGGCGCCGTTGCTGGTGCTGTCCGTCGTCGAGGGCCGCGCGTGGGGCGGCGGGGTGACGTTGCCGTTTCTCTACGACCTGGAGGTGCATGTTCGCTTTCTGGTCGCGCTGCCGCTGCTCGTGGTGGCGGAGCTCGTCGTCCACCAACGCATGCACCCGATGATCCAGCAGTTCGTGGAGCGTCGCCTGATTCCGGACACGGCGCGGGCGAACTTCGACGCCATTCTGGCGTCGGCCCTGCGCCTGCGCAACTCCGTCGTGGCGGAGGTGGGGCTGATCGCGTTCGTGTACGGGGTCGGCGTGATGGTCATCTGGCGGACGCACACCGCCGTGGATGTCGCGAGTTGGTACGGCGCAACGGCGCGGGGAAGATGGCAGCCGTCGCTGGCAGGCTGGTGGTTCGGCTGCGTAAGCCTGCCGCTGTTCCAGTTCATTCTGCTGCGCTGGTATTTCCGGTTGTTCGTCTGGGCACGCTTCCTCTGGCACGTGTCGCGCATCGGGCTGAAGCTCATGCCCACCCATCCGGACCGCTGTGGTGGCCTGGGGTTTCTCGCGAATGTCTGTCCCGCCTTTGCGCCGGTGCTGCTCGCCCAGGGCGCTGTGCTGGCGGGGACGATCGCAAACAAAATCTTTTTCACCGGGGCGAAGCTGCCGCAATTCAAGCTGGAGATCATCGCCGTGGCGGCCGTGACGCTGCTCTCCGTGCTGGGGCCGCTGCTGGTGTTCATTCCGGTCCTGGGCCACGCGAAGCGCGTCGGCCTGCGCGAATACGGCTCGCTGGCCCAACGCTACGTGCGCGACTTCGACGACAAGTGGCTGCGGGGCGGCGCGCCGCCCGCGGAAGCGTTCGTCGGAAGCGCCGACATCCAGTCGCTGGCCGACCTCGGCAACAGCTTCGAGGTCGTGAGCGGCATGAGGTGGGTCCCTTTTACCAAGGAAGCGGTGCTTCAACTCGCCGTGTTCATACTCCTGCCCCTGCTGCCGTTGACGCTAACGATGATTTCGCTGGAGCAGCTGCTCGAGGCGTTCCTGAAGGTCGTCTTCTGAGGCTGATCCGCCGGACTGCCGAGCCAGGCCGATGGGACCAAAGTCCGATGGCGCCCGGCGGTGCGCGCGCCTGAGAATCACGAGCCTGTCACCTGTGCGCCCACTGAAGGATTCGAGCCGAGGAGGACGCGAGATGCGCTCATGCACCGGGATCTTGGCGCTCGCCGGCTGGGTGCTCGCGGCGTGGATGCTGGTCGCTGGCTGCGACCGCGTCACGGCGTCGAAGGTGGCCGCCGCGCCGCCGCCGCCCACGGTCGTGGTCGCCCCGGTGCTCGTGCGCGACACGCCGATCGTGCGCGACTTCGTGGCGCGTACGGAGGCGGTGCCCACCGTCGAGATCCGAGCCCGCGTCGCGGGGGTGCTGGAGCAGGTTCGGTTCCGAGAGGGCTCCGAGGTCAAGCAGGGGCAGGTGCTGTTCGTGATCCAGCAGGCCGAGTACAAGGCCGCGCTGCAGGCCGCCCAGGCCCAGCTGGCCAAGGCGCAGGCCGACCTGACCCG
>Ga0137415_10006361_pt1 | contig 11701 bp, 12 predicted proteins | sample CZODoug3_1_1_16f_FD_183082 | JGI IMG/M metagenome (GOLD analysis project Ga0137415, IMG submission 183082) | Vadose zone soil fungal communities from Angelo Coast Range Reserve, California, USA - CZODoug3_1_1_16fungal (Hybrid Assembly) | ecosystem: Environmental > Terrestrial > Soil > Vadose...
CATCGGGAAGGCAATCGCTTCATATTCCTCGGGGATTGTCGTCCTCGTCGCGCTTTTTTACATCTTCTGCGAGTCCAAAGTTTGCTACAGCACTGGGATGGACGGACTCGAGCCGCTGCGAATCGCTTACTTCTTCGGTTGTCTGGGAATCGTCGGGGCAGTTGCCGGAAACCGGGCAAGGGACACCTCGGGGCCACAATTCGGAGGGGGCCGCGCAATCCGAGACCTCGTCCTCCCAGCAACTACCATAACTGTAATCTCATACTACCCGATAATGTTCACTTTCGCGGGGACGAGGCTTCTTGCACCGCTCGATCCGTTCCCGTTGCTCGTCGTCGTCGCCTTGACCTCGATGGTGATTGCGGCCAAGACTTCCAAGGTACGAGGTCGATCACTGGCGGTCGCCGTCCCAGCATTGGCGAATGTCCTATTGCTGCTGATTGCGTCAGGCATCGCGCGAGAATACTTCGCCGGCGTCGTTCCAATCGCGATTGAGGTAGTCGGCGTCGCCTTCGCCAGTGCCTTCGCCGGCGCACTCTTGGGCTCTGGCTCCCGAGACAGCACATCGCCCTCCCTCCGGGTCTTACAATCGAATGGTCTGATTTGGGCCTCGGTCGTTTTGGTGCTAATCCTGATGCTGGTCTTCGTTCCTGATGCGACGTCCAACGTGATCCCCCGGGGGAGCACGGGTTTGAATGCTGAGAACCCAACCGCCCCCGTCTTCGGGCCCCTTGTCTATGCGGGAGGGTTCATGCCGGGAGCGTTCGCCAGGCCCACCGGCGTCGCGTCCACGGTGAGCTTTGCTGGGACCAACGCGTCTTCGATACAGACCGACAACTTTCTCGCGGGTGGGATTGGTGCCCACTCGGCTCATTGTTGCGTCGACGGGATTGACTTTGGATACAGGTTCGACGTGTTCCTCTATCATGACGGGAGCGAGGAGCTCGCTGCCGCGGCGTGGGAGGTGTGCGATTCGAATATGGCGTGCGGCGGGCACTCTTGGCAACACCTCATGTTCTTCACATCGAAGAACGTGAGCCCGCAGCTCCAATCGACGGTGAAGCTGGCTCTCGAGTGGCAAAATCGGACGGTGGTCTGGTCTTACTCCGTGGATCAAGGACCTGTCCAACGGTTCGCAGCCTTCAACCCGCCAGCGCAGGAGAACCCGTATTTCCATGTGGGGACACTTGGGAACCTCCCTACGAGTCCCGAGCCTCCTCGCCTTCTCTACCCCCAGGGACTGCTCAACCTCATCTCCAGCCCCCAAGCCTCAGGATACTACTTCTTCCAGTACGGGTTGACAAGCAAATACCCGATCGGGCACGGAGGATGGCAAGTTACCTTTCTCTGTCCTTGTTACTCATTGAAGGGGGCCGACTGGACGTGTCTCAATCATTCGGATTCCGTCCAGGGCGACCAATCCTATTGGAAGGTGATCTGGCGCTGGGGAGAGCCCTACTCTAATGTCGTGGCAGGGCCTTGCGACGGAAGCGAGGTCTCCTGCGCGAGGTTCCGCTACGACCCTTCTTCTACTCTTGCAAGCTTTGAAAGCCTGTGGTAAAGGGCTGTGTGCGGCGTGTCCTGGCCGTTTCATCCTACAGTAGCGGCTAAGTGGGCGGGTTCTTCTGGGCGTAGTACGGCAGGACCTGGTCGATCAAGTCGACTGAGGAGATGAGCATCCTCCTGCAGCAGTACCTCTTGATCTTTAGCTCGTCGAGGACCTTGCCTGGGTCTTCCCCGGCCTTCACCTTGGTCTCAAAGTCGGCGAACCTGTCGCCGATCATCTTCCCGCAGGTAAAGCACCGTATAGGAATCATCATTGTTATCTGGTCACCTGTATGATTTTTGGCGTCTTCTTCTTGCTCCTGGTCCGCCGAACTTCTTGGGCTCGGTCTGTCTCGGATCGCCCGCGAGGAGGTATTTATTGTAGGCGGCCATCCTCTCTCGAAGGCTGGCGCCCTTGACCTGGTCGAGGTAAGCTCGCGCGATGGACATCGCCGCGGCGTCCGCCTGGCTCATGAACCCGCCCCCGGCGACGTTGATGTCGAGGTCGTACTTCTCCCTCAGCTCGCCCACGATCGCCACGGGGGCCATCATGTGAAGGCGCGCGACCTCCGGCTGCCACACCTCCAGCGGCACGCCGTTGATGCGGATCCTTCCCTTTCCGAGGATGAGGGCGGCGGTCGCCCTAGAGGTCTTCCTAGCCCCCGGGTAGAGCTTCGGCTTTGTTGCGGGCTTTGTCTGAGTCACCAAGTCTAGCTCAACCGTTCCATCCGATGTTTCGCGCCAACTCGAGTATCGTGGTGTACATCGGGAGCGGCCTCGTCGCCATCGCGTCGTCGAGCCTCGTCATCGTGACCGCGGAGTACTTTGAGGGGACGCCGATGTAGACGCGGAGCCGCTTGAGTCCCATCGTCCCCTTGGCCTTTTCCTTCGGGACCATCCCTCGGACCATCCTCCACATTATGTTGTCAGGCTTCCTGGGGTGCAGAGGACCGTAGATCGGGTTCACCTTGCTACCAAGCTCGAGCTTCTGCTTCCACGCCGCGATCACAGTGTCCCTCTTCCCCGAGAGCACCGCCTTCTCCGCGTTTAGCACGACGATCCTGTTGCCCCTGAGGATGCGCGAGGCGACCTCGGAGCAGAGCCTTCCGGCGATGTGGCCTGTCGCGTCGATGTAGACCGTGCCGTTTCCGCCTGCCGCGGGCGTCGGCGTCTCTTCTTGCTTCGCTGGCTTCGCAGCCTCCACTTGTTCCGCAGGCCCGGCGGACACTTTCGCCTTCTTTGCCGCCGACTTCTTTGGCGCTTTCTTGGCTTTACTTGACAAGGGCGACCCCGCTCCCTTCTGGATATTTCTTGACGAACTCTTCGACCGTGAACGCCTTCCCGCCCGCCTGCTCTATCTTCGACCTCGCTGAGGCTGAGAACGAGAACGCGCCGACGTTCAGCTTCTTCTCTATGATGCCGGTGCCGAGGACCTTGCCCGGGACGAAGACGGCGGACGCGTCGCCGATTCGGGCAAGCCTTCCGATGTTGACCTCGGGCCATGTGACGTTGCCTGACGCCAAGAGCCTTGCCGCCTCCATCCAAATCGCGTTCTTCCCGCTGCGACCCTTCCTCTCCAGCAGGATTATCGCGCTCCGGAGTATCTTGTTGTCCTTTGTGAGCTTCAAAGCCGTCATACGGCTGCCTTCTCCTCGACTTCCTTTTGGAGCTCTTTGAGCTTCTCTTCGAGCTTCTCGATGGACCTCGTGATTATCTCCTTCGCGGGGAGCGTCCCGCTCGTCTCCACCTTGAGGACATAGACGCCTTCGCTCTTGCCCTCGGTGAGGACGGCTGCGGTTGCGGGCTGCCACTTTGCGTGCTCCTTTCCTCTTCCGAGCCTCGCGTAGGCTTCGAGCTTAACGGACTGGCCGACCGCGAGCTTGACTATCGGGATGGCGGGGCTGATGGGGGAGATGTCCCTGTCCTCTGAGACTAGGTCACCCGAGACGACGGTGCGGGGCTTGTCCTTCGCGCTGGCGTCTAGCACCAGCAGGACCCTGCACTTTTGGCAGCCTAGCGGGCTGCCGCAGTCGCACTTCTCGGGGAGGACGTACCTCTCCAGGTCCGTCTTCAAGGGGATCATGCCCAGCCTGTGGGAGAGTATCTCGTCGTACAGGACGGAGGAGTTCTCGAGGATCACGATGTCGTCGATGGCCATCGAGGGCACCTCGGAGATGCAGAAGCGCCTAACGGCGTTGGCGTAGCTGCGGTCCACTCCCTCCAGTTGGAGGGATATCGTGTCCTCCGTCTCTTGAAGCACCTTTACCTTCGGCATTACCAAAACTTTCTATCACTCACCGTGGGAAACAGGGAATTTACTTTGCGAATCCTGGGGTTTAAAAGCCTTAGTCTGGTTTTTGCCGCGCCGTTCCCGAACGCGATTCGGTTCCCAGTCGTTACGCTCTGCGGCCCCTTCGTCCGCCCTTCTTCCTCGTCGTGTCGTGAGGGATGGGGGTCGCGTCCTCTATCCGCCCGATCCTAAAGCCGGACCTCGCGATGGCCCTGATGGCCGCCTGCGCTCCGGGGCCTGGGGTCCTTGGGCCTGTGCCTCCCACCGCCCGCACCTTGATGTGGACGGCGGTGATGCCCTTGCCCTTCGCGACGTCGGAGGCGGCCGACGCGGACCGCATCGCCGCGTACGGGGAAGCCTCGAACCTGTCCGCCTTCACGTGCCTTCCTCCTGATGAGAAGGATATCGTCTCCGCGCCCGTCAGGTCGGTGATGTGCACTATTGTGTTGTTGTAGCTGCTGTAGATGTGGACGACCGCCCACTTCTCCTTTAGGGACGCGTCTTCGTCCGGGGACGAGGTGATCTGCCCGGTGGCGGCCGGTGGCGTTGCCTGCCGCTCTTCGACTTCTACCTCTTCCATCTTCTCCTCCCCAGCAGTCTCCGGTTCGACTTTTTCCGACGCCGCCATTGTCTAGACCACTACCTCACGCCGCGACCGCAAGCGTTGTCTGCTCGATGGGCGCGGGCACAGCTGCCGCTGCGGCTGGCGCGGCCGGCGCCGCAGGCTTGGGCGTCCCTATCCCGCCCGTGACTTGTATCGTGCCCTCCTCGGCGGCGGTGACATGGTAACCTGGAATGTCGATGACGCGCTTGCCAAGCTTGATGTGGCCGTGGACTATGAGCTGCCTCGCCTGGAGCGGCGAGACCGCGGCGCCCTTCTTGTAGATGAGGGTCTGCAACCTCCTCCCGAGGAAGTCCTCCACGCTCAGGTTCAACACGTCGTCGAGGGTGACGCCCTCGCTGACAAGGCCCCTCCTGCTGAGGCTGTCGAGCAGCTTCTTTCCGTCCTTGGCGCGGACATCGACCGAGGCGGCGAGCAAGTGCCTCGCCTGCTTTCTGATGTTGCTGAGCTCCCCCTGGGTCTTCCAAAGCTCCCTCTTGTTCCTCAGGCCGTACGTGCCGACGAGATACAGCTCCTGTGCAAGCTGCTCGCTGCGCCATGGGTTCTTCGGCCTTGAGAAGGACTTCCTCGGTCTCTTTGGGTCGCCCATCGACTACTCCCCGCTACTTCTTCTCTTCGGCCGACTTCGCAGCCTGCGCGGCCTGCTGTAGGGTCGCCTTGCGCACGCCCACGGTCTTGCCCTTCCTGCCCGTGGTGCGCGTGCGCTGACCCCGGACTTTGAGCCCAAGGGAGTGCCTGACTCCTCTCCAACTCTGGATGTTACGCTCCCTCTCGACGTCTCCTTTCATGACGAGGTCGAGGTCAGAGCCGATGAGCTGTTTCGTCTCCCCAGAATCGGGGTCGCGCTTCCTGTTGAAGGCCCACTGGGGGATGTTCAGCGACGAGGTGTCCATGAGGATCCTCTCGATGTCCTTGACCTGCGACTCTGATAATTGTCCAAACCTCATCTTGGGGTCGATGCCCGCCCCCTGGACTACCGCCTGCGCAAAATTGTATCCGACGCCCTTCAGGTCGGCGAGGGCGGCGACCGCCTTCTTCCTCCCGTCCAAGTCCTTGCCCTTCAGCCTGACCAGGTACCTGAACTCGGAGGCCGGAGAAGACGACAAGTTTGCTGTTTTCAGCCCCCAGTCGTCACGATTTAAGAATTGCGGACCGCTAGAGCATCTCGACGCTGTAGACCTTCCCGTCCCCGTCCATGTCGAGGCCGTGGAGCACTACTGCAAAGTCCGCCGCGTGCTCGTCGTAGCCCGCAAGGACATGGTCGGCCATGTTGGTGAGCCCGATGACCGCGGCCTTGGTCGCTGCACCGGAGAGACCAGCGGCGACCACGCAGACCTTCGATGGGTCCCAGGGGTTGCGTATTTTGGTTAGGACGGAGTCGAACTCGGAAAGGAACTTCCTTCCTGAGGCGTCGACGATTGCTCCGAAGAAGCTCTCCTCGGAGAAGCGGATGGGCATGTGCTTGTTAAGCTCGGCGGATATCACGTTTGTCCTAGGCCCCCCGACGACAAGAAGGTTCGAGCCCTGGAGCTTCTCGGCCTTCAGGTCGACGTCGAGCTTCACGGGGAAGGTGCGAGGGACCCTCACGAACTGCCCGAGGGCGAAACCTAGCTGTATCGCGTAGTGACCGTCCTTTCCCTGAGTGCGGTTTGGCCCGTGCGCCTCGGGGGAGCCCACGACAATCCAACCGTCGAGCTGCCCGTCTTCGGTGATGAACTCCTTCAGGAACTTGCCGAGTTTCACCGACCTCGAAAGGCCCGCCGGCAGCCCGAACTCTTCGCCCTTCACATCGAACTCGACGGCATAGCCGTCCGACGCCAAGGCGTAGAGCTGGGCCTTGCCTCCCCGCACTGTCTTCTGGGAGACGCGTTTCACCAACCCCGCGGCCTCGAGCTTCTTCATGTGATAGTACACCGCCTGGTGATAGAGACTCAGTTCGCGCGCGATCATCGAAGGGTAGTTAGGGCCCTTCGTTAGGATCCTCAGGATCTTGTGGCCGAGGCCGGCGGCTGCCGGGAAGAAGTCCGAGGGGTCGGTGTCGGCGAGGACGCGCTTCGCCCTGGCGTCGCGCATCTGCGGGTCGAGAAGGACCTTTTCTTTTCGCACGGAGACCGCGCCGCGGATACCATTAATAAAGAAATATGCATGGTAGGCCAGGTCGCTCGGGTCGGGTCGAGTGAGCCCTGCACAAACGGCTTTGCATACTTGCCTCGCGGAGTCGGTGCTGCTTATTACGACTCGGCGGGGCGCAGGCTCCTAAGAACATGTGTGGAATCATAGCGGCGGTCTCCGCGGAGCAGGAGGTAGCATCGATATTGCTTGAAGGGCTGAAGCGAGAGGAGTACAGGGGGTACGACTCCGCCGGCGTCGCGGTGCTGAACGGGAGGGGCACCATAACCGTCAGGAAGGACGAAGGGAGGGTGAAAGAGCTGGAACAGAGATACAACGTGGCGCGTCTCCGCGGAAAGGTCGGCGTGGCGCACACCAGGTGGGCGACGCACGGTGGCGTCTCCCAGAAGAACGCGCACCCGCACCTCTCCTGCAAGGGCGAGGTGGCGATCGTGCACAACGGGATAATCGAGAACTACCTCGAGCTGAAGAAGGAGCTAGAGTCGACGGGTCATTCGTTCACCAGCGAGACGGACAGCGAGGTCATCGCCCACCTGATAGAGGTGGAGTACGAGAACGAGAGGGACCCGGTGAAGGCGACGCTCGCCGCGGCGAAGTCGATGCGGGGGCAGTACGCGTTCGTCGCTCTCTTCAAGGACAGGCCAGACCTCCTCGTCGGGGCGAGGTACGACGCCCCCCTCGTGGTGGGGATCGGGGAGAAGACGAAGTTCCTCGCGAGCGACGTGCTGGCGTTCCTTGCGCAGACGGACAGGGCGATCTTCCTAGACAACAAAGAGGTGGTCGAGCTCACCCCGACGAGCGTGCGCATTTTCAGCATCAAGGGGAAGGAGGTGGCCGTAAAGAGGAACGAGACCCAGCTCGCGTGGGAACTGGGAAGCCTGAGCAAGGCCAACTACGCGCACTACACCCTGAAGGAGATACACGAGCAGCCGAGCACCGTCCAGAGCGCCCTCTCGCAGGACCCGGCCAAAATACGCGCGATCGCTGAGAGGTTGAAGGGCGCCAGGTCGGTGGTGCTGACGGCGGCGGGCTCCTCCTACCACGCGGCGCTCGTCATGAGGAGCAGGCTCGCGCTGGAGGCCAAGATGAAGTGCGAGACGATACTCTCCGGGGAGTTCGACAGGGAGCTGCCCTTCATCGACGAGGACACGGCGTTGGTCGCTCTGAGCCAGAGCGGCGAGACGGCGGACGTGCTCGAGGCGGTCAAGAAGGCGAGGAGGAACAAAGTCGGGAGCGTCGTCTCCATCGTCAACGCGGCGGGCTCGTCCCTGGCGCGGCAGAGCGACCAGGTGCTCCTCCTGAACTGCGGCCCTGAGGTGGGCGTCGCCGCGACGAAGAGCTTCACGGCGCAGGTGATGGTGGGGAACCTCGTCATAGACGAGATCACGGGGAAGGACACGATGGGCGACCACAAGAGGTTGGGGGCGTTGGTCGAGAAGGCCCTCGAGACCGAGCCGCTCATGAGGAGGCTCGCCCGCGAATACCGGGACAGGCCTGACTTTTACTTCATCGCGAGGGGCGGCAACTATCCCGTCGCGCAGGAGGGGGCGCTGAAGCTCAAGGAGCTCTCATACATCCACGCGGAGGGGATGCCCGCGAGCGAGCTGAAACACGGGACCCTCGCCCTGATCGAGAAGGGGACACCCGTGGTCGTCATCTCGCCGGACGGCCAGGGGTATGACGACATCATCTCCAACGCGCAGGAGCTCGCCGCGAGGGGAGCGGAGATAATCGGGGTCGCGCAAAAGCCTCATCCTGTCTTCAAGCACACCGTCAAGATCCCGGCATCCAACACCTCCATCGGACCGGTCCTCGAGGTGATCCCTCTCCAGCTACTCGCGTATTCGATGGCGACGGAGAGGAAGAACGACCCCGACTATCCGAGGAACCTCGCGAAATCCGTCACCGTCAAATGATTTAGCTTAAAGCACGGTCTGTCCGAGAGCAGAGTCGTGGGACAGAAGCCAGAGAGCAGACCGGTGAGGGACAAGAAGACCAAGAGGTACCTCAGATATCCGGAGAAGACGATCGAGGTCGGCCCGAAGACGGTCTCCGAGCTCTTGGACGCGATGAGCCAGACGGGGTTCCAAGGGAAGAGGCTGGGGGAGGCGGCAAGGATATGGTCCGAGATGGTCGGTCAGAAGGGCTTGACGATATTCATGGGGTACGCTGGGTCCATGAGCACGACGGGGCAGTGGAAGATAGTGCGGTGGCTCATCGAGAACAGGTACATCGACGTCCTGGTCAGCACCGGCGCCAACGTCTCCGAGGACATCTTCGAGGCGATGGGGCACAACTACTACCAGGGCACATGGCTCGCGAACGACGAAGAGCTCCTCGACGCGAAGATCGACAGGTTCTACGACATCTATGCGGACGAATACGACTACCGCGAGCTCGAGGGGCTAATCAAGAAGTTCGCCGGGTCGCTCGACGCCGGCAGGGTGTACTCCACGAGGGAGTTCCTGAACTTGTTCGGCAAGTACCAGTTCGAGAGGGGGATAAGGAGCATCACGGCGGCGGCGTGGAGGAACAAGGTGCCCGTCTACTCGCCAGGACTGATTGACAGCGGCTACGGGGTCGCGCTGAGCCTCCTAAAGCGCGAAGGGAAGCTCATCAGGCTGGACCAGACCCAGGACATGGAGGAGCTGGGCCAGATCGCGGAGAGGGCGAAGAGGACGGGGGTGGTGTACATCGGCGGCGGCGTCCCCAAGGACACGATCCAGCTCGCGACGATAATAAAGTCGCTCGCAGAGGGAGGAGAGGACGAGACGCCCCACGACTACGCGATCCAGATCACGACGGACTCGCCCCAGTGGGGAGGGCTCTCCGGGTGCACCCTCGAGGAGGCCATCAGCTGGGGGAAGATAGCAGCGGACTCGAAGAGGAGCGTAGTCTACTGCGACGCGACGATCGCCCTGCCACTCATCGCACACGCCATGAACGAGAGGGTCAGCCCGCGGAAGGACGCGCCCGACCTCAGCTGGGTCTTCAAGAAAAAGTGAGGCGCCGCGCGCGCTCAGGGGGCGTAGGCCCCGACGACGAGGCTGCCGTATCCGCTCGAGTTCCTCAACAGGGCGACGTAGCTCGTCGAGTTGAGCACAAGGAAGGAGGGCTGCATCATCTGGGGTTCGAAGGGCTTTGAGTTTGAGAGCGAATAGAACGTTAGGGGCGAGAAGACCAAGGATTTCCTAAGGCTCATGGAAGAGTCATAGACATTCACCTGCCTGTCGGAGATCGCGAAGAGCGAGTTGTAGGCCCAGATCAGCTTCGACGCCGGGAACCCCAGGTTGTGGAAGGTCCCGCTCCCGCCCCCAGACGCGCTGACCACCTCGACCTCGCCCGACGACGGGATCGAGAGGTAGACGCGCGTGCCGTCGGTCGCCAGGCTGGTGTAGCCACTAGAGTCGAGGTTGCCGCTGCGCAAGATCTCTCCCGTCGAAGAGGAGAGGACGGCGAGGAACGGGTTCCCCCCCTGGTACGGGCCGCCGAAGTAGTTGCCCTGGGACCAGTAGGTCTCGGAGAATAGCGACGCGACGAGGCCCGAGCCCGCGGAGGACGCGATGACCTCGCTTGGGTAGTAGTCGCACATGTTTAGGAAGACAGGCGTCGTCCACTCCTTCTGGACACCCGACGCGTTCGCGGAGTAGGCGTAGACGGTGACCGTGTTGCCGCGCGGCTGGGTGCACCCCCACCCTCCGGGGTCCGCGCCGGAGGTGAACAGGTAGAACTGGCTGCTGTCGGAGCTCGCGAGGTTGAAGGAGTCACCGGGGACGGTCGTCTGTGAGGGCCCGGCGGAGGAGAAGAACCAACCGTCGTAGTACGCGTAGAGGCCGCCCGCCCCCTTCTGGACCGGCTGGGAGCCCATGGGAGATGGCGGCTGGTCGTTGTCGGGGAACTGGATCTCGAGGGCGGAGTAGAGTCGCAGCAGCCTCATCGTATAGGTCCAGGAAGGGGCTCCCGACGACGTAAGCCGGGAAAGGCTGGAAGAAAAATGGTCGCCGAAGTAGCCGTCGGAGACGTAGACACCGCCGTCGGAGAGGGGCAAGACGTCGGTCACCGTCCCCTGGCTTTCGTTGAGGGACCATAGTTGAGTGCCCTTCGAAGAGGAGAAAGCGAAGGCGGACGACCCCGTAGAAAGGAAGAATCGGGTCGGGTCGCCCGTGTTCTGGTAGAGCTGCCCGTCGACGCCGGGCCCGGCGACGCCGTCTAACAGGGTCTTCCAAGTCCCCCCGGAAGGAGGGGCGCTCGAATGGGAGGAGGAGAAGACGTTGCCGAGGCTGGTCACAACGGCCACTGAGGAGGGGAACGACGGGGCGGGCTTGGTGCTCACGACGACGGAAGCACCCACCGAGAGCGACTGCCGCAGGAGGAGCTCCCTCGAGAGGCTCGAGTTCCGCATCAATAGGAGGGAGAGGCTGGACGGTATCAGGCCGTCGTTTGCTATCGTGACGTTGCCTGCTCGCGAGATCCCCACACGGAGGTGCTCGAGGGACCTCATCTGGGCAACCTGTCCTGCCCGTTGCGCCGCCGATTCGGCGTTCTGGCTCGATGAGAGAGACATGGAGATGGCTTGGAGCGACGCAATCGCGAGAAGATAGATCATGATGAACCCGTAGACGGAGCTCAGGGCGGCCCGGTCCTTCCGCCCCCGGCGAGACGCGACCTTCATGACCTTTGAGTCGGGCGGCCTATTTAGCCGGCCATGCGCCCCCGGCCGTCAAAGGATTTATCCCGGGCCGGGTCGGGCGAGAGTCCGCCCAAGAAAATGCACTACGACGGCTCTTTCGAGGTCCCTGTATCAAAGGAGAAGGTCTACGACTTTGTGATGAACCCCTCGAAAATCACCTCCATATTCCCCGACGTCCAGGACCTCAAGATCATCGACGAAGACAACTTCTCGCTGAAGGCGAAGGTGGGGATCTCTTTCATCAGGGGGATGATGGACGTCAAGATGACCATAGTCGAGAGGAACCCGCCGACGTTCGCGAAGATGAGGGCGAAAGGGAACGGCCTCAGCAGCTCCGTGGAGCTCGATAACACGTTCACGATGGAGGACTCCCAGAACGGTTCGGGGACCGTCGTCAAGTGGGGCGCGGACGCCAAGATTGGGG
>Ga0137415_10006362_pt1 | contig 11699 bp, 8 predicted proteins | sample CZODoug3_1_1_16f_FD_183082 | JGI IMG/M metagenome (GOLD analysis project Ga0137415, IMG submission 183082) | Vadose zone soil fungal communities from Angelo Coast Range Reserve, California, USA - CZODoug3_1_1_16fungal (Hybrid Assembly) | ecosystem: Environmental > Terrestrial > Soil > Vadose...
CGCTGTAGACCCCGTCGACATCGGTCGCCTTCAGCACCGCGTCCGCACCGATCTCGGCCGCCCGCAGCACGGCGGTGGTGTCGGTGGTGAAGAACGGATTGCCGGTGCCGGCGGCGAACAACACCATCCGCCCGTTCTCGAGATGGCGCTGCGCGTGGCGGCGCTCGTAGGTCTCGCACACTTCCGGCATCGCCAGCGCGGACATGGTGCGAGCGGCAACGCCGGCCTTTTCGATCGCGGTCTCGAGCGCCAGCGCGTTCATGACCGTCGCCAGAATGCCCATCATGTCGCCGGTCACGCGCGGAATGCCCTGCGCCGAGACTTTCACGCCGCGGAAGATGTTGCCGCCGCCGACCACGACCGCGACCGCGACGCCCTGCGCCTGCGTGGCCACCAGGTCGGCAGCGATGCGATCGAGGGTAGGCTGATGGATACCGAAATCGCCAGGGCCCATCAGGGCCTCACCGGAAACCTTCACCACGACGCGTCGGTAGACGAGGTTGGTCATGGCAGCTCCTGCGATTTGCCGCTGAAAGCCAACACGCTCCGGCTATCGCACGGGGGTGGAAAGCCTGGACGCTCCGCTGACGCTCATTTCGGTTTGACCAGTGACGCGACCTCGCCGCTGAAATCGCTCTCGGGACGATCGATGCCTTCGCCGAGCGCGTAGCGCACGAAGCCGGTGACCTTGATCGGACCGCCCGCCTTGCCCTCGGCTTCCTTGATCGCCTGCGCGACGCTCTTGTCCGGCTCGTGGATGAAAACCTGATCGAGCAGGCAGACCTCCTTGTAGAAGCTCTTGAGCCCTGATTCGACGATCTTGTCGATGACGTTCGCAGGCTTTCCCTGCGCCTTGAACTTGTCGGCAAGCACCTCCTTCTCGCGCCGGACCACGTCCGGATCGAGGCCCGCGGGATCGATTGCCTGCGGATTGGAAGCGGCGACGTGCATCGCCACCATGCGGCCGAAGCGCTTGAGCTCGTCGGCGTTGCCGGTGGACTCGAGCGCCACCATGACCCCGATCTTGCCGAGGCCCTCGTCGATGGAATTGTGCACGTAGTTCGCGATCACGCCTTTGCCGACCGACAAGGACGACGCTCGCCGCAGGCTCATGTTCTCGCCGATCTTGGCGACGGTATCGGCAATGGCCTCGGCTATCGTGAGGGTGCCCACTTTGGCCGCCTTGATCTTCTCGACATCGGGCCCGACGGAGAGCGCGACGTTGGCGGTCATCTTCACCAGTCCCTGGAACAGGTCGTTGCGGGCGACGAAATCGGTCTCGGAATTGACTTCGACGACCACGCCTTTCTGGCCTTCGACGGCAAGCCCGATCAGCCCTTCAGCCGCGATGCGGCCAGCCTTCTTGGCGGCTTTCGCGAGCCCCTTCTTGCGCAAGAGATCGACGGCCGCTTCCATCTCGCCGTTGGTTTCCTGCAGCACCGCCTTGCAATCCATCATGCCCGCGCCGGTCCGTTCGCGGAGCTCTTTCACCATTTGCGCGGTGATCGCCGCGATCTCCGATTTCGTCTTGGTGTCCTGGGCCATGTCCGATTTCCTCTTGCTGCAGTGCGCAGACGACCGTCGGGCGCTTAATGCTAACGCATCAACGTCTCGCAACGCCCGCAACAGCAGGGCGTCCAACTATTACGCACTGACTATCCCGAGAGCACTGGGCCACTACGACGAGCTAAACGCTACTCGGCGCTCAACTCTTTGGCTTGCGCGATCCAGCCTTCCGTGCGGCCCGGCAGCCCGACCTCTTCACCGATCGTGTGGGCGGCATCGGGCCCCAGCCCGGCCAGCTGCCAATAGTGGAAGATGCCGAGATCGTTGAGCTTTTTCTCGACCGCCGGCGACATGTGGTGCAACTTCTTGAGATCGTCGGCAACGCCGCGCGGACCGGACAGCACCTCGTAGCCGGGGCCAGCCGCCACGGCCGGCAGCTCTTCCGGGATTGGTTCGGCCGCCGCGCCGGTGTCGACGCCGAGGTCACCTTGGGCACGCGAAATTCCGTCGATCGCCGCCTTCGCAATCAGATCGCAATAAAGCGTAATGGCGCGGCTCGCGTCATCGTTGCCGGGCACCACGTAGGTGATGCCGTCGGGATCGCAATTGGTGTCCACGACCGCGGCGACCGGGAGGCCGAGGCGGCGCGCCTCCTTGATGGCGATGTCCTCTTTGTTCGTATCGATGACGAACAGGAGGTCAGGCAAGCCGCCCATGTCCTTGATGCCACCGAGTGCGCGGTCGAGCTTGTCGCGCTCGCGCTGGAGCGTGAGCCGCTCCTTCTTGGTGTAGCCTTGCGACTCGCCGGAGGCGAGCATTTCCTCGAGCTTGCGCAGGCGCGAGATCGACTGGGAAATGGTCTTCCAGTTGGTGAGCGTGCCGCCAAGCCAGCGCGAATTGACGTAGTACTGCGCCGACTTCTTGGCTGCCTCGGCGATGGCGTCCTGCGCCTGGCGCTTGGTGCCGACGAACAGGATGCGCCCGCCTTTGGCGACGGTATCGCTCACCGCCTGCAAGGCGCGGTGCATCATCGGCACCGACTGGGCGAGATCGATGATGTGGATGTTGTTGCGGGCGCCGAAGATGTATTCCGCCATCTTCGGGTTCCAGCGGTGGGATTGATGGCCGAAATGAACGCCAGCCTCGAGGAGCTGGCGCATGGAGAAATCGGGTACCGACATAGGCTCAGTTCTCCGGTTGATCCGCCGCGGACCCGTGAAGCCCTTTCCCTTGCGGGAGGGCCACCGGACGGCTGTTGAGGCCAAGGTCCGCGTGTGAGATTGCCGGGCTTATATAGGGACGAATCGGCCGATGCAAGGACGCAGGACGGTCGATCCGGCTGGTCTTTCAGGCGTTTGTCCCGGCGGCCCCGCCCCCGGCCGGAGGGGTCGCAGGCCGCCGACCTCCGCACTAGCGGTCGGATTCCGAAGTTCCTCAGCACGCGCAGCATGTTCAGATACGAACTGCGGCTATCGGCGGCTTGAGACGCCAACGCGCGCCCGCCCGGCGGCAGTTTCGTACAACCGGGATCGACGTGGCGGGCCAGAAAGCCGGACCACACCTGATTGGGACGTGTGTCCCGGATTTTCCCGCGCCAGCACGAGGTCGCGCCGAGAATCGGAACAGAGCTGGGACAACTGCATCATGACATCCCAGCGCGTTGCCACATGATGTGGCCTTCGCAGTCTTCGAGCGCCCTCTTCCCTGACTTGCGCTCCGGGCGGCGCGGGAGAGAGCGATGAGCCGATCCGAAAGAAGGCAAAGCAGACCGCATAATCACGCCACAAGTCGCACCGCGTCGCGACGCCACTTCCTGAGACTGGGCGGTGCATCCGTGATCACCACGGGACTGTGGTCACTGGATATGGCTTGGATTCGCGAAGTAAGATCCCAGGCCTTACAGCTCGCCGACATGCCACCTCTCGACGGCGAGTGGCTTATCGACGAGGCAAGTCGGCGGTCCGTCGCCGTCGATTGGGGCTTCCAGATTCATCGGACACCCAGTGCCGTGCTGCGGCCGAAGTCGGTCGGCGACGTCGTGCAGATGATTACCTATGCCAACCAGCGAGGCCTCAAGATCGCGATGCGGGGCCAGGGTCATAGCGTGTACGGCCAAGCTCAGGTGGAAAATGGAATCGTCATCGATTCGCGTACCCTGAATACCGTGCGCTTGCAGGACGGCGACATTCTTGATGCGGAACCCGGCGCACTCTGGGGCGATGTGGCAAAGGCTGCGGCCACGCAAGGCCGCACGCCGCCCGTGATGGTCGATGCCATGATGTTGACCGTCGGTGGCACGCTCAGCGTGGGCGGAACGGGAGAAACGAGCCATCGGTTCGGTGCGCAAGTCGACAATGTCCTCGAACTCGATGTCGTCACCGGAGCTGGAGAGCCTGTGACCTGCTCGCGGGAGCGCAACAGCGAGCTCTTCCACATGACGCTCGCCGGGCTCGGGCAGTGTGGGATCATCGTCCGCGCGCAGCTTCGCTTGGTGCCAGCGCCCAAATATGTCGCGATGCGCACATTCATGTATGACGACGTGGAGGCGTTTCTCTCCGATCAAGCCCGGTTGACGGCGGCTGAGGGGCCCGGACCGCTCAACGGGAGGGTGATGCGGGAAGGAGGACGCACGCAGTACGTACTGAGCGCGGGAAGCTTTGTCGCGGAGGCCGACGAAGGAGATCGCGTGCCTGCCTGGATGGCCGGCTTGCGGCACAAGTCCGCGTCGCCGCCGAGCACAATGCCTTATTGGAATTACCTCGATCGCCGGACAGCGAGCATCGCGACTGGAAAGGCAAGCAAAGTCCCGAACCCGGCGCTTGTCGCGACATTGCCGGAAGGATCGACTCGGCCGTTCTTGACCTACATGCTCTCCACTCCGGAGGTCTATGCCGGCATCTGGTTCTTTGAAGTCTCTCCGAAGCTGCCAGCACGCCACATGCAGCCGCTTCAGAAGATGCCGCACGGCGCTCTGGCATACGAGCTACGGATGCAGCGGCGAGCATCCGCCCCTGATGCGCCCGACCACCGGGCGATGCTGGAGGCAAACCGAGCGTTGTTGCCCCGGCTCCTCGAAGCTGGCGGGAAGGTGTATCCACCCTTTGCGCCGATCCTTTCCCCGGCACAATGGCAGGAGCATTACGGCGAGGGCACTTGGAGGCGCTTTGCCGCCGCCAAGAGGCGGTTCGATCCGAGCAGCGTGCTCACGCCGGGGCCAGGAATCTTCTGAGCCCCTTCGGGTCATACGCTGTAATATCGGGCCAGTCCGCGAGACTCGCTCGGAATGTCCACGGCGCCCCAGCATGTCCGTTTTTGTGCCAGTCGCGACGGCACACGGATCGCTTTCGCAACCTGCGGGACTGGTCCGCCGCTGGTGCGAGCAGCGCATTGGCTGTCGCATCTGAATTACGAGGCGGAAAGCCCCCTGTGGGGCCCGTGGCTGTCCGTGCTCGCCCGGCGCCATACCTTGGTCCGGTACGACGGCCGTGGTTCCGGTCTGTCCGATCGTGACGTGATCGATTGCTCCCTCGAGCGATGTGTGGAGGATCTCGAGGCCGTCGTTCAGACATCCAAAATCAGTCGTTTTGTCCTGTTCGGAGCCACCATCGGCGGCATTACAGCGCTATCCTATGCTGCCCGTCATCCTGAACGGGTCAGTCATCTTGTGATCGTCGGCGGATTCAGCATGGGCCGCATGGCCCGCAATCCTACGCCTGAGCAGATCGAGGAGACGGAGCTTGAGCTCAAGGCCATTGAGCTCGGGTGGTCGAATGACAATCCGGCTTTCCGACAATTCTTTACCTCGCTTTTCATTCCAAATGCTACGGCAGATCAGGCGCAATCCCTTAATGAACTGATGCGCGTGGCATCTTCGCCGACGAGCGCCATCAACCGACTACGCCCATTTCACTTTGTTGACCTTCGGGAGAGCGCGCAAAAAATTCGATGTCCGACACTCGTATTTCATTCGCGCTCGGATGCGCGAATTCCATTTGAACAGGGACGCGCTCTGGCGGCGCTCATCCCTGGCGCGCGTTTTGTACCCCTTGAGAGTCGCAATCATTGGGTCCTGGACACGGAACCAGCTTGGCCGCACTTCGTACGCGAGCTTGAAAATTTTCTGCCGGCTCTTCCTGCTAGTCCCCGTGGCGCGGAGCGTGAAACCCTAGAGCGACTTACCGGGCGCGAGCTTGAAGTGCTTGAATTGATCGCACAGGGACTCAACAACGGAACGATCGGGACACTCCTTGGCATCAGCGAGAAGACGGCCCGCAATCACGTATCCATCGTGTTCAGCAAGCTTGGCGTCAACAGCCGGGCTCAAGCCATAGTGTGGGCGCGCGATGTGGGATTTGGCAGAAAGTCGGCCGGATCGTAGGCGCCGTCGCCCGGCCAGCGCCCCCTGGTTAATTCAATTCTGCATGTCCAGCCGGCGGAACTTCTGTATCCGCTCGCCGGTATTGACCTCGGCGGTGAAAATATTGCCCTGGCGGTCGACGGCGATGTTGTGGAGCGCCGTGAACTCGCCGGCCTGCCGACCGGGCCGGCCGAAGGCCCCGAGCGTCGCCTTCGAGGCGTGGTCGACGATGCGCACCTCGCCGTTCATGCCGTCGATCATGTAGATGAACCGCTGTTCCCGGTCGGGCGAGAAGACGAGATCGTAGACCGAGCCGGTGCCCCGCGTCGCCTTCTCGTAGACGTGCTCGGCGACGAAGCTCCCGTCCTTGCGAAAGATCTGCACCCGGTCATTGGTGCGATCACAGACGTAGACCAAGCCATCCTTGTCGATCCGGATGCAGTGCACGGGATTGCCGAACTGCTGCGACGGCGGCTTGCCCGGATCGTAAGCCGGCGTCTTCTCGTCGCTCGGCTTGTTGCCGTAGGCGCCCCAGTGGCGCTTGTAGGTGCCGGTCTCGCTGTCGAACACGACCACACGGCGGTTGGCATAGCCGTCGGCCGCAAACACCTCCTTGGCAGCCACGTCGACCGCCACGTCGGCGGGAGAGCCGAGCCGCTCGGTCGAATTGGAGTCGTTTCCCTGGTCGTTTCCTTGGCCCTGCTTGCCGATCTGCAGGACGAACTTCCCCTCCATCGTGAACTTGAGAAGCTGGCCATCCTTTTTGCCGTTGCCGGAGAGCCAGACGAAATCGTTGTCGTCGATGAAAATGCCGTGCTCGCTCTCGGGCCATTCGTAGCCCTGCCCCGGGCCGCCCCAATGGCGGATCAGGTTGCCGGATTCGTCGAAGAGGAGGACCGGCGGCGCGGCGACGCAGCACTTCGCCTCCGGCGGGTTCTGCTCGGCAGCACGCTCGCGCGGCGTGAGCGAGCCTGGACGGTGCACGACCCAGATACGGTCGTACCGGTCGGTCGCGATGCCGGAAACCTGCCCGAGGATCCAGTTGTTGGGCAGCCGCTTCGGCCAGAAAGGATCGACCTGGAATTGCGGTAGCGAGTTCTGGGCTAGCGCTGCACTCGCGGTCAGCGACATGACGGCCGCGCCGAGCCACGCGATTATTATTTTCATAATGTCCTCCCGCGGGCAGATTTTCCCTTCCGACCGCGGCCACAGGCTATCGCGAACGGGCGGCGATTACACCGCCTCAACCGCCACCACGCCCGGCACCGCCTTGATGGCGCCGGCGATCTGGGGGGAGACCTTGAAGCGACCGGGCAGCTTGACCTCGACCTCGGTGCCTTCGTTCAGCAGCAGGATCAGCGCCACCTCGCCGTCCGCCTTGTCCTGAGTCTTGCCTTGAACATTCCCTTGCACGGCGCGCCCATTGACCGGACCCTCGAGCCGCTTGGCGACGCTTTCGATGGGCGCTTCGGCGCGCAGGAACACGCGCAGGCCCTTGGAGAGCTTGGCGGCCGCCTGGTCGAGCGGCTCGACCATGCCGATACGTGCGCGCACGTCGTCGCCCTGGACTTCGGCCGAGAGCGTCAGCAGGACGGCAGCGCCCGGCTCGAGCAAATCGCGGAACTGCGCAAGGCCTTCGGAGAACAATACCGCCTCGTAGTGCCCGGTCGGATCGGAGAGCCCGATGATGCCCATCTTGCTGCCGGTGCGCGTGCGCCGCTCCGTGCGCGCGACCACCGTGCCGGCCACGCGGCCGGCGCTTGCCCCCGCCCGCACGGAGCGTGCGAACTCGGCCCACGACTGCACCCGCATGCGCTTGAGCGTTGCGGCGTAGTCATCGAGCGGGTGGCCGGTGAGGAAGAAGCCGATGGCATCGAATTCCTTCTGCAGCCGCTCCGCCGGCAGCCAGGGTTCGACCGCCGGCAGGCGGATCGGATCGCCGGCGGCGCTGCCCCCGAAGGAGAACTGCAACGCGCCGCTTTCGGCCGCCTCGTGCTCACGCTGGGCGGAAGCCAGCATGGCATCGACCGCGGCGAAGACGCGGGCGCGATTGCCCTCCTGCGCATCGAAGGCGCCGGCGGCCGCGAGACTTTCCAGCACGCGCTTGTTGACGGCGCGCGGATTGATGCGGCTCGCGAAATCGGAGATGTCGGCGAACGGCTTTTCAGCGCGCGCCTCGACGATTGCCTCCACGGCTTGGCGACCCACGCCCTTGAGCGCGGCGAGCGCGTAGTGAATGGTCTTGCCCGCGACCTCGAAGGCGACGCCGGAGCGGTTGATCGACGGCGGCTCCACCGTGACGCCGAGGCGTTCGGCTTCCGCACGAAATTCCGAAAGCTTGTCGGTATTGCCCATGTCGAGTGTCATGGAGGCGGCGATGAACTCGACTGGATGGTTCGCCTTCATGTAGGCGGTCTGATAGGCAACGAGCGCATAGGCGGCGGCGTGGCTCTTGTTGAAGCCATAGTCCGCAAAGCGCTCGAGCAATTCGAAGATCGCCTCCGCCTGCGCACGATCGATGTCGCGCGCGACGCAGCCGTCGACGAAGCGGCTGCGCTGCTTCTGCATCTCGCTGCGGATCTTCTTGCCCATGGCGCGCCGAAGCAAGTCGGCCTCGCCGAGCGAATATCCGGCCAGAAGCTGGGCCGCCTGCATCACCTGTTCCTGGTAGACGATGACGCCGAAGGTCTCGCGCAGCACCGGCTCGAGCTTGGGATGGATGTAGTCCGGCTGCTCCAGGCGATGCTTGCGCGCGCAATAAGTCGGGATGTTCGCCATCGGGCCCGGGCGGTAGAGCGCGACCAGCGCGATAATGTCCTCGAAACGGTCCGGCCGCATGTCGAGCAGCGCGCGCCGCATACCCTGACTTTCCAGTTGGAAAATACCCACCGCCTCGGCGCGCGCCAGCATGGCGTAGGTTTTCTCGTCATCGAGGGGAATCGCGGCGAGGTCGATCTCGACGTCGCGCCGGCGCACCAGAGCCACCGCGGTTTGCAGGACCGTAAGCGTCTTGAGGCCGAGAAAGTCGAACTTCACCAGGCCCGCCTGCTCCACCCATTTCATGTTGAACTGGGTCACCGGCATCATGGATTTGGGGTCGCGGTAGAGCGGCACCATTTCCGTCAGCGGCCGCTCGCCGATCACGATGCCGGCGGCGTGGGTCGAGGCGTGGCGGTGCAGTCCTTCGAGCTTCTGCGCGATGTCGAAAGCACGCCGCACGATCGGATCACTGTCGCGGGCGGCCTGCAGCCGCGGCTCGTCGTCAATGGCACGGCCGAGCGTGACCGGATTGAGCGGGTTCTGCGGCACCAGCTTGCAGAACTTGTCGACCTGGCCGTACGGCATCTGCAGCACGCGACCGACGTCGCGCAACACGCCGCGTGCCTGCAGCGTGCCGAAGGTGATGATCTGCGCCACGCGGTCACGACCGTAGCGCTCCTGGACGTAGCTGATGACCTCGTCGCGCCGATCCTGGCAGAAGTCGATGTCGAAGTCCGGCATCGACACGCGCTCGGGATTGAGGAAGCGCTCGAACAGCAGCCCAAAGCGGATCGGATCGAGGTCGGTGATGGTCAGCGCATAGGCGACCAGCGAACCCGCGCCTGAACCGCGGCCCGGCCCGACCGGAATGCCTTCGGATTTCGCGTGCTTGATGAAGTCGGCGACGATCAGGAAGTAGCCCGCATAGTTCATGCGGGAGATGACATCGAGTTCGAACGCCAGCCGCGCCGAATAGTCTTCTTCCGTCGTACCCCGCGAGAGTCCGTGCACCCTGAGGCGATTGCGCAAGCCTTCTTCGGCTTGGCTGCGCAACTCCGCGGCCTCTTCGGTCGCGGCATCTGCGGCGTTGGTGCCGGCACCGACGGTGAAGCGCGGCAGAATCGGTTTCCGCGTCATCGGCCGGAACGAGCAACGTTCGGCGATCTCTACCGTCGAAGCCAGCGCCTCCGGAATATCGGCAAACAACACCGCCATTTCGGCGCGGGTCTTGAACCGGTGGTCGGGCGTGAGCTGGTCGCGATCGGTCTCGGCGATCAGACGCCCGCCGGCGATGCACAGCAGCGCATCATGCGCCTCATAATCGTCATTGCTGGCGAAATAAGGCTCGTTGGTCGCGACCAGCGGCAGCCCCTTGGCATAGGCGAGATCGATCAGGCCGCCTTCCACGCGGCGCTCCCTGTCGATGCCGTGGCGCTGCAATTCGACATAGAGCCGGTCGTCGAACAGCTTTGCCAGCCGGTCGCAGCGCGCAGCGGCAAGCGCGGCATGATCGGCCCCCAGCGCCAGCGAGATCGGGCCATCAGGCCCGCCGGTCAGCGCGATCAGGCCCTCGGCGTCGCCTTCCAGCCACTCGAACTTGATGTGCGGCGCTTGATGGGTCGGGGTCTCCAGGAACGCGCGCGAATTCAGCCGCATCAGGCTGCGATAGCCGCACTCCCGTGACGCCAGCAGCACGATCCGCGCCGGCGTGGCGGCAAACGGGTTGCGCGCATTGGGGTCCTGGTCGGCGAAATCGATCGCGAGTTCGCAGCCGACGATCGGCTGGATGCCGTACCCCGCCATCTTGTCGGAGAACTCCAGCGCCCCGAACATGTTGTCGGTGTCGGTCAGCGCCAGCGCCGGCTGGCGATCGGCCTTGGCCAATTCGCCGAGCTTGCCGATCTTGATCGAGCCCTTCAGCAGCGAATAGGCGGAATGGACGTGGAGATGGACAAATCCGGCGCTGGACATGCTCGCGTTCAGGCTTTGCTTTGATGGATGGGACGCGACCTGAGACGTCTCGGAACACCCGCCACGACCGACTCGCTTCCCCGATGGTGAAGCCTCCTCCCTGAAGAGTCTACGCGGAAGCCGAACTTCCGCGCCCTTGTCCGGCTTTTCCCCAAGCGTGAAAAGACCCAGACCCGCGCAAAGACAAAGCCCCGCGCCGCTTGATTCTCAAAGCTGGCTAATGAGTTGCGCCCAGATCGCGACCATCCCGATGAACAGCGTGAGCGACGCCAGCGCCGCCGCTTCTTCCACGAAAACCTTCAGCATCACCGCCTCCTTTACTCTGAACAGCAACCTTGAACATAGCGAGAACATTGTTCTCATTTTGTTCTAAGGTCAAGAGGCCGGCTCGGGCCGGCGCGGAAAGCAGCGCCTGAAAAATGTCGGTTGGTTAATTGGACTTGCCGGCAGTGTAACCGGGCGCGACGGCCGCCTCAGTTGCCCGAAGATGAGCAGTTCTGACAGATGATCAGCTTGCGCTTCAGCCGCGCCTCGTCCGCCTTGTCGGCGGCCATCTGTTCTTCATAGCTGTCGCCGCGATATCGGGACGCCGAGGACGCCTCGCCCATCGATTCGAAATCTCTTCGGCGCTGGGCGGTTTTTCTTGGTTTGGCGCGTAGATCGGCGGCTTGCGGCTCGTCGTCCGATACCGCCGCGAGCCCGTCGGGCGCAGACGTTGGAACGCCAGCCGTTGGAACACCGGACATGGGGGCACCAGACATGGGGACGCCAGGCGTGGCGGCCACGCCTGTGACGGGCGCATAGCAATTTCCCGAAAGACAACAACTGCCGAGCATCAGCCCGGCGGCGAGCAATAGGGCAATTCTAATAATCATGAGGCAATCAAGCTCAACAAATATGGCGCGCGCGGGACCTTACGCCGCTGTAATCCAGATTTCCAGGAAATGCCTGCGGCCAGAGGTCGCCCGCCGGATGTGCCTGTTTTGGGGCGTTGTGCCAGTCGAAACACCAGCCGTCGCCTGGGCGCCGAAGGAATTGCTGACTTTCGTAACGAAACTGGGGCGCGAACAAAACCTGCTCGATTCCGGCAGCAAGCTGGTGCTGG
>Ga0137415_10006364_pt1 | contig 11698 bp, 11 predicted proteins | sample CZODoug3_1_1_16f_FD_183082 | JGI IMG/M metagenome (GOLD analysis project Ga0137415, IMG submission 183082) | Vadose zone soil fungal communities from Angelo Coast Range Reserve, California, USA - CZODoug3_1_1_16fungal (Hybrid Assembly) | ecosystem: Environmental > Terrestrial > Soil > Vadose...
CCGATACGGCCGCCACCTCTCGGCCAGCTTCTCGAGCTCAGCCACGTCTGGCTCATGCGACAGGCCGTAGGCGGTGCGAATCGCGCCCATGAGGCGAGGCTCTCGCGTCGGGAGCTCGTCGACCGCGCTCAGGGCGCGCAGCCTGATCAGCTGCGACCCAAACTCTCCGATCCCCGCCAGGCGCTTGAGACTCTCGAGCGCGTCATCTCTCGGCATCGCGCGCAGCGTGTCGGTGTCGAGCTCGCCGGCGAGGGCAGCGCGGCCCAGTGCGTTGAGGTACTCGACCTTGCGCCCGAACAGCCCCTTGAACGACTCGAGCCGCACGAGCGCCTCGGGCGCGGAAAAGCAATAGAGGCGGTGACCGTGGATGTCGATCGATGCGCCGAGCTCGCGGCACATCCGCTCTTTGATGCCCTGACCCTGGCGCATCGTGATGCGCGATGAGATGAGGCACCACGCCGCAGCCTCATACGCGTTGGACCAGTTGACCGGACGAAATCCAGGGAACATCCGCTGCAGTCGAGCCACGACCGGATCGCGCTCGGCGACCTTTGGCCACTCGCGGCCGTCGACGTCGAGACTCAGGACGCGAGCGGTCTGATGACGGACCGAATCGACCGGCGCGTCTCCATAGATGGTCCCGTGCACGACCCCCGCCCCGGTTTGCTTCAGACACACCCCGACAGGCGTCCATTCGTGATCAGTCAGAAAGGCGAGGTGCAGGTGGCCTTCTGTCTTGTCTCCTTCGGATGGAGCCTCATGCCACGCGTCGATGAAACCCGCGCTTTCCTTCAACGAGTAGTCGCCGAGCGGCTCGATCTCGAACGGCGTCATGCGCGCAGCATGGCACCTGCCGAGCAACAAAAAAGGCCGGTCGCGCTGGGCGACCGGCCTCTGGAGAAGTCCTTCTTCAGGCGAGCTTGATCCGGTTGGCGCGCGGGCCCTTCTGGCTCGGCTCGATCTCGAAGCTGACGCGCTCACCGCCCGCCAGCGAGTCGAAATTTACGGCCGGGTCGAGTCCGGTGCGGTGGAAGAAGTACTCCTTACCGTCTTCGGCCGCGATGAAGCCGAATCCGCGATCGGAGACCAGCTTTTTGATGGTCCCTGTCGGCATCGACAAACTCCTCTTCTCGAAAGCTAGTCGCGAACGCCCGGGGCCCTTTCGAGAAGATCCGACCGCGGCGAACATCGCCCGACTACCGGGGACGGCCCTACCTTACCACCGCCCCGGACGGCTGGCTAAAGAGCTAATAAGGCAACTCCGGCCAGGGTGGCCACGGCGCCCGAGAGCTTCATGGTCGCGTGCCCGCGCTCGCGCAGCCGCCAGACGCCCCACACCGCAACCGCCACGACCGCCGTCTCCCGCACCGGAGCGACGACCGCCAGCGGAGCCAGGGTCAGCGCCCAGAGGACCAGGAAGTAGCCGGCCCACATGAACGCCCCGATCAGGGTCGCCTGCGGCCAGCTCGGAAGCTGCGCGGATTGCGGCAACCGGTACACCCGCAGCGCTGATGCGACCCAGATGGAGATTGGCAGCTCGAGCGCCATCAGTGTGAAGAGCAGCCAGCCATAGAGCCACGGAGTGGAGAGGCGAACCCCGATCCGATCCACGGAGGTATAGGCGGCGATGGCCACCCCCGTGAGCAGGGCGGGCACGGTCGCCCGACCACTGGCCTGTGAAACGGTGACGGCCAGGATTCCAAGCAGGAGCAGCGCGACACCGACGAGCTGCGGCGACGTGAGCCGCTCCCCGAGGAGCGCCAATCCGATGAACACGCTCAGCAGTGGCGCTGAGCCGCGAGCGATCGGATAGACGGCTGACAGCTCGCCGCGACGGTAAGCGGTCGACAGCAACCACAGGTAGGTGGTCTCCAGCACCGACGAGAGGAGGCACAAGCCCGCGGCAGCTGGATCCAGACCCGGGCGGCCGAGCAGCAACCACGCCGGGACCAGTGGAATGGTCGCCACGACCGCGGACGTCAAGGTGACTCGGCGAAAGGTCGCGATTGGGTCCCCACTGACTTTGACCAGCACATTCCAGGTCCCATGAAACGCGGCGGCGACAAGCGCCAGCGCGACCGCGATCGCGACCATCGGTGGCTACGCCGGTCGCCGCGGCCGGGCGAGCAGCCGCCCGATGAGCCTGTAGACCTCCGGGTTCACCACCAGGCCGTTGTGGGAGCCCCACACGGGCATGGCCGGGATGTCCGGACGCAGGCACGAGCGGAAATTCACTACGTCATCCGTCTTTGTGTAAATGGAGGTCGTCGGAACCAGTGGGGTCAATTTCAGGTCGAAGGTGAAGCGGCCCTCCGGATCCAGACGGCGCCCAAACGCCAGCTCATTCGCCGTCCGCACCACGCCGACCGCGCGGTGGGTCACCGCCGCGAGGTCGGTCCAGTCGGCCAGCGGCGCGCCGAGCGCGATCACCTGCTCCACGCTCTGGGGCCGGCGCTGGGCGAGCACCTTGGCCAGCAGCCCGCCGCGGCTGTGGCCGATCAGGCTGACGCGCGACCCTGTCTCCTTCTCGATCTCGATCACCTTGCGCCGAAGTCCGGCCAGGAGACGCTCAGAGTGCTGGACGTTGAGGAGGATCCCGGAGAGGTAGGTCTGGTAGCCGATCCGGCCCAGCCAGCTGTCCATGACCCGAAGCGCCCAGTCTCCGGCCAGGAAGCCGGGGACGAGCAGCACCGGCCGGCCGTCGCCGCGGGGCACGCCCCGGCCGCGAAACACTGGGTCGCGAAGCAGCGCCGTGAACTCGCGGATCGCGAGCGGATCCCACAACCTCACAGCGTGCGATCGTAGCCGCCGTGCCGGGCGGCCGTGCTCTCAATCAATTGAACGAACAGTATGTTAAATTTTTGTGATGACTCGGGGCTACCGGCTTGGCCGGCGCCAGGCCTCCGTCGACCGGACCGGCAACTCGATCCTCTCCGCGGCCCGGGAGCTCGTGTCCCAGGGGCCTGCCTCAGGCGTCAGCGTGGGCGCCATCGCGCGGCGGGCGGGCGTCTCGCGTGTGACCGTCTACAACCGCTTCGGCGGCAGGTCCGGCCTGCTCGCGGCCCTCTCCCCAAACAAGCCACCCATCGGGTCGAGCGAAGCTGCCGACCCCCGTGAAGCACTCCACCAGCATCTGACGCGGACCTCCACCGTGTGGGCGGGAGACCCAGCTCTCCACCGCCACCTACCCGACTCGGGCGACCCTGACCCGGAGATCGAGCGCCGGCTGGCCGAGCGGCTGGCCGCGGCCGACGCGCTGCGCCCGGGCTGTTCGCTCAGAGAAGCCGAAGACGCGATCGGGGCTCTGGCTTCATTTTCGGTGTTCGACCGCCTGCACCGAGACGGGCGACGATCTCCAACCGCAGTCGCCGAGATCTTGATGCGCTTAGCCTCGGGGATCCTGGCGTAGCATTTATGACGCAGTGCGGCATAAAGTCGCAGACCTCGATGGCCCGGTCCATTACATAGACTTCGGCGGCTCCGGGCAGCCGCTCGTCATGGTCCACGGCCTGGGCGGCAACGCCCTGAACTGGATGGCGGTCGGGCCCGAGATCGCTAAGAGCCACCACGCGCTCGCGATCGACCTCGCGGGTTTTGGCCAGACGCCCCTCTTTGGTCGCTCCGCCACCGTCGGCGCCAACGCCGCGCTGGTCCACGAGTTCATCGAAACGGTCGCCGGCCAGCCCGCGGTGCTGATGGGCAACTCGATGGGCGCGCACATCGCGATCCTCGAGGCGGCGGCGCATCCAGCATGGGTGAGCTCCTGCGTCCTGGTCGACGCCGCCATCCCGGGCATTCACGTGCGGAAGCCGGAGCCGGCCATGCTCGGTGCGATGGCCGCGCTTTCAGTACCAGGCCTCGCGCAGACGCTGCTCGACCGTCATGTCCGCGAGCTCGGACCCGAAGGATTGGTGAAGCTTGCGCTCACGCTCGTTTGCGCCGACCCCTCACGGGTGGACCCCGAAGTGGTGGCCGCCCACGTTCAGCTGACGCGAGAGCGGGAGCGGCTTGGACGCCAGAACGCGCGCGCCTTCATCCAGGCGTCACGCTCGATCGGTCTGCGGATAGCCGACCCTCGGTTCTGGTCACGCGTCGCCGCCGCCGGCGCGCCGACGCTGGTGATTCACGGCAGCCTCGATCGGCTGATCCCCGTCGCGGCCGCCCGCGAGCTCTGCCGCCGTCGCCCCGACTGGGAGCTCGAGATCCTCGAAGGCTCCGGCCACGTTCCGATGATGGAAACTCCGGATCTTTTCTTGGATGCGCTCCAGGCGTGGAGCGCGTATAGAATCCCGTCCGCCGCCGCAGTCTCATGACGGAGTAAGCGCTCAAGCAACATCCAGTGGCCACCGTCTCAGAACCCCCACATAGCAAGCGCCCCGGAAGGCTGAAGGTGTCGGCCTCTGTCTTGCCGCACCTACGGCACCTGGGGCGTTGGGATCCGATTCCTCCGATCTGGCTGGAAGGACGCATCTACCTCGAGTTTCTAAGCCTGATCCGCGACCCGGTCTTTCGCGGTGACGACGTTCCGCCAGGTCTGCGCAAACCGGTGCTCCTGATCCCTGGCTTTCTCGCAGGCGACTGGACGCTCCGCACACAGTTCGATTGGTTGCGACGCGTTGGCTATCGCCCGCGGCTCGCGGGCGTGACATTCAACGTGATGTATTCCGAAGTGATGCTCAAACCGCTCATCGACACGCTCGAAGCGATGCACCGCAAGACCGCCTCGCGCGTTTCCCTCGTCGGTCACAGTCGAGGCGGAGTGCTGGCCAAAGTCCTTTCCCATCGCCACCCGGACCTGGTCGAGCAGGTCATCACGCTCGGCTCTCCGCTCAACGATCCGTTCGACGTGCATCCGCTGACCATGGCCGGGGTTCACGCTGCACACCTTTTCAATGCGGTCCGCTATGGGCATCCGGCCTCGGTCGAGATGCGTTTCATGCGCGACCTTCGCGCCGCGCCTCGTGTCCCGATGACGTCGATCTACTCCCGCTCGGACGGAGTCGTGAACTGGAAGGCATGCCTTCGCCCCGACATCAACTCCATCGAGGTCCACGGCAGTCATGTAGGCCTCGCGCTGAATCCCGAGGTGTATCGGATCCTCGCCCACCTCCTCCCCGCACCCTGGAGAACATGACGAGCCGGTAACATCGGCACTCTGGCGGGAGCTCGCTTCGTCACGAGGCAGGCTGAGAGGGCGCCACCGCGCCGACCGCATGAACCTGAACTGGGTAATGCCAGCGGAGGGAGACTGTTGAGCGACATCGCCGCCGGAGCGGCCGAGGCCGACGTCTTCGGCAAGGTCGAGACGCATGGGATCGATGCGATCCCCGCGCACGAGCGTCACGGCAGCGCGCGCGAGCTGGCGTTTCTGTGGGCCGGCGCGTTCGTCAACTACGCGAGCCTTTTCACCGCAAGCCTGCTGACCACTTACTACGGCCTGGGCGTTTGGGACGGCCTGGGCGCGACCGCGCTGGGCACGCTCGGCGCCGTGTTGATCCTCGGCCTTCTCAGCAACACCGGCCCTCGGACTGGTCTGCCGCAGATCATCTTCACGCGGCGGATCTTCGGCGTCCGTGGCTCATATCTCGGCGCGGGACTGACCCTCTTTCTCGCCGTCGGATGGTTTGCGGTGGACTGCGTGATCGCCGCGCAGGCCGGGGCACAGCTCTTCGGAGGCGGCAACCGGTGGATGACCTTTGGCCTCGTTCTGCTGATCGCCGCGATCAGCGTCGCGGTCGCGGTTTTCGGTCACCAGACGATCAAGGTCCTCGAGAAGTACGGCGCGGTCACGTTCGCGCTGCTCTCGGTGGCTCTCTTCCTTTTCCTGGCGCCGCAGTTCCACTGGTCGCAGGGTCCGACCGTGTCAGGACCCGATTACGCCGGCGCCTTCGTGCTCGGATTCATGACGTGCTTTGCCCTCGTCGCGTCGTGGTTTCCATTCGCGAGCGACTACTCGCGCTACCTGCCCGCGTCGAGCCGCACGCGCTCGGTGACGATCTGGCCCGTCGTGGGAGTCGCCGTGCCGATGGTCCTGCTCGGCTTGTTCGGCCTCTTGCTTCCGACGATCGACTCAAAGCTTGCCGCGGACCAAGGCGTCCTCTCGGTGATCAGCGCCCACGCGCCAACCTGGGTCGCGATCCCGTTTTTCATCTTCATCGTCGTCGGGGAGATCTGGGCCAACTACCTCGACGTTTACACGGCGGGCCTCGTCACCCTCGCGATGGGGATCAAGCTGCAGCGGTGGCAGACGGCGCTTGGTTGTGGACTGCTCGGCACCGCGCTGGCTGCGTACGCGGTGCTGATAACCGATTTCCACATCGCGTACGAAGACTTCTTGATCCTCACCTATCTCTGGGCGCCCGCGTGGGCCGCGGTCGTGCTCCTCAGCTTTTTCATCTTTGAGGGCAAGAGCCGGCCGGCGCTGGCGGTGGTAGCGTGGCTTGCCGGTACCGCGACCAGCTTGCTGTTCGTGAACTACGTCAACCTCTTCGGCAACCTTGTCGCCAGGCCGAGCTTCTTCAACGACGGGTTGATCACCGCTCTCCACGGCGCCGATGTTTCAGGCCTCGTCAGCGTTGGGGTGGCGGCGATCGTCTACTGGGCGGGACGGAGGTTGAGGAGCGCGTGAAGCTGCCCGTTGCGCTGACGATCGCCGGCTCTGATTCAGGCGGTGGCGCCGGCATCCAGGCCGACCTCAAGACGTTCGCGGTGCTAGGCGTGCACGGGACTTCGGCGATCACCGCGATCACCGCCCAGAACACGACCGGCGTATCCGACATCCTGGAGCTGCCCACCTCCCTCATTCGCGTGCAGATCGCCGTGGTCGTGGAAGACATGGGAGTCCAGGCAGCGAAGACTGGGATGCTGTCGAGCGCGGCCATCATCGCCACAGTCGCCGAAGCTGTGCTCCACTTCCGGCTCGATAACCTCGTGGTGGATCCGGTGATGGTGGCCAAAGGCGGAGCGAAGCTGCTCCGCGACGACGCTGTTGCGGCCCTGCGCGAGCGATTGATCCCGCTCGCCGCGGTCCTCACGCCGAACCTCCCCGAGGCCCAAGTTCTGCTCGGCCGCGAGATTCAGACCCTCGATGAACGGCGGCAAGCGGCGCGCGACCTGGTCGCGATGGGCGCGCGCGCCGCCGTCGTGAAGGGTGGCCACGCCGACGACGTCACGGACGTGTTCTTCGACGGCAATCAGCTGGTCGAGCTGAGGGCGGAGCGGATCGATACGCCCAACACGCACGGCAGCGGGTGTGTCTTCTCGGCCGCGATTGCGGCCTGGCTTGCCCGCGGCGCTGACCCGCTCACGGCGGTTCGAGAAGCCAAGGCATTCATCACCCTGGCGATCGCAAATTCGCTCGAGCTGGGCCACGGCCATGGGCCGGTCAACCCGGTGTTCGCTCCAAGGGTGGGCGGTTAAGCTGTTCCTCCCATGAGCAAGCGCAAGCGCACCGCGAAGAGCTCCGCTCCCGAAGAGTCGACCGACGACGCGGCGGTCAAAGACGACATGGTGCATGTCAAACCAGACCTTCTGGCGGGAAGTCCCGACATCTTCGCCGCCAAGAAGCCGGAGGCCGAAAGCAGCGCCCCGACGGAACCGGAAGCCGAGCCGGAGCCGCCGGTCGAGCCCGAACCCATCGAGCCAGAGCCGGCAGAGGCCAGCACGACGATGACGTCGGAGGGGGCACCTGCACCGCCCTCCGAACCTCCGTCAACGACGCCTCCGCCTTTTGTCACGGCGACGCCCTATCCAGCCCCGCAGCGGCGCGGCGGATCGAGCGCGGCGCTCGGCATCGTGCTGGTCGTGGTTGGAATCTTCGCTCTGCTGGTCGTGATGTCCGGGGTCGATCTGACCGAGAACGGCTGGCCGCTTTTCATCATCATCCCGGGCCTCACGCTGATGGTGGTCGGCTTCGTCAGCATCGGCGCGGTCGCGACCATCCCCGGCGGCATCGTCACGATGCTCGGCATCGTGCTGGCCTATTCGAACAGCACGGGCGACTGGCCCATCTGGGCCTACGCCTGGTCGCTCGTGGTGCCGTTTGGCATTGGTCTGGGCATGTATCTGCAGGCGCTGCGCGACCACGACCAGCACGCACTGCGCACTGGACGCACGCTGCTCTTCATCGGCCTGATGATCTTTCTCATCGGGTTCGTCTTGTTCGAGTCGATCCTCGGCATCAGCGGCCGCGACTACTTCGGTCCGTACGGCAAAGCCGCTCTACCGGCGCTGTTGATCATCGTCGGCGCGATCCTGCTGGTGCGAAGCGTGCAGCGGAGCCGGCGGGCCTAGCGTTTCCTCAGCCGCTCGACCAGCCGGTCGCGAGTGATCTGATAGTCGGTCCCCGTCCGGTATGGCTTGAACCCCATCATGCGGTTGATCTTCAGCATTGGCGCATTCGAGCCGGCGTTGTCGGTGACCACGTACTCCGCGTCGGGATACACCTTGCGGAGATGAAGCAGCATCGACGCCTTGATCCACTTGCCGAGTCCGCGGCCGCGAGCGTCTGGCCGGACGCCGGTGAACTGCTGGTGAATGTTCGCGGGTCGGTACGGGGCCCAATTCGTGTCGGTGACGCCGGAAACAACGCCGTCAGGCTCCCGTGTCATCACCGTGTGCAACTTTTCACCGCCGATCTCCATCCGCGCGTACCACTCGCGCATGCGCTCTGGCGTGATCACGATCTCACCATGGTCGAGCGCCTCAAACGGGATTGTGTTGAGCATCGAAGACAGCTGCGGCGCGTAGTCGGCCCGCATCTCCTCCGGCAGGGGTCCGTCGTAGATCTCCAGCTTTGTCTTCGGTGAGCGCGCTTCTCCTTCCGCCACCCAGCGTTCGAGCATCGGCCAGTCGACCTCGGACAGCTTGACCCTGCTCTCGATGTTGGCGAGCTTCGGCTCGGCCCCGACCCACTTCAAGAATTCGTGGCCCGAATCCTCTTCGGCCCAGAATCCGACGGTCGTGCACCCGTGCCGGTCCATCAGCTCGACCACCAGTTGGAGCCATGAAGCGCCGATGCCCTGGCGGCGGTGGCTGGACAGGACGTAGATGTCGGCGTCGTAGAGGTGCTTTTTCGATTCGTACTCAGGCGAACCTTGTTTGGTGGTGTAGCCGGAAAACCAGCTGACGATCCCGCCGTGGCGCGAGATCTCGAAACGCTCCCGGACCTGAAATGGATCCGGGCGCTTCATCAGCGCCTCTTGGTCGGCGTCGCGCTTGGGTGGATCGTCGGGCCGCGACTCGGCCTGCCGCACACGGCGAAATTCGTGATACCGCTTCCAGAAGTCCTCGCCGGCGGTCTGCGGATCGACCGGCGTCGGAACCAGTTCCCCCACCACGGAGCTTCGATAATCTCACATGGGTATGGCGGCAAAGCGCTTCAAGGTTGGCGTCACGATTCATCCGCAGCAGTGCACCATCCAGGAGCTGCGTGACGCATGGCGGCGCGCTGACGACCTCGGGGTCGACAGCATCTGGTTCTGGGACCACTTCTTTCCGCTCTACGGAAATTCGAACGGCAACCACTTCGAATGCTGGTCGCTCCTCGCCGCGGCGGCACTCGACACTCGCGCGCCGCAGATCGGTCCGATGGTCACATGCGTGGGGTATCGCAACCCAGACGTGCTGGCGAACATCGCGGCCACTGTCGATCAGCTGTCGGGGGGACGGCTGGTGCTGGGACTCGGAGCGGGCTGGTTCGAGCGCGATTACAACGAATATGGCTTTGAGTTCGGGCAGGCGCGAGACCGCGTGCGGCTCCTGAAGGAGGCTGTCCCACGGATCAAAAGCCGGATCAAGAAGCTGAAGCCGGGACCCGCGGGCCCGATGCCGATTCTCATCGCCGGCGGAGGCGAGCAGGTGATGCTGCGCCTGGTCGCCGAGCACGCCCAGATGTGGAACTCGATCGCATCAGTCGACCAGTACTTGCACAAGTCGGCGGTCCTGAACGAGTGGTGCGGCCGGCTGGGCCGCGACCCAGCCGAGATCGAGCGGACGGCCAACGTCGGTGGACTGACACCGAAAGTCCTGGAAGACTGGCTGAAGGCGGGGCTGCAGCACTTCGTGCTGCGGCTGGCTCAGCCGTTCGACACCAAGGAGCTGGCCCGGATCGTCAAGGAGAGGGACTCCTGACTACAACGGCGACGGAGCTTATTTGTGGCTGGCTCACTAACAATATGTAGGGTCGCGCCATAGCATTTCCTGACCACACCCTCTTCGCGGCGCGAGCCTCCTACCGCTTGGTCAGGAGGCTCGTCATTTTTCATCGCAAACGACCATTTGGACCCGAATCGCGCCATCCATGGTCGTGATACGACCATCCGGGCCGAATGCGTGCCTAGGCCGCTTTCACGGCGCTCACCAGCTTGGTCAGCGAGTCCTTGGCGTCGCCGAAGAACATCACCGTCTTGGGCCCGAACATGAGGTCGTTGTCGATCCCGGCGAAGCCCGGCCGCATGGACCGCTTCATGAAGATGATGTTCTTCGCCTGGTCCGCGTTCAGGATCGGCATGCCGTAGATCGGGCTTCCCGGGGTGTTGCGCGCCGCGGGATTCACCACGTCGTTCGCACCCACGATGAGCGCGACGTCGGCGTTCTTGAAGTCGTCGTTGACCTCGTCCATCTCCTTGAGCTGCTCATAGGGCACGTTGGCCTCGGCGAGCAGCACGTTCATGTGGCCTGGCATGCGCCCTGCTACCGGATGAATCGCGTACTCGACCTCGACGCCGCGCTTCTCGAGCGCATCCTGAAGCTCCCGCGCGGCGTGCTGCGCTTGCGCGACCGCGAGTCCGTAACCGGGGACGATGATCACCCGCTGCGAGTAGGCGAGCAGCGTCCCCAGATCTTCCGCCGACGCAGACCTGACGCTGCGCGACTGGCCGCCCGCCGCCGCGGTGGCCGTCGCGTGGACCTGGCCGAAGGCGCCGAACAGGACGTTGGTGAGGGAGCGACCCATCGCGTCGCTCATCATCTTCGTGAGCAAGCTACCCGAGGCGCCGACAAGCGTGCCGGCCACGATGAGGGCGAAGTTGTTCAGCGTGAACCCGGTCGCCGCCACCGCAAGACCCGTGAACGCGTTGAGGAGTGATATGACCACTGGCATGTCCGCCCCACCGATGGGCAGCACGAATGCGACGCCGAGGATAAGGGCCAGGACCAGCAGCGCGATGAAGGAGAACGGAATCGACGCGATGGCGAGCACGGCGATGGCGAAGCCGACCACCGACAGCGCCAGCAGGCCGTTGACGATCTGCTGTCCGGGATAGGTGATCGGCGTGCCGGTCATCAGCTCCTGCAGCTTGGCGAACGCGATCATGCTGCCGGCGAAGGAGATGGCACCGATGGCGATGCTGAAGACGCTGGGCAGAGACTCAGAAAACGGTGGGTGAACTCCGAGCTTGAGGAGCTCCGCCACCGCGACGAGCGCCGCCGCGCCACCGCCCACCCCGTTGAACAGCGCGACCATCTGCGGGATCGCCGTCATCTTCACCACGCGCGCGCCGATGGTCCCGATCAAGGTGCCGATCACGACGCCGATGGCGATGATCGTTATGCCGGCGGTGGTGAAGTGAAGGAGCGGGATCGTCGCGCCGAGCGCGATCACCATCCCGGCCGCGGCGGTGAAGTTGCCATAGCGTGCCCGCGGTGGCGAGCTGAGCTGAATCAGGCCGAAGATGAAGAAGACGGCGGCGAGCAGATA
>Ga0137415_10006365_pt1 | contig 11697 bp, 12 predicted proteins | sample CZODoug3_1_1_16f_FD_183082 | JGI IMG/M metagenome (GOLD analysis project Ga0137415, IMG submission 183082) | Vadose zone soil fungal communities from Angelo Coast Range Reserve, California, USA - CZODoug3_1_1_16fungal (Hybrid Assembly) | ecosystem: Environmental > Terrestrial > Soil > Vadose...
TGAAGACAGCCCGCTCCGTGAAGCAAGCCCCACGGTCTCCAGCTACAATATTCAGCAACGGCGTCATTATTTGCTGCAGGTTTTTGTCGTACCTCCCCAAGTCGGGCTCCACCAAGCCGACCGCCATCGCCCGCGCCTCGAGCTCGGCCGCCATCGGCCAGCACCAGTCACCTCCAAGCAAGCAACGCACCACGAGAGAAGCTGACCCCTCATCCGTGGCGCGGCCGATCATCCGGCCTGCTGGCCCAGTAACCTCACCGGCCAACCGGCGAACATACCTAGCGAGCAGCTCGTACTGCCGTCCGGAGGCTTCGTCTCCTATATGAACCGGCGCACGGCGCACGACCACATCGCCACATCGCCACCGCCGTACGGCATCGCGGACTAACTCTCTGTCCTGCTCCGACGTCGAACCCGGCGGCATTCTCACCCAGCTGTCGAGCATTACCAGGCCAGCTACGTCCTCAACAGACCGGCGAGCCGCACAGAAGTACGCAAGCTTGCCGCCAGTGCTATGTCCGATCAAGACGACCGGCCGACCTGGATGACAGTCCCGGACAAAGCACAGCACGAGGTCGACGTCCTCCAAGAATGATCCAATGGTCCAACTCGCGCAAGCAGCCAGATGCTCTGGGCAGTCAGGGTCCACGAAGTGGGTGCGATAGTCCATCGCGTACAGGCTCAGTCCTGCGCTGGTCAACAGCGAGCGCAAATCCCCTGGGTTTCCGAGTAGCTCGGCGTCGAAGTTGCCTAGCCTCCCCGGCAACCAGACACAGACCGGCAGATCTGTCGTGCCACGCGAGCCGAACCGGCGAATCCCGATCCTTATGGCGGAGTTAGCCGGCCCGCCACGCCCGATCGAGACGTATTCCGCTTCGGCTACTCTCTTAGCTCGTTTGCTCATGCTAATCATTGTGCGAATGGCCGGCAGCTCGCCCCGAAGTTTTTGTACTTGTCCGTGCCTCGAACCAGGATCGCCTTTGAGGGAGGGCTCTTCGCCAGTTCGGGACGCTGCCGAACATGGCACGGCACATAGCGGATCGCCAGGCCGCATCGCCGCCGATCCGACGTGTTAGGCATACTTGCGTGAATCAAAGCTCCGTCGTGAATGCTGATCTCGCCGGCGTCTAGGACTATCGGCTGTGCCAACATGAGCTCTCCGGTACCGATGTCAAGATGCTGCCTACGCCCCAGAATGTTGCCCTCGTCAGGTGACGTTTCATGTTCGCGTAGCGCAGCGGTCCGGTGTGATCCCGGGATCACCTGCATGCATCCATTTTGCATATCGGATCGGTCGACCGCATACCAAACCGTTACAGCAACTGGGGGCTCCAATCCCCACGAGTCAATATCCTGATGCCAGCTGACTCGGTACTTGGCATCAGGTCCGTACTTGCAAAAAAACCGGGAACCAAAGAGAAGAATGTCAGGCCCGATCAACTTCTCGACGTGATCGAGAATTGTCGGAGAGCTCACTAGCTCCCACACAAATCTACAATCGAGATGTCGACTGTGTGTCGTACTATAAGCTCCTGTCTGAAAGCCTTCCTCCGCCTCGAGCGCGTTCCACATACTCTGCAACATCTCTGCTTCTGATGCAGACTTCACTCGAATCCCGGCTACAACTCCGCGCTTCCGAAAATCTAGCATGCATTCATCGTCGCGCTCCATGGCAAACTCTTTCCTCAGGCCTCGCGCTACTCGCTCGATGTTTCACATGAGCAAGATCTACCCTCGCTATTTCGTAGGCGCGAGTAGGCTGTACGCGAACTGCTATCTCAATCGTCGACGAAACCCCAGGTAATCATTATGCGCACCGTCGGCCAGTTACTCGGCGACTTCAATAAACTGCATCTCGATGCCACCAGCGGCCATGCGCCCAACTGGCAGTCAAGTACTGAACGCACTCGTTGGATTTTCTCGATTATTGGCGTGATTGACCATCTCCGTCAGATATTTCATTGAACGCGCCTGAATGACTTACGCATCCGTCGTCAGCGCTTATGTCATCCTTGCATGTCGCCAAGAATACGTGGTCGACGAGTTCCTCTGTGCGTCCCGTTGGGCGCCATTCACTACGCGGCAACTCCACATGAGGATGTAGCTTTCCGACGGTACCTAGACAATTATTACAGGCTCGAAGGGGTGTTGGGCCGTTAAGAAACTTAAATAGGGACTCAAAGAAAGCTGGGCCGCTGTCGATCTCAATCCCGTCGACCTTTCGATCCCATCCATTCTCCCGGAGCTGTGAGGGGATGAATACACTCTGAGGGCACCGATATAGCCAGCCACCGTGCATTGTGTGGCAATGCCAGAGGTGGGCGGCCTTGCAAGTTTCAAATATATCGTGTGTTAGCTGTCCAGGTGTTGCGCTAGTTTCAGAGTACGCTGTTCGGAAGCTCGTAAAGTAGTTTACCTTCAATGTGACGCCGTTGTCTCGGGCGACACTACGAAAGTAATGGATCTGAGTCGGCTCGAGCATCCTGCTGGGGTATAAAGATATCTTGACTATGTCCACCGACTGCCAGAATCTATCCGGAGCGCGAGCAAGTAGCGTGCCGTTAGTTACTACCTGAATAGCATCGGATACACCGCTCGCCCTTACGGCGCTGATGACCTCAACGATATTCGGATGAAGTAGAGGCTCGCCGCCAATGATCTTCACATACGACGCATGATAGTTCTTTGCTAGGACGGCCAGGGTTGCGTGGGTCTCCGTAGCGTCGATGTACTCCCTACGGAAGAGCGGGGACAGATGAGCGCATGACTTACAGCGCATGTTGCAATGCAGAGTTACATTTATCTCTAGACTATGCGGATTGATCACCTTTCCGCTCTCGATATGAATGCTCATACTCTAGTTCCTTTGAAAGAACCCGAAATGGCTGAACCAACGGCATCGACCAGACGAAGCGCAACGGATGACGACTGATGAATTGAGACTATTCCAATCGTTGAACACTGTCCATGCTCTATCGATTAGGTTATCGCATATGTGAGGTTACACCCCGCAGCGGAGGCACCGGCTGCCGTATCCTCAGCAGGTCCTGACCGGGATCGATCTACACGAGTTCGTAGGAGGGCCGTTGTCGCGGTCGCCTCACCACCGCCCACGCGGCTGGGATTCCGACCACAGAGCGTCAGAAACTGTAGCCTGTTCACCTACAGGCCGTGAGTTGATCTCAAAGTCAGATGTACCTGTTGGTCGGTAAACGCCGACAGCAGCATCGATCGATCTCATAGCTTCGAGTGTCAGCAAGGACGTTCGCTTGATTCGTTACTGGCTGCGTGTCCGAAGTGCTATCCGTGTCGCAAATCGGCTCCAGTCGTCCGCACACTGGATCGCCATTTCCTCCATCACGGTAATGCAATGCTCAGGAATCTTGTCAGCGAGTTCATCCCAACCACTTTCAGCGCGTAAGTGCAGATCCAAGCATCGGAGCACTGTCCGTCCGGCCTGCGTGAACCGCAGAGATGGATCGCTCCATAGATTCTTGACGGTTGATGCCGAGAATGCACGTTGCTCGCGCTCAGAGGCCGCGAGGCTATTCCGTTTGGACTTGAGGTGGGACGGTGTCATTCTTGAGAGCCGCAGCTTTGCGGGTATGGGATCATCGCCACTCCTCAGACGCCGGCGCACGTCCTTGGCGGTAGTCAGCGATATTTCGGCTTGTCGTGCGATCTGTTCTGCCGTTGCATTGGGGTTTGTCTTGATCAGTTCGAGCGCACGGAGACGGCCATTCTCGGACGCAAGCTGCCGTGTCCGACCATCTTGCCCCAATCTGGTGGTCGACTGGGGAACTTCCCCAGTCGACCGCTCGCGTATCGCCCCGACGGTCTTGTGCGAGATCCCGGCGATGATCGCAACGCTTCGATCCGACCAATGTGGATACGATCGAAGTATTCGGAGGGCTGCAGCTTTGCGATCTCGTAGGGAGAGCGGCAGGCCATGAGCGATGTTTGATTTTACAGCGACTACGAACGCCTCGTCGTCAGTCCCGTCAAAATAGCATACTCTTATCCTTGACACTCCTCTAATCCTGGCTACCCGCAGTCGATGCATCCCGTCGATCACACGCATAGTAGCTCTATGTACGAGTATCGGAGGAAAAGTAGCTTCCGTTTGAGCCAGAGCGCGAATGTGGGCTGCATCCTCTCCTGCGGTGCGCGGCGAGTCAGCCGCTCGAACTTGCTCAATGCCCAGTTCGGCGATCTCACTAACTTGAAAATGGTAATCGTGGCCTCTGTTGGACAATGTCGACGCCCTGCCCGAAAGCACCTGCGTCGAGGAGCACCCTGTGAGACCGTCGATTGCAATCTCATCCGGTTGACGGGTGTCAATCGAAGGGCAGCCCGTTTCAGACTTCTCCGGCTGAGTTTGAGTCTCTTGCTCAAGTTCCGGCACCCTGTGGCCGTTGTTCATCTACGCTCCCCCCCCCCAACTCATCTACATCCCCTCAACTTCATCACAAGTCGTCAAGGGATCTTGGATGCTCGGTTCATGCACGCCCTAGAATTGCTTAACATAGAGACCAGGTAAGCTTCGAAGTAGCCCAATCGCGATCTCGTTGGCAATGTGTCTATATTGCCCGCTTATTGAAGTTCGCGGAATACTCCATATGGGCGAAATTCGCGTACGCTCGGTGTGCGCTCTGTACAGACTGTTATCAATATCGCCCGTTGGTAGGGTAATATTCTGAACCGGTTCACTTATAGCTGCCTACCCTGTAAGATACGAGATATATATAGTGTACTTATTTGAAGTGCAGGCGCACTGATGAATCAGGCGGTCTGCCAGACGTGGATGGGCTTGTCGCGCGCGGCGTGAGGCGCGGGGCATCGGCCGACCCTGCGCCAGAGGCAAGCCGCTCTGGGGCACGGCGCCGGATGCAGGCATGCGAGTAGTGATGGTCAGGATCGTCCAACCCCTGCCGGTTGCTCGGGGCTGTTTTTGCGTAGGGGGACAAACGGCGCCTCATCCGTGCTGGTGACCGAGTAAGTAATGGCCGGTCATTGAGTGCAGCTCGCCGCAGTGTCCGAGGCAAAGTGTGGATCGGTCCCTGAGAGCCTCTTACGCGTGACGCCGTGTGCCGACGGCGTCTGAGCACACGGGTGTTAGGGGTGCCTGGGGTTGGTCTCGGCGCGGCGCGCAGCGCCATTGCGGAGCCAACGGCCGGCCCCCGCTTTGTTATATCGAATCGCGCGCGGCCAATAGAGCCCTCTGAACTACCCAACGTGCGGAACTTGAGCTATGAAGGTTGACATCCGGGCTGGCGTCGGCATCGCGTGGAGCGAACTGGTACCCGGCAATTTGTCCCGATCCGCCCAATCAGTCGCTTGGCGCGCGCTAACCCTGCCCCTGGGGTCCTGGCTGTCCGTCCCATCACAGAGAGCGAGGAGTTGGCCTGCCATTTTGAGATTAGGCGACATGTACTGGCCCGTGTGATCTTGGCTGTAGACCGCGTTGGTGCCAGCGGCTAACGACGCGGCGACCGTAGTTGTGGGTTCCGGCGACCCGGTCCAGTTCTGCCTCGGAACGGCCGACCGGCACGTGCGGGACGGAAACGTGGAGGTAGTAGGCTCGGCACGCAACGGAGGCCAGCCCGTCGGCCTGCTGCCGGTCCAGCCCATTGAGCACACGGTTAGGGTGCAGCTACCGGCCGGACGTGGCGTGATCTCTGGAGCCGTGACCGGCACTGAGCGGTTCGTATCGTGGTAAGTATCGGCCCCGAGCCACGCCCGTGACTTATGGGTCGTCAACGGCTCGTACCTGACGCGCGGTCGCTGTGTCGTGGAGGTCAAGCTTGCATTAACTGGCGGTTGTATTCGTCGGCGGGCGTCCGGCGGAAGGGAAGGTAGGTGATGACTGACGGGCTGTTCACAGTCGCGTGGTCCAGGGCGCCATCCAAGGGTACCCACACCAGCCTTCGGCTCCCTGCGTGGCTTCGCCGGGCAACACGGAGGCGGCGGTGAAGCCTGTCTCATCGGGCACGATCTCACGGTGACCGAGACAGGGACGCGGTTCTACGCCGCTCAGGACCCACTTAGCTCGAACCATTAAGCCCTATTGGCGGATCGGTCGCGCCGAACGATATCAACCCGAGAACCAGAGGGAGCCTGGCATTACCTGAATATATCGAGTTGAGCATAAGAGATAATCCCCAGACGTGAGGAACAAGCAACGATATGAGAATTTTAGCCTGGCCAAACCTGTCAGTTAACCTCGGTATTGCCGGAGCGGTTACCGCTCGAGTGAGCGAGAAACATCCAACTGCAGCACCGGCGTAGAAAACGAAATGATCTTGACTAAGCACAGCAAATAGAATTCCAGGCACTTTCATTGACATCGGCAGACGGGCAAGTGCACCATCGGTAGAGAATTTTAAGAGGCCCGGTATGGACATACTGCGAACATAGCGTTCGATCATTAAATGAACGCCGCCATGAGTGCAGTTTGCCCGAGCGCATTGACGAGCGCTACCGTCAGCATGGAGCATTCGCTATCAGAGAATCTGCTATACGAATCAAAACACGCTCTACGGCGTGGGAATCAACGGCGCGGTCGTCAGCATGCATGCGGAAACGCGCGTGGCAGGTATCATAACGTGCCTGAATGAAGAACGTCAGCGCACTCGATGCCGGGGGGTCTAGATGTCTGATCATGTAGGCGGTGTCTTGGTGGCCATCACCGCCGAGATCAAAACCGCGGAGATTGTCTTCGATTAAGTTCAACTTGTGATCAACAACGGGTCCGCCAAGACCTCTGATCTCTGCCCCTAGCGCGCGCAACTCGACGGGGTCGTAGGCGCTCGTGCGTGAGCCTCGAAGTAGCCGAGGCCACACCGCGCGCGAGAGATCAGGCAAAGAGCGGGTAGCGTCCCGCACTGGAATGACAGCTTCCTGCGTTAGTGGGCCGATATAGGTTCGGCTATGAGGATAATAGCGATTCGCGTACACAACTTTTGCTAGAAAAATATCCGCCCCTGCTTCAATGGCCAACGAACGAACGAGCGCCGCCAAAAAGATCGAAGATGGCGTCACTCTGAGCGTGGTTGCTAACTGAATAGCGGTCGAGCCCGCATCTCGAGAGAGAAGTTCCAGCGAGGGGAAACTCGAGGACGTAGCAGTTCGGGCTTTAAAGGTAACACCCGGGCATAGCTCTAGCGCTGAGTGCCAGCCAGCCATTGCGCGCTCATGACAAGCGCGACCTTCTGGCGACGACTCGTATATTGCAAGGTCAAGAGGCTCCCACGATTCCTTCGGTCCGAGCTCCGGCTTGCCAGTTAAAGCTAGCGAGTGAAACTCCTGCTCGAGGATGCGAAGCGCAATAGCATCTGCAGCGAGGTGAGAAATTGTTCCGACGACCCAGGCAGGCTTTCGAGCTGCTTCGAGGATGCAGAATCTTATCAGACAACCATCGCTAGCGACAAAAGGGGCGCGCGCTGTTTCCGTCATTATGTCATCGACAGTCGTCAAATCATATCTTGCCGTCTGCCGATTTATCAGGACTTCAATCGAGCCCTGAGAGTGTACGTGCTGCTCTTGCAACTCGAGAGAGTCGATATCGGGGAAAGAGGTTCGCAGTGAGTCATGTCTCTCTACCAAATGCCGTAGAGCGACCACCACCGTTTTCGTGCTCACCTCCGCGCCGAGCTTCCAGGCAAATGGAAGGTTGAAACGAGGATCATGGGAATTCGACACCAGGTTGATCCATTGTTGCCGTTGTCCCCAGGTTGCCCGACCCGATCCAGCGCGGCATCCCTTGAACTCAACCGAGTTTATTCGCTCCACAGTGTCTCCTAGAAAGCGAGTTCGCTACCGAACTGGTCGCAACCAACCTCGCCGTATCAATGCAGGAAGAGAAATGTACATGACGGCAGAAGATTGCCATTTAGATAGACCTCAATCCAGTGATGCGGGCCATGTTGCCGAATTTTGCAGCATAGCATCCGGCCGCCTCTACGTCCGTAGTGTCCGGGTCATGGGTGGTTCGGCACGGCGCAGGTTCAGGACGGCGTGGGTGCGCCTTGACCGCCACAGCGGCCGGCCGGATCTCGGCATGACGCGGACCGCGTGTCACTGCTTCCCTATCCGATGATCGTGTTGTGGTAGGTGATGTTGTTCGGCGGCGCTGAGCTGGTTAGCTGGTGCGGCTGGTTTCCGGGTCCTGGATGGATGGGGCGTCGTGGTTGAACGCCTCTGGGTCGGCCAAGGGCACACCGGCGTAGCAGGCGTACATGCCGCCCTGGTGGAGTTCGTAGACGCCGCCGACGAGGGTTCGGAGGCTCGATTTGTTGGGTGTCCGACGTCGTGATGGTGATCCGGATGTGGTGGCCGTCCGCGATCAGGGCGGTGGTTGGGAAGATTTCCAGGTCGTAGCGGCTGGTTTCGCCGGGGACTACCGGCCGTACGGTGTCCCCGCGGCTGGCGTGGTAGGGCCGCAGGATCGCGCCGTCCTCGGTGTGCTCGCCATTCACGCCCACGGTGCGCCACTGGTCGCCGTCCGGGCACAGCCAATGCGCGCCTACCTGCCCGACCGGGCCCGCGCTGGGCACCCACCGCATCGCAGGAGATGGCGCGGTCCGACTCGACATGCCGGCACCGTGGCCCGGAGGTCTGACAGATCAGACGCCCAAGCTCGCGGCGGAGATAGCGGCTGGTTCACCGTGTTTGGTCGGGTGCTGCCAGCACGCGGCCAGTTGGTCAGCCCACTGGCGGGCCGCTGCCCACTTGGCGCGGTCCTCGGGGTTTACGGTTTGCGCGGTCACGCTGACCAGCAGCACGGCGAGCAACTCGGCGGCGATGAAAACCTGACCGGGGCCGGCCTCGGGGGCGCGACTCTGACCGGGGCCATCCTGTACCGGGGGAACCTGGCCCATGCCAACCTCCATCGCGCGACCCTGACGAGCGCCTTCCTCTACCGCGCGAACCTGACCGATGCCACCCTCGACGACGCGAACCTGGCCAAGGCCGATCTCAGCCATGCGAAGCTGACCGATGCCACCCTCGACGACGCGACTCTGACCGAGGCCAACCTCTCCGGGGTGGACCTGACCAAGGCCGTTGGACTGCGGCAGAGTCAGCTCGACAGCGCCCGCGGCGATGAACACACCCGCCTGCCCGCCGGTCTGACGCGGCCAACGACGTGGCCCGCGCCCGAACAGGGCGCCCCGTCTAGTCCACCCGTCGGCAATCCGGTCATCTGGCATGGCAGGTCGAAGCCCTGACCGCCCTGACAGAGGCCGGGTGATACAGCGGGTTATCACCCGGTGCTCAGTCGAGCATGGGATCCGTGGGTCCCTACGGAAGCCACGTTCGGTGGGGAGCCCGGTCGCCGGCACTGGATCGGGGTGCCACGACCGGTGCGCGGCTGACGCAGGCCCGCCAAGTACTCTGTGCAAGCACCATCGCACAGCTCTTACCTTGCTGCTTCCCGCTCATCACGCGAGCCTCCGGATCCGGGGCTCGCTTGAGTCCCGGAAGGTCCCGGCCAACCGGGAGACAGTGAGGTGGAGCAAGTGACCGATAAGGGCCGCACGGCTCGGATCGCTCAGGCGGTGGTGTCAGTGTGCGACATCGCGGAACTGGCGATGGAGGGGGCTGCACTCGTCGACCCACAGACGACAACAGCCCTCGCCGTCGCGAGGGCTGTTGTGTCGCTCGTCCGTCAGGTCGCTAGAAAGTTTCGCGGCTAGCCAGCGACCCTGACATCTGGTGGCACGGGCCTCAGCCTTCGGGCTGAGGCCCTTGTGTCTTGTTAACGTGTTAGCAGGCTGTACGTGTACACGATACATGGCCAGGCACCACTCGGGCACACCGCCAAGCACCACTCGGGGCACACCGCCAGTAGGGCTCCCGGCATCGAACCGGCGTGCTCGGGCATGATCTCGGCGGTGACGCTATCGAGGTAACGCTCCCAGCTGGTCGAAGGCGTCCTCGATGTCGCTGGCCAGCGGTGGGACCTCGTTGATGGTGAGGTCTTCCTCCATGGATATCACCACGAGTCCGTACCAGCGTTGTTTAGGTGGTACTCACCGAGGGTGGTGGCTAGTGACGAGCATCAACGTCAGCAACCCCGCGCTGTGGGATGAGTGCGAGCGGTGGCTGAGCAACCTCACCACCACCGCCGCTGCGGACCTGCGCCTGGTCATCGAGGCCAGCTCGGAATCTCAGCGGGCCAGCGGAGCGCCCGCGCCCACGGTCGGAGCTGGAGTGATGTCTTCCTCCCGCTATCGCTCCCGCTCGGGCAACTGTTCCGTAAGCGGATCGGCTTGCGGGACGCCGGGCCGGTGGTGCTCTGGGGATGTCGGTGGCCGGCTCTACGGTCGCGCCATGACGAGCGTTATCGAGCCGTTCCGCGTCGCGTTCTCGAGCAGTGAGCTTGACGACCTGCGCCAGCGCTTGGCCGCAACTCGATGGCCGGATGAGCTGCCCGGGGTCGGCTGGGACTACGGCGTCGCTCTCGACCCGCTCCGGGACCTGGTGAGCTACTGGGCTGACGGCTTCGACTGGGACGAGCAGCAGCGGCGACTGAACGAGATCCCGCAGTTCGTCACCGCGGTCGACGGACAGAGGGTGCACTTCCTGCACGCCCGCTCGGCAGCTCCCGACGCGGTGCCGCTGCTGTTGCTGCACGGCTGGCCCAGCACCGTAGCCGACTTCCTGCCGCTCCTGCCGCTCCTGACCGCACCGGAGACCGCAGGCCCCGCGTTCCACGTCGTCGCCCCGTCCCTTCCCGGCTTCGGCTTCTCCGGGCCTTCCGGTGAGCGGGGGTGGGACGCTATGCGGATCGCCCGGGCGATCGCCCGACTGATGCGCCGCCTGGGCTACACCCGCTACCTGGTGCAAGGCGGCGACTTCGGCTCCCTGATCGGTCCGGAGATCGGCCGGGTCGACACCGACCACGTCATCGGTGTGCATGCCAACGCTCTAGTCACCCTGTCCGTCGTCGACTGGGGCGGCCCCGATCCGCTCGCCGGGCTCAGCGAGGGCGAGAAGGGCATCGTCGCCACCGCCGCGGCGATGTGGCAGCAACGCAGCGGCTACGCCACCATCCAGGCCACCCGGCCGCAGACGCTTGCCTACGCCCTGAACGACTCCCCGAGCGGGCTGCTCGCGTGGGACCTGGAATGGTTCGTCGACTACGACCCCACCACGTCCGCACTGACCCCGATCGACCGCGACGCGATCCTCACCGACGTCACCATCACCTGGCTCACCCGCACTGCGGGCTCGTCGGCGCGTCTCTATAAGGAGGCCGGCGCGGCGTTCGCCGCCCGACCCAACTCCGGAGTGCCCACCGCGGTGGCGAACTTCCCGGGCGATACCGCCGTGCGCACCCTCGCCGAGCGCTCGCACACCATCGTGCGGTGGACCGACTACGAGCGCGGCGGGCACTTCGCGGCGCTGCAGGCGCCCGACCTGCTCGCAACCGACGTCCGGGCGTTCGCCGAGTCGATCGCCTGAGCCACGGGAAGGCTGTGTCCCATAGGGAACCCAACCGAACACGCGGTCCCCGGCGGTCAGCGACACGCTTCCCCAGCTCGACGCTGACCTGCGGTGGAGATTCCCGTAACACCCGCCCGATGAAGATTCCCGCATGGGTGCCTCAAACGGGACGGTGCCGGCGACCCAGTTCCGCCACACCTCGCCGCCGCGCCGAAGCGATCCTGCGGCGTCGAGCTGGCCGACTGGATC
>Ga0137415_10006366_pt1 | contig 11697 bp, 7 predicted proteins | sample CZODoug3_1_1_16f_FD_183082 | JGI IMG/M metagenome (GOLD analysis project Ga0137415, IMG submission 183082) | Vadose zone soil fungal communities from Angelo Coast Range Reserve, California, USA - CZODoug3_1_1_16fungal (Hybrid Assembly) | ecosystem: Environmental > Terrestrial > Soil > Vadose...
TCAAATGTATGATGGCGATCGGCATCTTCTGCGATGATGTCGATCTTGTCGACGATGCCCTGCAGTACTATCTGCACGGTTGCGGGGATGGCCGACTGGAGAATTACATCTATCCCGATGGCCAATGCCAGGAGAGCGGCCGCGACCAACAGCATACCCAGCTTGGCTTAGCGCACATGGGCGATACCTGCGAGATGGCATGGAATCAGGGACTGGATTTATATAGCGCTGTCTCGAACCGATTGCTGGAAGGTTTTGAATATACGGCGCAGTATAATCTCGGATCAAATGTACCCTTCACTCCGGATCATGATAAGACGGGCAAGTACGCTCACCAGATAATCTCGCCGTGCGGATCGCTGCGGCCCATCTACGAGCAGATATACAACCACTACGTTCATCGTAAGAAAGTAGCAGCTTCATATACGCAACATGCAGCGGAAAAGGTACGCCCCGAAGGTGCTGCCAACGGCGCCGACCATACGGGATTTGGCACGTTGCTCTATTCGCGCTCAGCCAATGATTCCGCGCCTGTATCTGCTCGAGTGGCCCTGGGATCACTTCACGCGGTTGGATCGGGCGCCGAAGTTCAACTTACGTGGCTGCCATCAAACCGTGCAACGACCTATACGATCAGTCGCTCGGATGTAGAAAGTGGCGGCTATAGAACTATCGCTTCGAATATCGCTGAACCAATGTTTACCGACCGGAAGCTGATTGCCAAACAACCATATTTCTATCGTGTAGCACCAACTGGAGCGGTACATGCTGTCCGACAAATTAGCACTACAGCCGGACTGCCACGCAATTGGTCAGAAACCAGCTATGGGGACGCATTCCCGACTGGAAGCACAAACGTTATCGCCGACGCTTTTATAGTCCAGGCTTATGGAACGCATCCCTTTAGCAACTCCGATGAAGGCCATTTCATCCATAGCATTCTTACGGGAGATGGAGTATTAACCGCGTGTCTAAGTCCTTTGCTGGCCTCTCAAGTAGCTACCGTGGGGCTCATGCTGCGCACTGAAGACACGTCCGATGCCCCCATGATTGCTCTTTCCGTATCCACGAGCTCTGTCAGCGAACGGCCGCAGTGGAGCGTATCGCTCCTTTCGCGTGATCATACTGGTGAGGCCGTCCACGCAGTGAATATATTGCCGCTTAATGTTCCGCTGGTGACCTATGGACGCATCGCTCAACCAATTTGGTTGCGACTCTCGCGGGACTTTGATGAGCTTCATGCACATTTCTCTCAAGACGGGGCAATTTGGATGGATGCAGGAAAAGCACCCATAACGAAACAACTAGTGCTGGCAGGTTGTTTCGCATGCTCAGGTATGGGTTCAATCTCTGCGCAAGTCACCTTTGAGCAACTGACATTGAAAGTCAGTCGCCATCGTGATGCTACGGCTGTTGCGTCATAGAGTTCTGGTGCAAACTCTGCTCGAGTGTTAAAAAGGCCGCGATTCTTTCTGCGAAGGCCGATCCACTAAAGACCCCAAAGCTGTTCGGAGCGCCTTGTGCTGCTGCCACACGCGACCCGTTTTGTGACGGGCCTCAAGGCGAGACTCCGAAGAAAATTCTACAGGTGGAATTATTTTCTTATTGACATTTCCGAATTGCCTATGTTTAACTTGGCGGCGTTCCGGGAGGTGATTCACTCGCGATGACAAATCAACGTAGGACCAATCAACCAGAACCGACCTATGGCGGCGGAGGGAATCGGAGAGTTTCACTGCGTTCAGCATCTCTTTCAAGAACAATGTGGTCGGTGCGAATTGCGGTCGCTCTTTTTCTCGCTATCCTCGCAGGTTTTCCATGTGCCCTCTTTGCGCAAACCGAGCTGGGCTCGATTAGCGGAACAATCCGTGACAGCTCCGACGCCGTGGTTCCGGCCTGCCACGTCGAGATCAAGAATGTAAGCACGTCCACGATGCGGACCGTGACAACGGATCAAAACGGTTACTTCAATGTGCCGTCCCTCACGGTCGGGTCGTACAGCATCACCGCAACTGCGCCAGGCTTCAAGCATGTTGTAACTATGGTGGACGTGACAACGAACGGTGCTGTCGCCAACCTGGAACTCCCGGCCGGCGATGTGCAGCAGGAGGTCACGGTCACCTCAGCGTCTGGCGCTGTGACCCTGCAGGCGGACAATCACGAACTGACTACTTCGGTGTCTCCGACCCAGCTAGTGAATCTGCCGAACAGTGGACGAAGCATTCTAAATATTGCGACACTTGGGCCCTCATCGCAGCCGGGGACAGATGTAGGCGTCGATGGCGGTGACGAAGGCTTTTACGGACAGACGGCGAATTCGGTCATTATCTCGGGTCTTGGTAACGCGCACACATCGTTTCTTCAGGATGGTGTCGACAACACCAATTTGCTTACCCAAACTGTAAATATTCTTTCATCGGTCGAGGCGACGCAGGAAGTAACGACGATTTTGAATGGTGCTCCGGCACGCTTCAGCCAGCCTTCGATCGTCAACGTCATCACGAAGAGCGGCTCGAACCAGATTCATGGGACGGCATACGACTTTCTGCAAAACGATGCTTTCGACGCTTCGAACTGGTTTGCTACATCGAAGCCGGCGAAGCGTTACAACCAGTTCGGAGGCAACGTTGGAGCCCCATTATGGAAAAACAAACTCTTTGCCTTCTTTGATTACTCGGGATTGCGCAGTCACACAGCGTCTATCGCACGCGATCGGGTTCCAACCGCCGCGGAGCGTAACGGAGACTTCTCAGCCGATGGACTGACACTTTATGATCCGTCGACCTACAACCCAACGACGGGAACAAGTCAACCGTTCGCAGGCAACAAGTTGCCGACCTTCAGCCCATTCGCACAGCTTTGGCTGAAGAACTATCCAGCGCCGAATGCCACTCTCGACGCCAATAACGTCAACTACGTAGGAAACCTTCCTTCAATCAACAACTATGACGAGTACCTGGGACGTGTGGACTACAACATCTCGCAGCGCGATCTTTTGTTCGGTACAGTGGCCCGGCTTCAAAGTACCGCTGGCAGTAATAGCATCACTCCCGGATTGTTCGGCATCTTCATTGCGCTGAAAGGAACAAATATCTCTCTCGCAGAGACACACGTCTTCAGTCCCAGCATTGTCAATGTATTCAAGATTGGCTATAACCGCAGCAACCTTTTCCGTACACAACAAGGGCTGAGCGCTTTGAACTATGCGCAGGCTTATGGCCTCGCAAACGTCAACCCTCTCCCGGCCCAATGGACGCCACCCGCGATCAACCTGACAAATTACACCTCTCTCGGAGATCCTTATTCTCCGCAAGGCGCAATCCAGAATCGCTTTCAGTACACGGACGAGGTGAGTTGGAAGCTTGGGAACCACACGATCGTATTTGGTGGCGAGTATGTGAGAACGCAGTTCGACGGGAACTGGGTCGTAGGCAACAATGGCATCTACAACTTCGACGGAAGCGCGACATCGGCTTATGTCAATGGAGTACGCAGCTCTACCAATCAGGGCAATGCGCTGGCCGACCTCGAACTCGGTTTTCCACGCAATGCCAACGCTGCCAATGGCGTGACCGTCGGTGCGTTCCGCGGTTCCGACATCTCCGGTTACATCCAGGACGACTGGAAGCCGCTGACGAATCTTACTCTCAACTTTGGACTCCGTTACGACTTCGATAATCCACCGAACGATAAAAACGGCAACGGCGGGCAGTTCGATGTCGCGTCGAACCGCGTCATTCAGGGGACATGGAATACCAATTACAACGATTGGGCACCACGCTTCGGCTTCTCGTATAAGGTAGATGCTCGCACCGTAGTTCGCGGAGGATACGGCATCTATTACGCGCCCATCCTCTACAACAATCTACAGTTCCAACTCTTGTACTCGCCAAATTTCGTGAACCAATCCTATACGCTGAACATTTCTCATCCGGTCGATATCCAGAGCCTCTTTGTACCGAATCCATCTCTGGCTGGACAACAGAACTACACGCTGACCAAGGCTCTAAAAGACACCTCGGTGCAGGATTGGAACATCAACGTCGAACGCTCCCTCAGCAACAGCACGCTGCTAACGTTTGGCTACATTGGCAATGTGACCCGTCATCAGTCTGCGCGCGCTGATCTTAATCAGCCTTACGGGCTGACTCCCGGCAATAAGACCGGCATTCTCGACTTGAGACCGAACGTGAATGTAGGGACGACGGATGGGCAGCTCAACGCCATCTCCGCCAACTACAACGCGTTCGTCACCAAGCTAGAGAGAACCTACACGAATGGGCTGCAGTTCCTCGGGGCTTATACCTATTCGAAGGCGATGGATATTCTGGACGGCGACAACGCGGATATTCAGAATCTCTACAATCCCGGCCTTACTTACGGTCCTGCCGGTTTTGACCGCACCCATAACATTCTGATCAGTGCTGTATACGAGCTTCCTTTCGGTCCCGCGAAGAAGTTCCTGAACTCGAACAATTTGATCAACAGGGAGATCATCGGCGGGTGGCAATTATCGGGAATTCAGCAGTTTGCCACCGGTCAGCCCATCGCTATCAGCGCCAACAACAATGCAGACACTAGTTCTGTTCACGCCGTGTATGCCAACAGGATATGCACCGGCAATGCACCCGCAGGCCATCCTAGACTGCAATTTTTTGATCCCTCATGCTACGTGCAGCCTGCGACAGGTCAATATGGAACGGCCAGAAGCGGACCGCGTCAGCCAGGCATCATCACGACGAATCTCAGCATTCAGAAGGCTTTTGCGATTACAGAGAAACAGCAGGTGCAGTTCCGTGTGGAGGCATTCAGCGTGTTCAACCACCCGAACTTCGGCGCTGGGAGCACGAGTATCACCAACCCCAGCGCCGGACTGCTAACATTCGAATCCGTCGGGCAACGAACGCTGCAGTTAGCGCTGCGCTATGCGTTCTAGAGGCCTTCGAGTGCCTGAGTCCGTGAATGGAATTTAAACAATAGGGAGATGGTCATGGCTGTGACACGACGTAAGTTCCTGAGAAACACCACCATCGCCGGTGCGGGGTTTGCCGTTGTCGGCACGATGAGACCCTTAGCTGTGTGGGCCGAGGCAGGAGAAAAGGAGATGGCTCACTATCTCACAGGAATGAAGATGGCGGCGACGCCAGCGACCGCCTACCGCGCTTATCGGTCCAAGGTGGCTGCCAGTCCTGATGTGACAACGTGGCTGCAGGTCGATTTGAAGAAGATTGTCCCCATCTCTGTGATTCAGTTGTTTCCCGCGTCGGAAAGGATGTACCCCGGGCGCGACCAATACTACGGCGGCGAGGCATTCCCGCTGCGATTCCGCCTCGAAGCGTCCGATGACTCGAGCTTTTCAAAGACCGTAACCATTGCTGATTTCACGAAATCAGATTTTCCCGACCTCAAGAACAACATCACGCAGTATGTGGCGAAAGATATTCGTGGCCGTTACGTGCGGCTGACCGCGACGAAGCTCCGTGCAGTGAAGGCCAATGCAACGGACAGCACTCCGCTTGGAAAGGAGCCGCAGGATAGCCCTGACTTTACCCTGATGGTAGCGAAGATGACCGTCCTCTCTAACGGCCACGATGTCGCAGTCGGTTGCAAGGTGACTGCTGATCCCATCTACGGCAACACGGAGCTGGCCGCGCAGCTAACGCGCCCCCCTCGTCAGGATGGCGAAGGGATTCACTTTGACAATCCCCAGGCAGTCACGAACTCCGCAACATGGAAGCCCGTTAAATACAAAGCTGAAGCACCGAAGACCGGAGTGACGCTCGATGGTGGAGTCTTTCAGACCGCGATGCAGAACAATATCGAGTATCTGCTCACTTCGTTCACGACGGACGATCTCCTGCGTCAGTTCTATGAACGCACGGGAAAGGTCAAGGGCTTCAAGCCAACTGGTTCGCAGGTCTTCTGGGAAGAAGATCTTGCGGGCTCAAACGCCGGGCGCTTTCTTATGGGAGCAGGCAATACGGTGCGCTGGATGGACGACCCTGAATTGCGCCGCCGCCTGAATGTCGTCGTCGACGGCATCGATGACAGCAAGCAAGCGAACGGTTACATTATGGCTTATCCCGAAGACACGATTTTCTACTCCGAACGCGCCGCTTACACTCGCGCATGGCTCACACACGGACTCCTCGAGGCGGCCTACAGCGGGAATCCCAAGGCGCTTCCGATGCTGCGCGCGTACTATGACTGGTTCAACCAGCAACCGTTCCTTCCGGAGATGTTACGCGGTGCAATTCAGGGCGGTCAGGGGATGGTCGCAAACACGCGTATGTGCATCAGTCCCCTGGGCAAGCCGGCGGATGCGCACGTAATTCAGCGCTACTACCAGGAAGATGGCTGGATGAAGGGCCTAGCGAAGCAGGAAAAGGAGCAGGTATGGCAATATCCCTACGACCGACCCCACTGCTACCTGTTGACCAATCTTGAAGCGTATCTCGACATGTATCTTGCCACGGGCGATCCGCGATATCGCGATGCCGTACAGGGAGCATGGGAGCTGTATCGAGCACACTGGCAGCAGGCAGGCGGAAGCATCTCGATTATAGAGTTCGATAAGGACCCGCCGGACAGCAACTCTCTCCATCGAAAGCTGGGTGAGCTCTGCGGCAGCGCTTTCTGGGTCTTTCTCAGTCAGCGTTTTCAGTTACTCAATCCTGACGACGAATGTTATGCGACAGAGATCGAGAAGTCGATCTACAACGTCGGCATGGCCAATCAGGATAGAGGCATCGGACTTCGTTATCACACGATCATGGAAGGAACAAAGGAGAAGTCGACGCATGAGAACACGTGCTGCGAAGGGCAGGGAACCCGTCTGCTGGGCTCTCTCCCTGAGCACATCTACTCCATAGCGCCTGACGGACTTTATGTAAACCTCTTCGAGCCTTCGACCATCCGTTGGCAGCAGACTGGGCAGTCGATGGAGTTAAAGGTGAAGACACGTTTCCCTTACGAGACGCATGTGAGCGCCTCACTGAAAGCCGCCAAGCCCGTACAGGCGAATCTTCGGATTCGTGTTCCGTCGTGGGCCGCTCATGAGATGGCAGTGTCGGTAAACGGCAAGATTGAGGGGACTGGAAAGCCAGGTACCTACCTTGCACTAAACCGGAGATGGGCCGACGGCGATGTAATCGAGTTCACTCTTCCTGCAACAATGCGAGTCCGGCGCTACTCAGGCGAAGATCAGATCGCGGGAAGCAAGCGCTACTCGGTCGAGTATGGTCCCATCCTGCTGGCGGCCGTGGGAAGCTCCAAGGTAGACCTGAAGATAGATAAGGGACATGAAGCGGAGCATCTTGCCAATCACCTCGAAGCGATCCCTGATTCTCCTCTGCACTTCACTGTTCGCGGAAACGACGGCCAGAAGTTCATGCCGTATTGGTTGATCTCCGAGGAGGAGTTCACCTGCTATCCGCAGGTCACGGCGATCATTTAGATAAACGGGCAGGTTGTGGAAAGGCCATAGCTCCAACAGCCTGTCTTCTGTTTTGCGTTGGACAATGGTTGATCTGATGTTTCGTCGTCTCCTATCTCTAGCATCTATATCTTCGAAAGGTTGTTCTCCATGACGATTCTGTACCCAACATCCTACGCATCCGCTTCCCTCCGTTACCTCTCGCGGTTTGCGCTTGTCGTCGCCATGTCGCTTGACATCACAGCCGCGTGTGAGGCGCGCCCGTCGTTCAGCCACTGCACTTATGCAGGAGAGCGGTTCCGGCAGCTACATGTTCTCGGTTGGCGAGGAGTGATCGCGTGAGTTCCATAGACCGAAGGACCTTCGTTGGCAATCTCGGTGCCGCCGCACTCGCAACGCTGCCCCACACGTTCACTGAACCGGTTCTCCCGAAAGAAACTGGGGTCTCCGGCAGCTACTCCCTCGCCGCCTACTACTTCGGCAACTATCACGTCGACCCTCGTAACGAGGCTCAACATGGCCCCGGCTGGACCGAATGGCCTCTTGTCGAGCAAGCCCGGCCACGATTCAAAGGACATCTACAGCCCAAGGTGCCGCTCTGGGGATACGAAGACGAATCCGATCCCGCCGTCTTCGAGCGGAAGATAAAGGCCGCTTCCAACGCCAACTTGTCCGCCTTCATCTTCGATTGGTACTGGTATGACGATGGCCCGTTCCTGCAGTCTGCCCTCGAAAAAGGCTATCTCGGTGCCACAAACAAAAATGATCTGAAGTTTGCCATAATGTGGGCCAATCACGACTGGTTCGACATTCATCCAGCGAAGCTCTCTTCTCCACCCAAACTCCAGTTCCCCGGCAAGGTGACACTCGAAACCTTCCGTGCCATCACCGACCATGTAGTCAGTACCTACTTCAAAACCTCAAGTTATTGGACCATCGATGGGTGCCCTTACTTCTCTATTTACGAACTCTTCAATTTCGTCGCCAGCATGGGCGGCGTAGCCGGTGCTGCCCGTGCCATCGCGGAGTTTCGCCGCAAGACGAGGGCCGCGGGTTTTCGTGACCTCCATCTCAACGCAGTCACATGGGGAGTAAAACTGCTCCCCGGCCAGACCGAGGTTCTCGATCTGAAGACCCTGCTCGAAGAGTTGCAGATAGACAGCACGACATCCTACGTCTGGCTGCATCACGCCAAACTGTCCAACTTCCCCAGCACCCAATACAGCGCAATGGCCCAGACCTACGAGGCCTACCGCGACACCGCTTCCGAGAAGCTTGGGAAGCCCTACTTTCCCAACGTTTCGATGGGCTGGGACTCTTCGCCCCGCGCCTGCCAGTCAGACATCTACATTGAAAAGGATTATCCATTCCTGCCCGTAGTTCAGGGAAACACTCCCGAGAACTTCGGCAAGGCGCTGCGCTCCGCGAAGGATTTTCTCGATCGGAGCCACGACCTGAAGCAGAAGATCCTGACTATTAACTCCTGGAATGAGTGGACCGAGGGCAGCTATCTGGAACCCGACACTCTAAATCGATACGCCTATCTGGATCAGATTCGAAGCGTCTTTGGAAGGCCGAAGAACTCCTAACCCGCTCGAGTGCCAATTGGTACGTTCTCCCGTTATTATGCCTCCATGATCGTCCATGCTGGAGTTGACGAAACACCAACGAAAGGGCGTTTGAACGAAGCCGGTAAGATCCGATAATCAAAGGCTCAAGGAGTGAGGCATGATTATCCGCGAATATTGGACCACGACTGCGAAATACTACGATTTATTTCATTCGAACCGCAAGGAAGATGTTGAGTTCTGGACGAGCATTGCAGCCCGGACCGGCGGTTCAGTGCTTGAAATTGGCTGTGGTACCGGACGTGTCGGGCTTGAAATCGCACGCAACGGAAATCGTCTCTGTGGTATCGACCAATCCGATACCATCCTGGATGTCTTTCGCCAAAAGCTTACGACAGAGTCTGATGACGTGCGGCAACGCGTTCAACTGCACCAGGGAGATATGAGGACGTTCCGGCTCAACCAGCAGTTCGAACTGGCACTAATACCGTTCCGGCCACTCCAACACATGCTCACACTCGAAGATCAAATCGCGGCTTTGACCAACGCGCGGCGGCACCTGACAACGGGTGGGATACTTGGTTTCGACGTGTTCTTCCCAAACTTCAGTTCCTTCGATCAGCCCGACGGCGTGGAGAAACTGGAACGAGAGTGGATTGATGGCGAGGGACGCACAGTTCGTCGTTTTTTTCTGCGCCATAGAGTGGACAAAGTGAACCAGGTGATCTATGCCTCATTCATTTTTCGGATCTATAGAGGAGGTGACCTGATTGCTGAAGAGATATCTCCGCTCAATATGAGTTACTACACCTACCCACATCTGCGGCTGCTCCTGAAGCTGAGCCGGTTTGAACTTGTCGAAGAATACGGTTCATTCACGCGGGAGTCCATTGCAGTGCATCAGGAGATGATTCTTTTGGCGCAAGCTGTTTGAGAATCTCCCGTGTGAGATGCCGTGAGGCATCACCACTGCGGTCGTATTGCACTCAGTGAGCACGAGCGCGGGTCCGAAAGAAGCTGTTGATCCAACGTTCAGAATTCGTTCCGCCTTCCTACCTGCCTGTCGCACTTCAAGCCGCTATTCAAACAAGCCGTTGGTTTGCCGGTGCATCGTTTTGTCCTCGAGCGGCGCGTAGAGCGCGCGCGGATGCGCCTGCTCGAAGGAGGAAGGAGCATGACGGAGATTGCACTGGAGGCGGGCTTCGCGCACCCGAGCCATATGGCCCACTGCATGCGTCGCGTGTTGGGGCTAAGCCCATCGCAAGTCGCAATGAGCCGGTGACTGTGGGCGCAAGATCCCGTTTGCTGGTGAGTGTCTGGGCTTCATTGTCTCGAAAAGCGCGCATGTGTTGACTGATCCAATCGGAGTCGAGCTTTCACTTTGCCGTAGTCAGCTAGGTGTGAAGTTTCAAGAGGTTGTCCACAGCTCAATACAGGTAGGGCCAACGGCCCTTCACCTTAACGCATGATGAAGCCGCCGTCGACCGAGAGTGACTGACCGGTGACATAGCTCGCGGCTGAGCTGCAGAGCCACAGAACAGCGTCGGCGATCTCCTCAGGGCGGCCAACCCGTCCCATGGGCACGGTCTTCACCATTGCGGCGAGCGCCTCACCTTGTCCCGCAGCGATCATTTGGTCGGACATCGGTGTCTGAATGAGACCCGGACATACGGCGTTGATTCGAATGCCACGTGCAGCATATTCGAGAGCCGCGCTCTTGGTGAATCCAATGACTCCGTGTTTGGCAGCGTGGTAGGTCCCACGTTCGGCACCGCCCACAAGCCCTCCAAGCGAAGAGCAATTGACGATGGCGCCACTGCCTTGCTCGCGCATCTGCTGCAGTTCGAACTTCATGCAACTCCATACACCGCGGAGATTGATCGCCATTACCCGGTCGTAATCGTCACGGGGCGAATCAGCAATTTCTGCAAGGACATTTTGAACGCCGGCATTGTTGTAGGCTGCATCGAGCCGCCCGAACGTGGTGACAGTCTGTTGAACCATAGCTTCTACCTGAGCGTCATCTGCTACATCACAACGGATCGCCAATGTCTTGTGACCATTGGTAGCCAGTTCTTCGGCTGCGGAACGGACTGCCTTCTCGTTCCAGTCCGCCAACACCACGGAGGCACCGGATTCAGCAAAAGCCTTCGCTGTTGCAAGACCCAATCCAGAGGCGGCGCCTGTAACGAGTGCAACCTTGTTTTCGAAAGATATGTTCATAACGAATTCCTTACTTTTCGAGCGGGTCGTATCCCGGCTTCTTGTAAAGCTGATCCCACTTGGCTTTGATATCGGGGCGGTACACTTTCTCCTCCCAATCCTGCGATCCGATTTCCTCGAATCCAACCGAAACTGATTCCGCCCCATAATTGAGAACGGACATGACACTATCGGTTATTTCCCAAGCGAGTTGAGCCTTTTGCTGTTCCGACTTACCAGGCCATAGCTTCACGACGACATGCGGCATAGTCCTGCTCCTTCCATGCTTCTGGATATTGCTTTCTCTCACTTTGTGAGCCGGTACTGATCGTCCGTGACCTTTTCCAACCAGTCCACAACTTTCCCGTCTAGTTGCTCCTGAAACGCGATGTGCGTCATGGTGGTGGTGGGCGTCGCACCATGCCAGTGCTTGACGCCAGCCGGAATCCAAACGACGTCTCCCTTGCGAATCACCTGAACAGGGCCGCCCCA
>Ga0137415_10006367_pt1 | contig 11695 bp, 9 predicted proteins | sample CZODoug3_1_1_16f_FD_183082 | JGI IMG/M metagenome (GOLD analysis project Ga0137415, IMG submission 183082) | Vadose zone soil fungal communities from Angelo Coast Range Reserve, California, USA - CZODoug3_1_1_16fungal (Hybrid Assembly) | ecosystem: Environmental > Terrestrial > Soil > Vadose...
GCGGAACAACTTCTTGGTCTTGGTGCGGTTGAGGAAGTGGTCCTGGTCGGGCGCGCGCTCATAGGCGTAGCCCGGCGACATCGAGACGCCGACACCGAGTTCGGTGGTGAAATCGAGGAACTTGGCGATTTCTTCCGCCGGATGGCCGTCGAAGATCGTGGCGTTGACGTTGACGGTGAAGCCGCGCGCTTTCGCTGCCTTGATCGCGGAAACCGCGCGATCGAACACGCCCTTCTGCGAGACCGCCTTGTCGTGGTGGTCCTTGAGGCCGTCGAGATGCACCGAGAAGAACAGATAGGGCGAGGGCTCGAACAGATCGAGCTTCTTTTCCAGAAGCAGCGCGTTGGTGCAGAGCGAGACGAACTTCTTGCGCGCCACCAGGCCGCGCACGATCTCGCCGATCTCCTTGTGGATCAACGGTTCGCCGCCGGGGATCGCCACCATCGGCGCGCCGCATTCATCGGCCGCGTCCCAGCATTCCTGCGCGCTCATGCGGCGATTGAGGATCGCATCGGGATAGTCGATCTTGCCGCAGCCGACGCAAGCCAGGTTGCAGCGGAACAACGGCTCCAGCATCAGCACGAGCGGATAGCGTTTGCGGCCAAGCATCTTCTGCTTGATGAGATAGCCGCCGATGCGGAGTTCCTTGAAGAACGGTATAGCCATTACAAGTTTTCTTTCTGGACCTTGATAGAGAAATTGGATCAGCCCGCAGTCAGTTCGGCCGGAAGCCGGAATTCGATATTTTCTTCCCGGCCGGACAACACCGAGACCTTGACCGGTCCGATGCGCCGCAAAGCCTCGATCACGTCGTCGACCAGGACTTCCGGCGCCGATGCGCCCGCCGTGATGCCGACAGCTTTTGCATCCGTGAGCCAATCGGGATTGAGCTCGCTGCCATCGGCAATGAGATAACTCGCGACGCCGACCTCGGTGCCGATTTCGCGCAGCCTGTTTGAGTTGGAACTATTGGTGGCCCCCACCACCAAAATGACGTCCACCAGTTTGCTCAGGTCCCTTACCGCAGATTGGCGGTTCTGTGTCGCATAGCAGATATCCCGGATGTCGGGGCCTTGAATATCTGTAAAGCGGCCTTGAAGTGCCGAAATTATGTCTTTTGTGTCGTCCACGCTGAGCGTGGTCTGGGTGATGTAGGCGACCGGGGTGTCGGTCGGCAGCGCCAGGGCGGCCACGTCATCGGTGTTCTGGACCAGCATAACCGGACCTGGAACCTGCCCCATGGTTCCCTCGACCTCGGGGTGGCCGGCGTGCCCGATCAGGATCAGGGACCGGCCCTTCGACATATAGCGCTTGCCCTGGTTATGGACCTTGGTCACCAGCGGGCAGGTGGCATTGAGGACCGGAAGCCCCCGGGCCGCCGCTTCCTCCTCGACACTGCGCGCCACGCCATGGGCACTGAACACGGTGACCGCCTTCGGCGGCACTTCCGACAGATCCTCGACGAAGATCGCGCCCTTGTTTTTCAGGCTTTCGACCACGTATTTGTTGTGCACGATCTCGTGGCGCACATAGACCGGCGGGCCATATTTCTCGAGCGCACGCTCGACGATCTCGATCGCACGCACGACGCCGGCGCAAAATCCGCGCGGCTGTGCAAGAAAAACTTCCATAGGATGACCGTTACGCAAATTGCACCAAATTCATTCAAAGCCCCATCCAGGCGCCATGTCGCCGCCGGACCCCCGTTTAACCGGACACCCGCAATATCTACTGCAATATCCGCACCATGCCGGTGCCCCTGTACTTAGTCCGTGCTCAAGCGCATGGAAGGACAGGGCTTTGTGTCAACAAATGAGCGCCTAGGAAAGATGCAGCATCCGATGGGAGGTGGGTTAACGGTACTTTAGTATGGAGTTCCGGGCCCTGCGACCGTCAGTCCCCCTCACTTGTTCGTCACTTTATCGCCCACTGAGGCGGTCTATACCGGCCTCTCAACGCCGCTCCCGCTGTTTTGTTGCCTCTTCTTGAACCCCGAAGACCGTAACCAAAACAACATTAGATTGGTCCCTGGAACTCCGCTAGACAGCGGGCGTTTTCGGCAAGCTCATTCAAGCCTTAGAAAGAAACGATGTGCTGACACGTATTGTTGTCTCGATTGTTAGAACTTGTACGCGGTTTGCCATCCCTGTCGTCGTTTTCTCGCTGCTCCTTGCGGTCGGCGCGGGCTTCTATACCGCCCGTAACTTCGCCATCAACACCGACATCAACACGCTGATCTCGCCGGATCTGGATTGGCGCAAGCGCGACAACCAGTTCGAACAGGCGTTCGATCGCGACCGGCTGATTCTGGCCGTGGTCGAGGCGCCGACCCCGGAGCTCACCAATTCGGCGGCCAAGGCGCTCACCGACAAACTATCAGGCGACAAGAAAAATTTCGAAGCGGTCACCCCGCTCGGGTCCGGCGAGTTCTTCGAGAAGAACGGGCTGTTGTTTCTTCCGGTGGAAGAGGTCGGCCAGGTCACCGGGCAGCTCGAGTCCGCCGCACCCCTGATCGAGATCATGGCCGGCGACCCCTCCATCCGTGGCCTCACCGGCGCGCTCGAAACCGGGCTTGCCGGCGTCAAGCGCGGGGAGGCCAAGCTCGACAATGCCGACCGGCCGTTCAACCTGATCGCCCAGACGGTCGAAGATGTCCTGAACAAGGGCAACGCGACCTTCTCCTGGCGCGAGCTCACCAGCGACAAGCCGTTGACCGATTCCGACCGGCGCGCCTTCATCGAATTCAAGCCGATCCTCGACTATCAGGCGCTGGAGCCGGGCAAGACCGCGACCGACGCGATCCGGCAAGCGGCGAAGGATCTCAATTTCGCCAGCGCATATGGCGCGCGGGTCAGGTTGACCGGACCGGTTCCGATGGCCAACGAAGAATACGCCACCGTGCAGGACGGCGCGATCACCAATGGCATCGGCACCGTCGTGATCGTGCTGGTCATTCTCTGGTTGGCGCTCCACTCGGCGAAAATCATCTTCGCCGTGTTCGCGAATCTGTTCGTCGGTCTTTCGATCACCACGGCGGTCGGCCTGATGATGGTGGGTTCGCTGAACCTGTTATCGATCGCGTTCGCGGTGTTGTTCGTTGGCCTTGGCGTCGACTTCGGGATTCAGTACAGCGTCCGTTACCGCTCGGAGCGGTTCAAGAACGACAATTTGCCGTTGGCGCTGGAGAACGCGGCGCGGCGCGCGGCGGTGCCGCTTTCGCTGGCGGCGATGGCAACGGCAGCGGGTTTCCTCTGCTTCCTGCCGACCGACTACAAGGGCATTTCGGAACTCGGCAAGATCGCCGGCGCCGGCATGCTGGTCGCATTCCTGACCAGCATCACGACCTTGCCGGCGCTATTGGACCTGCTCAATCCGCCCGGGGAAAAGGAGCCGGTCGGCTACGCGTTCCTGGCGCCGGTCGATCATTTTCTCGAAAAGCATCGCGTCATCATCATCGTCGGCACACTGCTGGTCGCGATCGCCGGCCTGCCGCTGCTTTATTTCATGAAGTTCGACTTCAACCCGATCAACCTGCGCAGCAAGAACGCCGAGTCGATCGCGACCTTCCTCGACCTGCGCAAGGATCCGAACACCGGCGCCAACGCCATCAACGTGATGACCAATTCGGAAGCCGACGCCAAGAAGATCGAGGCGCGGCTGGAAAAGGTGCCGGAAGTTCTTCGCGTGATGTCGCTCGACAGTTTCGTGCCGGAGGATCAGCCGGCCAAGCTCAAGCTGATCGCGCAGGCGGCCAAGCTGCTCAATCCCGCGCTCAATCCCGACTCGGTCGATGCGGCGCCGTCTGATACCGAGAATGTCGAGGCGCTGAAGAGCTCGGTGGAAAGCCTGCGCCGGACCGCCGGCGACAGCAAGGGAGCGGGCGCGGTGGCGGCGCGGCGGCTGGCCGATGCGCTGGCCAAGCTCGCGGCCGCCAACCAGGCGACCCGCGACAAGGCGCAGAACATCTTCGTCGCGCCGCTGAAGGTCGTGCTCGACCAGCTCAAGGACACGCTGCAGGCGCAGCCGGTCAGCCTGAATACGCTGCCACCGGAGCTGGTCAGCGGTTGGAAGGCCAAGAATGGTTTGATGCGGGTCGAGGCGCTACCGAAGGGCGATCCCAACGACAACGACAATCTGCGCCGGTTTGCCGATGCGGTGCTGGCGGCCGAGCCGACCGCGATCGGCGGGCCGGTCTCGATCCTGAAATCCGGCGACGTCGTCGTGAGCGCATTCGTCCATGCCGGTATTACGGCGCTGGTCGTGATCGGCCTGTTGCTCTGGCTGGCGCTGCGGCGGGTAACGGACGTGCTGCTGACGCTGGTGCCGCTTTTGGTGGCGGGCGTCGTGACGCTGGAAATCTGCGTGCTGATCGGGCTGCCGCTCAACTTCGCCAATATCGTCGCGATGCCGCTGTTGCTCGGCGTCGGGGTCGCTTTCAAGATTTATTACGTGACCGCGTGGCGCTCGGGCAGAACCAATCTGCTGCAGACCAGCCTGACGCGCGCGATATTTTTCAGCGCGCTGACCACCGCCACGGCGTTCGGAAGCCTGTGGCTGTCCAGTCATCCCGGCACCGCAAGCATGGGCAAGCTTTTGGCGCTGTCGCTCCTCACCACCCTTGCCGCGGTGCTGCTGTTCCAGCCGGCGCTAATGGGCAAACCGCGCGATGTCGGGAAGGAGGCAGATGTCTCCAACGACGTCACCTGACGGGTTAGCCGCCGACGGGTTAGCCGCCTGCTTCGGTCCGGCGGGCTTGGGAGCGGGGGCCACCGAACCGGTGGTCTTCGGTGCCTGAGGCGCCGCCGGTGACGCCTGCTTGGGCAGCGTGCCCTTGGCCACGCTGTTGGCCGGGCTCGCGGGGATCGGGGCCGCGACCCGGGTCCAGGTCTCGCCGCCGCAAAGAAAGCCCAGCACGCAGCCTTGAATCTCGAGCTGGTCAGAACCAATTGGCTTGATGGTCGAGCTGTAAGACTGTCCGTCCTTTGCGTTGTAGACTTGGCCTTCCCACTGATCCACGCCGGCCTTCTTCTTCATGTCGATCAGGATCGGCATGCCCAGGGTGGGGCGGCTCTGCTTGGCGGGATCCGGATTATTCGCATCCCTGCCACCCGGCGTCTTTTCCCAGGCCACCACGCCCCAGATGCTGCCGTTACATTGTGCGACCCGGATGTTGGCGACGCCATCGGCGACTTTCCAGTCACCGGAGGGGTCGGCCGCCAGCGCAGATGTGAGCGCGGTCGCCAAAAATAAACCTGAAATGGCTATTGTGCGCGCGAAGGTTCTTGGGCAGTGCAACATGGTTCAAACCTATGCTTAAGTAGACGATGGAAGCGGGGGTCAAAACGCCGCATTCAGCGTTTTCAGTTGACGAAATGGCCATCAAGCGACGTATGTAGCAAATGCTAAGTTCGAATTTAGACGTTTCCGAGATGTTTGTGGAGCGCGAGTCGCAACGCAGTACCCTGCATTCGCGGTATTTGAACGAGCAACTCGTACGCGTTCTCAAGACCATCGGCTATGACGTCGGCTTCCAAAAGGGTCAAGGCCAGTATCTGTTCGATCGCGAGGGGTCAAAGTATCTCGACCTGCTGAGCGGTTTTGGCGTTTTTGCGATTGGCCGCAACCATCCGGCGCTGCGCCAGGCCTTGAAGAGCGTGCTCGACAGCGACCTGCCCAATCTGGTGCAGCTCGATGTCTCGACGCTGGCCGGCGTGCTGGCGGAACGGTTGCTCGAATATGTGCCATACCTGGACAAGGTGTTCTTTGCCAATTCCGGCGCCGAAAGCGTCGAGGCCGCGATCAAGTTCGCGCGTGGCGCCACCGGGCGGCCCGGCATCGTCTACTGCACGCATTCCTTCCACGGGCTGTCCTACGGCGCGCTGTCGCTGACCGACGATACGAATTTCCGCGGCGGTTTCGAACCGCTGTTGCCGGGATGCACGCCGATCCCCTTCAACGATCTCGCGAGCCTCGAGCGGTCGCTGTCGTCGCGCCAGGTCGCGGCCTTCATCGTCGAGCCGATCCAGGGCAAGGGCGTCAATTTGCCGACCGATGAATTTCTGCCGGGAGCGGCGGCGCTGTGCCGGAAATATGGCACGCTGTTGGTCGCCGACGAAATCCAGACCGGCATGGGCCGCACCGGAAAGTTTCTGGCGGTCGAGCACTGGAATGTCGAGCCCGACATGGTGCTGCTGGCGAAAGCGCTGTCGGGCGGCCACGTCCCGGTCGGCGCGCTGCTGACGCGCAAGGGCATCTTCGACAAGATCTTCAATCAAATGGACCGCGCCGTGGTGCACGGCTCGACCTTTGCGAAAAACGATCTGGCGATGGCGGCCGGCATCGCAACGCTCGAGGTCATCAAGGCGGAGAAGCTGGTCGAGCAGGCCGCCAAGCGCGGCGCCGAGCTTCGGCTGGCGCTGACGCGGCTGGTGCCGGGCTATGAACTCCTGAAGGAAGTGCGCGGCAAGGGACTGATGATCGGCGTCGAGTTCGGCCCGCCGAAATCGCTGCGATTGAAGGCGTCGTGGAATTTGCTCGAGACCGCCAACAAGGGGCTGTTCTGCCAGCTCATCACGGTGCCGCTGTTCAAGGATCACAAGATCCTCACGCAAGTCTCCGGCCACGGCAGCCACACCATCAAGCTGCTGCCGCCGCTGGTGATCACGGAGCAAGACTGCAACTGGATCGCGAGTTCGTTCGACGAGGTCATCGCCTCCAGCCACAAGGTCCCCGGCGCGATCTGGTCGCTCGGCAAGACGCTGGTGGACAATGCGGTGCGGAAGTCGGCGTAACCGCTTTCGTCATTGCGAGCGCAGCGAAGCAATCCATACTTTCTTTGCTGCCCGATGGATTGCTTCGCTGCGCTCGCAATGACGATCTGAAACTGTTATCCCTCCGTATTCGCCTTCATCGCGGCGTCGAACTTGTCGCCGAACTCCGCGAGTTCGTCGGCGCCGAGGTCGCTGACGGCCCAGTAGTTCAGGCCGCGATCGCTCCAGCGGCGGATGTTGAAGCCCTGCAGCGTCGTGATCCTGGCGGCGTGATGTTCGGTGCTGGCGGTCTGCGCCACGAACAAATTGATCACGTGCGCGCGCCTTCGATAGACCACGGCGCCGATGGCGCGGGCATCGACGTAATCCAGCCTGCCGCCGATCAGCGTAAAGCCCTGCGCGGTCAGGTCGATCACCGGCGGCGAGACGTCCAGCTTGCCGTTGAACCACGGTTTGACGGTGTGCTGGTCGGTCGAAATCACGTCGGTGAGGTGGCCGGCCTGCAGCGAGCGCAGATGCGCCGAGACCACCTCGGACTCGATCCGCGTCTCGTCGTCATTGCGCAGCACGATGGCGACGAGCCCGGTCGCGGCCATCGCCGACACAGCCGAGCCCAGCGCAAAGCCGCGCAATACCGAGCGCCGGTTCGGCGTTTGCTTCGGTTGCGGCAGCGCGGCCTCGATCCGGCGGCGCAGCTCGGGCGGCGCGGCATAACGCAGATCGGCGCCGGCGACCGCCTTGCTCATCTCGCGATAATCCCCGAGCAGGGCGCTGCAATGCGCGCAGTCCGCGATATGGCTTTCGACCTCGCGCGCGTGTCCGGCGTCCAATTCGCCGTCGATCAGCGCATGCAATAGCACTTCAGCTTCCTCGCAAGTCATTTCGGTTGCTCCTGTTCCGCGAGCCACGCCGATCGCAGCATGGCGCGGGCGCGCGCGAGGCGGGACATCACGGTGCCGACGGGTACTTCGGCGACATCGGCGATCTCGCGGTACGATAGGTTTTGAAGTTCGCGCAGCACGAAGGTTTCCCGGAACGGTTCGGCGAGCGCGGCGATCAGGCGGCGGATGGTGTCGCCATCAAAGCGGCGTACTAGCTGCGCTTCCGGCGTTTCCTGGGCCTCGTGCCAGAGCGGGGTGGCTTCCGCGCTTTCGGGCGCGTCCTCGATCGCGCTGGTCGGCGTGCTGGCGCGCCTGGCATATTCGGCTCGGCAGACATTGCGCAGGATCGCGAACAGCCACGGCTTCATCGCCGGCCCGCGATAGCTGTCGAAATGCTTGAACGCGCGCAAATAACATTCCTGCACCGCGTCCTCGGCATCGGCCTTGTCGCGAAGCAGATAGCGCGCCAGCGTATAGGCATCGTCCAGATAGGGCAGCGCGGCCTCGCGGAAGCGCCGCGCTTTCTGGGGGTTATCGTCCGGCCCGTTGACAGGCATCGCTTCTCGCCCGGCTTGTGCAGAAAACGATCGCGCCCGGCCGGGCTCAAGCCACCGGCCGGGCATGATTGTGACGCCTTGGGTCGGCACGTTACTCAACCCTGACCGTCCCTGTCATGTGCGGATGCAGCGAACAAAAATATTTGTATTCGCCCGCGTCCGTGAATGTGAACGAGAAGCTGCCGTCGGTGTCCATTGCTTTCGACCTGAATTTGCCCGCGGAGACCACCGTATGCGGAATGTCGTCGCGGTTGGTCCAGGTGACGGTGGTGCCGATCTTCACCGTGAGCTGTGCCGGCGCGAAGGTGAAATTGTCGATCATCACCTTGGTGTCCTCGGCACGGGCGACATTGGCGTGCAGGATCATGGCCGCAGCGATGGCGATGCCAAGGCTGCGGAGAGTTGCCGATATCATTGTCGTAATTCCCTTCGGTCTCTTCTTCAGCCCGCCAGCGGGGTGTCGATGATGGCGAGCGGCTGGTTGTTCTGCTTGAAATTGATGCTGGCGACGCCAAGCATGGTGCGGAGCTTGTCGTCGGCTACCTTCATCGGTCCGGGCGAGGGGGCGGCGCCCGGCGCCGGCTGCGGGAAGGCGGTCGAGCGCGCGGTGTGGAAGGTGACGTTGCCTTCGACCTTCTGCATCACCTGATGGATGTGGCCGTTCAGCACCGTCACCGAGCCAAAGCCCTTGACGTATTCCAGCGCGCGGCCGCCGTCCTCGGTGCCCCAGCCCCATTGCGGATACACCGTCCAGAGCGGGATATGGGCGAACAGCACGATCGGGGTGGATTTCGATTTGCCCTTGAGGTCGTCCTCCAGCCATTCAAGCTGTTCGGAGCCGAGATTGCCGAGGCCGCCGCCCTTGAGGTCGACGACATTGACGAGGCCGATGAAATGCACGCCGCCGGCATCGAAGGAGTACCAGCCGGCGCCCTTGGTGCCTTTGCCGTAGCGCTCCTTGTAGAGCTTGACCTCCTCGTCGATGAAATCGTGTTCGCCCGGCACATAATGCACGTCGAGCTTGGCTTGCGAGATGATGCGCTCGGCATTGTCGAATTCAGCCGGCTTGGACAAATGCGTGATGTCGCCGGTGTGGATCATGAACGACGGCTTGGCCGGCATCGCGTTGATCTTGTTGATGGCCTCCTCGAGCGTGCCGATCGCGTTCGGGTTGGCCGGCTTGTCGAAGCCGACATGGCTGTCGCTGAGCTGCAGGAAGGTCATCCCGGCGGGCTCGGCGGCCTGCGCGGAACCGACCAGTCCAAGCGAGCGCGGCACGCCGCCGGTAACGGTCCAGAGCACGCCGGTGCCGGCCCAGGTCATGCATTCCAGCACGCGGCGGCGGCTGACGCCCGGATTCTCGTCGTTATGGTCGTGATGGCGCATGACAAATCTCCCGGAACCCGTGATTGGGCTTCAGGGGACGTGATCAGGCAGCGGTGGGGTTTATTCCTGAACGCAATAACGTTTCCGTGAGCTGTCTGGTCGAAGGCCCGCGGTCATCAGGAATGCCGGCTGCAACAAACCTGTCTTGCTCCCGTCAGCAAAGTGTCAGGTGATTTGCGTAGACAATGCAGACTTTTAACCGCCAATCCGGGAGAGCGAACATGAGCGACCACGCAGGCGTCGGGCACCATCATCACAAGGCTGCCGAACATCACGAACACGCCGCCAAGCACCACCGCGAAGCCGCCAAGCATCACGAAGCCGGCGATCACGAGAAGGCGGCGCATCACGCCCACTCCGCCCACGGCCATGCCAGCCATGCCGAGGAGCATCATGCCGAGGCGAGCCGTCATCACGCCGAGCACCACGGCGAACATTAAGACGATCTGGTTAGTACGCGTAGAGTCGCGTTTTGCCGTCCCTGTAAAGGGACGGCTTTTTTGCGCTATCCCGCATCTTGCAAAATCATCGCCGCGGCTTTTTCCGCGATCATCGCGGTCGGCGTGTTGGTATTGCCCGAGGTGATCGTCGGCATCACGGAAGCGTCCGCCACCCGAAGTCCGGCAATGCCGTGAAAGCGCAGCCGTCGATCGACGACCGCCATCGGATCATCCGCCGTTCCCATCTTGGCGGTGCCCACCGGATGGAAGATCGTGGTGCCGATATCGCCGGCGGCTTTCGCCAGCGACGCATCGTCGTCGCCGACGGCAGGCCCCGGCAAGAATTCCTGCGGACGGTATTTTGCCAGTGTTGCCTGTTTCATCAGCCGCCGGGTGGTGCGGATGGCATCGGCTGCGACCTCGCGGTCGTCAGCGGTCGCGAGATAATTCGGCGCGATCGCGGGCGCGGAATCAGCTTGCGCGGTGCGGATCCGCACGGTGCCGCGCGAGGTCGGCTGCAGATTGCAGGCGCTCACCGTGATCGCGGGAAAACGATGCAGCGGATCGCCGAATTTGTCGAGCGACAGCGGCTGGACGTGGAACTGGATATTGGCGCGCTCGCGGTGGGAATCGGAGCGCGTGAAGATGCCGAGCTGGGATGGTGCCATGGTCAGCGGGCCGCGGCGGCGGAACGCGTAGTCGAGGCCCATCAGGCCGCGCCTCACCAGCGAATAATAGGTCTCGTTCAGCGTGCGGACGCCAAAAACCTTGTAGATCGCGCGCTGCTGCAGATGGTCCTGCAGATTGCGACCAACGCCTTGCTTGTCGAGCACGATGTCGATGCCGAGCGGCGCCAGCCAGTCCGCGGGCCCGATGCCGGAGCGGTGCAATATTTGCGTCGATCCGATCGATCCGGCGCAGAGGATGACCTCGCCGTTGGTGCGGGCCTCGACGATCTCGTTGCCTTGAACGAAACGCACGCCGACCGCGCGGCCGTTCTCGACGATCAGCCGATCGACCAGCACGTTTTTTTCCAGCCGCAGATTGGGGCGATCCAGCACCGGCTTGAGAAAGCCGCGCGCGGAAGACCAGCGACGGCCGCGCTTCTGGTTGACGTGGAAATAGCTGACGCCTTCATTGTTGCCGGTGTTGAAGTCGGCAATCCGTGGGATGCCCATTTCTACCGCGGCATCGCCGACGGCGTCGAGAATGTCCCAGGACAACCGCGGCGCCTCGATGCGCCAGCCGCCGCCGACACCATGGTGCTCACTTTCGCCGAGGAAATGATCCTCCAGCCGCCGGAAGTGCGGCAGTACGTCGTCGTAGCCCCAGCCGGAAAGCCCGAGTTGCCGCCAGTGATCGTAGTCGGCGGCCTGTCCGCGCATCGAGATCATGGCGTTGATGGCCGACGAGCCGCCGATCGCCTTGCCGCGGGGATAGGCCAGCGAACGCCCGTTGAGGCCGGGCTCGGCCTCGGTCCTGAACATCCAGTCCGAGCGGGGATTGCCGATTGCGAAGAGATAGCCGACCGGGATGTGAAACCAGATCCAGTTGTCGTTGCCGCCGGCCTCCAGGATCAGCACGCGGTTGTTGGGATCGGCCGACAGCCGGTTGGCGACGATACAGCCGGCGGTGCCCGCGCCGACCACGATGTAGTCGAA
>Ga0137415_10006369_pt1 | contig 11695 bp, 12 predicted proteins | sample CZODoug3_1_1_16f_FD_183082 | JGI IMG/M metagenome (GOLD analysis project Ga0137415, IMG submission 183082) | Vadose zone soil fungal communities from Angelo Coast Range Reserve, California, USA - CZODoug3_1_1_16fungal (Hybrid Assembly) | ecosystem: Environmental > Terrestrial > Soil > Vadose...
GACTGCGACTCCCCCGGGTGGAGCTGGGAGTGCGACGCCTGCAGTCACTGGCGCGGAGGGTGCGGCACCGCCGGCAGCGCCGGTTGCAGTGCCTGCCGGGTACTACCTCGTGCTTCGGTCGGCGCCCATCGGGACGGGGCGCAAGGCGGTGCGTGGGATGAACCCGCGGGTTCCGTACCGTCTGCTGGCGGCGGTCGAGTCGGGGCCCGACGACCTGGAGCAGGAACCGAACGACGAGCCGGCGCGCGCCACCGACATCGCTGCGGGAGCGAGCCGCACCGGATATCTGTCGCCGCCGGGAGACGTGGATTGGTACCGCATCCGCGCCGAGCAGCCGATGATCCTGCACGTGGAGGTCACCGCGCTGGAGCGCGCCGACCTGGAGCTGTCGGTTTTCGCGCCGGGCGCGAAGCCGGGAGACAAGCCGCAGCTCCTCGCCCGCGCCAACGAGGGGGGTGTGCGCGAGGGCGAGGTGCTGCCCAACGTGCGCGTGCCAGCCGGGGAGAGCTTGATCAAGGTCGAGGCGGCTGCGCGCGAGCTCGACGGGAAGTGGGTCCGCGACGCCGAGGACCGCGACCACGCGTATCGGATTTCCGCGCAGCTCCTGCCCGATGACGGGTCGACGGACCGCGAGCCGAACAACGACGCCGGCACGGCGCAGGAGGTGACGCTGCCCGCGACGGTGCGCGGCTGGATCTGGCCCAAGCGCGACGTCGACCAGTTCCGGTTCCACGTCGCGGCGGGCGCGCCGCCGGTCACCGTGCGCGTCTCGCCGGTCCGCGGCGTGGACCTCCAGCTGCGCTTGCTCGAGCTGCGCGGTGCGCGCGTGGAGGTGATCGGCACCGCGGACGCGATCCACGGCGAAGGCGAAGAGCAGCTGGTCGCCGTCCCGCTCAAGGAGGGCGACTACCTGGTCGAAGTGTCGAGCCCCCGCGGCAAGGACGCCAGCGCCACGCAGCAGTACACGCTCACCATCCGCTGACGCCGGCCGCGTCCGGAAGTCGACTCGTCCCGGGAGTCCCGGGACGAGCTCCGTTCTCGCTTGACGCCACCGGCACCCGCGACTAGCGTCGACCTTGCTCGAGGTCCACGGGCGGGAATAGCTCAGTTGGTAGAGCATCAGCTTCCCAAGCTGAGGGTCGCGGGTTCGACTCCCGTTTCCCGCTCCAATTCAAGCTCCTGATTCTCCGAGTGGTCGAGAGCGACGGTTTGCGTCCCGGGGGGCGTGGACCTCGGGTCTTGCAGCAAGGATGCAGCAAACGGCGGCGGCGGGAGCAGGTTGATCGCCTCGCGCAGGTCCTCGACGACGAGGTGGCCGTAGGTGCCCGTCGTCGTCTTCACGTCGCGATGACGCAGCACTCGCTGCACGCGATGGGCGTCAACCCGCTCGCGCAGGAGCAACGTCGCAGTCGTGTGCCGCAGGTCGTGGAAGCGCATCGGCCGCACCTTCGCGGTGGGCCAGAGTTTCATGCTGCAGTTGGGGCACTCGCGCAGCTCGCCATCGCCGTGCCGCTCGACGTGAGGCGCTCCGCGCTTCTTGCAGCGCCGGCAGGTGTGGACCCAGTAGTCGACCAAGCCCGCGCGCGCGAGTGCGGTACGCAGCACCTTCTGCGGGTCCGCTTCCTGTGAGCGCATGCGGCCGTCGAGCCCAGGAAACACGAGCTCGCTTGTCGAGAACGAGATCGCCTCTTCGAGGAACGGGACGAGCGCCTCGGCGATGGGGATCGCGTCGGCGTGCCCGCCCTTGGTGGTCTCACGGTCGTACGAGCGGCAGATCGTGATGGTGCGGTTCGCCAGGTCGACGTCGGTCTTGCGCAACCCGAACAGCTCGCCCTTGCGCAGGCCGGTGTACACGGCAGTCGCGGACACCGCTCGCCAAGGGTCTGGCACCGCGGCGAGGAGCAGCGGCACTTCGTCGAGCGCGCCGAAGCCCGCTTCGCCGGCGCCTGCAGCGGCGCTCGTCGAGAGGGGACCTGCGCGGAGCGCAGACGAGGAACGCCTGCGCCGCGGCCGCGTCTCCGTCCGCGGCGAGCAGCTCGTCAATTTCGAGAAGGTGCTGCGCAGCTCGCTCGCCGCGCTGACCAGCGTGCAGAAGGCGCTGGCCATCTACCCGATCTCGCCCGACGCGATCCCCAAGCTGCCCGCGGGCGCGTCAGAAATCCTGCGCGTCCTGGCCGAGTACGCCCGCCGCGGCCAAGAGGCCCTCTCTCGCCACGGTCTGACCGCTCCTGACTGATCGCGACTCCCGTCTCAGTGTCGGTGCCTCGCCTCTTGCTCGATCGTGACGGCGTGTAGCGCGGCTTCCGGCAACATGGGCGGCCCCGACGCCCGAGTGGAGACGCGCCTATCCTCCCCGTGCTCGTCTCGGACCGCCGCGTAGTAGAATCATCGCCATGGCTGGCGCGAACTTTCTCGGCACCGATATGAGGGATCCGGAGGTCGTCCCCTACTTCACTTGGGACGCGCCCCTCACCGTGCGCGAGATCCAGCAGCTTTTGGGCTCGGCGCCTGACGCGGAGCGCTTCCGGCTGCTCGGCAAGATCTTGCGCGAGGCGCGAGACACGGACGTGTGGGTCTTCACGTCGCCGGAGTTCGTCTCTCGCAACTGGGAGAAGCTCAGTCCGCACCTCGGCCGGCGCCGCGCCTTCTGGGAATGGCTCCTCCAGCAGTGGAGAGAGGAAGAACTGCTTGCCGGCTAGCCTGCTCACACCCCTGCAGCAACAGGTGCTGGAGGCATTCTTCCGTCGCGAGCAGCGATTCTTCCTCTCGGGCGGCGCCGCGCTCGCCGGGTTCCACCTGGCGCACCGGCGGACGCACGATCTCGATCTCTTCACGACGACCGGCATCATCGAAGACGGAGAGCAGGCGCTGGCGCTGGCGGCAGATGAACTGGGCGCGACTGTCGAGAAGATTCAGACGACACCGGACTTCCGCCGCCGCATCGTTCGACGCGGCGAGGAAGCGGTCGTGATCGATCTGGTCCACGAGCGCGCGCCCCAGGGTCCGCTGCCCAAGCAGCGCATCGGAAACATCCAGGTCGACCCGCCGCAGGAGATTCTCGCCAACAAACTGTGTGCGCTCCTGTCGCGCTCAGAGTTGCGCGACCTCGTTGACGTGTATGCGCTTGAAGGGGCTGGCTTGTGCGTCGAGGACGCGCTGCCGCTGGCCGAGAAGAAGGACGCGGGCCTCACGCCGGCGCAGCTCGCCTGGGTGCTCTCGCAGATCGATCTCGCGAGCTTGCCGGAAGGAGAGCCCGTCCTGAGGGATGCGCCCTCTGCGCCCACGCGCCGCCAGCTCGCTGAGTACGTCGTGACCCTTGGCAAGCGGCTCGTCGCCCTGGCCCTACCGCCCAGATAGTTGCCGCGCGACATTCGCCGCCAAGCCAGCTGGCGCGATGCGGATCGCGCCGAGGACGCCCACGCACCCCAACTCGCGCGCGGCGCAACCTTGTAGACAGTCGCCGTCGATACGCAGAGCTGAGCGGATACTGCGTGCAGCATGAAGTGCGATGCTGCGTTCCCGATGAGAGCGCCCTTGCAGACGGTGCTGGCGTTCGTCGCTGGGGCGGCGGTGGCCAGCCTGGTGATCCTGGTTTCTCGACAGCAGGATGCGCGCCATGCAGTTCATGAAGCGGCCTCGGCACCTGCCGGCACAAACGACCTCCGCAAAGCTGCCGCACCGGCCCCGGAACTGGCCCCTCCCGAGCAACCAACGGGACGCCAAGGCGGGTCAAGGTCGGCCGTGGGGCAAGAGCGCGGCAGCGTGGGGCGCATGCAGCGAGAGCAGATCGCCGCGCTTCAGCTCCGCGTGCGCGAGCTGGAGCGCGGGACCGCTTCTGCAGATCCAGGGGGCGGCGCGGCTCCAGCTACGCGGGCGAAGTCCCACGACTTTACCGACGCCGAGCTGCAGGCGATGGCGCACAATTGCGAGGTGCGGTTCGATCTGCCGCGCATCGCTCGGGAGCCGTTTCATCTCTCGCCCGAACGGGGAGCACAGCTGCACCTCTCCGATCCCGAGCAGGAGCGGGTCAGCGCCGCGGTCGATGCCGCGAGCAAGGACGTGGTGGCGCACCTGCGCGCGCTCTATCTCGAAGCCACCGGTGACGCGGCGGGCGCCGACGCGCTCGATCCGCAATCGCTGATGCGCGAGATTCTCGAGAAGTCGCCTCCCGCCGCAGTGCAGGCGGCACGGACCGAGATCGCACGCGAGCGGGCAGGATTGCCACCGGCGCCGTCAGGCACGATCGTGGAACGCTATCTGCGCTACATGACCTCGGTTGGAGACTCGCTGCAGCGCGCGCTCGAACCCGCGGTGGGAGCGCAGCAGGCGGCTGCCGTCCGCGACGCGCTGGCCGAGTCGCGCTCGTACATGAGCGGCTGCCCGAAGTGAATCAGCGCTGCCCCCCTGACGCCCAGATAGTTGCCGGTGCTACCGGAGATACTGAATGCAAATCCTCGGATCGAGAATGGCGAGGATTTGCGAAGGATTGTGACTTGGTGCAGGTCGGTGCTAATACCCCTGCTCGTTTTCCCAAGCTGAGGGTCGCGGGTTCGACTCCCGTTTCCCGCTCCAATTTCTCCCCAGAATTTCCCCGCTACGCGAACCTGGGAGCGGTCGACCGTATCTCGGGCGCTGTGTCAGAGCGTGCGCCAGAATTCCAGTATGGACGCGAGGTGCGCACGAATCTCGGGCGGCAGCGGAGAGGCGCTCTCGCGGAACATGGCGCTGAGCTTGCCCGCCTCCGCTTGGGAGAGTTGTCGCTGACTCTTGGGGTAGTCGCGCAGCCACTTCTGGAGGAGCCGGACGGCCTCCGTCTGGACCGGTTTGGGCAACGCGCTCGCCCGCAACAGGTATTCCAGTGCCTCCCACTTCGGCAGCTGGCTCAGCAGATTTACGGCGCTCAACGCGCGACTTGGCGGCGCGGACTCGGCGAGATGCCAGGCGCGCGCAGCGATTTCGCCATTGAGATGCCTGGTCAAGAGGCGGTACGCCGTACGCGAGACTCGGCGGCTCGCATCCGTGAGCAGCTCCAGGAGCGCCGGAATAGCCTCAGTGTTCAGCAGCAGCGCGATCGAGCGTGCCGCGGCTTCCCGGAGACGTGGACGGGGATCCTCAAGGAACCGCAAGAGGTCGGCGGCATCTTCACTTGCGCCGACCTCTCCCAACCCCAGAATCGCGGGGACTTGCCGGCGTGGCTTGCCGAGCGCTCCGCGGTACACCTCGGGGAAACCGAAGAACCCCCACCGTGCGAGCGACTGCCGCGCTTGTGCCCGTATGCTGGCAGTGCCGTCCAGAAGGGCAGCGCTAAACTCTGGGCCGGCGTGCTGGCCCTCGACGCGTGCGAGCACCTCCAGCGCCGTGCGCCGTACGGGCGCGAACGAATCGTGGAGCGTCGACCGTGCGAACGCCGAAGCCTCCGACAGCCCTTCGTTCCGTTTCAACTGCTGTACTCCCCAGAGACGAATGAGCGAATCGTTGTCCAGGATTGCTGCCGACACGAGATGCGGCACGGGATGGCCGACAGAGACCGCGAACGAGAAGCACTCGCGCCGCACGTAGACATCGCGAGAGGTGACTCCTGCCAGAAGAGCTGGCCTTGCATCCGTCGACCCCAGAAGCTTCAAGACCGAGTCGACGACGCTCCGCTCCGCTCGCGAGCGTAAGCGTGCGAGGTGCATGACGAGCGGCAGCGCGCTGACCCAAGCTGCGGCGTAGTTCGGCAGCAACCGAGCGGAAACGGCCGCCACCGCCGCGCTCTTGACCTGCGAAACCCAGTCCTGCGTCCGCAGCAAGAGGTAGGGATTTTCCTGCCCGCCTTGGCTAATTCTCGCCAGTGTTCGGACTGCCGACTCGCGAGCGTAGCCGCTGCGGTCAAGGGTGGCGAGCGCCTGAATGCCCCAGTGCGAGGGACTTGTCGCGAATTTCGCCAGCGCCTCAAGCTGTCGCCCCGGGTTCGTCCATTCTGGAGGCTCACTCGCAGTCCGCATTTCTTGTTCGAGGCGAAGCAGCACCAGCGAAGGCGCGTTCGCCAGAAGCGAACCAATGGTTCTCGTCGTCTCGTGCTCGGGCAGTCGCCCCTCGATCATGGCGTACAGGAGATGGGGCGCGGCGCGAGGATCATCGGCGGCCAGAACGTCATCAAGCAACCGCAACTGCTCCGCGAGAGGCATTTTCGCCCCCAAGCGGGTCACCTCGCTGCGCATACTGAACAGGACCTTCCACACAGGATTTCCGTTGTACGCTATCCGGGGTGGAGGGTTGGAGGCCCGGCCAAGAGTCCCTACCGTGACCTGAGCTCGAACCGCCGGCCGAGGAACTGATCTCCATCAATGTGGGTTACGAGAGCGGCCCAGCGTCGGCGTGGGGGGGCAGCGGACGAGTCTGTCCTCGAGCGTTGGTTGGCGCGCGCGGGTACCGGCCACTCCGACTTCACCGACGTGTCCGGCGACAAGTACAAGCACCTCGCCGCCGGGTACGCGGACGAGAAGTGAAGCGAGTCCCGGTCGACAGCGGCGAATGGTACGCCCATGTCGTGGCCGAGGACGTCAACCACCTCGGCCAACGCGACAAGATTGGGGTTCTCCGCCGGGTCGGCAAGTTGGCCATCATCTGCGAGGGCGTCACACCGCAGCCTTGGCTGCGCCTTTTTTTGTACTCATCGACATTTTCTCGGACGGACTTCAGGTGCCAATTCGCAAACGCCCAGTCCCTTGGTGCCGGCGACTGAAGCGGATCTCCACGTCGTAGCCGATCATCTGGGCGTACTGCAGGAGCCGCTCTGTCGAGAACTGGTCGAGGCGGCCGCGGACGATGGCGGACACCTTCGCCTGGTCCGTTCCGAGGCGCTCGGCCGCTTCGGTCTGAGTGAGTTCCTCTTCCTCGATCGCAGCGGCAATCTTGGCGGCGAGCTTGGCCTTCGCGAGGGCATGCTCCGGCTCGGGCACGCCCATGTCGGCGAAGACGTTCCCGCTGCCCTCGGTAATGGTGTTGTGCTTCTTTCGGGTCTTGGTCTTCACGACCTCACCGTGGCCAGAGCGCGGAATGGTCAGTCTGGCGGCAATGGGAAGGATCGCCATCGCAGCGGTGCTCGTGTGCGCGTCGTCCCCGTCGAGGGCGGCCGACCTGGTGTTCGACGCGGGTGCCGGCCCCGTCACCGGGACCGAATCGACCCACAGTTTCGGATTCCGCGGATCACTCGGTATCGACTTCGGCATCGTCGAACCAGCATTCGTCGCGCTCTGGTCCCCGGGGGCCGATCCGAGACCAGTGATGCACGTTGGCCAGCAGGGAGCGCAACTCCTGCACGGAATCGCCGGGCTCCTCCGGATTCACACGCCGGCGCCTCACCAAGCCGGGCTGGGCGTCGGATTCGGCTACGGACAGATGGAAGCGGCGCAAGAGGCCGGCGCGGATGCGTTCGGTTATCGCGGGACGCCGGGTCCGTACACCGTGATAGAGCTCGCCTACCGCTATAGCGCGGGCCCGGTGACCCTCGGCGCGGCCCTCACGACGCACTTCTTCACGCACGTCCAGCTAGTCGGCGATATCGGGAGCACCATTCCTGGTCCCCGCCACTACGGGTTGATGCCCTTCTTCTCCTTCATGGCCAACCTGGGATTGCGCCTGGTGCTCTTCTGAGCCGAGTTAATTCCGGTGTCGCTCCTCTCCGCGCAGGGAGGGGTGCCGCCTGCGCTCGCGGAAGCGACGTACCTTGGCGATGGTCCCGCAGGCCCGCCCCGTCGGGCCGGCGTTCATCAAGCACCAGCGCTTTGTGGCGCTGCGGGTGTGGTCGAAGAAGACCCATCGACAGTCGGGGCAGGCCTTCAAGCGCGGCCAGGTGCCATCGGCGATCGCGTCCATCACGGATGCGAGCAGACCGGCGGCCCGCGAGCCGTCGTGCCGCCAGCGGAGCCCGTCGGGTCCGGGCGACGGGCGGAAGTCGAGCAGATCGATCCAGCGCCCGAGGCGGCGCGCCGCAGACTTCGGTTCCTCGACTGCGCCTCGCAAGTCGTCTCGCAGCGCCCGCAACCGAGCAGCTTCGGCTGGAGCGGCGCCTGACCGGCGAGACCACCCGGCAAACCGGTCCTCCGGGATGCGCGTGTCGTTCGGGATGAGCCAGGTATTGAGCAAGGTACGCACGCGCTCGAGGCTTCCCGGAGCAGCTTGCGCGGCCGCGCGCGGATTCGCCATCCGCCCAGGATAACCGTTGCCAGGGTCCTGCGCGCCATGTAACCTTCTAACGTGATAGATGGTTACCAAGGAGCCACCGTGCAGATCGCCTGGCGGTCCCTGAAGTGGGAGGGCATGGAACATCTCTGGCTGCGCGGGGGAGCGGACGGTGCGCGGGAGGCGGACGGGGTGGTCGTCGCTCACCTTCACGGCGCGCCGCTGCGGCTGCATTACCGCGTCCGCTGCGACGGCGGATATCGCGTCCGCGAGGTCGTGGTCGAGCTGCCCGCTGAGGCGAAGCGGGTCGAGCTTCGCTCCGACGGCGAAGGCCGCTGGACGAACCCGGCCGGCCACGCGCTTCCGGCGCTGGACGGCTGCATCGACGTGGACATCGCGATGACGCCGTTCACCAACACGCTGCCCATCGAACGGCTCAGGCTCTCGCCTGGCGAATCACGCGACCTGAGCGTCGCGTGGATCGACGCGCCTTCGCTGGAGGTCAAGCCGGTCCGGCAACGCTACACCTTGCTGCAGCGAAACGACGATTCAGCGAAGTGGCGGTACCAGAGCGGCGACTTCTCCGCCGACCTCGACGTCGACGCACGCGGCCTCGTGCTCTCGTACGCCGGCTTCTGGCAACGCGTCGGTCCATGAGCAGCGAAGAGCCTCGTACAGATTCACTGATCGCCGTCATTGTTGGGCTTGTCCGGCGAGGTCCCGGCGGTTACCCTCGCCTGCGATGAAGATCACCAAGGAGCAGACGGAGAAGAACCGCACCGCCATCCTCAAAGCGGCCCAGCGCCTGTTTCGCGAGCGCGGCTTTGCGGGCGTCGGCGTTGCCGACCTGATGCAGGAGGCCGGCTTCTCGCACGGCGGCTTCTACAATCACTTCGCCTCGAAGGAGGCGCTGGCCACCGAGGCATGCAAGGAGGCCCTGGGCAAGGCCAACGCCGCGCTCGCCGACTTGCTCGAGCACGGCAAGGGAAATGCCTGGCGGCGCTACGTCGCTGGATACCTCGCCAAGGAGCACCGCGATGATCCAGGCCGCGGCTGCACCTTGGGCGCTCTCTCGGCCGACGCCGCGCGCGAGGGGCCCGAGCTGCAGTCGGGCTTCGCCGAGGCCATCGAGCAGGCGATCGGCATCCTCACCGACCATTTCCGCAAGGCCGCGCCGGACAAGCCGCGCGCCCAGGCGCGCGCACAGGCGATGCAGCAGTTCAGCGAGCTGATCGGCGCACTGGTGCTCTCGCGCGCCGTTTCCGGCGCGGACCCGCAGCTCTCCGAGGAGATCCTGTCCGCCAACCGGCGCCGGCTCGAGGCCTGAGTCGGCCCTGTCTGGGTCGTGCGGTTCGAACCTGATCGCCGAGCCTGCGAGCTAGACGTCGATCGCCACACCGCCTGATCCTGATCGGCTGCGCGTTCAACGCGACGTGCTGCAGGGGGCACGAGGGTGGCGCGACCTTTGCACAGGCTTCATTGCACTCGCAGCAATCGCGGCTGGCAAGGAGACCGGAATGATTCAAGGGAAGAGCACGACGAGTCAACGCGACCCCGCGCAAATTGACACTGACGGTTACCTCCAATGACCCTGCTCGCCGCGTTGCTGACTTCAGCAATGGCTGTCTTGCCCGTGGAAGGTAAGTTGCCTCCTTTCGACGGCGCGACCGGATGGCTCAATTCGCAGCCACTGACCGCGTCCGGCGTGCGCGGAAAGGTCGTCCTGGTCGAGTTCTGGACGTACACGTGCATCAACTGGCTCCGCGCGCATCCCTATCTCCGCGCGTGGGCCGAGAAATACAAGGACCGAGGATTGGTCGTGATCGGCGTGCACGCGCCCGAGTTCGCGTTCGAGAAGGACCTCGACAACGTTCGCCGGGAAGTGAAGGACATGAACATCGATTATCCGATCGCCATCGACAGCGACCATGAGATATGGCGTGCCTTCAAGAATGAATATTGGCCGGCGCTCTATATCGTCGATGCGCAGGGGCGGATTCGACATCATCAATTCGGAGAGGGCGGATACGAAGAATCGGAAAGGATCATCCAGCAATTGCTGGGCGAAGCCGGTCACGGCCGAACCGGTGATCAGCTGGTTGCGGTGGAGGGGCGCGGTGCTGAAGCCGAGGCGGATTGGGCCGACTTGAAATCTCCGGAAAACTATCTGGGCCATGAGCGCACCGAACACTTTGCCTCTCCTGGCGGCGCGGCCCTGGACGCCCGTCGCGTCTATGCTGCCCCCGCGCGGATGAGGCTCAACCAGTGGGCGCTTTCCGGCGACTGGACGGTGACCAAAGACGCCATCGTGGTGAACAAGGCCAACGGCCGGATCGCGTACCGCTTTCACGCACGCGACCTTCATCTGGTCATGGGACCGGCAGCGCGAGGCACTTCCGTGCGGTTTCGAGTGCTCATCGACGGACAGCCGCCGGGCGCTGCTCACGGCATCGACGTCGACGAGCAGGGCAACGGCACCGTGAGCGAGCAGCGGCTGTATCAGTTGATCCGGCAACCGCAGCCCATCGGCGATCGACAGTTCGAGATCGAGTTCCTCGACCCGGGCGCGGCGGCTTTTGCGTTCACCTTCGGCTGAAGCGATCTAGAAGACTTGGTGCAGGGGGGTTCCGGTCTCGCCCTCCATTTCCGCAGGTGCCGCTGCTTCAGGCTGCTTGCGCGTCGCGTCTTGACTGTTGGTCCGGCGCGATGCATTTGCAGCGGCCCGGACCGAAGATCGATCAGCTGACGTGTTGACCCTCGTGGGGGCATCACCTCTTGGAGAAACCCTTGCATACGACTGTCGCGACGCACCGGTCGAGCGCGTTTCGGATGTCCCGGCTGCTGGCGCTGTGGGGTTTGGCCCTCTGCTGGAGCGCAGGCGCCGCTCTCGCCGCCAAGCCGACGAAGGTCTTCCTTCATCCGTCGAGCACCGCGATCGTCGCAGGCGGCCACGGCTTCGGCCCGGCAGGAGCCTACGAGAAGGTGCGAGGCACGGTCGAGTTTCAGATGGACCCGACCGATCCCCGGAACGCCGTGATCACCGACCTGGAGCTGGCGCCGCGGAATGCTGACGGCCTCGTATCCTTCGATGCCGACTACATGCTGCTGTATCCGACCGACCTCTCGAAGTGGAACCACCAGCTCGTCTCGGAGGTCAACAACCGAGGCAATCTCCTTCTCTTCCTCTCCTTTGCGAACGGCCCCTTCAACAACGATCCGACGTCGCAGGCCGATTTCGGCAACGGCTTCTTCCTCAACCAGGGTTTCGCGATGGCCTGGGTGGGCTGGGGCGCGGACGTGCAGCCCGGCGGCGGGGGCCTCACGCTCCGGGTGCCGGCTCCGCTGAATCCCAACGGCACTCCCGTGACCCAGCGGATCACCATCGAGCTGGCCGACGAGTTCAGCTTCCCCGAAGGAGGGGGCACCAACTGCGTGCCGCTGAGCGGCTCGCCGGGGATCAAGGGTTATCCCGCCGTCCTCTCGGAGAAGGCGAACGATGAGCTGTTCGTCCGCCCGAGCGACTCGCCCC
>Ga0137415_10006371_pt1 | contig 11694 bp, 13 predicted proteins | sample CZODoug3_1_1_16f_FD_183082 | JGI IMG/M metagenome (GOLD analysis project Ga0137415, IMG submission 183082) | Vadose zone soil fungal communities from Angelo Coast Range Reserve, California, USA - CZODoug3_1_1_16fungal (Hybrid Assembly) | ecosystem: Environmental > Terrestrial > Soil > Vadose...
TCCGCGGCGCGCGCCAGGACTGTGGCGTGCTTCGATTCGTTCCACTCGACCGCGAACTGGTCCGGAGCACCGACGACCAGTTGCCCCTCGTCCAGCGCGATCGGCTCAGCCGGCTCGAGCCAGGTCCGCACCGTCGCGTCGGGAAGTTCACGGCGCGCCTCTTCGAGCAGGCGCTTCCAGGCTTCTTTCGCTGACTGCTCCATCGACGATTGAAAAGAGGTGGGACGTCAAGCAAGGGCGGCCCGAAAGTACGAGGCCCTTGTGGAAAAGTCAACCTTGACCGGTCCGCGCTGGCCCGAGTAGTTTTCCCGCCCTCACGCGAGGACTGTATGGGCCCGACGTATCAGCCGCGCAATCGGCGGCGCATCAACAAGCATGGCTTCCGAGCGCGCATGAAAGATAAATGGGGCCGCGCGGTCCTGTCCCGCCGCCGGAAGAAGGGGCGCAAGCGCCTCACCGTTCGGCTGCCGTCCAAGCACCGGAGTCGGTAAACGCGCGAGCGGTACCCGCGGCGCCTCCGCTTGGCGCGCGGCTCGGAGCTCACCGCCTGCTGGGAGAAGGGGCAACGCCTGCGCACCCCGCACCTCGACCTGGCTTGGCGCCTCAATCACACGGGCCATCCACGAACGGGCATCATCGTTCCGCGCTTCCAGTCCACCGCGGTGGCCCGCAATCAGTTGCGCCGCCGCGTGCGGGAGATTCTGCGACGCGACGTGCTCCCCCTCCTCCCCACCGTGGATCTCGTCGTGCGCGCAAAGCGCTCGGCATATGCCGCCCCATTTGCAGCCCTGCGCGCCGAATTGACGGACGCCGCCGCCCGGATCGCATGAACCCGTCGCTCTGGCCGCGTCGTACGGTGATGGCCTTGATCCGCGGGTACCAGCTCACACTGTCGCATCTGGTGTTCACGCAGTGTCGCTTTACACCGTCCTGCTCGCGCTACACGTACGAAGCGGTCGAGCGCTACGGCGCGCTCCAGGGAAGCTGGCTGGGAGTGCGGCGCATCCTCCGGTGCCACCCGTTTCACCCGGGCGGATATGATCCGGTGCCGCCATTATCAAGACGCTTAGACGCCGAGACGCCGAGGCACCCAACGCCTAGGCACCCAAAGGACTGATCGTGGAACGACGCGTCATTCTGGCAATCGTCTTGATGATTATTGTGGCAGTCGTGCCGGGCATCCTCTTTCCGCCGAAGAAGTCTCCGGCCAGGCGGCCCGGCACCGCTGCGGACAGCGCAGCCGTGACCAGAGAGAGCGTGACGGCGCCCACACGCGTGCCGGTCACAACCGCCCGAGCGCCCGAGCGCCCGGCCGCCGCCGCTGCGGAGACGGTTTGGGTCACCTCGCCGCTATATCGTCTGGGCTTCACCACCCGGGGCGCCCGGCTGGTGCATGTCGAGCTGCTGGGCTACCGCTCGTTCGCGACGGGGGACTCGAGCCGGAATGTCGAGCTCGTACGCGACGGCGCCGCCTGGCTGGACCACCGACTCGTGGTGGGAGACACGGTCTCGCTCGGCGATATGGCGTTTCAGCCGAGCAGCCCGACGGTGCGGGTAGCGGGCGCAGGCACCCCTCTGACCTTCACCGCTGAGCGGGGCGGCGCTCGGGTCACCCTGACCTACCGTTTTTCCCCGGGCGAGTACCGTTTCCAGGTCGAGGGACAGGTAAGCGGGTTGGGGTCCTCAGGCGCGGTGCTGCTGGTCGGGTTGGGGGATGGGTTGCGCTGCGTGGAGGCGGACTCGGTGGATGATTACCGGCACTACTCCGTGGTGACGAAGGCATCGAAGACCGAGCGTAAGGACTTCAGTTCGATCGACGCCGGGGCGACGTCGGTGCTTGAGGGACCGTTCGAATGGGTCGGCATCAAGTCGAAGTACTTCTTCGCGGCCGCGCTCGCCCTCGAAGCGGGCCAGCCGCAGTTCGCCGGCGCGGTGGCGGTGGGCGAGCCGCGCAGCGGCAAGTTCGCCACGCGCACCGCCGTGACGCTGACGCTTCCGGTCCCGCCGTCGGGAGAGTTTCGCTACGATGTGTACGCGGGGCCGCTCGAATACCGCCGCCTCGCCGCGCTCGGGCATGACCTGGCCGACGCGAATCCGTACGGCTGGGTGTTCCGACCCATCGTGAAGCCCGTGTCGGTGTGGGTGGTCAACATCCTGTTGTGGATGCACGAGCGGCTGCACATGGCATACGGCTGGGTGCTGATCCTGTTTGGCGTGTTGGTGCGGCTGTTGCTCTGGCCGCTGAATCAGAAGGCGATGGCCTCGCAGCTGCGGATGCAGGCGGTGCAGCCGCTGCTCAAGGAGACGCAGGACCGCTACAAGAACGAGCCGGAGAAGCTTCAGAAGGAGATGATGCGGCTCTACAAGGAGCATAAGGTGAATCCGCTCGGCGGCTGCCTGCCGATGCTCCTGCCGTGGCCGGTGCTGATCGCGCTGTTCTTCGTGTTCGCCAATACGATCGAGTTCCGCGGCGAGCCGTTTCTGTGGCTGCCGGATCTGTCGCGCCACGATCCCTACTACATCATCCCGATCGTGATGGGGTTGTCGATGTACGCGCTCTCCAAGGTGGGCCAGTTGGGGATGCCGCCCAATCCCCAGACCAAGACGATGCTGTACGTGATGCCGGGGTTCATGACGTTCCTGTTCCTGCGCTTCGCGTCCGGGGTGAACCTCTATTATGCCGTCTCCAATCTGATCAGCATCCCGCAGCAGTATCTGCTCGCGCAGCGACGGTTACGGGAGCAGGGGAAGAAGTGACGGGGTCGGGGAGGGGAGGGAGAGGCGGGGGACTCGGGCCTGGTGCTGACTGATCCGATCGTCGCGCTGGCCACCCCCCCGGGTCGCTCCGCGGTGGCGCTGATCCGACTCTCGGGCCGCGGAGTGTTCGCTCTGGCGGCCCGTTGCCTTTCCCCCTTCCACGCCGAGCCGGCGCGCACGGTGTTCCGCACCCAGGTACGCCATCCGGGGAGCGGCGAGGCAATCGACGACTCCCTCGCCTGCTGTTTCCCCGGGCCGCACTCCTACACCGGTGAGGACGTGGTCGAGATCTCGACGCACGGTGGGCTCCTCGTCCCCGGGGCGACGGTGGCCGCGCTGGTCGCGGGCGGGGCCAGGCCGGCCGAGCCGGGCGAGTTCACGCGTCGCGCCGTGCTCAACGGCAAGATGGACCTGCTCCAAGCCGAGGCGACGGCCGACCTGATCGATGCGGGGGCCCCGGCGCAGCGCCGCCGCGCGCTGCAGCAGCTCGAGCGCGGTTTGTCGGCACGGCTCGAGGCGTTGCGCGGAGAGATTCTCGACCTCGAGGCGCTGATCGCTTACGAGATCGACTTCCCGGAAGAGGACGAAGGTCCGGTCGCTCCCGACCGTGTGCGCGGTGCGTGGTCCGTGGCGCGCGAACGGGTCGCGGGGCTCCTGGCCACGGCGCCCGAGGGGGAGCGGTTGCGCGAGGGCGCGCTGTGCGTGATCGCCGGGCGACCCAACGCCGGGAAGAGCTCGCTCTTCAACGCGTTGCTCGGCACCGAGCGCGCGATCGTGACGGAGATCCCCGGCACCACGCGGGATGCCATCGAGGCACCCGCCGTGATCGCGGGCTTCCCGTTCCGCCTCGTGGACACCGCCGGGTTGCGGCAGAGCCAGGATCGTGTGGAGCGGCTCGGGATCGAGGTGAGCCGCAAGTACCTGGGCGCGGCCGACCTCGTCGTATTCTGTGAAGAATGCGTGGTTCGTGGTGCGTCGTCCGCTCCGGCGCGGGACGAGTTCCTCGCCCACGTGTCCGCCCCGGTCGTGGTGGTCCGCACAAAAGCGGATCTGGATCGGTCCGACGGTCCGACCGTCCGACCGTCCGACCTTGCGGTGTCGACGGTCACCGGCGAGGGGCTCGAACAGCTCAGGCGGTGTCTGGCGGCGCAGGCGTTCGGGCGGCTGCTGCGGTTGGGCGATGTCGAGCCGGTGGTGACGCGGGCCCGCCACCGCGCGGCGCTGGAGCGGGCGTTGGCCGAGCTCGATGGCTTCGACGCGGCGCGCTCGGCCGGTGTGGACGCGGCCGCCACGGCCACGCACCTGCGCGCCGCGGTCACCGCGCTCGACGACCTGATCGGTGTGGTGACGCCGGACGACGTGCTGGACCGTGTGTTCGCGAGCTTCTGCGTGGGGAAGTAGCGTTTCACGTCCTCTTGAACTTGCCGCTCGGTCGGAACGGTGCCCCGGCCTCGAACAGCGCCACCTGCTCGATCTGGCGTGCGAGCTCGATGTCTTTCGCGGTGATCCCGCCCGCGCTGTGCGTGTTGAGCGCCACCGCGACGCTCCCCCAGCTCACCTGCAGATCCGGGTGGTGGTCGGCCGCCTCCGCGTAGTAGCCGATCGCATTCACCAGCATCAGGGTGGTGGGCCAGCCGTCGGTCTTGTACGTCCGGCGGATGGCGCCGCCCTCGTAGCGCCAGCCCCGCAGCCCCTTCAGCTGCTGGGCGATTTGGGCGTCGGTATAGGGAATGTCCTTGGGGCTCACAGGGTCTCCCGGTAGGTGGCCGACTGTCCGAAGTTCTCCTCGACCTCCATCTCGATGAGCTGCAGGTGCTTCACGCCGGCCGCCGTCAGCTCCTGGTGCAGGCGCCCCGTCAGGTGCCGGGCGAGCATCTCGACGGTGGTGTTGGGGATCGGGAGGAGGACGCAGTCGCGGTCCGGAAACAGGTAGCGCGGCTCGCCGCCCACGGCGACGGTGACGCGGGCGCCGTCGCGCTCCACGGCCACGATCGGGCTCTGCGTGGGCAACAGCACCTTGTGGTCCAGCTCGTCGGTGAGCCGCCGCATGATCTGCTTCACGACGGCGAAATCCGCCACGTACCACGTGTCGGCTTCGAGCGCGCCCTGGAGCGTCACGCTGGCCCGGTAGTTGTGCCCGTGCAGGGTCTCGCAGCGGTGCCCCGCGAACGTAATGAAGTGCGCGGCCGCGAACACGAGGTCTTCTTTGGTGATGGAGATGCGAAACTCACCACGCGCGCTCATAGGCAGGAGAAGATAACACCCGGTCCGGCGGGCTACTGTGGCGGCTGTGGTTCTTGTCCTGTGGCCACCCGCCACACTTCGTCCGCCAGCCACTCCAGGCGTTGCTGGGCGTAGTCCAACTCCGCGGGGTTCATGTCCCGCGCCCGCCGCGCCAGGTCGCGGGCGTGCCCCAGGAACTCTTCGAGCACCTCGCGCAGCGGACGGTTGCTGCGCCGCTCGGGCGGATCCTTCTTGCGGGGGCTCACGCGGTCTGGATCCCGAGCGCGCGCCCGTCGGCCTGCTGAAACTCCGCGGCTGCCGCCCGCACGGTGGACGCGGCGCCGCGCTCGGTCAGGTACTCCTCGACCAGCCGCAGGCCGAGGTAATACCCCGAGCGCTCGGGGAGCACCTTACCACTCACCAGCCGTGCGGCCGGGCTCATCCCGCCGGAGAGGAACCGCAGCCGCAGCCCCAGACCGCTGAGATCGAGGTCGGGAGCCGCCGCCCGGCGCAGGAACGCGTCGAGCTCGCGGATGCGGCGGTACTGGCGGCGCGTGTAGCCGAGGTACTCCCACGGCTCGAAGCCCGGCGCCACGGCCTGGGCGGCAGCCACCGCGGCGCCTTCGTTGACGAGGAGCTCCCGCAGCGTCGCCCGGCTGCCGGTCTCCCAATAGTCGTAGTGCCCGCCCCCCTCGGCCACGAGCCGCTTGAGCGCCGCCCGGCTGGTCGGGGACGTGTAGCGCACCGCGTGGGCGACCTCGTGGGCGATCCACAGCGGCAAGAGGTGCGGGGCCAGCCCGAGCCCGTTGGTCTGCGGGTTGCTGCGGCCGGTGAAGTGCTCCAGGCACACGAACGCGATCCCCCGGCCGCCCACGACGAGCTCGCCGGCGTTCGCCGCTCCCACGCCCACCATGAGGTAGAGGTCGACGGGGCAATCGGTCTCGAGCAGCTCGAGGGCGCGGCGCAGCGCATCCTCGCTGATCTGCCCGACGTCCACGTCCTCGAGCAGCCGCCGCAGGTCGGCGCGGTCGGCACGGAGCGCATCCACGATGACGCGCTCCGCGTGCGGCGAGTCGGGATCGAGCACGTAGTTGTGCCAGTAGCTCTTGAGGACGGGGTGGTGGCGGTCGAGATACGCACCGTACGCCGCGACGGGGTCGGGCGCGGACACGCAGGCGAGGAACTCCGGGACGAGATCGACGAGCATGGAGCCGGTGGCCGGCCCCAATTTGGGAAGCCGTTAGGCGGGGGACAAGCCTCGCTCAGCGGATGGTGATCTCGAGGGCGACGGTCTGCGACTTGACATTCGCTGCGAGGTCGGTCACGGCGAGCGTCACCCGATAGCGCCCGGCCGGGACGCGCCCGGGCTCGATGACGATGCGCTCGGGTACGATGCCGCGCGCCGGCACTTCGCGTGTGAACTCGAACACGACCGGGGCCGAGCCGCCGAACAGGCGACCTGGCAGCGAGCGGACCGGGGCGAAGGTGTAGCGCACCTGATAGCGGGCGTGCCCCTCCCCGTCGGGCGAAAGCCCATAAACCTCGGCATAGGCGGCGAGGGGGCGGCCGCCGGGATAGACGAGGTCCGCAGGCATGCTGTGAAGCGTGGCCTCGCGGTCGAGACCCGAGTCGGCCGCGGCGAGCGCGAGGCTGGAGAGGCCGAGCGCATCCCACGAAAAGGCCGGGAGGCGAACGGTCTCACGCAGCCGTCCCAGGGTCCCGGCCGAATCCACGTCGAGCCCCAGCCGGTAGACGCCGGGCGGTGCGGGGAGTCGCAGGAAGCCCATCCCTGCCACAGGCCCGATCGCTTCGCCGCGCTCGTCCCACAGTACCGCTGCTGCGCTCTCGGGAACTGCGCGAATGTACAGGTCGGTCCGGCCCGCTGCCTCGCTCTTGAAGAAGGCGGACCAGCCGCGGGCGACGAGCGGCGCGGGCATGCTCGTCCGGTCGGTCGTCAGCAGGGCCCTGCTCTGCTCTGCGTCGCGACGCCGCTTCGGCGGCGCGACAATCAGGTCGCCGTGGCTGCCAAAGTAGCCCGGAACGCCCATGAAATTGATGCTGAGTGGCCCGTCGGTAGTGTAGTACGTCCAGGTGTGCCCGGTGCTCAAGGGGCCCGAGTCCCGGTCCCAAAAGTCCGGCCGGCCGTGCCGCAGCCACACCAGCCCCATGGCGTTGAGGTTGGCCGCCGCGTAGGCCGTCAGGGCGCCGACGGTGTCGTTGTAGTCTCGGAGGTCGGGGAGGAGGAGTCCAGTCGGCGCGAGACTGTCGAACACCGTTCGGCGCCCGGCGGCCCGAAGCAGCGAATCGCCCGAGTACGTAGCCGCGATGGCCCGAGACGTTCGGGAGCGCTGGAACAGAGTGAACGGATGCAACAGGTGGAACATCCGCTGTGCTTCCGCGAGCCGGCGGTAATGCTCCGCGATCCGCTCGTTATAGGGCGTGAGCAGATCGGGATCGCGCGTGCCCCAGAACCACTCGAAAAAGCGCCGCCGCTGGTCCGGCGGGGTGCTGTCGTGCCGCGCCGCCTCCGCGCGCGAGGCGATCATCCACACCTGGCCCCACATGATCGCGGTCGAGTCGAGATCGGCGTACACGAGAGCGGAGTCGTACCAGGCGTACCCGGCGGAATCGCGTCGCGCTTGAAAGCCCGCGCGCGCTCTGGCGAGGTAGGCCGGCAGGTCCGGCCGGCGCCGCGCCAGCACCAGCGCGGCGAGCGAATCAGCGCGGTCGGGCTGATCGAGCGCCAACGCGATCTCGGCGCGTCGCAGCTGGGTGGTCGGATCGTCAGCGTGCCGGCCCAGGGCTGCGTCCGCCCGATGCCAGATCCCCGCGTCGTGATAGAACTGCACGAACAGCGACCAGCAGTCGCGGTAGTCGGGCTCGAGCGCCAGGATCCCGAGGATGGCGTCGCGCGCGATGCCCTCCCCCTCATCGCTGCCGAGGTAGGTCCCGACCTTTACCTGCCAATAGAGCGGCTCGGGATCCGCCGGCGTGAGCCGGGCTGCGGTGCGCAGCTCGTCCAGGGCCTGATAGCGGCCGACAACGGGCCAGGCGTACCAGACCCGTCCCAGGAGCAGGTGGGCGCGGGGATCCTTCGGGTCGGTACGGACGAGCCGCTCGGCGACGCGGCGGGCGGCGCCGAGATCATGACGCGCCAGTAGAGACTCGGCCCGGGCGAACGAGGCATCCTGTTGCAGCAGGGCCAGCACCAGGGCGAGCATCGGCTCAATGCCGGTCGCGCATCTTCCGGCTCATCTCCGCGAGGAACTTCCGCTCCGCCGGCGTCAGGCTGCCCATGCCGCGCGCCGAGATCTTGTCGAGGACGCGATCGATTTCCGCCTGCACGCGGTCGCGGTTCGCCCCTCGCGGTTTGGCGCCGGCATCGCTGCCCCGCGCCTCGCGCGCCGCGGGATGCACCAGCACCCCCGGCTCAGCGGCCCGCCCTCTCCCCTCCCCCGGCCGCCCGCTGACACCGCCACGCAGCCGTCGTTCCGCCCGGCGCAGTCGCCAGTCGCCCGCTTTGAGCCACAGGAACCCCGTCCCCATGCCGCCCAGGTGGGCGAGGTGCGCCACTCCGTCGCTCGTGCCGACGAGCGCCCCCAGCCAGGCGAGCACGAGGTCGATGGCGACCGCGAACGTCACCAGCCACTTGGCGGGGATCGGTGCGGGGAACGGGAAGATGAAGATCGGCTCGTCCGGCCAGTACCAGGCGAACGCCAAGGCCACGCCGAGGATGGCGCCGGATGCGCCGATCACCAGCCGCACGGGGACCACCAGCATCAACAGGTAGGACAGCGCCGCTCCCCCGACGCCGCACAGCAGGTAGTAGCCGATGAACGCCCGGCCTCCCAGCCGCTCCTCGACCGGCGGCCCGAACACGTACAGGGCGAGCAGGTTGAAGGCGAGATGGGCGACCCCACCGTGGAGGAACATGTAGGTGACGAGCGTCCACGGATGGGCGAGCGCTTGCAGCGGAGCGAACCCCAGCTCGGCGGCAAGCTGGAGGAAGACCGTCTTCTGCAGGAGAAAGACGAGCAGGTTGGCGACGAGGAGGCGTCTGACCCAGGGGGTCACGCCGTACATCCGCTGCGGGCCCATCATCAATCCTCGGCGTCTAGTCTTGAGGCGTCTACGCGTCCAGTCTGTTATCCCCCGCGAGGCCCCCCGGTGTTCCGTGCGAGGCGGCACAGCCGCTCGCACAGCTCCGGAAACTCGATTCCCGCCGCGCGGGCGGCCTGCGGATAGAGGCTGGTTCTCGTCATCCCGGGGAGCGTATTGGCCTCGAGACAAAAGATGTCCCCGTCCGGGCTCATCCGGTAGTCGATTCGCGAGTACCCGCCGAGCTTGAGCGCCCGATGCGCCGTGAGGGCGAGCGCCTGGAGCTGGCGGGCGAGCTTCGTGTCGAGCTTCGCCGGGAAGGTCTCCTCCGACATGCCGGGCGTGTACTTGCACTCGTAGTCGAACAATTCGTGCTTCGGGACGATCTCTCCGACGGGCAGCGGGACATCACCCAGCACGCCCACCGTGAGCTCCCGTCCCGGGATGAACTGCTCGACCAGCACCGCATCGTCGTACTGGGCGGCGAACCGGATCGCGGCGTCGAGATCCTTCGCCTGTCTGACCAGCGTGAGCCCGACCGTGGAGCCTTGCTTGGACGGCTTCACGATGACGGGCCACCCCAGGGCGGTCGTCACGTCTCGCGGTTCGACCGGCGTCATGAACCACGCCGGGACCGGTACGCCGGCGTCGCGGAACAGTCGCTTGGAGAGATCCTTGTCCATCGCGAGCGCGCTCGCGAGGGGGCCGCTGCCGGTGTAGGGGACCCCGATGACGTCGAGGATCGCCTGGAGTGTGCCGCCCTCGCCGGTGCCGCCGTGGAGGGCGAGGAACAGGACGTCGGCGCCCTGCACGACCGGAAGGTCGGCGAGGCCGCTGGAGAGCAGCGCGCGCTCGCGCGCCTCGAGCTCGGCCACGACGGGGAGCTCCCTGCCGACGGCTCCGCCGAGCACGCCGGTTTCCTGTTCGGGAGTGAGGAGGCCCGCGGTCGTGTCGACCACGTAGACCTGGTGCGCGCGGGAGCGCAGCGCCGCGACGATCTGCGCCGCGCCGGCGAACGCGACGGCGCGCTCGGCGGTCGCTCCGCCCGTGAGTACGGTGACGCGCATCAGTGGATGCCGGCCAATTGGTGCAGGAGATCGTAGCGCGTGACGATGCCAGCGAGTTTGCCTCCCCGTCGCACCAGCGCGGCGGGCGTCTCCCGGGACAGCATCGCTGTGAGCCGCTCCACCGGCCACTCCCCGTCCACGACGGGGAAGGGCGGATCCATGAGCTCGCGCACCGGACGGTCCAGCGCTGCCGGCTCCTCGATGGCCCGGGCCATCAGCCCCTGCTCCGACACCGCGCCCACGCCGTCGGCGCCCTCGAGGACGGGGAGCTGGGAGACGTTGTAGGTGCTCATGAGGTTGAGCGCCTGGCGCACCGTGGCCTGCGGCGCGACCGAAATGAGCGGCGGGGCGCCGTTCTCTTTGGCCGCCACGAGGCGCGCGACGGTCAGGCGCTCGGCGTCGAGGATCTGGTTCTCCCGCAGCCACTCGTCGTTGAAGACCTTGGAGAGGTAGCGCTCTCCGGTGTCGCACAGGACCGTGACGACGCAGGCGCTCGGATCGTTGGCCTTCCGCGCCACCTCGAGCGCCGTGACGACGTTGACTCCGGTCGAGCCGCCGCAGAACAGCCCTTCCTCCTTGGCCAGGCGTCGCACCATGAGGAACGCGTCTTTGTCGCTGACGAACATCCACTCGTCCACGACCGAGAAGTCGAGGGCCGTGGGAATCTTGTCGCCGCCGATGCCTTCGACCTTGTAGGGCGCTCCCTCGGCTTTCTGGTGGGTGCGCGCGTACTCGGTGTAGATCGACCCGACCGGGTCCCCGGCGATCACCCGGATCCTGGGGTTGCGTTCCTTGAGGTAGCGGCCGGCACCCGTCACCGTGCCGCCAGTCCCCGGCGCGCACACGAAATGGGAGATCCGCCCCGATGTCTGCTCCCAGAGCTCGGGCCCGGTGGTGCGGTAGTGCGCCTCGGGATTGACCGGGTTGTAATGCTGGTCGGCGAAGATGGCGTTGGGATGGGCGGCCGCGATCGCCCGGCCCTTCATGATGTAATTGTCGGGATGATCGGGCGCGACGGCGGTCGGGGTAATGATCACCTCGGCGCCGAGGGCCCGCAGCAGCCGCGCCTTCTCCTGCGACATCTTGTCGGGCATCGTGAAGATGCAATGGTAGCCTTTCACCGCGGCGGCGATGGCGAGCCCGACACCGGTGTTGCCCGACGTCGCTTCCACGATCAACCCGCCCGGCTTGAGCCGACCCTCGCGCTCGGCCGCCTCGATCATCGCGATCCCGATGCGGTCCTTCACCGAGCCACCCGGATTGAAAAACTCGGCCTTGGCGTACAGCGGCGTGCGGATGCCCTGGGTGACGGCGTTCAGCCGGACCAGGGGGGTCCAGCCGATCGTCTCGAGGACGTTGGCGTAGGGCTTAGTGTGCGACGGCACTGGTATCCCGTGGCGGCTTGCCGCTGTCAGGCCGTGCTTTCGCGGTGTCGGCCCGCGGCGCGGCGGAGTCCAGCCGCGTCTTCCCGGTGTCGGCCCGCGGCTTGACGGTGTCGGTCGCGATCGTGGGTACGCGTCGCCGCGCCCGTGGGAGGGCCGCGGTCGCC
>Ga0137415_10006372_pt1 | contig 11694 bp, 8 predicted proteins | sample CZODoug3_1_1_16f_FD_183082 | JGI IMG/M metagenome (GOLD analysis project Ga0137415, IMG submission 183082) | Vadose zone soil fungal communities from Angelo Coast Range Reserve, California, USA - CZODoug3_1_1_16fungal (Hybrid Assembly) | ecosystem: Environmental > Terrestrial > Soil > Vadose...
CCGTGCGCCAGCATCAATTTCTACGCGGGCTGTGGCGATTGCCATGACGAGGCGAGCTGTGCGATTCGTCGGGTGATGGCACGGGTGCGCGAGGATGCGGCGCGCACGCTGTCCGGTGTTTCGCTGGCTGACGCCGCAGCATTCGAGACACTGGCGGCCTAGCCGTTCGGAAACGGCGGCCACCTCCGACGTCAGCATGCTGATCGGTGATTGGGCGGAAGGATCGGCTTGGCGCCGTACGCTCCGCAACCAATGTTTATGTGAAGCGTTGCTGTTAGGGGCCGAAACAATTTCCTTGTTCCCTATGGCGCAACTCAAGAATAGCGTCTCCCCCATCGACAGGGAGGATTTTTCATGCGCCGTACTGTGTTGGCTGGACTGGCCGCGACCCTCATGCTCTCGCCGTTTGCCGCCGCGCCGCTGCCGGCCGCGCCCGCTTCAGTGGAGCTGCTCAACGTCTCCTACGATCCCACGCGCGAGCTCTATCAAGATTACAACGCGGCGTTTTCCCGCTATTGGCAGCAGAAAACGGGCAAATCGATCTCCGTCCGGCAGTCGCACGGTGGGTCGGGAAAACAAGCGCGCTCGGTCATCGACGGCCTCGAGGCCGACGTGGTCACCCTGGGCCTCGCCTACGACATTCAAGAGATCGCAGACCGCACCAAGGCGCTGCCCGACAACTGGCAAACGCGCTTGCCGAACAACAGCTCGCCGTACACGTCGACCATCGTCTTTCTCGTGCGCAAAGGAAACCCGCGCGGCATCCACGATTGGCCCGATCTGGTGAAGCCGGGCACGGTGGTGGTCACCCCCAACCCGAAGACCTCGAGCGGCGCGCGCTGGAACTACCTGGCCGCGTGGGGATACGCGCTCAAGCAAAACGGCGGCAACGAGGCTGCCGCGCGCGACTTCGTCACCAAACTCTATCGCAACGTGCCGGTGCTCGATTCGGGCGCGCGCGGCTCGACCATCACCTTCGTCAAGAACGGCATCGGCCACGTGCTCATCGCCTGGGAAAACGAGGCTCTTTTGGCCATCAACGAGATGGGCAAAGATCAGTTCGAGGTGGTGGTTCCCGCTTGGAGCATCCTCGCCGAGCCACCCGTGGCCCTGGTCGACAAGAACGCCGACCGCCACGGCACCCGCGCCGTCGCGGAGGAATATTTGAAATATCTGTACAGCGACGAGGGACAAGAGATCGCGGCGCGCCACTACTACCGTCCGCGCAATACGGCCATCTTCGCCAAGTACGCGCCGAAATTTCCGCAAGTGCAGCTCTTCACCGTCGACGACACCTTCGGCGGATGGAACAAGACCCAAAAGACGCACTTCGTTGACGGCGCCATTTTCGATCAGATTTACCAGCCGAAGTGATCGATGACCGCAGCATCCCGCGTCGAGCGAAAAACCCTGCCGGGCTTCCGGCTCACCATGGGCTTCACCTTGCTCTACCTGGCGCTCATCGTCGTGGCGCCGCTGTCGGCGCTCTTCGGGAAGACCCAGGCGCTTCATCTCGGTGAATTGGTCGATGCGCTCACCTCTGCGCGCGTGCTCGCCGCGTTCCGGTTGAGCGTGGGCGCCGCGGTTCTCGCGGCGCTGGTTGATGCCGTCGCGGGGCTTTTGATCGCGTGGGTGCTCGTTCGCTATTCGTTCTTCGGCAAGGCCGTGGTCGAGGCGCTCATCGATATTCCGCTGGCCCTTCCGACGGCGGTGGCGGGCATCGCGCTGACCACCGCGTACTCCGAGCACGGCATCATCGGGCGCTATTTCGCGGCGCACGGCATCGCGATCGCGTTCACGCCGCTCGGCGTGCTCGTGGCCCTCACCTTTTGCGGACTGCCCTTTGCGGTGCGCGCGGTGCAGCCGGTGCTCGCGGACATCGAGGTGGAGCTCGAGGAGGCCGCCACCTCGCTCGGCGCCTCGCGTGCGCAAATCTTCGGACGCGTCACCTTTCCGCTGGTGCTCCCGGCCATCGTGTCGGGCGCGGCGCAAGCCTTCGCACGCGCCGTGGGCGAGTATGGGTCGGTCGTCTTCATCTCCGGGAACATGCCCATGAAGACCGAGATCGTGCCGCTCTTGATCGTCACCAAGCTCGAACAATACGACTACGCGGGCGCCACCGCGCTGGCCGCGGCGATGCTCCTGCTCTCGTTGGCCCTTTTGATTCTTCTTCACCGCCTCCAGGGCGCGATTCAAGTGGGCGGGCCCGCATGATTCGCTGGGTGCTCATCGCCCTGGCGCTCGGGCTGGTCGGGCTTCTTCTCGGCGTGCCGCTCTACGTGGTCTTCCACGAGGCGTTCAGCGGCGGATGGTCCGTGTACGTGAGCGCCCTGCGCGACGAAGACACGCGCTCCGCGCTGATCCTGAGCGCCACGGTGGTCGCCCTTGTGGTGCCGCTCAACACGGTGTTCGGGGTGGCCGCCGCCTACGTGACCACGCGATTTGCCTTTCGCGGCAAGCGTCTGCTGGCGGCGATCATCGATCTGCCGCTGACGGTCTCGCCGGTGGTGGCGGGGCTGGTCTTCGTGCTCCTCTTCGGAAGCCACGGCTTGTTCGCTGGATTTCTCGAGCGACACGATATTCACATCATCTTCGCCCTTCCCGGCATCGTCTTGGCCACCGCCTTCGTGACCTTTCCCTTGGTCGCACGCGAGCTCGCGCCGGCGATGGAAGCGCAGTCGGCCGATCAAGAGGAGGCGGCGCTCCTGCTCGGCGCCTCCGGCTGGACGACCTTCACGCGGGTCACCTTGCCGCGGGTTCGCGGGGCGCTCGCTTACGGCATCGTGCTCTGTACGGCGCGCGCGCTGGGCGAGTTCGGCGCGGTGTCCGTGGTGTCGGGGCACGTGCGCGGGGTGACCAACACCCTGCCGCTTCACGTGGAAGTGCTCTACAACGACTACGCATTCGCCGCGGCCTTCGCGGTCTCATCGCTGCTCGTCGGAGTCAGCTTCATCAACCTCGTCGCGAGGGGAACATGGAAGTAAGCCTCGCCAACGTTTACAAATCATTTGGCCCTCATCAAGTGCTTCGCGGGGTGGATCTCGAGGTGCGCGAAGGTGAAATCGTCGCGCTGCTCGGACCATCGGGCTGCGGAAAGACGACCCTGCTGCGCATCATCGCGGGCCTGGAATCGCCGGATTCCGGCGAGGTGCTCGTGCGCAAGAAGTCGCCCGCGGGCAAGCCCGTGGTGGGCTTCGTGTTCCAGCACTACGCGCTGTTCCCGCACATGAGCGTGTTCGAGAACATCGCCTTCGGGCTGCGCGTGAAAAAGCGCCGCGATCGCCTGCCGGAGCCCGAGCTGCGACGCCGCGTGGAGGAGCTCCTCGCGCTCATCCGCCTGGAGCATCTGGCCAGCGCGCGCCCCACGCAGCTCTCGGGTGGACAACGGCAGCGCGTGGCCCTGGCGCGCGCGCTCGCCGTCGATCCTGCGGTGCTCCTGCTCGACGAGCCATTCGGCGCGCTCGACACCTCCGTGCGCAAAGAGCTGCGCCGCTGGCTCAAGAAGCTGCACGAGGAGCTGCACGTCACGAGCATCCTGGTCACCCACGACCAAGACGAGGCCATCGAACTCGCCGATCGCCTCGCGGTCATCAACCACGGCGTGCTCGAGCAAGTAGGTACACCGCACGAAGTGTATTCGAAACCCGCCAGCGCATTCGTGAGCACCTTCTTGGGAGACGCCAACGTTTTCCAAGGAGTGGTGCATGCGGGAAGCATCCGAGCCAAAGATCTCACCCTCACCTTGAATGGCTCCGCCGACAAGGTGAGCGACGGGCAAAAGGCCACTGTGATCATCCGACCACACGATCTCGAACTCGTCGCGAATGGCGCGACGGGCCCGGGGCTGCTCGCAACGGTGCAGCGCGTGCGCAATACGGGACCGCTGGTGCGCGTGGACTTGCTCACGAAAGGAGGCTTGTTGCTCGAGGCGCAACTCATCGAGGCGACGCCCCCCGAAGTCGATGCCGAGGTTTCGATTCGCGTGCGCGCGCACCAGCTCTTCGTCGACTGATTACGCCGTGCGTTACAAAAAAACGTTTCGCTTACAAAGGATTCTTTGCACATCGACGGGATAACGAAGTTAACCTGGCGCGATGAATCGATGTAGTGGAGCCGTAAGGGCGCTTGCGCTTACAGGTGGGTTCATCCTTTTTGACGCGATCTTGGCGCCCTCGGGCGCGCATGCGGCAGGGCTATATTTCTCCGACCGAGGTGTCAAACCCATGAGTCGCGGCGGCGCCTGGGTCGCGGGCGCCGACGACGTGGGCGCCATCTGGTACAACCCGGCCGGCCTCGCCGACGCGGGAACGAGCCTCATGGCGGACTTCGCGTGGCTCAATGAGCAAAATCAATTCACGCGGAAGACCCAAGTGGTCGACGCCTCGGGAACGGTGCGCACGTACACCTTTCCGACGGTCAACGGAACGTCACCCATCTTGCCGATTCCCACTTTGGGTGGCTCGTACAATTGGGGGCGCAAGAAGCAGTTCACCCTTGCCGGCGCCGTGTATGCCCCGTACACCGCGCTCACCGACTACCCCTCGACGGTCAACGGACAGCCGGCGCCGCAGCGTTATTCACTCATCAATCTCGACGGCTCGGCGCTCGCCGGCGTCGGCGTGTGGTTCGCTTGGAAACCCATCGAGCAGCTGCGATTCGGTGTCGGGGTCGGGGCCTTGGTGGGCACGTTCTCGTCGGAAGTGGTCTTCAACGCGAATCCTGCCGATCGCCTCATCGGCGCACCGGAAGATCCGAAGTACGACTCCGATGGCCAACTGAAGGCGCATATCATCTCGCCCACGGGAAACATCGGCGCGACCATCGTGCCGATCAAACAGGTGCGGCTCGGTCTCGCTTACTCTCTTCCCATTTGGGTCAACGCGCCGGGATCGCTGCAAGTTCGATTGCCCACGGCCGTGTTGTTCGACAAGGCCACTGTTTCCGGTGAAGACGTTCGCGTGAAGTTCAATCTACCGGGCATCTTCCGCGCGGGCATCGAGGTTCGCCCCATCGAACAATTGCGCGTCGAGGTCTCCTATGTGCGCGAATTTTGGGGCATTCATGACGACATCACCGTCCGGCCCGAGAATGTCGCATTGAACGGCGTAACCGGTTTTCCCTCACCGTACTACGTACCGACCATCACTTTGCCGCGGCATTTCCAAGACAGCAATTCGTATCGCATCGGCGGCCAGTACACGCTCGACCTCTTCAACACTTACAAAATCGATTTCCGCGCCGGTTTCAACTACGACCAGAGCGCGATCCCTCCCGCCTATCTGTCGCCGCTGACCATCGATCTCGATCGATACACCATCTCCTTCGGCGGCTCGCTCTACGTCGGCAAACACTGGCGCCTCGACGCCACCTACGCGCGCATCATGGGCAAGGACACGGAAGTCTCACCGGCCGAAGCCGCCGTCCCCCGGGTCAACCCCGTCCGCGGCAACCCCACGGCCACCGAGTCGATCAACGGCGGGAGCTACAGCGCCAGTGCCAACTTGTTCGGCGTGGGCGTCAATTACAAATTTTAGACTGAAGTTCCCCCTTGCGACACGCAGAATCCTGCACAAAATCCGGTAGTTTCGGAGAAATGGCGAGTCGGGCTCTGTCTACACGATGATCGAGCGCAACAGGTCGATGGCACGCGCCTGAAGGGCGGAGGGCTTGGTGAAAAGCGAGAAGGTTGCATCTTGCACATTTGCACCGAGGCGACGGCAGGTGCTCTTCGTGATGGTCGCAAGGTCGGCGAGCAACGTTGAAAAGCTGTGCGCGCTCGTTCCGTACGCGGTCACCTTGGTGCGAGCCTTTTCTTCTGCGCCTTCGGAGCGCTTGGCCGGAACAACAGGATCGCGATCGACGGGCGGTGATTCATCGGTGAAGAGCAGCTCGCACCACACCTGTTTCATATGCCACTCGACGTAGTACGCGAGCATTGCGAGCAAGATGTGCGCACGCACGCGATTCTCCAGATGGTGGTAGATGGGGCGCACGTGCAGATCGACGGTCTTGAAGGAGCGAAAGGCACGCTCGACGCGGCTGAGAAGCTTGTAGCTGCGCACCGTATTGTCCGACGATGATTGTTCTTTCGTGAGGGCCGTGCGCACGACGTAGAGCCCATCGAGTGCGGCCTCGGGCTCGATGGTCTCGGAGCGCCGTGAGAAGTGAAATGATGCGTCGTCGATCACGAGCTCGAAGTGCTTGGCCATCTTGTACTTGTTGATGACTCGTCCAACGCGTACGCCGATGGCATCTTTGCCATGAAGGTTTCCGTTTTCGATGATTCGCGTAACCTTTGCGAGTTCAGCTTCGGTGGCTCGAAGCATGCTCTCTCGCTTGTGGGCGCGGAGCTTCGCCAGTTCGTGATTTTTGCACGCCACCAATCGTTCTTTTGGGAAGTCCGGATGTTCGATCTCGAAGAGATTGCGCGTATCGAACAACCCCAGTTGAAGACTCCCATCGTGGACCAACGAGCGAATCTTCCCCGTCTTGAGAGCCGTGATCCACGCGACGCCGTCGAGCTCACTCAGTACATCGATCTGCCTCTGCGAGATCATCCCGCGATCTCCCACGATCACCATTTGCTTGATGCCGAACGTGGAGCGGACCTTGTCGACTTGCGGCAACAGCGTCGTGGTATCTCCCGTGTTGCCCTTGAAAACGGAGATCGCAACGGGGCATCCACGACCATCGGTCAACAAGCCGTAGTTGACTTGCAGCTTACCTTTCTTTCCGTCGCGGTTATGACCGAGCGCAGCGAGGGGACAAGTCACTCCTTCGAAGTAGCTCGACGAAAGATCGTAGAGCACGAGGCCATCATCTTTGAGATGCCGTGCCGCAAGTTTCTTCTCGATGCGTTGCTGTCGCTCCAAGAGCCAATCCATTGCTTCATACAAGTCGTCCTCGGTGGTGTCGTCCAAATCGAGACTGTCAGGCAGCGTCGTCGTCGACCACCAACGCTCCGTGGCGAGCTTGCTTCGAGGCGACACGATCCGTGCGACCACCATCGCGATGACGAGATCACGCTCGCGACTCGCTCGCGAGTCGAGCAGGGCATCAAATCCCAAACGGCCCATCGCCAGCCGCACAGCGTCGACTGCTCCGTGGTGCTGATCGCGCACCTTCTCAAAAAGCGAATCCGGAGACGCGAGCGGCTGGTTACGAAGGACGGCGCGAATCGTCTCGACCTGTTGCATCGACAGCGAGGAGAGATTGCCCATCGTGCGCTTGCGAATCTTCGTGCCGTCCCGATAGGACTCGCGAAGCAGCACGGCGGGCGGCGAGGCGCGGTTGGGCACGACGTCGATGTACATGGCGTCAATGGAGCACGAATGACGGCACATGGAAAGCGAAGATTCGACAATTTACATGGGTACAAAATTCACCATGTAGGACACGCGTTTCCCTCATCATTTCGAGGACTTCGCTCGAAAAATAGACACGTCTAAGGGGGGAACTTCAGTTTAGACATCACACCACCGGACAACCCGGTCCCGTCATCTTGGCTAGCCTCGCGCGCGACGTACCTTCTCGAGTACCTCGACATCGATCCGGTCTTGCGGCCGTCCGGCGGCGCGTTTGTTCTCGATGAGGTCGTCGAGTCCGATGACTCGCACGGGCACGCCACTCCATGTCGTACGCACCGAACGGCCAAGGAGAGGCGTCGTGTTTACGCCATCGATCGTGCGAAGAAAGTCGATTCGAAGGGGCGGCTGGCCCATGAAGACGACCTCCGTTTCTCCCAGAGACCGCACGGATGAAACGACGATGCGAGGAGCGCCGAACTGCTCGAGCGCGTTCGCCGCCCGTTCGAGATTTTCTGGGCTTCCATCGAGCAGGATGTCGAGATCCTTCGTCGCACGAGGGCGCGCATGGAATGCAACCGCGTAGCCCCCGACCACGGCGAACTCAACGCTCTCGCGTGCGAACGCCTCCAATAGCTCTTTGAAGTCGGTGGGGAGATTCATTGTCACCCTTCAATCCGCGCAGTTCCTCGATCAGCGAGAAAACGGCGCTCATGCGCTCCTCGGGGCTCGCGGCGAGCCAAAACGAGAGATCTGCTTCTTCCATCTCGCCAAAGTTTTGAACGACGCCACCCGTCCAATTCTGGCGCCTGTATTCGGCCCGCGCGTATGCCCCCTCGTCCGTTGCCCGAGACCGATCAGCCATGCGCAAAAAATAGCACGGGAGCGCATCCGAAACAGGTCATCTGTCTCAATCGCCTCACTGAGGCAGCGCATTGGGCGCCGGCGGCGGGGGCAAGGGGCCCAGGGGCTCGGGGGCGAAAGGATCCGCGCTGGTTGCGCCCGGGTCTGCCGTCTTCGAGGTGGGTGGCAAGTAAACGACGACGACGTCGCCCGCTTTCAGGCTGTCGTTGCGGTTCTTGCGGTTGATGCGCTCCATCGAGGCCGCCGGTACGCCGTAGCGGCGGCCGATGATCTCGATGGTCTCGCCCGCTTTGGCAGCGACCGCGATGCGTCTCCGGCCCTTTTGGCCTTCCCAATAAGCGAAGAAATCGTCGGTGCCCGCAGTGATGGTGCGGACTTCGTTTTCGGACAAGGAAATGACCTTGCTCAAATCGACGTCGGACGGGACGAAGAGTTGAAGCGTCATCCCCTCTTGAAGGCGGCCCACGGGATCGATTTCGTTCCAGCGGCGGATGTCGTCGACCGATACATGAAAGGTGCTCGCCACGTCGCGCAAGGTGTCGCCGGTCACCACGCGGTAAAAGACGCGCTTGCGATCGGGGTAGACGAAGACATCGGACGGAACGATGGCCACCGGCTTGTCGCTGCCGGGCGCCGCACTGGCGGCGGCCGCCACCGCTCCACCCGCAGCCTTGGACGGGGGCAAAAGAATCACCGTGCCCCCGCGAACCACCTCGCCCTGCGCGATGCCGTTCAACTCGACGACCTTCGACGTCGGCAAGCCCCGCGCGCTGGCAATCTGCTCGAGCGACTCGCCAAAGCGAACGACGTAGCGCTCGGACGCAGGAAAGTCTTTTCGAATTTTGGCCATATTCTGCGTCAAGAGCGCGCCTTTACCGGGCGGCACCTTGACCGGATACCCCACGACCGCGCCCGGTTCGGACGGCTTGGGATCATTCGGATCGAGCGGCGGCGTGCGCTGCGCGCGGAGCTCGAGGTTCAAGTCCGCGATTTCCTTGGTCGGCACTTTGATCGCGGACGCCACCGCAGACAGCGCGGTTCCCGGCGGCACGGCGATTTCTTCGTATTCGACCGCGGGCTCCAATCGGTCCTCCGAGAGCCCGAAGGTCGACAAGTTGCGCCCGACGATCGCGGCCGCCATGATTTTCGGCACGTAGAGCGTCGTTTCCCAGGGGAGCGCGCCTTCGAGGCGCGAGAGCGTCCAATAGTCGTTCGTGTTGAACTTCCGCACGATGGACAGCAATCCCGCGTAGCCCATGTTGTACGAGGCGACCGAGAGCTCCCAGCTCCCGAACCGCCGGTGAAGGTCCGCGAGAAAATCGGCGGCCGCCTCGGTGGCGAGCTCGGGATGCAGACGATGATCGACCCAGCGATCTTGCGCGAGCCCGTATTCACGTCCCGTTTCGGGCATGAATTGCCAGAGCCCCACGGCCCCCGCCGCGGAGCGCGCCGCCGGGTCGAAGCCGCTTTCGACCATGGCGATCCAAAAGAGGTCCTCGGGCACTGATTTGCGCCGCAGCACGCGGCTCACCATCGCGCGGTACCGCCCCGAACGACGGTGCCACACGGCGAGCATCGAGCGCCCGCGCGGATCGTCCTTGAAGAACTCGAGGTAGCGCACCACCCGCGGATCCCATCGGATGGGAAAGTCGGGCAGCTTGAGATCGGCCATCCACGAGAGATCTTTTCCCCCTTCGGCCGAGGGCGGCGCGCTCGGAACGGGAGACGGCGGAAGCCCAGATGCATGCACGATCGGCTGATCCGCCGGCGCACTCAACGGAGATGGCAGCTCGGTGGGCCATGCCGTGCCCGGTACGGGTGACGCCGGCGGAAACAGCTCGCGCTCGGCTTCGTGCAAGGTGCGGAGCTCGGCGCTCTCGAAGCCCGCGGCCACGTCGTCGTTGGTCGAACCGCCGGCCACCTGCCGGCGCGCATTCGCATCCGGCGTGCGTGTCGCGGAGAACACCTTCGGCCCCTTGGCGCCTGCTTTGAGGCCTGCGGCACCCTTCTTTGGGGGGGCGGCCTTGGGGGTCTTCGATGCCTGCGTGTTCGTCGCAGCCGATGCTGCCAAAGCTATCCGCGGATGGGTAGGTGAGAGTGCGCACATAAAAAGTGCGACCGGATACAAAAAAAATCGACCTCGCCGGGGCATCTCCGAGGCATCGCATCTTGGCCGGACGACGTCAAATTCCTCGAAAAATTGACGAGGCGACTTGTCGGGTTCTATACCGCAAATGCGGCAATGTATGCGCTTTGAGTAGATGACCTTCTCTTGCTTAAGTGGAGTTGGATTTCGCATGCTTGTCGGACCCACGGGGCAGCGTCGGCCATAAAGGTCGGTGCTGTCCCAAACTCCAACGGACTGCGAGCAGTCCAGGGGGCTTCCCTCGAAGTGCCGTGCGCGGCCTTGAAGATGCCTCCTCGTCCGTGAGCCTCTCCCGGACACTACAAGTCGGATGAGCGTTTAGGCTCTCCGGCCCGCTCGCAGTCACCTACCCGCTAGGAGCTGTGTCGACATGAAGTTTATCCTCCGGGGGGAGTCGGCCCTTGCATATGCATGCATCGTCGCCTCGATCATCTTGTTCGGTTGTTCATCCACGGCCGATAGTTCCGCCCCCGAACGGGCTTGCACCAGCAGTGAGAAATTAATATCTCGTCCGGCGACGAGAATATTTTTGACGGCGCCGCTGCTTCAGCGTTTGAAGGCGCGTGTGGCCGCGAATGACTCGGCGTGGACCGCACTGAAACAGAAGTGCGATGGGTTGGCGACCGCCACCATGAATCCCCCGAGCGGCGCCGCATATCCCGATTCGGGCACCGTCGGATCTGGATATCAGGGAGAGGATTATGTTCCGCCCTTGATGTCGCTCGGCCTGTGCTACCGCGTGGCCGCCGACGGTTCTTCCGCGCAGCAAAGTTACGGCGCGGCCGGAAGCCGTTTGATCGCTGCGATGTCCACGCCAGCCGGTTCCGGAGGCGCATCACCTTCGACGGACTCGGGATATGGGATACGCAATTACGGCGTGGGCATGGCGATTGGATACGATTGGCTCTATCCCGCTCTGTCGTCGTCGATTCAGCAGCAGGTCATCAGTTCACTCAATGCTTGGGTCGATTGGTACGATGCATCGGGCTTCAGCAAAAACGAGCCGATTGGCAATTACTTTGCTGGATATCTCTTCGCCAAGACCGCGACCGCACTGGCGACCGAAGGGGAAAACCCCAAGGCCGCGACCTACTTCGACGACGTGAATACGCGTTTGTGGGGCCAGCTCGTGAAACCCGCTTTTCAACGCGGCATGGCCGGCGGCGGCTGGCCCGAAGGATGGGAATACGGTCCGAAGGCCGTGAGCAACATGGTCGGGTTTCTCTGGGCGGTGAAAACGGCCAAGAACCTCGACTGGATGACCGACGTGCCGCAAGCGCGCGACCAAGCCAACTACTTGTCGTACTTCGCCTGGCCATCGCTCAAGCACATGGACAATCTCGGCACGGTTCGCTCCGGCACGAGCATCGCTCCGTCGGC
>Ga0137415_10006373_pt1 | contig 11691 bp, 10 predicted proteins | sample CZODoug3_1_1_16f_FD_183082 | JGI IMG/M metagenome (GOLD analysis project Ga0137415, IMG submission 183082) | Vadose zone soil fungal communities from Angelo Coast Range Reserve, California, USA - CZODoug3_1_1_16fungal (Hybrid Assembly) | ecosystem: Environmental > Terrestrial > Soil > Vadose...
GCCTGGTGCGCGTGCGCGCCGCCGTGAAGCTCGCCTGGTCCAACATCGACGTGCTGCTCGTGCAGCGTCACGATGAGCTGCCGAAGCTGGTCGAAGTCTGCAAGCAATACATGCAGTACGAAGCCAGCACCCTCGAGCGCGTCATGCGCGCCCGCGCCGGGGTCGATGCGGCACGCAGTTCCGGCAGCATGAGCACCCTCGGCAACGCGGAGCGCGAGTTGCGCAGCGGCCTCACCGGACTGTATGCGGTCGCCGAGAAGTATCCGGACCTCAAGGCGAGTGAGCCGTTCCGCCACCTGCAGGAGCGCATCAGCGGCCTCGAGACCGCGCTCGCCGACCGCCGCGAGGTCTACAACGATGCGGTCAACACCAACAACGTGCGCATCGATGCGTTCCCGGATGCGCTGATCGCCCGGCTGGGCGACTTCCCGGCGGCGCAGTTGCTGCATTTCCAGGCCGACCAGAAGGCGGACGTCGATCTGAAAGCGGCGTTCTCAAGCTGAAGAACGCGAGTCCGAAGAGCGCGCTCCGGCTGATCCCGTGACAGCGCCGCATGCCCTGCCCTATCCGCTGATCGCCGCCGCCGCGGCGCTGCTGGCGCTGTTCGCGCTGTTCAGGTTCTTCGTGCGCCTGCGCCGCGACCGGCTGGTGGCCGACACCCCGGCGGCGCGCATCCGCTCCGCCGCGCAGGGATACGTGAAGGTCACCGGACGAGCACTGCCGGCCGGGCCGGCCGCAACGGCCGCCCCGCTCTCTTCGCGGCCGTGCGTGTGGTGGGCCTATGAGATCGCCGAGGAGCAGCGCGATTCCAAGGGCAACGCCCACTGGCGCACGGTCGAGAGCGCCGCGAGCGTCGAGCTGTTCGCACTGGTCGATGACGACGGCTCGCGCTGCCTCGTCGGGCCGGTGAGCGCCGAGATCACCCCCACGGTGCGCAACGTCTGGTACGGCTCGGGGGCTCGCCCCGCGGGTCCGCCGCCGGATTCGAGCCCGCTGCTGCACTCGGGCGGCTGGCGCTACACCGAGCGTCTGCTCGGTGTCGGCGCGCGGCTGTGTGTCATGGGGGAGCTGCGCTCGCATTCCGAGCTCGGCGACGTCAATGCCGGCGCCGCCGCCAAGCTGCACGAGTGGAAGCAGGATCAGGCGGTACTGCTGGCGCGCTTTGATGCCGACCACGACGGCAAGCTCGGCGCGGCCGAATGGGAAGCGGCGCGGCTGGCGGCGGCACGCGAATCGCAGACCCAGACGCTGCAGTCGGCGATCTCGCGGGAGAGCGTCATTTCCGAGCCTGCCAACGGCGAGCCTTTTCTGATCGCACCGCTGAGCGCCAGCCAACTGGAGAAGCGCGAGCAGCTGTTCGCCGGCCTGTACTTCCTGCTGGGGCTCGCGGGCGTGATCGTGTGCGCCTGGGCGATCGCTAACGCGTGACCTGCAGGTGCGCGAGCACGCCGCTCGCCTGCTGCTTCAGCATGGCGGCGAACAGCGGCTGCAGCTGACCGAGCTGCTGCGCAGGGATGTCCTTCAGATCGGGGGGCAGTTTGAAGCCCGTCCAGGTCTGGATCTGATCCCCGCCCCACTGACGCGCGTGGATTTCCGCGCTCGGGGCGGCCACACCAATCAGCAGCAGCTCGCTCAGATTGAGCAGCACCGGCGGCTTGTCCGCCGTGTCCTCCTCGCTGCGCGCGTGGCTCACGAAGCACCAGCCGCGCAAGTATTCCGGCAACTCCCGTCGCCGGTCGCCGTGCGCCGAGTCGTTGCGGCCGGGCCCCAGCACGATGACGGCGTCGACGCGTTCGGCGGCGGCGAGTTGCGCGAACAGCGGCCCGCATGCCTTGGGCAGCCCCTTCGCGAGCGCGGCGTCGAGGAAGCAGGCCTCGCGCGCGCGCCACAGGGCCTCGGTCGCGGCGGCCGCCACCGGCACCAGTCCCATCTGCGTCAGGGGCTCCCTGAGCGCCTCCATCAGCATGGCATTGACGGACCAGTCCACCGTGTAGGTCTTCAGGAAACTGTTCTGCACGTGCCGGGATGCATGGAAATGGGTGACTTCGGCATCCAGCAGGTTCACCACCGCGACGCGCGCGCCCGCGGTCAGCTGCAGGTTGACGGGCTTCTGTGCTGCGACCGCGATGCCTCCCAGCAGGCTCAATGCCGCTGCGGCGGTGGCGCCCGCCGTCGTTCTGGCCCTCGGCATACGATCGACCCCTGTAGCGGGAAAAGCGCACGACCCCCCTGCCCGGGTGAGTCTAACCCCGACTACAGCGCTGCGGATACATAACGGGCGCTTATGAGTCCATGCCCTGAAACATCCAACTTCCGCCGACGCGCCAGATACCATCGCGGGGAGTCTCCACGAGGGCGAGGACCTTGGCTGCAATCGGAACGGAACGCGTGCTGAGCGTGCGGCACTGGACCGACACTCAATTCACCTTCACGACCACGCGCGATCGCGGGCTGCGCTTCGAGAACGGGCAGTTCGTCATGGTTGGCCTGGCCGTGGACAGCCGGCCGGTGCTGCGCGCCTACAGCATCGCGAGCGCCAACCACGAGGAGCACCTGGAGTTCCTGAGCATCAAGGTACCGGACGGCCCGCTGACCTCGCGCCTGCAGCACGTGCGCGCCGGGGATGAAGTGCTCGTCAGCCGCAAGCCCACCGGCACCCTGCTGTTGCAGGATCTGCGGCCCGGCAAGCGGCTGTATCTGCTCAGCACCGGCACCGGCGCGGCACCGTTCATGAGCCTGATCAAGGACCCCGAGGTCTATGAGCGCTTCGAGCACGTGGTGTTCGTCCACGGCGTGCGCTGGGCGCGGGAGACCGCCGTCGTCAGGCACCGCATCGAGGCGCTCCGGGCCCACGAGCTGCTCGGCGCTTCAGTGCGCGCCAAACTGCACTACTTTCCGACGGTGACCCGGGAGCCGAACGTGAACTGCGGCCGCCTGACCGCGCTGATCCAGTCGGGGCGCCTGTCTCGAAACTTCGGACTGCCGGCCCTCGACCCGGGGGCGGACCGCATCATGGTGTGCGGCAGTCCTGCGATGCTGTCCGACACCTGCGCGCTGCTGGACGCGCGCGGCTTCACCCTCTCGCCGCACATCGGCGAGCCGGGCGATTACGTGATCGAACGCGCCTTCGTCACGCGTTAGCCCCAACGGCTTGCGTTGCGGGCGAAAGCCACGCCTTTCGCCCGCCGCCGAACCGAGCGCTGGGGGCTGTCCGCTGAAAGCGCCGCAAGCGGCTTTCAACCAATCAAATCAGTGGCCGCCGGCGACCAGCAAGCCGGCCTCGCGCAGGGCATCCCCCAGCTGTACCTCGATGCGCGCCGCCTCGGCGCGGGCGATACGCTGCAGATGCAGGGTCGGCCCGCTCAGCACCTCGAGCCCACGTCGAAGAACGCTGCCGGCCGCGCGAATGCCGGCCTTGTGCTGATCGAAGCGCTGCGCCGGGGTGTAGTGACTCATGCCGACGTACAGGCCGTGCGGCCCGCCTCTGCGGTCCCGGTAGTCGAGCAGCACGAGATAGAGGTTGCTGCGGCCGGGGCGCGCGGCGCTGAAGGTAAGCGCCACTTCGTAGACGCTGGGGAGCCACTCGATATAGCGCATCGGCAACCAGTCGGGAATGGACGCTGCGGCGCGCGACCACAAGGCTGCGAGCGCCGTCTCGATGGTGAGCGCGAATTCACCCCGCATCCACAGCTCGTGAATGCAGTGCGCGCCCGCCTCACCCTCGCCCTGCTGCAACGCCGCCGCCAAGCGGCGCTCGATGTCCGGCTTGCGCAGTCCCGCGAGCGGACGCGCCGCGGGGGACGGCGCTGCTCGCGTCCGGGCCGCCGGCCTCATGCCGGCGCCGCGGCCGGCGTGCGCGCGCTGACCCTCGCGCAGGCGAGCCACACGATGCCGCCGATCGCGATCGCCACGGGCACAATGAGCACGGCGCGCCCGAGGGACCCTACATCCGACAGGTAGCCGATCAGCACCGGCGAGGGCACATCCCCCAGCAGATGGATGGCGAACATGCTGAGTGCGATGGCCGAGGCGCGCTCGAGCGGCGATACGATGTTGACGATGGCGGCATTGATGGGGCCGGTCGACATGAACAGCAGCAGCTCCGCCACGACGATCCCCGAATAGTAGACCGCCGGCGCCGGCGCGCTCAGCGCCAGCAGCGCAAAGGGCGCCGCCAGCAGCGTGGTGAGACCCGCGAACCACAGGTACGCCTGGCGCGAGAACCTGAGAAAGTAATCCCCCAGCCAGCCCCCGGCGAAGGTGCCGAGGAAGCCGGTGACGACCAGGATCGCGCCGAGGCCGGTCGTCGCTTCGACCGCGGGCACCGCGCGCACACGCTCGAGGAAGGTCGGCATCCAGAAGCCCAGGCCGCCGAGTGCGAACGTGTAGGCGGCGTAGCCGATGACCAGCAGCATGTAGGGCGCACGGCGCAGGAAGCTCAGGTACACGGCAAGCGGTCCGCGGGTGCGGCCGGCAACGGGGCGCGGGGCGCCTTGGCCCACGGGGGACGGGTCCTGCGCTCCACGCGGGGGATCGGGCAGCCACAGCACCGCCGCCGCCAGCAGCATCCCGGGTGCACCGGCCACGAAAAACGCCGCGCGCCACCCGAAGTGATGGCCGATCAGGCCACCGAGCACGATGCCGAGCGCCGAGCCCACCGGGATCGCCATATTGAGCACCGAGTACACGCGGCCCCGGCCGCTCGCCGGGAAGAGATCCGCCAGCAGCGCCGGCGCGATGGCGACGTAGGCCGCCTCGCCGATGCCGACTAGGGCCCGCCCGGCGAGCAGCTGTGGATAGCTGCGCGCCAGCCCCGACAGCACGGTCGCCAGACTCCACAAGAAAACCCCGAGCGCGATCGGGCGAGTGCGTGAGCCGCGATCGCCCCACGCCCCGAACACCGGCGCGGCGAGCATGTACACCAGCATGAAGGCCGGCACCAGCCAGCCGAGCTGCGCGTCCGACAACGCCATGGTCCCCTTGAGGTCCGGCACCAGCGGGGACACGACGTAGCGATCGAGGTAGTTGAGCAGGTTGATCGCAGTGAGGACGCTGAGCGCCCGGATGGCCGAGCGCGGCGCAGGTGCGGCGGTGCCCAAGTGTGAGATTCCCGATGCGGTGGTGCCCGCGCGGGACTTTACCCGTGCCCTCAGGCGGGAGCGAGTTTCAGACGCTCGAGGTACTGCCGGACCGGCTCGCGAAACCCTTCGCTGCTGGTGACGGTGGTGCCGCCGGCCACCACCAGGATGAAGTCCCCGCGCGGGGTGCGGCTCACTTCCCGCACGTGACTCATGTTCACCAGACACGAGCGGCTGATGCGCAGCATCGGCTGCGCCTGAAAGGTTCTCTCGGCCTGCTGCAGCGTGCTGCGCGCGTGAAAAGTCTCGCGACCGATGGTGAGGCGTACGTAGTTGCGGTCGGCCTCCACCACCTCCACCTGCGACACGTCCAGCATATGCATGCGGCTGCCCGCCTCCGCCAGCACGCGCGGCTGCGCCTCCGCGCGTACCCGTGCTCCGCGCTCCAGCTGCTCGAGCAGCGCTTCGAGGGCGCTGCGCCGGTCGAGGGGGCCGTGCGCCTGGTGACGGCGGCGCACGCGCGCGAGCGTCGCCTTGAAGCGCGCGTCATCGAATGGCTTCAACAGGTAATCCACCGCGCTCACCTCGAACGCTTCCAGCGCATACTGATCGTAAGCGGTCACGAACACGATGAGCGGCAAAGCGAGCGGGTCGAGCGCGCGCGCCAGCGCGAGCCCCGACATGGAGTCCATCTGGATGTCGAGGAACAGCAGCTGCGGGGCCTGCTGGCGGATGGCCTCCAGGGCGGCGCTCGGATCCCCGTACTCGCCGACCACCTTCAGGTCCGGCTCGCGCTCGCAGCACTCGCGCACGCTGCGCCGCGCCCCCGGCTCATCGTCGACGATCATCACCTCCATCACAGTGCGGCCCTGGTAGCGGGCCGCGCCGCCGCGCCGTCCGGCCCGTCGCGCAGCAGCGGCATGTGAATCTGCGCCCTCCACAGACGCTCATCAGCGGGGCCCGCCTCGAAGGTCGCCCGCTCGCCAAATTGCACCGCCAGGCGCTCGCGCACGTTCGCCAGTCCGATCCCCGTGTCCCCGATGCCGCCCTTGCCCGGTGCGATGGTGTTCAGCACCCGCAAGCTGAGGGTCTCACCGCTGACACTCGCCTCGACGCGGATGGTGACCGCACCTTCGTGTCCGGCGAGACCGTGCACCACCGCGTTCTCCACCAACGGCTGCAGGATCAGGCTCGGCACCCAGGTGCGCGGAATCTCCTCAGGAGCCGGCGCCGTGATGGTCAGCCGGTCCGCGAAGCGCTTCTGCTGCAGCTCCAGGTACAGCGCCACGAACTGCAGCTCGTCGGACAGCCGCGAGAACTCCCGTTCCCCGGCGCTCAGGAGCCGTCGCAGCAGGTCCCCGAGCTGCACCACCATGGCCTGAGCCGTCGGCGGATCCCAGGTGATCTGTCCGCGTATGGTGTGCAACAGGTTGAACAGCGTGTGCGGGGAGAGCTGCATGCGCAGCGCCGCCAGGTGCGCCTGCGTGAGCGCGCGCTCGAGCGCCGCAGAGCGCAGCTGCGAGTCGCGCAGACGCTGGTAAAACGCAAACCCGGTGACCAGCGCGAGCCCGAAGCCGTACGTCACCAGGAAGTTGGTGGCGCTCGCGATCCAGGTGGGGAGTTCCGGGCCGGCAATGAATCCGGTCCAGGCGTGGGCGGAGCCGGCTTTATGCTCGTGCTCCCAATCGCCCACCAGTCGCTCGCCCAGCACCAGCGCCGGCGACGCCAGCACCGCGAAGCCCACGGCGCACAGCAGCTGGATGGGCACGGTCTTCCACAGCGGGCGCCAGCCGGTGCGCAGCGACCTCCACATGGACAGCAGGAACAAGGGATACAGCAGCAGATGCTGGATCAGCCGCGCATCCCAGGGTGCAAATACGCGCTCCATCTTCATGCTCGAGAAACTCGCCTGCATGCTGTTGGCGTACAGCACGTTCGACAGCGCGACGTAGATCCAGAATGCCGTCAGGACGGTGAGTTGCGTCCGGAAGCCGTGTGCGGCTGCGAGCGCCTCGGGCTGCGGCAGTGCACTGTCGTGCCTCGCCGGGACGGCAAGCGGCGGCGTGATGCGATCCAACGGTGAGACGCTCATACCCATAGCCTACGCCCAACGGCGCCGGGCGTGCTCAGGTCCCACGAGCGATCGGGGACGAGAGCGTTGCTCCGAGGGACGAGCTCGGGAACGCGCCAGCGCGAGCCGCGCACGCCAACGCGCACCCTTGCAGTCACGACGCCGGTCGAACGTTCCCCGCGGTACGAACGCGTCAGCGGCAGGGATCAACACGAGTCGCGCGGGCTTCGCGCGCGGGGCGGGCGGGAGTCTCATAGCCACGCCGCACAACAGGCGGCAACTACGACCCTACACACTTTTCGGAGAAACCCATGACCTCAGCCACCTCAAGCATCGGTGATCTGCTGCGCGCCTCGGCAGCGCTGACCGCCTGTCTCATCGTCGGCGCCTCGTCCACTGCCTACGCGGCCGCCGCCGAACCCGCCTCGAGCGTGCGGGTCAACTACCACGATCTGAATCTCGCCACCGAGCAGGGCACGCAGGCGCTCTACGAGCGCATCGTGTTGGCGGCGCGCAGAGTGTGCGCGGTGAGCGATATCCGCATCCTAGCCGAGGTTGCGGCCGCCCAGGTCTGCCAGGCGCAGGCCATCGCGCACGCGGTGCGCGATGTGAATAGCCCGCGACTGGCCGCGGTCTATTCGGCGCACCAGCGACAGGGTTAGCGGCAACGCCGGCCGCGATGCCAGAGGTAGCGATGGAGGGCGGGTGACCCCCTCGCGGGTCACCCGCCCTAACCGAGCGCCGCGAGCTCGCTGGCGCTGAGCCTGATGCGCGCGGCGGCGACGTCCTCCTCGAGGTGCGCCACGGACGAAGTACCGGGGATGGGCAGCATCGCCGGGGATTTGGCCAGCAGCCAGGCGATGGCCGCCTGAAACACGCTCACGCCGTGCGCCTTCGCGAGGGCCTCGAGTGCCTTGCTGGCGGCGCTGCTCTCGAGAATATCCGGGGAGCCGCGCGCGATCGGTGCCCACGGAATGAACGCCAGGCCCTCGCGCTCGCAGACCGCAAGCACATCCGCCGAGGTGCGGTCAGCGATGTTGTAACGGTTCTGAACTGAGACGATCGGCGTCACGCGGCGCGCACGGGCGAGCTCCTCGACGGTGAAATTCGACACCCCCAGGTGGCGGATCTTGCCCTCCTTCTGCAGGCGCGCCAGCTCCCCGATCGAATCCTCCAGCGGCACCTTCGGATCGATGTGGTGGAACTGGTATAGATCGATGCGCGCAAGCTGGAGGCGCTTCAGGCTTGCCTCGCACGCCTCACGCAAGTGTTGGGGGCGGCCGTCCGGCACCCACGACGAGGGCCCGGGGCGCACCAGCCCGCCCTTGGTCGCGATGACCAGTCCCTGCGGATAAGGGTGCAGCGCCTCGGCGATCAGCCGCTCGCTGACCTGCGGTCCATAGGCATCTGCGGTGTCGACGAAGTCGACACCGAGCTCCACGGCGCGACGCAGCACGCGCCGTGCCTCGGCGGCATCCTTGGGCTCGCCCCAGATCCCAGATCCGGTGATGCGCATGGCGCCGAAGCCCATGCGATTGACCGTGAGGTCGCCGCCGATCTTGAGAGTCCCCGCCGCTGCAGCCGGTGGTGCCGGGCGCGACTGCGCGCGCGCCGCCTCACGCGGCGCCACGAGACCCGCCATGCCAATCACACCGCCCACGAGCACCTGCCTGCGCGTCCATCGCTGAGCGTCCATCGCGCAATGCTACAACCGCGCACGCTACAACACCATGAATGAGGCAGGTCTGAAAGCACTTGATAGACGGTACCTTACTGTGTTCTTAAGGTCACGGTGCAGCCGCGGCACTTTTTGCAGTGCGCTAGGAGCCGGATCCGCCCATCGGCCGTGGCGCCACGGCACTTTACGAGAGCCACACTGCTACTTGGTAAGATCCCCGGACGGTCGTGGTGACGCCAAGGGTGCGACGCAATGGTTGACAGCATCATGCCGGTGGGCGATCTGGCGAAGCACGTCGGTGAGGAGATCGGCGCTTCCTCGTGGACGACGCTCGACCAGGCACGCATTGATGAGTTCGCCCACTGCACGGGTGATCACCAGTGGATCCACGTGGATGCCCAGCGCGCCGCGCGCGAGAGCCCCTACGGCGGCACGATCGCCCACGGGTTTTTGACACTGTCGCTGCTTGCGCCCACGGGGTTCGAGGTGCTGCTGGCACGTATCGCGCCCAAATCGGTCGTCAACTACGGACTCGAGAAGGTGCGCTTCGTCGCGCCGGTGCGCTCGGGCAAGCGCGTGCGCAACCGCATCAAGATCGCGGCGGTCGAGCACAAGGGGGGCGGACGCTACCTGGTCACCATGGAGAACACCATGGAGATCGAGGGTGAATCCAAGCCGGCATTGATCGCGAGCGTGCTCGCCATGTTCATGGCGTGAAGCAACGCTGCGCACGCTAGAGCGGCGCGCAGTCAGGCGCGCATCCGACTCCCGTCAGGATCGAAGACCGCCGCAGACTGGCGCAGGGCCTTGCGGCGCTCGCCGATGATTTCGATCTCGAAACCGGAAGCTTCGCCGGCGAGGGCCGCCGGGATGTAGCCGAGCGCGAGCGATTGACGCACGCTGTGGCCGTACGCTCCGGAGGTCACCCAACCGACGACCTTGCCGTCGTGCCAGACGGGCTCGTCCCCGCTCGCATCCGCATCGCTCGCATCCACCGTGAAGCTCACCAGGCGCAGTGCGCCGCCGCGGTCGCGCTCCTCGAGCGCCGCGGCACGGCCGACGAAGTCGCCCTTCTCGAGGTCCACGAAACGCCCCAGGCCTGCCTCGTAAGGCCCGTAGATCGGCCGGTATTCGCGCGCCCAGGTGCCGAAGCTCTTCTCAATCCGCAGGGTGTTGAGTGCCCGGCCGCCCAAGAGCTTCAACCCCTGCTCCGCGCCCGCGCCCACCAGCAGATCGTAGAGCGCGCGCTGGTATTCGCTGGTCACCCAGATCTCGTAGCCGAGGTCGCCCGTGAAGCTGATGCGCCCGACGAGCGCCGGAATCATGCCGACATCGAGCCGCCGGAACGAGAGGAACGGGAACGCAGCGCTCGACAGGTCTTCGCGCGTAAGCCCCTGCAGAAGCGAGCGCGAGCGTGGGCCGGCGAGCGACAGGCCGACATACTCCATCGCGCAGGGGCGCACCGTGACTCCCGGCGGGGGTGCATGGCGCTCGAACCAGCGCCGGTAATACTCTTCCGCGGCGTAGGTGCAGATGAGAAACACGCGCTCCGCCGCCAGCCGGCACAGCGTGAAATCCCCGATCAGCTTGCCGCGCTCGTTGAGCATGGGAGTGAGCGCGATGCGGCCCACCTTCGGCACGCGGTTGGCCATCACGTACGACAGCCACTCCTTGGTGCCGGGACCGGTGACTTCGAACTTACCGTAGTTGGAGATCTCCAGCAGCCCCACCGCCTCGCGCACCGCCTGGCATTCCGCGGCGACATGGGGGTGTGCGTTGGAGCGGTGGAAGGTGATGTCCTCGGTCGCCTCGGCCGCGCTGGGCGCGAACCACAGCGCATGCTCGAGCCCGCAGTAGTCGCCGAACACCGCGTGCTCGGCCTGCAGGCGCTCGTAAACGGGCGTGGTGCGCAGCGGCCGCGCCGCGCTGAGCTCCTCGTTCGGGAAGCGGATGCGAAAGCGCCGCGAATAGTTCTCGCGCACCTTGGCGTTGGTGTAGGCGAGTGTCGCCCAGTCCCCGTAGCGCGCCACGTCCATCCCCCACACGTCCGCCCCCGGATCGCCCTCGACCATCCACTGCGACAGCGTCAGCCCGACTCCCCCTCCCTGGCTGAAACCGGCCATCACACCGCACGCTACCCAGAAATTCCTGAGGCCGCGTACCGGTCCCACCAGCGGATTGCCATCGGGCGCGAAGGTGAACGGACCGTTGACGACCTTGCGAATGCCCGCCTCGGCGAGCGCCGGGAAATGCTGGAAACCGACCTCGAGGCTCGGTGCAATCCGGTCGAGATCCTCCGGCAGCAGACTCTGGGTGAAGTCCCACGGCGTCTGCAGCGGGGACCAGGGTACGCCGGCGCGCTCGTAGGTTCCGAGCAGGACCCCGCCGCGCTCCTGGCGGGTGTAGATCTCACCCTCGAAGTCTATGCAGGTCAGGAGCTCCTTTTGCCCCTTGAGGGCGGGCAGATCCTCGGTGATGAGATACTGGTGCTGCATGGCGAGGATCGGTAGCTCCAGGCCCACCATGCGGCCGACCTCGCGCGCCCACAGCCCCGCGGCGTTCACCACGTGCTCCGCGTGCACGTTGCCCGCTTCCGTGATCACGTCCCAGGAACCGTCGCCGCGCGCTTTGAGGTCGGTGACGCGCGTGTGACGCACCACCTGCGCCCCACCGATCTGCGCAGCCTTCGCATAGGCGTGCGTCACACCGTAGGGGTCCACGTGCCCCTCGATCGGATCCAGCAGCGCGCCGACGAAATGCTTCTTGTCGATGATCGGGAATACGCGAGCCGCCTCGTCGGCCGAGATCAGCTCGAGCTCCATGCCGAGATAGCGGCCGCGCGCCTTGGCCATTTTCAGCCAGTC
>Ga0137415_10006375_pt1 | contig 11690 bp, 12 predicted proteins | sample CZODoug3_1_1_16f_FD_183082 | JGI IMG/M metagenome (GOLD analysis project Ga0137415, IMG submission 183082) | Vadose zone soil fungal communities from Angelo Coast Range Reserve, California, USA - CZODoug3_1_1_16fungal (Hybrid Assembly) | ecosystem: Environmental > Terrestrial > Soil > Vadose...
GCGCAGATGACAGCAGACTTTTTCGGAGATACTCTCACAGCGAGTAGCCGTAAGACCGCGAGGAGAAAATTGATATGGCCAAGAAGAAGAGTAAAGCGAAAAAGCGTCCGATGGGAAAGTCAAAGCGCCCGGTCGCGAAGAAGAAAGCAGTGAAAAAGAAGGCGAAATCGTCGAGCAAGGCAAAGACCATTGCGAAGAAGGCGGCCAAGCCCGCTCGCAAGAAGGTGAAGACCAAAGCGGCGCCCGTTGCCAAGAAGGCGGCGAAGAAGGTAGCCAAGAGGAAAGTCGCCAAGCCCAGAACCGTAGCACCGGTCGCTACTCCGCTCGTATCCGAACCGGCGGCGACGACCGAACAAAAGCCAATGTTCGAGCCGAGCGCGCCGTTCAACGTGGAAACGTCGTCGTAGTGATGCGGTCGCGTCAGGCGCGTATCAGCCCATGTAGGGGCTGCGCGCCCTGACACACCCGCCGGTGCCCGTGATCGGTGCCGCGGGTGCCGGTGACGGAGGCTGTGCGACCGAACTCGGTGGGCAAGGCTCCTATGCCGGCGGCGGTTGCGCGGGGGTGCTGGGAAGTTCGGCGTCGATACAGGCCCAACTGGGCGCTTGAGAGCGCCAGATCGTCATTGCCGGCCTTGCGATTTCCGGATCGTCGAGAGTGCCTGCGCGGACGAAGATGAGATGAGGCCGCGACTCCGCCTCGCACACCCGGCACCAGCAGACGCGAGTCACGATCGGCGGTGCGGTGCTCCGATAGCGGGTCGCACGGCAAAGACAGCCTCCGAGAATCTCCATCGTCCTCTCCTCATTTCGTACGTCGGGGGATTATGACCAATCCCTCTCTGCGGCGACGCAACATGCGCAGGGTGGGGGGAGCCCCGGGGGATGCTCTTTGCGCGGCTCGGCGCTATTCTTATGCCCTCCAGTCTTAGTTTGCGATGCTGTCAACCAGACGAGTCTGGGGACGTTCTGTACTCGTCGTAACGCTCGAATAATAAGTTGGTTGTCGACATGGGCTCTCACATTTTCCGTTTGGCATCCTGTCTTTCACTGGCCTTGGCGCTTGCCGCATGCGTCATCGTGCCGGATCAGCGGCACTACGCGGGGGGCGTCGTGATGGTCGCACCGCCGCCGCCGCGCGAGGAGGTCATCGGCGTAGCTCCCGTTCCCGGTTACGTCTGGATCGGAGGTTACTGGGGTTGGGTCGGCGATCGACATGAGTGGGTGCCGGGTCATTGGGCGCAACCGCGTCCGGGACGCCATTGGGTCGGCCATCAGTGGGTGCGACAGGGCGACGGCTGGCATTTGAGACCGGGGCACTGGGAGCGCGGGCCTTAAGACGCCTCACCGCCGCCGCGCGATGGCGGCCAGGAGGTGACTCCGAGGATCTGGCGCAGCGGCCGACCGCCCGCGGCATCGAACCAATGCTCGATGAGACTGAACGATATCGACTGATTGGGAGGCAAGAGCGGTACGCCTGCGGCCACTTCAGAACGCGTGAACCATCGGGCATCTTCCAATTCGTCGTCGCGCAGCTCGACCGTTTGCGTCAGCGCGTGCGCGGTGAATCCCAACATGAGCGATGCGGGAAAGGGCCAGGGCTGCGACGAGTGATACTCGATGGTGTCGACTCTGATCCCCGTCTCCTCGAATACTTCCCGCGCCACCGCGTCCTCCAGCGATTCCCCGGGCTCCACGAAGCCCGCGATGGTGGAATAGCGGCCGATCGGCCAAGAAGCCTGTCGGCCCAGCAGCGCGCGCTCGCCGTCGCTCACCAGGACGATGATGGCGGGGTCCAGCCTCGGGAACTGTTCATGGCGGCATCCGGCATTGGTGCACACGAGAACATGCCCGCCCTTTACAGGGATCGTTGTGGCTCCGCAGCTCCCGCAGTACCGGTGGCGACGCCGCCACGAAATCATCGCGCGAGCGTAGCCCAGCAAGCCCGCTTCGTCGGGCGGCAGGAGCGACGCGACGAGGCGGAGATCTTCGAAGCGTGCGCCGCCGGCCAATTGCGGCGGATCGACGCCTTCGATCTCGTAGGCGAAAAAGTTCGTCTCGTCGACGCGGCCCAATAGAACGAGCGCATCCGGATCCGGCCGCCGATCCGCGATCTCGCCGAGCGTCGGAAACGCGGCGCGCGGCCTTTCGCCCTGGGCGATGAGGTTGCGCGAATTCCATACGGGCACCACGCGGCTTCCCGCATCGGCGAGAGCGCTCGCGAACCACGCCTCATCCTGGCGCAGGTGAGAAGCTCGATCCAAGTAGGGACCCGCGAACACGTTTCGTCTCGGCATGCATGGATTCTAGCAGGGCGCGGCGCATTCGATGGCCGCCCCCACGGCCGCGTTGAAGTCCGGCGATTCGCAAGTGCCGCAGGCCAGCCGGCGTTTTGCAAGCAGGTCGCGCAAACGCACGCCCCCGCACGCATCGCAGCGGGCCACGCCGAGTTCGTCGCGGCGGGAAAGCGCCGTCAGCAAGAACCATGCGTGTTCGAAGGAAATGCTCGCGGGCGCGTGAAACTCCAGGTACGCCTCGTACGCTTGACAGAGCAGCGTTCCGGACTCGAGAGACCCGACCCGGTAACGCGACTCGAGTTCCAGGTCCGAACCGCGCAGCAGGCCGCAAACGACGAACAAGCTCGTCAACTGAGACGCCTGAAAATTCAACTCGGCATTCTTGAAGAAGAAAGCGGCCTGCCGCGGGGACTTGCCGCGGTGCCTTCGGATCCGCCGGGCGGCCTGATCCATCACGTAGCTGCGGTACAGCTTGCGGATTCGATCATCGCTGAGTCCGGTCCACTGGCGAATGGTAAAGGTGCGCGCCTCGTGGTGTATCAATCGCAGTGCGAGATCCAGGCGCTCGCGGTCCCGCGTGTAGCGATCATCGGACACTCTCATGTTCGGCCCCTCCATTGTGCAATTCGCGTGATTCAGCCCAAAAAATAATTTGACAGAAATTAATCACAAAGTTAGCGTATTTGCCAAGAGACTTGAAGCTCGTGCGCCGCTGCGTTTGCGGAGGAATGCGAGAAGTCTCCGGAATCCGAGTATCCGCTTGGTAGATAGGGGGGCGTCTATGCAGGAAGCACACGTCGGAACTTGGCTGCGAGAACCGCATGTGTCGGCGGAAATTCAAGCGTCGGTGCGCGACCTGAATCATCGCTTTCTGGACCTCGTCGTCGGGCGGCCGGGCGGCTGGAGCATGCCGGGGCAAGGATTGTCCGCGGCGGTGTCTGCCCGGATTGCTCCCTTGTCCGCGGCCCAGAAGTCCGCGGCGGCGAATTGCCCTTACGCCCTGTTCGATCTGCGTTTTCACGACGACGGCCATTGGCGGACGCGGCTGCGAGCCGCGGCGGAGGGGGGCGTCGCCGAGGGGACGCCCCCGGACGGGAAGACACTGGAGTTCACCCGGCTGGCGCTGTTCTTCGCGTGGCATGTCGCCTCCACCACCAAGCTCGCGGCGCAACTGCTGCTCGGCATGCACGAGGTCACGGCGGCGGCATTCCGGGAGGCGACCATCGACTGTCTCTCCTCCCTGGCCGAAATGGAAGCCGGGCATCTGACCGCAAGATGGAACAACTGCACGGCATATTGGAGCGCCTTGACCGGAGCCGCCTCCCGTGAGAATCCGGCGAGCCTGCGCAGGATTCAGCTGTACGGGCTGCAGCTCGCCGCGGCGGCGCGCCTCTGCTCGACCGACGCGGGTGACGACCGGGAACATCGTGTCGAGTTGCGGGGGGTGCCTCGCGAGGTTTAGTCTACGCGGCTCTTATGCAAGCCCTCGCCCTGCGCCAGCTCACCAAGGTCTACAAAAACGGCATCAAAGCGCTCAAAGGCATCGACCTCGAAGTGGCCGAAGGCGATTTCTTCGCGCTGCTCGGCCCCAACGGCGCCGGCAAGACCACCGCCATCGGCATCGTCACGTCGCTCGTCAACAAGACCAGCGGTGCAGTGGAAGTCTTCGGGCACGACATGGACCGCGAACTCGAGACGGCGAAGTCCTGCATCGGCGTGGTGCCGCAGGAGGTGAATTTCAACATGTTCGAGTCGGTATTCACCATCGTCGTGAATCAGGCCGGCTTCTACGGAATTCCGCGTGCCTTGGCCAAACAACGTGCCGAGAAATATCTGAAGCAGCTGCAATTGTGGGAGCGCCGCAATTCGATAGCGCGATCTCTATCCGGGGGCATGAAGCGCCGCCTCATGATCGCCCGCGCGCTGATGCACGAGCCGCGGCTGTTGATTTTGGACGAACCGACCGCCGGGGTGGACATCGAGATTCGCCGCTCGATGTGGGAGTTCCTGCGGGATCTGAACGAGCAGGGAACCACCATCATCCTGACCACCCATTATTTGGAGGAAGCCGAAAATTTGTGCCGCCACATCGCCATCATCGAGGGCGGCCGCATCATCGAGCGCGATTCCATGGTCAATGTGCTGCGAAAACTGCAGACTGAGATTTTCGTCCTCAATCTGAACAAGTCGCTGGCCCGCCCGCCGGAGCTTGCGGGATTTCGTGCAACGCTTGCCGACGATCACACCCTCGAGATCGAAGTGTCGAAGGGCCAGAGTTTGAACGACATATTCGCGCGGCTTTCGGCGCAGGGCATCGAGGTCAACAGCATGCGGAACAAGGTGAACCGGCTCGAGGAACTCTTCATTCGCCTGGTCGACGTCAGCGCCCGCGCCGCCGTCGCGGGAGCCTGAGCGATGGCGGCCGCTTCGCGCGCACGCGCCGAGTGGGTGGGATTCTCGACCATCATCATTCGTGAATTCAACCGCATCGTGCGCATCTGGGGCCAGACCATCGTGCCGCCGACGGTCACGGCGACGCTCTATTTCGTGATCTTCGGCAGCCTGATCGGCAAGCGGGTGGGCCAGGTCGGCGGATATGACTACATGCAGTTCATAGCTCCCGGCCTCATCATGATGACCGTCATCACCAATTCCTACGCCAACGTCGTATCGTCGTTCTTCGGCGCCAAGTTCGGCAAGCACCTCGAAGAGCTCTTGGTGTCGCCGCTGCCGAATTGGCTGATCCTGACGGGGTATGTCTCCGGCGGCATGTTGCGCGGGCTGCTGGTCGGGTCCGCCGTCACGGTGGTCGCATTATTCTTCACCCGGCTTGCCGTGGCCCATGTGTTCGCAATACTGTCCGCCGTTCTCCTCACCAGCATGGTGTTCTCCCTCGGGGGATTCATCAACGCGCTATTCGCCAAGAATTTCGATCAGATATCCTGGTTCCCAACCTTCGTGCTGGCGCCGCTCACTTATCTCGGCGGCGTGTTCTATTCGGTAAATATGCTTCCCGATTGGGCCCAGGTTGCAGCGCACACCAATCCCATCCTGTACATGGTCAGCGCCTTTCGTTACGGGTTCCTGGGCACGACGGATGTCGATCTGCGGTTGGCGTACGGGATCATGATCGGGGCCGTCGTCGTGATGTTCGCAACGGCGGTGACTCTTTTGAACCGGGGCACCGGCATACGCGAGTGAGGAATTGAGCATACTCGACGCACCTATGCGCCGATGCGGCGCCCTGCTGACCGGAGCGCTTGCGACGCTGATCGCAGCCGCGCAGCCCGGTGGCGGCGCGGACGCGTTGCTGGGTTTTTCGGCCCGGACCGCGGCCGAGGAGCAGAGGCTCGAACAACGCTTCGACGCGGATCTGGCCCCCGCGGAACTTCGCTCGTGGATGGAGCAGCTGACCAGGGCTCCCAACCATGTCGGCAGCGTTCACGACAAGGCGAACGCGGAATTCCTATTGAAGAAATTTCGCGAATGGGGGTGGGATGCCTCCATCGAGGAATTCACCGTTCTGTATCCGACCCCGCGGCAGGAAACCGTGGAACTGGTGGCGCCCACGCATTTCGCCGCCAAACTGCGGGAGCCGCCGGTGAGTGGGGATAGGACCTCGGAGAAAACCCGGGACGGGCTGCCGCCTTACAACGTGTACGGCGGAGACGGCGACGTCACCGCCGAACTGGTCTACGTCAATCAGGGAATGCCCGACGACTACAAGGAACTAGAACGGCGCAATTTGAGCGTCAAAGGCCGCATCGTCATCGCTCGCTACGGCGGCGGATGGCGCGGACTCAAACCGAAGCTCGCGCACGAACACGGCGCCGTCGGCTGTTTGATTTATTCGGATCCCCGCGATGACGGTTACGCGGTCGGCGACTCCTATCCGCGAGGCGGCTATCGTCCGCGTGACGGCGTACAGCGCGGCTCCGTCCAGGATTTGACCTTGTACAGCGGCGACCCCCTCACGCCGGGTGCCGGCTCGACGCCGGGTGTCAAACGTCTCGCCGTGACCGACGCCAGGACGATCTTGAAAATCCCGGTGCTGCCGATTTCCTACGCGGACGCCGAACCTCTGCTCGCCGCGCTCGGCGGGGCGGTGGCGCCGGCCACGTGGCGCGGTGCCTTGCCGCTTACCTACCACCTCGGGCCGGGGCCCGCGAAGGTCCATCTCAAGGTGCTTTCCGATTGGCAGCAGAAGCCGGTCTACGACGTCATCGCAAGAATACGCGGTACCGAAGAACCGGATCATTGGATCATCCGCGGCAACCATCATGATGCCTGGGTGTTCGGTGCCGCCGACCCGTTCTCGGGACACGTGGCGTTGATGGCCGAAGCAAAGTCGATCGGCAGGCTCGTCAAGGAAGGTTGGAGGCCGAGGCGCACCCTGATCTATGCGAGTTGGGACGGGGAAGAGCCGGGACTGCTCGGCTCGACCGAATGGGTCGAAGCCCACGCCGCGGAACTCAAGTCGAAGGCGGTGCTGTATATCAACTCCGATATGAACGGCCGCGGTACGTTGGACGTGGAAGGCAGCCATGCTCTGCAGCATTTCGTCAATGAGGCAGCGCGCGATGTGAAAGACCCGGAGACCGGCGCCTCCGTGCAGGCGCGGGCGCTCGCGGTTCGACGCGTTGCAGGATATGAAGCCGGCCACGGCTTCGATGCGGGCGCCGAATTGCCGCTGGGCGCGCTGGGGTCCGGCTCGGACTACACGCCCTTCCTTCAGCATCTTGGCGTAAATTCCCTGAACGTGGAGTTCCACGGCGAAGCGGACTACGGCGTGTACCACTCCGCCTACGACTCGTTCGATCATTTTCGGCGGTTCGTCGATCCCACATTCCAGTACGAGGTCGCGCTGGCACAGGTCGCGGGCCGGATCGTGCTGCGCGCGGCGCAAGCGGATATTCTCCCCGCGCTCGAGAGCGATTTCGCGACTTCCGTCGCCGGTTACGACGAAGAGTTGCACAAGCTGCTCGACGGCATGCGCGGGAGGTCCGGCGAACTCTCCAAGTTGTTGGACGACGGGGAATTTCAACTCGCCATGGACCCGCAGTTGCCGCGCTCCGCGCCGCCGCGCGTGGGCGAGGTTCCGTACCTGAGCTTTGCCGATCTCGACAATGCCGTCGAACGACTCCGGGCGAGCGCCGGCGCCTTCGACGCGAGATACAAACGCCTGGCGGCCGACGAGGACGCACCGAATCAGGGGCGGCTCAACGCTGCTCTGACAGGACTCGAGCAAGCGCTGACCGATCCGCACGGATTACCCGGCCGCGAGTGGTATCAGCATATGATCTACGCGCCGGGAATGCATACGGGCTACGGCGTGAAGACGCTCCCGGGAATTCGGGAAGCCATCGAGGAGCGCCGCTGGGACGAGGCCAACCAATACATTGGGGTGGTCGCCCGCGCACTGAACGCCTACAGTGCGCGTCTGGATCGCGCAGTATCGGGACCGTAGCGGGAGCCTGTCTGAGACGAAGCGTGAGTTCCTCATACCGGCCGTAGTCGTGTATCGTGCCGGGCGAGGGTTGGATCATTTGAAGGAGATCACTGATGACCGAAGAGAAGCAGCAGAAATTTACGGCCAAAGTGCGTCGCGGTCTCGTGTGGGTACACACGGTCGCGAGCGCGGAACTAGCCAAGAAAAAGGCTGAAACTACGGGTGTGAGAATCGAAGGCTTTACCGCCAGCGAACTTGCCGATGTGGAGTCTGCGCTGACATGGATTTCCCAGAACAAGGAAGCGCCGGGTTCGGAGCCTGCCTGATGTCGGATACGGTCTGTACAGACATGGTCTGTACGGACCCCAGTCGATAAGGACTTGGGACCGTACGGGCGACGGTAAAATAGTCTCATGGCGCGCAAACATGCACTAGTCGTTGACGATTCGAAGTCGGCGCGCGTGATCTTGAGCCGCATGCTCGAGAAGTACGACATCGAAGTCGACATGGCCGAGTCTGCCGAGCAGGCCATCGAGTACCTCAAGAACAACCGGCCCGACGCAATTTTCATGGACCATCTCATGCCCGGCATGGATGGATTGCAAGCCGTGAAGGCGATCAAGAGCAACGCGCTGACGGCGACCATTCCGATCATGATGTACACCTCGCAAGAAGGGGAGTTGTACGTGGGTCAGGCGCGGGCGCTGGGCGCGATGGGCGTGCTCCCGAAACAGGTGCGTCCCGTCGACGTGTCGAAAGTGCTGTACGAATTGCATTTGCTCCCGGATCGCCGGGATACGGCCGAACCCGCGCTGGTGCCCGTCGAAATCGATGGGGCGGCCATCCGCGGCAGCGGGGCCCAAGGGCGGCCATCGGCCGTGAACGCCGGAATCGGCGACGCGCGGGCGCCCTCCGCGGATTGGGGACGCCGCATCGAAGCCTCCGTCAAGGAACAGTCGGCCGATATTCGCCGGTTCATCGTGGCCAGCCTCGACAGCTTTGCATCGAGAATCGTCGGCGATGTTCGCGAAATCGTTTCCGCGCCGCCGAGGGATCCACTGCCGCCGATCGCCGCGCCGAAGCGCCAAGTCTGGCCCTGGGCCGCCGCACTCCTCGCAGTCGCGGCGACTGCGGCCACGTGCGCGATCTTGTGGGCCTTGAGCCGCGAGGAGCTGGCAGCATCCCGTAACGAAATCGCGGCGCAGATAACGGCAAATGCGGAACTGCAGCGCTCGAGTCGGGAACTGGCGACGACGGTCAAGAATCTGACCGCTGCCTTGGCGGCGAGCGCGGCGCTGAACGCCGGGGCGCTGCCGGCGGGCGGGACTGCCGGATCGCGGCTCGAGCCGGTTCCCTACGGCGAGATACCGTTCGATCGGAGCCGTCTCGAAGTCCTTCGGGAGTTTCTGACGAAACTTCAATCCCAGGGATTTCGCGGTGTCGTGAAGATCACCAGCGCATCCGGGCTGTTTTGTCTCACCGGTAATCCGACCGATGGTTTCGCGCCGGCGAGCGCAGCATTGCCCGTAGGCAAATGCGATCTCGTCGGCAATCCCTACGAAGAATCGCTGTCGCAACAGCAGCGCCAGTCGCTGGCTTTCGCCAACTTGCTCGCCGGAGTGCGCCAGCGGAGCGGTGGCACGATCAGCGTCGCCATCGAGAATGTCGGCAGTTCTCGACCCGCCTCCCCCTATCCGCCGCGCACCGAGGCGCTGACCGCGGGCGAGTGGAACAGGGCGGCCGCGTCCAACAATCGCGTCGAGTTCATGGCGGAACCCAACCTGCCTTAGAACCCGCCTTAGAACGCAATCCTGAAAAACATTTCCGGTCCCTTGGTGCTGAAGTCGAACACACCCGCCTTGGAGCTTTTGGTGGACGTGATATTTGCGGTGAGGTCTGAATAGCCGACGGCGAACGACACATTGGGACGATAGCGGTACAGCACGTCCAACTCATAGATGCCGAGGCTTCCATCCAGATTGCTGATGTTCACCTTCAGGTATTGCGCGCGCCCGTCGAGATAGAATCGCCTGCTCACGACCCAGGTCGCGTCGATTCCGAGCGTCGGAATAGGGCCGGCCTCATCTTCCGTTTGAATGATATGGCGCGTCTGCGTCTGGACCCGGGCCTCGGCCGAGACATCCGTGGCGTGCACGCCGAGAGTTCCCGCGATTTCGAGCGTCTCGCTATGCCAGAACGAGTACCCGTACGTGATCCCAAAGGACCGCAGGCTCAATTTCGTCTGCAGCGGATCGCCGGGCAGCAGCGTCACGTCGCGGAATAGGATCGGCGTCCCCGCGAGCGTGGTGTTGCCGGACCGGTCCAACGTGAAATAGTCGAAGCTCAACCGCTGACGCTTGGCGACTCGGACCGTTGCCTGAAATTTAGGCTCGAAATCCGACTTATCCAGACCGAATTCACGTTCACCATTGACGGGGGTGCCCGTCACTCCCGCGGTGCTATCGGCTCGAAGAGTCGTCGCGGACGACACGTGCATGGCGCCGAGCGAGATCCGGACGCGGTCGTTGGTCGGACTGAAATACGGGTCATCGGCCTCCGCGGGCAATGCGGCCAGCGCAACTGCTAAGGCCACTGCGGTCATGCCAGGGGTGGTAATCATCAGGTTCTCCTCAGTATCAACTGATCGGTTGCCGCTCGCCGGGCCTTAAGGCCCAAGGACGGGGCGATGCGCGACAATACGTGCTCGGCCGCTGCCCTCCAGCCGGTGAGTTTGCCGCCGTAGATGGAGAGGACGCGCGGCCGTGGATCACGGTCGGTCGTGAAAATGGTCTCGCGCGACCGGTCGAACGCGGTTTGGGACGCGGCAGGCAAGACACGCAAACCCGCGAACCGCCGCACGATCTGCGTGCGGTTCATCGAACGGACGGCAGGGAAGTAACGCGCTGCCACGGTGAGCAAGTAGTCCTCTTCTTCCGGCAGCGGATGTACCTTGTCCGGATCGCCGACGTAAGGCATCTCGGTGGTGCCAACGAGCGTCGCGCCTTGCCAGGGCATCACGAAGACCGCCCGGCCATCGTCCGGGCTTTCGACGTAATAGATCCCGGCGGTCACCTGCAGCGGCAACACGATATGGGCGCCCTGCACCAGGTCCACATCGGGCACGCCGATCGCCGGACGCACGGAACGGGCGACGCGGGTCGCCCAGGGTCCGGCGGCGTTGACGAGCACGCGGGCCCGCGCTTCGACGGCGGTGGCGTTGCGTTCGAACGTCACATCGACGCCATCATCTCGCAGAGCCGCATCCCTGAAGTTCGCGGGCATGGCCAGCTCACCGCCGAGATCCTGCGCCGATCGCACCACCGCGCGGGTCAATTCGGCATCGTCGGTTTGCGCATCGTGGTAGCGGATGACAGCTTCGAGCCCTTGGAGTTCCAGTCCGTCGAGCGCGGTCCATTCGCGCCGCGGGACCGTCCCGAAACGCGTGCCGGCATTGAAGCCGCCGAGCAGAGCATACATCCCGAGCCCGAGTTTGAGCTGCCACGGACGGCGCCGCGTTTCGCGGTAGACCGGAATGAAAAACGGCTTCAGCTCGACCAGTTCCGCGGCGATCCGCAGATGAATGGCGCGCTCGCGCAAGCTTTCGCGCACGAGCGCAAATTGACCGGACTCGAGATAGCGAAGTCCGCCATGAATCAGTTTACTGGAGCGGCTCGACGTGCCGCTGGCGAGCCCACGCTGCTCGATGAGCAAGCAGCTATAACCGGCGGCCGCGGCTGCCTGCAGCACGCCGGCTCCGTGTATGCCGCCGCCGACGACGATCACATCGTATTCTTTCATTTCTTCTTCAACACGCGCGAATTGCGACTAGGATGCGGGAATACGCGCGAACACACAAAAGGTGCCGCGTTGTCGCCAATCGCTAACAGCGGCAGCGGTCGCCGGCCGCGCCTCGCGCCGGCCGCTAACGCCCTTCGCGTTTCTCCT
>Ga0137415_10006376_pt1 | contig 11689 bp, 7 predicted proteins | sample CZODoug3_1_1_16f_FD_183082 | JGI IMG/M metagenome (GOLD analysis project Ga0137415, IMG submission 183082) | Vadose zone soil fungal communities from Angelo Coast Range Reserve, California, USA - CZODoug3_1_1_16fungal (Hybrid Assembly) | ecosystem: Environmental > Terrestrial > Soil > Vadose...
ACGGCGGCTCTGCTGCTGAACGAGTCCATCGACCTCAGGCCCGGCGACTGGGTCGCGCAGAATGCCGCCAACTCGGGCGTCGGCCGGTCACTCATCGCAATTGCCAAGGCGCGCGGCCTCAAGACAATCAACTTCGTTCGCCGCCCCGAGCTTGTTCCCGAGCTGCAAGCCGTCGGCGGCGACCTCGTGATCGTCGATCAGAGTGGGGCGCTCGACAAAATTCGGGCAACGATCGGCGACGCCCGCGTGCCGCTCGGCATTGACGGGGTCGCAGGCGAGGCCAGCGCAACCATAGCCGGCGTTCTCAGCGAATCCGGGACGCTCGTCGTATATGCTCTGATGAGCGGCAAGCCAGTCACTATCGCCCCGTTCGACCTGATCGCGAAGCGTGTCGTCGTCAAGGGTTTCTTCCTCAACCATCCGGATGTCGAGTTGAAAATACCGAGCGCACTGCGCGAGACGGCGCCGCTCGTCGCTTCAGGCGTGATTCGAGTACCTATCGCAGCGACCTATCGGCTCACCGCCTTCCGCGAAGCCGTCGCCCACGTTCAGCGGGGCGGCAAGGTGATGTTTGACGTCGATGGAGCTATCTAAACCGCCTGGGTGACATTGATGTGGACGAGTTCCCGACGGTCGTGGCGAAGAATGATGAATCCGAAGAGAAGGCGGAAAGTCAGGGTTGGGACCACGAAGAAATCGATAGTGGCGATATCATTCAGATGGGCCTTCAGGAAGGTGCGCCAGGTCGGGGAGGGCCGCGGAGATCGCCGCCGCTTGTACTTAGCGACCGTGAGCTCAGCGACGTCGTAACCGAGGAACCGAAGCTCGGCCTGGATACGGCGCCGGCCCCACGTGGGATCCTCGCGCGCCATGCGGCGGATGAGGTCGCGGATTTCCCTAGCGATCAGCGGGCGTCCTACCGCATCGGCTCGTGATTTCCAACGCCAGGGGAGCTGGAAGCCCCAGCGGTGCCAGGCGAGGACGGTGGCGGGCTGGACGATAACCAGGCTCGACCGCCAAGCGGTCCAGAGGCGTGCAAGCCAGACCCAAAAGATACGGTCCCGGCGGCACAGCCGAGGGCGACGGACGGACCGCTGCAGGACCGCCAGTTGATGCCGCAGGGCGACGTTCTCGAGGGTGACCACGGCGGAGCTACCGAGAAGGGCGCGGAGGAAGGTCCAGACGCCGAGCACGAGGATCATCGCAGCTCTCCGCGGTGAGGGATGACGAGCTAGGCCGGAATTCTACAGGGAGCGTCTCCTCGGGGCGTGCAAGGTCAGGCAGGCCCACGCCCAATTGAGTTTTTGACCGGGACAGGCTCGTTATGAGAACCGATGAAAGACGCTACCCTTTTGCCGCAGCGAGATCGCGGGCTGAAAATCCCGTGTCCTCCCGTCTCCCATGACCGGCCTCTGGTTTCAACCTGGCGTTACGCGCGAAAAATCTCTGCTGAGTGGCAGCGGGCCGTGGCAGCTGGCCGCTAAGTGCTCATCGGCAAAGACGAGGACGACGCCCTCTCAAGGCTGAACCACGGGTTCGAATCCCGTTGGGGCCACCAGATTGAATTCGTTAGTGTTTTGGGCTCCGTGTTTTAGGAACATTCGAATGTTCCTCGAATCCGGAACGGGGGCACCTCCTCACTCGCTCAACATCCGCACTGCTTGTTCCTCATCCATCCACGCCTGGATCCCCTGGGGCGTCAGGTCCGTCACCCGCGCCAGGCGGCCGTGGCGACTACGGACGAAGATCAAGAACTGCTCCAAGATCCATCGGTAGGTCCAGGTACGGGTGGTTGCGAATCTCCTCCTCTACCGCGCGGAGCTCGTGGCGAATGGCATCGATCAAGGCGCGGGCGTCATTCATCGGTTTGTTCCATTCCCCCACCATCGAGCGTGACGGTCAACGGGCCCACGCCGCGCGCGTAAGAGTGGCGGGGGAGTACGAGCCTGTGCCTTCGATCATGACGCACGCGGCGGTGGCGGTCCGTGCCGGGGCGCTCACGCGACTCCCGAGGCGACCACTCGCCTTCTGGGTCGCCTCGGTCGAGGAATAAGGAATGTGTAAACTGGAAGCTCCTGCGACGGCGCGATCGTGGACGATGTGCCGTTCAGGATTGAGACGGCGAAGGCGTCTCGCTCGTCAGCCAGGCCGGCTGGCCGAGATTGAGACGCCGCCAAGATTGAGACGCCGAGCCACGCCCCAAGAGCCGGCCGAGACGCCGCCATCGCCACAGGGCGACTCAGGAGTACACATCGAAGGTTCCTCTGCTACCTACTAAGACTCATAGACTCGAAAAAGGTATCATCGCGTTGTTCTCGCCATGTTGCGCGTCACCTGGGGCAGACTCCCCCTGTTCTCGGCGCCGTAGTGCTCGTCGAGGGTGACGGCGGTTGAGGGTGGAGCGACAAGCCGCCCGAGCAGGAGCGCCAAGCAAGTCCAACCTGTTCACAAGAGCCGTGGCCTTTGCGCTTTGCACATCGCTGGTTCCTCGCTAGGTTACGAGTTCTCTCGCCTGTTCTCAGGACGGCGCGGATCCTTTCCTTGCCAGATCACTTCGAGGTGACGACCGCCGTGAGCGCGGCTTCTTGCGTCACCGGCCGGGTCGTCGGCTTCGTTGAGATCACTGCGTCGACGATTCGATAGTCTTTCGCCTGCTCGGCGGTCATGAAAAAGTCCCGGTCGGTGTCCTTCTCGATCTTCTCCATGCGCTGGCCGGTGTGGTAGACGAGGATACGGTTCAGCTCCTCCCGCATCCGGAGAATCTCCTTCGCCTGGATGTCGATATCCGTGGCCTGTCCCTGGACACCCCCCAATGGCTGGTGGATCATGATCCGCGCGTGGGGGAGCGCGAAACGCTTGCCCTTGGCGCCCGCGGCCAGCAGCAGCGCGCCCATCGACGCCGCCTGCCCCATGCAGATCGTCGAGATCGCGGGCTTCACGTACTGCATCGTGTCGTAGATGGCCATGCCGGCCGTCACCGATCCCCCCGGTGAGTTGATGTACAGGTAGATGTCCTTGTCGGGGTCCTCGGACTCGAGGAAGAGCATCTGCGCGATCACGAGGTTCGCCAGATCGTCCTCGATGAACGTTGGCAGGAAGATGATCCGTTCCTTCAGCAGCCGCGAGAAGATGTCGAACGCGCGCTCGCCGCGGGGCGTCTGCTCCACGACGATCGGAACCAGTCCCATCGAGCGTCTCCTTGCCATGCGTCTACCTTACGCCGTTATGGCCGCGTGTTGGATCAGGAAATCGAGCGCGCGGTTCTCCCGGAGCCGATGCCGTAACCCCCTAGGTCACCGCTCTTCTCCATTATTCATCCGGCCCCCGGGACGCCGGCGGGCTCGGCAGCTGTCTCAGTGAGACGTCCTACGGCAGCCGATACCTGGCAACGCAGGACCGGCGGCGCTCTTCAGGTCCTTTTCGCCTGGCCATGGGCATTCCCAGTCCACACTGGGGGTAGACGAGCGCGAACTTCGCCCCGCACTCAGGGCAGAACTCTGCGTCGAACGGGGCACTCGCGGCCGCCCCCGATCGACGGCGTTACGCTGCAGCTGCGCCGAAGGGCGTGCCGGTTCGGAGGATCAGGGCGACTTCCTCGCCGTCGAGCGACTCGCGCTCGAGCAGCGCGCGCGCCAGCGCGTGCAGCTTTTCGAGATTCTCTTCGAGGATCTGCCGCGCCCGGCGCGCGCAGTCGCCGATGATGCGCTTGATCTCCACGTCGATCTGGAGCGCGGTCTCCTCGCTGTAATCCTTCTGCCGTGCGACCTCGCGGCCGACAAAGATGTACTCCTTGTTCTTGCCGAACGTGAGGGGCCCGAGCTTCTCGGACATGCCCCACTCGCACACCATCTTGCGCGCCATCTCGGTGGCCTTCTCGAGATCGTCCCCGGCCCCGGTCGTGAGCTGGCTCAGCCCGATCTCCTCCGCCGCCCGGCCGCCCAAGAGGATCGTGATCCGGTTGATGAGGTATTCCCTCGAGTAGTTGTACTTGTCGTCGCGCGGCAGCTGCTGAGTGAGCCCGAGGGCCCGGCCGCGCGGGATGATCGTGACCTTGTGCACGGGATCGGTGCCGGGCAGGAAGTCGGCGACCAGCGTGTGGCCCGCCTCGTGGTAGGCGATCGTCCGCTTCTCGGCGTCGCTGATGATCATCGAGCGCCGCTCGACGCCCATCAGGACCTTGTCCTTGGCGTTCTCGAAGTCCGTCATCTCGACGAACTTCTTGTTCAGTCGCGCGGCGAGGAGGGCGGACTCGTTGACGAGGTTCGCGAGATCGGCCCCCGAGAAGCCGGGCGTGCCCCGGGCGAGCACCTTGAGCTCCACGTTGGGGGCCAGCGGGATGCGGCGGGCGTGGACCCCGAGGATCTCCTCCCGTCCTTTGACGTCGGGCCGCGGCACCACGACCTGCCGGTCGAAGCGACCCGGCCGCAGGAGCGCGGGGTCGAGGACGTCCGGCCGGTTGGTAGCCGCGATCAGGATGACCCCGTCGTTGGTCTCGAACCCGTCCATCTCGACGAGGAGCTGGTTCAGCGTCTGCTCGCGCTCGTCATGCCCGCCGCCGAGGCCGGCGCCCCGGTGGCGGCCGACCGCGTCGATCTCGTCCATGAAGATGATGCAGGGCGCGTGCTTCTTGCCCTGCTCGAACAGGTCACGCACCCGGGAGGCGCCGACGCCGACGAACATCTCGACGAAGTCCGACCCCGAGATCGAGAAGAAAGGTACGTTCGCCTCGCCTGCGATCGCCTTGGCGAGGAGCGTCTTGCCGGTGCCGGGCGGGCCGACCAGGAGGACGCCCCTCGGGATCTTCCCGCCGAGCTTCTGGAACTTCTGGGAATCCCGCAGGAACTCGATGATTTCTCGGAGCTCCTCCTTGGCCTCGTCGACGCCGGCGACGTCTTGAAAGGTGACCTTATTCTGCTTCTCCGAGATGCGGCGCGCCCGCGCCTTGCCGAACGAGAGGGCCTTGGCGCCCACGCCTTGCATCTGCCGCATGAAGAAGATCCAGACGCCGATGAAGAGCAGCATCGGCACCCACTGCAGGAAGATCGCGTACCACGCGTACCACGGGTTCGAGTCAGGCGGCCGCACCGCGATCTTCACGCCGTGGTCGCGAAGCGTCTTCACCAGGTCCGGGTAGTCGACCACGTAGGTCTTCTGGGTGGGGCCGCCGTCCTTCAGCGCGTAGGTTACCAGGTTGCCGCGGATGACCACGGAGTCGACCCGCCCCTGCTCGATCGCCTTGAGGAAATCCGAGAAGTTGGGCTGTTCCTGGCCGTTCTGCTGGGTGCCCTGGAAGACCGTGAAGAGCAGGATGACGATCAGGCCGATGACCATCCAGAGGGCGAGGTTCTTGTACACCTGATTCACGCCAGAAAGTATAACATGGCGAATTGTTGGACCGTTTTCGTGTTTCCTCGAGCGCCGCTAGCCCAAGTTCCGCAGTTGGAGTGAGTGAACGGCGCGATCGTCTGGTCGCGCCGTTCGTATGTGTGCGCGTCGTCGAGTGTCGTTCATGATCGGATCATCACGTAACCCGCGGCGGTCCCGCTTGGTACGGCTAGGCCGGCGAGCTCGTGCCCTTGACCGATTCGAGGCTGTCCGCGCTCTCGAGGCTCGGGTTGGGGAGGGTGTCCGCGTGGTCCCACTTGACCCACACCTGCCGGGCTTCTCCCCGGCGCTGCGCCGCGACCCGCACCACGGTCCCGCGAGTCTTGAGCAGGCGGTGACTCCTGATCACGATGTCCCCGACGCGGAGCCCAGCCAATCCAGAGCCTCATAGTCTAGTATCGCGCTTGCTGTCTTTCCGGGCAATGGGCGATGCCAGGGACTGATCCATATCGGGTCTCCCGGCTGAGAGCGATGAAACACATGAGGGGCCTGGGGGTCATCGGTGGAGTCGTGTTCTGGCTCGCACTTTCAGCGCCGCCCGTGTCGGCCCAGTGGTTCGCCGACCTCGACCTCGGGGGCGCCTACACGAAGAAGAGTGAAGTCACGGTCAAATCCCCGGCTGGGGACACGACCTTCGGGGTGACGGCCACCGAGGGTGAGGCCTGGCTCCTCGGTGTTGCGCGTCCTGGCGCTTCTTGCGCTCACGATCATGTGTGCGGGTCTGGCCACCGTCGTGGTTCGATGGGGCAAAAACACGAAGAACGGCGGAGCAGGAAACTGTTGGGCGGTCGCCGGAACGACGAACGCGATGACGAGTAGACCGATCGAGACTTCCCGCGTCAACCTGCCCGCTCTCGACTTTAAGGCTAAGCGCGCTCCGTCCCCCTCGCTGCGTGGGCGTCCAGCCCGAGCCGGATTCTACGCCGGGCCGCGAAACGCTCCGAAGCCGCTGGAGGGATCGTCGAGCCGCTGATAGACGTCATCCGCGCCAGTGGCCTCTGCGGCGCGAGATTCGGGCACGTCCTTGCGTGGGCGAGGAGCGACTCCGTCAGATCGGCTCCGCATTGGCGGCAGAGGCAGCAGCCGTTGCCGATCTCGGTCCCGAGTTGCTCGGGCGGGTAAGCCCGGCGGCACGTCTCGCGGAGCGCCACTGAAGGCGCGTTTTCGCCAACGCCTAACAACCGTTGAGATTCGGTACTTGCAACCGCCTGGAAACACGCGCGACGATTCGGACCGCTCGCCCAAGGTGCCGTGTTGACTGGCCCCGGTTATCATCGCGAGGAGGAGTCGATGCCCTTGAGTACTGCTCGGTGCGGTGAGGTGCGCGTCATGTTAAACGATTGGTTGGATACTTTGCTACGCGGCGAGCTCGACATGGCAGTTCCGGGCGTAACTCTTGTGCAGGGTAACGGGGCCAGCTTCACGGGTAGCGGGCGAGTTCAGTGGCTGGCAGGTTCGGACGTCCGCGTCTCGGCAGTGACAAACGGCGCCCAGTCCCTCTTGGCGCGTTCCTGTATACTCGATTTCTCTTCATGGAAGAGGCTGGCGGGCCTTAGCGCTCCCGCTACAATCTCTCGTCCTCGCGAGTAGTTAACCAGATTCCTTCGCTTCTGAGACGGCAATGCTCAGCGCCCACCCTTCTGCGGAGTTTGCACCACAGCCATTCGAAGAGCCAATTCGCGCGGAACTCTTCGGCGTCGAGCGCCTCGAACAGCACGCCGGGAGCCTGGCTGCGGCCCAGCATGTCATGAGCGAGTTAGAGAAGGGCCGTCGACTGTTGCCGCGCGTCGAGGACAACGGACGCGTGCTGCGCGAGGCGTACCGGGCGATCGCCAAGGCTATTCGGGAGGACCGCGCGATCACTCCGGCGGCGGAGTGGTTGGTCGACAACTTCCACATCGTCGACGAGCAGCTCCGCGAGATCCGAGATGACCTGCCGGCCGGCTTCTATTGGCAGCTGCCCAAGCTGACCGAGGGGCCCCTCGCAGGCTATCCGCGCGTCTACGGGATCGCCTGGGCGTTCGTCGCGCATACGGACAGCCGGTTCGACCCTGAAACGCTCCGTCGGTTCGTGCACGCTTACCAGCGCGTACAGCCCCTGACCATTGGTGAGCTCTGGGCGGTCGCGATCACCCTGCGGGTTGTGCTCGTCGAGAATCTTCGACGCCTGGCGGAGGCGATCGTCCGCGGGCGAGCGGCGTGCCAGGAAGCCGACGCGCTGGCGGACGACGTCCTCGGACTCGGCGGCCAACCCGTGAAGCGTGTGGCGATGGCCCTCCAAGCGTTCGAGCATGCACCGTTGGTGACGGCGTTTGCGGTGCAGCTCGTCCAGCGGCTGCGCGATCAGGACCCGACGGTCACCCCGGCGCTGCTCTGGCTGGACGGACGCTTGGCGGCCCAGGGAACGACACCCGACGACATCGTCCGGGTCGAGCATCAGCGGCAGGCCGCGATGAACGTGACCGTCCGAAACGTCATCATGAGCATGCGTCTGATGTCCGCGCTCGACTGGACCGAATTCTTCGAGAGTGTCAGCCTGGTCGACGAGGTGCTTCGAGTGGGCACCACCTATGCCGCGATGGACTTCTCGACCCGCGACCGCTACCGGCACGCGATCGAAGAGCTCGCGCGGGGCTCGGGCCGGTCCGAACTCGACGTCGCCCGGGAAGCAGTGCTCCTCGCGACGCGCACCGGACTCGGGGCCGGGAGGGCCGACGCCCCCCACGACGCCCGGCGAGATGACCCCGGCTACTATCTCATCGCGGCCGGGCGCACGGCTCTCGAGCTGGCGATTGGCTTCCAGCCTCCCGCGACGCGCCGGGTGTTTCGCGCGTACGTCGCGTCGGCGACGGCCGGGTACCTCGGAACCATCGTCGTCCTCAGTGGGCTCACGCTCGCGCTGCCTCTCCTCACTGTCGGTGCGTCGGGGACGATGCCGGCGAGCCTGATCCTGCTCGGGCTTCTGGCCGCGGTTCCCGCCTCGGACCTCGTGATCGCCCTCCTGAATCGTTGGGTCCCCGTGATGCTCCCGCCGAGGGTGTTGCCGCGGCTCGAGCTGCGCGACGGCGTGCCCTCGAGTCTGCGGACGATGATTGTCGTGCCCACCCTCTTGACCGATCGCACCGAGGTCGCCGAGCTGATCGAGCGGCTGGAAGTGCATTACCTGGCGAATCCGGACGGCGATGTGCGTTTCGCTCTTCTGTCCGACTGGACGGATGCGCCCACGGAGAGCGTGCCCGGTGACGAGGAGACTCTGGCAGCGGCGCGCGAGGGGATCGGGCGTCTGAACTCGCACTATGCCGATGCCCTGGAGGGCGGCCCGCGATTCCTCCTCTTCCACCGCCGGCGGCTCTGGAATGAGAGCGAGCAGACGTGGATGGGGTGGGAACGAAAGCGCGGGAAGCTCCATGAGCTGAATCGCCTCCTTCGAGGCGCAACGGACACCAGCTTTCTGTCGGTGGGTGGCGCAGCGCCTGTCGCGCCCCCCGACGTCCGGTACGTCATCACGCTCGACGCCGATACGCGGCTGCCCAGAGGAGCCGTCAATCGGCTGGTCGGGACGATGGCGCATCCCCTCAATCGGCCGAGATTCGATCCCGGCACCGGGCGCGTCGTCGAAGGGTACGCCATACTTCAACCGCGGGTGACGCCGCCCCTGCCCGGTGGCGAGAGCTCCTTCTTCCAGCGCCTTTCGTCGGGTCCGTCCGGTATCGACCCGTATGCGGCGGCGGTGTCCGACGTCTATCAGGACCTCTTCGGGGAGGGTTCATACACCGGCAAGGGGATCTACGACGTGGATGCGTTCGAGGCGGCCCTGGCGGGACGGGTGCCAGAGAACGCGCTGTTGAGCCACGATCTCTTCGAGGGGCTCTTCGCGCGTGCCGGCCTGGTCACCGATATCGAACTGTTCGAGCATGCCCCATCACATTACGGGGTCGCCGCCGCCCGCCAGCACCGATGGGCGCGCGGCGACTGGCAACTGCTCCCGTGGATCGTCGGGTACGGCTCCCATCGTCCGATTCCGTTGATCGGGCGCTGGAAGATGGTGGATAACCTGCGCCGCACGCTGTCAGCGCCAGCCACCTTTCTGACATTGGTCGTCGGGTGGACGCTGCCGGCCGCGTCGCCCGTGGTGTGGACCGCGTTCGTCCTCGCGACGATCGCGCTCCCCACGCTCGTGCCGATCCTCACCGTGGTAATTCCTCGAAGGCGTGGCATCTCGAAGCGGAGCCACGCTCGCGCGACCGGCCGGGACCTCGGGTTGGCCGCGTCACAGACGGCGTTCGTGATCACGATGCTCGCGCACCAGGCCTGGCTGATGAGCGATGCGATCGTGCGGACGCTCGTCCGCGTGTACGTGACGCATTGCAAGCTGCTGGAGTGGGTGACCGCTGCACAGGCGAAGGCCGGTCTCCGGCTGGATCTCCGCGGCTTCTACCGACGCATGGGTGGTGGCGTCACGCTCGCCGTGGCTGCGGCGGCCTTCGTCGCGTGGGGGCGAGCGGAGGCCTGGTCCGTCGCGCTGCCCTTCCTGCTGCTGTGGGCGGCGGCGCCCGCGGTGGCGCGGTGGATCAGCCTCCCCCGGCTCACCGCGAGGACCACACCGCTGTCGTCCGGGGATGCACGAGCCCTGCGATTGATCGCCCGACGGACATGGCGGTTCTTCGCGACGTTCGTCGGCCCCGAAGAGCACGCCCTGCCTCCCGATAATTTCCAGGAAGAGCCGAACCCGGTCGTGGCGCACCGGACCTCGCCCACGAACCTCGGGCTGTATCTGCTGTCGACCGTCGCCGCTCACGATTTCGGCTGGCTTGGGACGCTCGACGTCGTCGAGCGACTCGAGGCGACGCTCGCGGCGATGACCGGCCTCGAGCGCTTCCGCGGCCACTTCTACAACTGGTACGACACAAAAGACGGCCGTCCGCTCGACCCAAAGTACGTGTCGTCGGTGGACAGCGGGAATCTCGCAGGTCATCTCATCGCGCTCGCGCACGGCTGTCGGGAGATGATCGACCGCCCGGTGCTGGGTCCGGCGGCGCTCGCCGGGATCGAGGACGCGGCGCTCCTCGTGCGGGAATCGGCGCGCGCCCTGGCGGGCGACGGGCGTACGCAGGCGGCGACGCGACAACGCCTCGACAAGGCGCTCGACGCCGTCACGGCGGCAGTCCCGGCGCTTCCCCGCACTCTGGCTACGTGGGCCGGGCGGCTCGCGGAGCTCGAAGGCCGTGCCCACACAGTGACAGCAATCGCGCGAGCTCTGGTCGAGGAAGATCCGGGCGCGCAGACCGTCCTTGTCTGGGCCGACGCCCTGCGCACGACCATCGAGAGTCACACGCGCGACCTCGACATCATGAGGTCTCTGGATGGCCATGTCGCCGCCCTTCCGACGCTGGCCGACACGCCCGACCTCATCCAGAGCCTGGGGCGTTCCGCGACGGCCTCCGAGGCACTGATCCGTCGTCTCACGATCCTCGCCCGGGATGCGGAGACGATGGTCGGCGCCATCGACTTCGGCTTTTTCTTCGACCCCATGCGGAAGCTGTTCTCGCTCGGCTACCGTGTCACCGACGGGAGTCTCGACCCCGGGCGTTACGACCTCCTCGCCTCAGAGGCCCGTCTCATGAGCTTTGTCGCGATCGCGAACGGCGACGTCCCCGTCTCGCACTGGTTCCGGCTAGGGCGCGCCCTGACGCCGGTGGGACCGGACTCGGTGCTGGTGTCCTGGTCGGGGTCGATGTTCGAGTATCTGATGCCCGCGCTTGTGATGCGCGCGCCGGCGGGGAGCCTGCTGGAGCAGACGTGCCGGCTCGTCGTCCGGCGTCAGATCGCGTACGGCGCCGAACGCGGCGTGCCGTGGGGGGTGTCGGAGTCGGGCTACAACGCGCGTGACCTCGCGATGACCTACCAGTATTCGCACTTCGGTGTGCCGGGCCTCGGGCTCCAACGGGGGCTCAGCGACGACGTCGTCATCGCCCCCTATGCGACGGCGCTGGCGGCGATGATCGATCCGGCGGCCGCCGTCAGGAACTTCCAGCGCCTGGCGGAAGCCGGCGCGTGCGGTGCGTACGGGTTCTGCGAGGCCCTCGACTATACTGCTTCCCGGCTCCCGGAGGGCACGGGCGTGGCGATCGTCCGTAGCTACATGGCGCACCATCAGGGAATGCTGCTGGTCGCGCTCGCGAATACCCTCCATGAGGGGGTGATGCGCGGCCGCTTTCACGCCGAGCCGAGCGTCCAGGCGACCGAGCTGCTCCTCCAAGAACGGACACCTCGGGGCGTTGCAGTCGCCCGGCCTCGTGCCGAA
>Ga0137415_10006377_pt1 | contig 11689 bp, 10 predicted proteins | sample CZODoug3_1_1_16f_FD_183082 | JGI IMG/M metagenome (GOLD analysis project Ga0137415, IMG submission 183082) | Vadose zone soil fungal communities from Angelo Coast Range Reserve, California, USA - CZODoug3_1_1_16fungal (Hybrid Assembly) | ecosystem: Environmental > Terrestrial > Soil > Vadose...
CCAGGTGCCGTACGCCGCCGTATTCGAGAACCGGGTCTCGGCGGAGGCCGCAGCGAGTGTGCGCAACGCGCTCATGATCACGCTTTCCGGGGGGGACGCCAAGATCGACTCCGTGCTGGACTGGTACCGCCGAGACGAGACGGGCCAACCGATGCCCGCGGAGTGGCGAAACATCCTCGGTCAAATTCAGGTTCCCTGGACTGTGAAACAACCGCCCGCTCTGAAGGCCGCGGGGGCCTGATTCCGCAGGAGACAGCCAACTCGGAGAACCTTATCTACTCTCATCGGATGGCGCCGACCGATGGGCCGAATGAACGGCGAGGCCGAGCGCGACGTCAGCTTCGACGGAGCGACGGCCCGCCTTCGAGGCCGCCTGCGCCCTCCGATGGGAACGGCATGGGGCTCCCTTCTGCTGAGCCACGGCCGCAGCGAGGACATGGGGAGCCCGCTCCTGGCCGCCCTCGCGCAGCGCGCCGCGGACCTGGGTCTGTGGAGCCTTCGTTTCAACTTCGCGTTCGCGGACGCGGGCTCGGAGCCTTCGGGCGGTCACGCGGACGAGATCGCGGACCTCCGGGAGGCGATGGGCTACGCGCGAGCGACGGCCGGACTCGACACCGTCTTCGTCGCCGGACGGGGCCTCGGCGCGTGGGCCGCGGTCGCCGCCGCGACGGACGAGCTCTGTGCGGGAGCGATCCTCCTGGGCCTCAGCTACACGGGACAACCGGAACGACGGATGGCCCTTGAGCGCCTCGAGGAATTCGAGGTCCCGACCTTGGTCCTCGTCGGATTCGAGTCGGACCGGACCGACTTGCCTCTCTTGCGAGACCTGGTCACATCGATGACGAGCGTGAACCTCGAGATCATCGCCGGGGCCGACCATCGACTGAAAGATGCCGCGGGCCGGACGATGACAGAGGCGGTGCGGATGCCCATCGAGGCGTGGCTGCATCTCCGGAAGAAAGAACGGGGCGTGTAAGTACTCAAATTCGGCGATGGCGCGCGATGTCCATTCCCGGACCACGCGGCCATTCAGACCGATGCTTTTATCGAGAGGGACGTCCCGTCGGCCGGGCGAAGGATGGGATGCCAATGCCGAGCCTCCGTCGACGCCTCGTCGTGGCCGCGAGCCTCGCCTGCTTGCTCTTTGCTTCCATCGAGATCGCGAGCCCCGCCGCGGCCGCACCGAACATCAGCTATCAGTTGTTCGGGACCCGCACCTCGGGGTGGGGATTCACGAACACCTCTCTGCGGAGTCCCGGTCCTCCGATCGAAGTCGTCGTGGGCGACAACGTGACGCTGAATCTGACGTCCCTCGACGGTCGAAGCCACAACTGGTACATCGACTACAACAACAATTCGGTCGTGGACGCGAACGAGACGGGAAGCAGTTCGCCGACGTTCCGGAATAGTCCGCAGCTGTGGAACTTTACGGTGTCCAACCGCACGGGAACGTTTCCCTACCGATCTCGCCTCAACGGAGACGGGAACATGTGGGGCAACATCACGATCCTTGGATCGAGGAGTCCAACGGGGCTCGGCAACCTCGTGCTGATCGGCGGCCTCGTCATCGCCTTCGTCGGTGTCCTGGCAATCGCCGCGTTGGCCTACCGCAGGAAGAGACTGCCCCCGGCCCCGCCTCCGGAATGAGTCCGGCCCTCCGCCGCGACCGCGGGCCCGGAGCCTTCTTACGCCGCGGGTCCATCCACTCCGCTCGTGACCCGACTCTCCGACATCGGCGAGCGCGGGGCGATCGAGATCCTCTCCCGGATCTATGACCGCGGGCAGCCGATCGGCCTCGGACACGACGTCGGCGTCGTGGAATGGGGCGACGACTACTACCTCGTCGTCACGACGGACGTCGTGAACCAGAAGACGCACATCCCCGCGGGCGCGACCCCGACGCAGATCGGATGGTATGCGACCGCGGTGAATCTGAGCGACATCGCGGCCGCGGGGGCGCGACCCCTCGGCTTCGTCGCAGCGCTCTCGATGCCCGCCGACACCGATGTCGAGTTCCTGCGCGGCCTCGCCCAGGGGATCGAGGAATGCGTACGCGAATTCGACATCGCGGTCCTCGGAGGCGACACGAAGGAATCGCCGTTCCTCTCGGTCGCGGGGACGGCCTTCGGCCGCGTGCCTAAAGATCGAATCCTCCTCCGGACCGGCGCGAAGCCCGGTGATGTCATCGTCGTCACGGGGGACCTCGGGCGCGCGGGACATGCCGCGAAACTCTTGGAGCAAACGAACTCCTTTCGTTCGGACGCGCTGAACGAATTGCTCCGACCGTATCCGAGGATCGCGGAAGGTCTGTTCCTCTCGGAATCCGGCGTGGTCACGAGCTGCATGGACCTCTCCGACGGATTGGGCGTCAGCCTCGCGCAGCTCGCCTCGATGACGCGCCTCTCGTACCAAGTCGAGTTCGATGCGCTCCCGCTTTACCGCGGCCTGAACACGCTCCCGCCGGCCGTTGCGAAGGAGGTCGCGCTATACTATGGAGGCGATTACGAACTCCTCGCCACAGTCCGGGCGGACGCGATCGGGTCCCTTCTCGAGCGCTGGCCCACCACAGCGCCTCGCGGCCAGCGCCTCACCGTGATTGGGACGGTCGCCGCCTCGGGTGGCAACGTGTTGATCACTAAAACAAGGAAGGAACCTCTCATGGGCAAGGGCTGGGAACACTTCCGTTCTTCCGCGATTCGGTAACCTATTCACAAAGTATTTTGCCCCGGGAGGGGCAGTGTCCCGACGACGATGATTTCGGAGAAGGAAGTCCTCGACGTCCGCGAGCCGCCGGGCCGCGCGATGGGCAAAGTCGCGGAACTGTGGAAACCTGTCGAGGGGACGAACAAGATCATGTGCACCGCCTGCGCGCGGTACTGCAAAATTGGGGAGGGCAAGGTTGGCCTCTGCGGCATTCGCGGCGTCCACGAAGGGAAGCTGTGGCTGTACGTGTACGGTCGTGTGATCACCGGGCACGTCGATCCAATAGAAAAGAAACCGGTGTCGCACTTCCGGCCCGGATCGAAGATCTTCAGTATCGCGACGACGGGTTGTAACTGGCTGTGCCACTATTGCCAGAACAGTGACATCAGTCAACGCCGTAAAGTCGAAGGTATCGAGGTCGAGCCGCAAGATGTCGTGCGCATGACCCTGGAACAAGGGTGCCAAGGCCTCGCGTACACGTACAATCAGCCGACCATCTTCATCGAGTTCGCTCGTGACATCGGGATGCTCGCTCGCAAGGCTGGACTCATCAACATCTTCGTGTCCAATGGGTATGACACGCCGGAGACCGTTGCCGAAATGCCGAAGTTCCTCGACTGTGTCACCGTCGACTTCAAAGGATCTGGAGAAACGAACTTCGTTCGGAAGTATATCAACATCCCGAACGCGGACCCGATCTTCCAGACGATTCTCGACACGCGAGACACGAAGAAGATTCACATCGAGATCACGGACCTGATCGTACCGCAGGTTGGCGACGACCTCGGAGCCGCTCGGAAGCTGTCGAAGTGGGTATACGACAATCTTGGCCCCGACACGCCGATCCATTTCCTCCGGTTCCACCCGGACTACAAGATGATGGAGTTCCCCTGGACTCCCGTGGAAACCCTCGAGAAGCATTGCGCGGTCGCGAAGGAAGCGGGCCTGAAGTACGTCTACATCGGGAACGTCTCCGGCCATCGGCTCGAAAACACATATTGCCCGGGCTGCGGCGCGATCGCGATCAAGCGCTACGGGTTCGACATCACGGGCTGGTACCTCGGCAAGGACAACAAGTGCAAGAAGTGCGGGTACAAACTCGCGATCTTCGGTCGCCTCGAGCAGACCGCGAAGGAGAATCGATTCTACAGCGTCCTATACCACCGCTAGCGGCGGCGACGTCGACGCACAACGACCGCGCCGACGAGGATCGCAATCGCTATGACGACGATTCCGATGATCGGCGCTCCTCCGTTGGAGCCGCCGAGGCTGAACAGATTGGTGTCGATCGTGACGTCGACCGACGTCTCGGCGAAATTCCCCGCGAAGTCGACGGCACGGACCTGGATCCGATGGGGGCCGTCCGGAAGGTGCACCTCCGCCTGCCGAACGACCCCCGTCGATGTCCAAGCGTTCCCATCGACGGAGACCTCGAACCGACTGATCCCGGATCCACCGTCGTCGGATGACCAGGTGAAGACGATGTCGGCGCTCGTCAAGTGTCCGGACGGTCCCAAGCCTCCAAGGGACGGTGGCGCGTTATCGATTCTGATGGCCAACGTGTTCAGTGCTTCCTCGAGGCCAGCCCGATCCGTGGAGCGGAATTCCAGGGCATGAACTCCGGACCCGAGGTCCAACGCCGTTGCATACGGAGTCCATGACCTACCATCGATGCGGTAGCTGATGGAGGCCACGCCGCTCGAAGCATCCACCGCCTGGAGTTCGAGGCGGACCACGGATCGGTACCAGCCTTGGTCCCCTTCCGCGCCCGACAGCGAGGCGGTTGACCGGGGCGGAGTCGTGTCGATGCGAATCGTCACGGAACGAACCGACTCGACGTGGCCCGCGAGGTCCGTCGCGAAGAACTCGAGGACGTGCGATCCGTCGACGTCCACGACAATGGGGTCGACAGCATACGTCTTCCACGCGCCTCCATCGAGGCGGTACGTGATCCAAGCGATCCCGGCAACCTGATCTTCGGAGGCCAAGGTCGCTCGGACAGCAGAGGTGTACCACCCGCCCAAGCCCGGGACACCCACGAGATCGACCCGGGAACGAGGAGGAGAGACATCTATCGAGAACGCGATCGTCCCCGACACCTCATGACCCACGGCGTCGACGACTGCGTAGTCCACGGAATGGGCTCCCTCGGCGGAGACGTTGAACTCCTCGACATAGCGAGTCCACGGGGACCCATCGAGTCGAAACAATACTTGGGTGTCGCTCGTCGCGTCGCGGGCTTCGATCCTCACCAGCACCGGACTCGTCCACCACTCGTCGTATCGAGAGCCGGAAACGCTCACCCCCACATCGGGGGCGGTGGTGTCCACTCCGAAGTCGGTCGTGTGCACCGGCTCGGAGAGTCCGGCCACATCCATCCCATAGGACTCCAGGTGATGCGTCCCTTCGCCCACCTCGAATGGGGCCATGTAGGAAACCCAATCGCCTCCATCGAGGCGGTACGAAATGGAAGCCACTCCGCTGCCGGAGTCCGAGGCGGTGAGGACGACCGTCACATTGGATCGGAACCAATACGCATCGAACGCGGTCCCGTTGAGCCCGACGGCGGAGATGGGAGACGTGGTGTCGATGGATACGTTGGCGTATTGCGCCGCTTCGACGTTGCCCGCGAGGTCAACGGAGTAGAACTCGGCGACATGGACGCCCTCTGATGTGAGGTCGAAGGGATTCGCGTAGGTCTGCCAGGTTCCGCCGTCGACGCGGTACCGCGTCTCCGCGACGCCGCTGACATTGTCCCTCGCCACGAGGGTGACGCTCACGGGGACGCAAGTGAACCAGCCCGCACGCCCGGCGCAGCCTGTCAGTGACGCCGTCGTCGCGGGCGGGTCTCCGTCGGGAGTCGCTTCCTGCTCGGCAGAGGGCGGACCCTCCCCGATCCCGTTCACCGCGGAAACGCGGTACACATATCGCACCCCATTCGTGACGTTCGCGTCGCGATACGATCGGACGTTACCGAGCTCGACGAGCTGCGACATGTTGCCCGAGTCCGGACCGCGGTACAAACGGTAGTTCGTGACCGCGGAAAGGCCGTCGACGCGGGGAGGAGACCATCGCAGCGTGACGTTTCCATTTCCGGCGACGGCGGAAAAGTCTTCGGGTGCGGATGGTGCGTGAGGTACGATCGTCAGAGACCATGTCTCGTTCACTTCGCCGTTGGTGGGTGACACGCCTCCGAAGAGCACCGTTTGACCGGACTGGCCGTCGTACGCCATCGCAGGATGGAACAGCGGCTGCGGTCGGTCCGCGGTGTCTAGGCGGCTCCAAGAGTTGTCCGTGAAGTTGTAGGCCCAGGTCTCGTTGGAGAATCCGCCGGTCGCCAAGAATCCTCCAAAGAGAATCGATCGGTCCGAGGCAGCGTCGTAGACGAAGCCGTGGCCATACCTCGCCGATGGACCTGCGACAGGCGAAAGATTCGTCCAGGTGTTCGCGTTGAAATCGTAGGACCAGGTGTCGTTGAAGTAGCTCTGAGTCGACAGGTCCACGCCTCCGAAAAGGAGGACTCGATCCTGGCGTGAATCGTAGGCCATGCCCATCGAGCGTCGCGCCGCGGGTGCCGGAGACGGGTTTCGCTGCGTCCACTGATTCGCCTGGGTGTCATACGCCCACGTATCGCCCATATAGGTCGCGCCAAGGCCCCCGAAGAGGACAATCCGGTTGGACTCTGCGTCGTACGCCATCCCCTGTCGCGATCGTAGCGAGGGGTGGGGATCCGGGTTCGGCTTCGACCACGTGTTGTTTTGGAAATCGTAGGACCAGGTCTCGTTTGTGTAGGTGCCCGCAACGGAATCGAACCCTCCGAACATGATCGTGCGCGCGGACCCGCTGTCGTAGGCGGCGCGCTGCATCCATCCCGCAGGCGGATGTAGCACCGGACTCCGATTCGTCCAAACGTTCGAATCGACGTCGTATGCCCAGGTATCGGAAAGTCCGCTCGGGTGCTCGTACGAGTAACCGCCGAAGACGATCATCCGGTCCGAGACGGAATCATAGACGCCCGCGAAATTCGTTCGTTCGGGAGGTGAAACGGGAGGCGCCATATCCCGCCATTCCGCGTCCGAGTTCGAAGTTGAAGCGATCCATGCCGCATGGGTCGGAGGAACGGCTGCGGCACTCACCCCGGCTTCGAGAAGGAAAATTGTGGACAACAAAATGGCGCGGAAAGCGATGGCGCGGAACGGACGCAAATTCTCCCTCCAAAACCCGAATGGATTCCTTCGCTATTTGGCGCTTGCTACCTTTCGCCCAAGTGCGGCCGACGTGGAACGGGGATCCGCGCCGTCTCACTCAACGAGCCGGCCTCTTTCAATCACGGCTTTGCCATCCAACTCGACGCGGACCTCGGACAGGATACACTCGACGCGGACCCCCGGGTGGACCTTCCCTCCGATGACCAGGTTGTCCCCGAAGCCGAGATGGGCCGACCCGACCGCCTTCTCTGCCTCCAGAGGCGGACCCGTCACCCGGGCCAGCGGGTTCAGGCCGAAACCGAAACGGCCGAGGGCCCGTCCGTCCTTCCCACCGCGGTTCATCAGGTCCACCGCCGTCTGCGCGCCGACGATCCGATTCGCGTAGCCGTCCACGATCAGCGCGGTGGCCGGCTCTCGGAGTCGTTCCTCGAAATACACGTCGACGACGAGCCGGCCTGATGCGGTGCTCTCGACGACCGCGATGAAGAGCTCTCCTGCGGGAAGCGTCGTGACGGTTCCCTTCCGTGTGCAGAGCCCGGTATCTTCGGAGATCCAATCCCTTCCCGCGAGCGAGAACGAGAGGTCGGTGCCCGCGGCAGATGTGAGATGGACCTCGCGCGCGCCGCGCAATCGGCGCGCGGTCCGGCGGACGACCTCATGGATCTTCGCCCAGTCCGTCGCGAGCCCGCCGTGCCGCAGCATCCCTTCCTCAACCCCCGGCATCGAGATGACCCGAGCTCCGGCTCGGTTCGCCGAACGGCGCGCGTGCGTGTGTGTCAGAGATCGCGTGGTTGCGAGCAGCACCAAGTCGGCGGCCGCCATCGCAGTTCCGACAGGCTCCGGGGGCTCTTCGCCATCCGCGGTGCGGGCTCGGATCTCGAGCAACACCGGATCCGCTCCGAGTCCCTTCGCTGCGGAGAGGAACGCCTCGCCCACGGCCCGTGTCCCCTCATCGACCACGACGAGGACTTTCTCTCCGGCCCGAAGGCCCGCACTCGTCGTGAGCACGAGGCGAGCCCCCTCCTCCATCGCGGTCACGAAGGCGAAGGACGCGCCATATACCTTCCGGGCCCGCGCGAATCACACGCGAATTGCCGTGGAACAAGAGCTAAATAACGACCGCTGCATCGCGAGACAATTCGGAGGGAGTCCATGCCTGTGGCCGTCGAAGCGCTCCGGAAATTGCTTCACGACTTCAACGCCCGGACCGGGGCGAGGATTTCCGCGATCGTCTCCCGATCCGGTGTCCCGGTCGCCTGGGTCCTCCCGGACGATGCGCAGGTGGACAACTTCGCGACGATGGCGGCGACGCTGCTTGGCGCCCTCGAAGTGATCTATGCGACCATGAAAGCGAACCCCCCGACCCATGTGACCGTCGAGTCGGAAGGTGGGATCCTGTCGGTCCGCGAGGTCACGGGAAAAATGTTCTTCGTCGCGATGGCCGAGCGGCGATCCCCGGCCCTCGTGCGGGCGATTGACGACGTGATTACGAAGTCAAGGGGTATGCTGACCTAGAGACCGCGCGCACGGCGGGGAAGATGGGGAATCGCTCCGACGATCCGGGCGCGAATCCGTTGATAGGGTTCGACACGACGGCTCACGATCTCAATGAGGAGCGCGAAACCGATTCCGACGACCGCACCGCCCAACACGTCGGAAGGCCAGTGCAGTCCCAGATAGACGCGGCTCACTCCGGCGAGGAGGGCGAACGCGCCCGCAGGGATGCCGAGCCGCCAGCGAAAGCGAATCGTCAGGAACGCCGCGACGGCGAAGGCCCGGGATGCATGTCCGCTGGGGAAGGCCGGATCGAACTCCGCGGAGCATCGGTACCCGGCGAGCGTATTCACGTTCGCGAGGGCATCGCACGGCCTCGGTCGATCGACCAGGTACTTGATCGCCTCCGTGGCGACGATCGTGACGGCGAGGAGAAGGAGGACATCGAACGTGGCGGTCCGAAGGCCCCGCCACCACAGCGGAACGGCCGCGAGGAAGATCACGTAGACGCCGGTGAGGATCGTGAAGAAGATCATGATCCGGTCGAGAATCGGATCCGAGCCCGCGAGGTTCCAAGCACGGAACAGCCATTCGTCGATGCCTGGCGACGGAGGCATCGTGGTGAAAAGGTGCACGCGCCCGGATAGAACGGAATCCGATTAAAGGACGACGCCACGGGAAGCCTCATGGCCTCCGTGTCCATCGTCTTCCGACTTGGATCGCGAAATCGACCTCTTCCAACGCCTGCTCGCTCGCTACGGACCGCAACATTGGTGGCCCGCGGAAGACGCGTTCGAGGTGATCGTCGGCGCGTTGCTCATGCAACAGACGGTCTGGCGAAATGTCGCCGGGGCGATTCGCAATCTGAAGGAGGCGGGCCTCTTCGATGTGCGCAGGCTTGCGTCGGCTCCGGTGCCTGTCATCCGGAAGCACGTGAGAATCGCCGGATTGTATCGGACCAAACCGAAACGGCTCCGGGACTTCTGCCGCCATCTGCTCGACCGATCGGACGGTGACCTGGTTCGATATTTCGATCGGCCGACCGGCGTGGTCCGCGCCGATCTGCTCGCGCAAGAAGGCGTCGGGCCCGAGACGGCCGATTCCATCCTCCTCTATGCAGGCGGCCACGCGCTCTTCCTCGTCGACGCGTACACGATTCGGATCGGGCGGAGGATCGGGCTCTTCGACACGGACTCGTACGACGCCGTGCAGAGGCACTTCCAAGACCACGTGCCGCGCGACCTGGAGACGTACCGCGAGTACCACGCGCTCCTCGTCGCCCACGCCAAGGTGCTGTGCCGCCCGAAGCCGCCTTGCGACGAATGCCCGGTCCGCTCCATGTGCGACTTCGGGCAGAGACGGAAGCGATAAAGTCCAAGGACACGTTGGAACGACGTCATGGTGCGAGCGATCACATTCGACGCCTTTGGCACGGTCATCGACGAGGGGGACGTGCTCATCGGGATCGCCCGCGACATCTGCGCGGACCATCGACCCTCCCTGCGACCCGAGGCCCTCCTCGCCACCTGGGACCGGTATCTGTTCTCCATCGCGGAGTCGGAGCGATTCATGACCTTGGCGAAGCTCACCGAAGAAAGCCTCGCCAAGGCATTCCGCGATTTTCGCATCGACGCCGACCCTCGACCCTATGTCGACTCGTTGGAATCCCTTGGGAGCCAAGCGAAGGCGTACCCAGAAGTCCCAGGAGTCCTGAAAGCGCTCGATGGGGTCCCGCGAGCGATCGTGTCGGACGCGGACGACGCATTCCTCACGGCCATCCTCAAACGAAACCGCCTGCGGTTCGATGCGGTGATCACATCGGAGTCGGTCCGCGCGTACAAGCCCCATCCGCAGATCTTCGAGGCGGCCTTGAAGGCCCTTCGAGCGAACCCCGCAGACGTGGTCCACGTCGGCGACTCTCTCGCGGAGGACATCGGAGGGGCGTCCCGCCTCGGAATCCGCACGATCTGGGTGAATCGAGGCGAGGTCCGCCGAACGCCAACGGATCCCAAGCCCGATGCCGAAGTGCGCGATCTGGCCAGCCTGCCAGACGTATTCGAGCAGGTCGTTGCGCGAACCTAGATGGCACTTGGAACCGCGGATTGCTCTCCCCCTACAGGGTTAAGTAACATCTCCCCGTTACCTGAGTCGGAGGGGCGGAGGGAGTGCCCGGCGTTACAGTTGGAGAGCGAGTCCTCGTCCACCTCTCCGGATTTCTCCGCCACGCCGACGCGTACGAGTGCCCGGTCGAGATGACCCAGGACGGCATTGCGGCCGCGCTCGCCCTGAGTCGCGCCCATGTCGCCCTCGAGCTGAAGCGCCTGAAGACCTCGGGCCGCGTCCAGGAGCGGATGGCCCACGTCGCCCACGCGCGCTCCCGACGGAAAGTGTACGAGCTCACCCCTGCGGGCCAGGAGGTCGCCCGGCGCATGCGCGAGCACGCCCGCTCGCGGACCGTTCAACTTAACGAGCCGCAAGGCATCCGCGAGGTCCTCGGCTCCGACGCGATCGAGGCGTTGCGCCGGTCGGGCCTCCGAGAATCCGAGGCCGTCCAACAGGTGCTCGCGGCCGACGTGATCGAGCTCCCGCGACCCGTGGCGCCGAAGGCCCCGGTCCCGAGCCGACCGTTCTTCGGCCGAATCGAGGAACGGCAGAGATTGACGGAGTGGCTCGCGTCGGAAGCTCCGTCGGTCGCGGTCCTCATCGGGGTCGCGGGGATCGGAAAATCCGCGCTCGTCACACGACTCCTGGCGGAAGAGCGGCGACCGACGTTCGTTCGTCGAGTTTATGCCCACGACGATGCCCACGGGCTCCTGAGTTCCTTCGCGGACTTCCTCGCACGCCAAGGTCGTCGGCGACTGAAGGCTGTGATCACCCGGCCTGCGTACGATCCGACGGAGGCCATCGCCGTGATGCGGGGAGACCTCTCCGGGTGCGTCGTCGCCATCGACGATCTGCACGCGTCCCCGGCGGCGGACGCGCTCCTCCGGGCTCTCTTCGAAGTCCCCGGGACGACCAAAATCCTCGTCGCGACGCGCACCCAGCCCACTTTCTACGAACGATCCGATCTCGTCGCGGGGCGCGTGCTCGAAGTTCCTCTCCAAGGACTCGACGATCGCGCCTCCGGGGAACTGCTCCGGGCCCGCGGCGCGCGGATCGAAGGAGACGCGATCCAACACGTGATCGCCGCGACCCATGGCCATCCGCTGGCCCTCGAGTTGTTTGCCGCGAGCGGGCTCGACGCCGGCGCGGTGGAGACGGAACGGTACGTCCTCGAGACGGTC
>Ga0137415_10006378_pt1 | contig 11686 bp, 8 predicted proteins | sample CZODoug3_1_1_16f_FD_183082 | JGI IMG/M metagenome (GOLD analysis project Ga0137415, IMG submission 183082) | Vadose zone soil fungal communities from Angelo Coast Range Reserve, California, USA - CZODoug3_1_1_16fungal (Hybrid Assembly) | ecosystem: Environmental > Terrestrial > Soil > Vadose...
CGTTGATCGCGCACAGCCCCAACTCTCTGAAGGCCAGGTCGAGCAGCCGGGCCGTCGCGCGCCAGCCGCAGCCGCCCTGGCGCTTGTTGCCCAGTACGGTCCAGACACTCGCCGTCCGGAACGTGCGATCCACGTTGGTCAGACCGACGACCCCGGCGAGCGTCGTGTCGTCGTCTCCGGTGAACACGCGCAAGAAATGAATGTCCCGCTGCGTCATCAGCTTCAGGGACAAGGGAGTGAGCCGCTGCACTCCCTGGCCGAAGTCGAGCCACTGGTAGTTCTCTCTCTGACCGAGCCAGCGGGCGACCGTGTCGATCAGCGCGGGAGAATCAATCGGCAACAGCTTCATGGTGCGCGGCCGGCCGTTCGCACAGCGCCCGCGTCATGGCCTCACGAGCGCCGCGGCGCGCTCGAACGCGGTGCGCGCGTGGTACAGGTCGTCCTCGGCGGTCGGGATGTCGAGGATGAACACCTCGTGGCCGAGCTCGAGATATCGAGCCAGCAGCCCCGCGACCTCGTCGTAGCTCCCCACCAGATACGGACACATCGTCTGATAGTGCTCGAACGGCTCGAGCCAGTACGGCCCGGCGTCGGCCCCCCCCACCCCCACCCCCACCCCCGCCCCTGCCGCGTCCGCGATCTGCCGATGCCAGAACGAGTCCGAGACTCTCGTCGCCATTTCCCGTGTGAGCTGACCCCGCCGGTCGGGTGGGAAGTGCTGGCGCGCGACCCGCCAGGCCTCCTCCGAGTCCTCACGGGCCACGATCCCGATGCGGGCTCCCGTGCGCACACCCTCCTCCGCCGACTCTTCCTCCCCCGGCGGCCGAGGGTATTTGATCGCGGTCGCCCCGATGGCCCGAGCGGCGGCCACCCCCGCCGCTGACGAGCCCGACACGAACAGCCCGGGCAACAGCTCGGTCGAGACCGGCGGCGTCAGCTTGAGACGGGTGGCGCCGTAGAACGCGCCCTGGTGTGTCACCGCCGCGCCTGAGAGCAACCGCCCGATCAGCGTGGCGTAGTCGGTCAGGCGCTCGTAGCGCCGATCGTGTTCCGTGGAATCGTTCAGCGCCTCGAGGTCGTTCTTGAAGCCGCCCGCCACGAGATTCAGGTACACGCGGCGCCCGCACAGCCATGCCAGGCTCGTCACGAGCTTGGCGACGGTATAGGGATGCATGTACACCGGCTGTACCGCCACCAGCGGGCAGAGCTCGCTCGTGTGATGGATGACGTGCTGCGCGACGAGCCACGGGTCCACCTGGCGGTTGTCGCTGTAGACCAGCATGCCGCGGCAGCCGTGGCGCTCGCTCCAGCGCGCCACGTCAGCCACCCGGTCGAGGTACTGCTCTCGCGGAGTGTTGCTCGAGGCCGGACAGGTCGAGAACAGCTCCAGCGTCCCGGCGCTCCCGTTCACTGCTTGACGATGTCTCCACTCGTCACGGTGCCCGCGCGGCGGAATCCCTCTGACGGAATGAAGACCTGGAAGAAGTCAGAGCCGCTCCCGGCCGGCCCGTTGTCGCACACGCTCAAGGTGAAGCTCACCACGCCGCCCGTGTCCTCTCGCCCGTTGGCGTCGACTTCAACCCCGCGACTCGGGTCGCTGCACGCGCTCGAACTGTTCCGGTACCCGGTGAACGACGTCGCGGGATCGGCCGTCGGGTCCACGGTCAGCGACGCGGCCCTCCCATCCGGTCGCACGTCGGAGTAATCGGTGCCCGTGAAACTCCCGGTGAGGTCGGACCACACGTCGAAGCTGAAGGTCACGACGTTGTTCCCGGGCGTGGGAGAGCCCGCGCCAACCTGTCCACTGCCGCTCACTCGCCCCGAGGGCGGCGGCGGCGCCGGTGGCGGTGGCGGTGGTGGCGGCGGTGGTGGCGGCGGCGGCGGTGGCGGCGGCGGCGGCGGTGGCGGCGGTGGCGGCGGAGATCCCGCGCAGCTGATCGCAAAGCTCACCTGAGCCGTGCTGCCCACTGGGACCGTTACGACACGCGGGTTCGCCCCGCTCACGCTGCAGTTGCCGGCAACGCCGGAGAGCGTCACCACCGCGACGCCCGGAGGCACGTCCGCGAACGTCACGCTCCCGTTAGGCGCGATGGTGCTGCTCGACAGGAGCACGTCCACCGTCACCGTGTAACCGTCGGGGTCGAGGTTCGACCCCGACGTCGTCGTCGACACGGCGAGAGCGCCGGTCACCAGGCCGAGCTGGGACGCCGGGCCAGGCGATCCGCGAATGGGGGCGGCTGAATCGCGGCACGCAGCTGCTGCCAGCACTGCTAGTGCCAGGGTCGCATTGAAGCTTGGCGTCGCACGTCGCACGGGTTCCCTCCTCGGTTGCGGGCGGGACGTGCAACCGAAGTGCCACCGGCGCCGACGCCGACGCGCCGGTCGCGCCGCACCGAGTGACGCCGATGCGGCCACGCGGCGGTGCCGGATCGCCGCACTGCTCGTGCGTACGGCCAACGCGGCGCCCGTCCAACGCTCTTATTGCAACGTCGACTAGTACTTCGGCGGGAGCGTCTTGTAGCGCTCGAACAACTCCGTCTGCCGACTGGTGAGCGGCATCTCCTTGCCGCGGATGAATACGTGCTCCACGCCCGTGGTGAACTCGAAGGGGTCACCCGACCACACGACCACGTTCGCGATCTTGCCCGGCTCGAGCGATCCGTACCGATCCGCCACGCCGAACATTTCCGCAGGAGAGAGTGTGACGGCGCGTAGCGCCTGGTCCCACGACATCCCATACGACACGGCGTTTCCCGCTTGCTGGCGCAGGTTGCGCGCGTTGTGCGTGTCGGTCTCCATGAGCGCGACCTTCACGCCCGCGCGCGCGAGCAAGGCGGCGTTCTCGTAGCGAATCCCCAGGGCGTCGTACGTGGGGATATTGTCCAGCGGCTCGAGCAGCACAGGGACGCCGGCCGCCGCGATCTTCCCCGCCATCTGCCACCCCTCGGCCGCGCCCGCCAGAATCAGTTTCACCTTGTACTCCCGCGCGATCCGCAACGCGGTCTCGATATCGCTCTTGCGGTTCGCCACGGCGATCAAGGGGACCTCGCCGCGCAGCAGCGGCAGCAGCGCGTCGAGATCGGCGGCCGCGGCGGAGAGGCGTTGCATCTGTCCGTGGCTGTACTCCGTCTTGCGCCGGCCGTATTCCAGCGCGTCGTTGAACACGCGGCGCAGCCGCTGCGCCAGCCCGGCCCGCGAGCCGCCGACTTCTTCCTTCACGTCCTCGTTGAGGCGGGCCACGACCCCGACCGGGGACTTCACCAGCATCTCCTCGACCGTCCCGCCATCCAGGTCGATCAGCACTGCTTGCCCGCTGATGAGATGCTCCTCCGGGGTGGCGAGCGCCGTCGTGACCCCTTCGATCCGCGTGATGGGGATGAGCGTCGAGGCAGGGTTCAGGCCTTCGGCCACGTTGAACGCCGCGGCCACGCTGTCGCTCGCGAGCGCGCCTTCGCGCGTGCCGCGCACGGCGCCGATCTCGACCAGGCCCATCTGACCGCCGCCGTCGATCAGCCCCGGCGTCACCCACTTGCCCGCGGCGTCGATCCGCTTCGCGTCAGCCGGCACGGTCACATTCGTGCCGACCGCGGCGACTTTGCCGTCGCGGATCAGCACCGTCGCATTGGCGATCTTGGGGCCGGACACGGGATACACAGTGCCGCCCGTGATGGCGATGGTCTGTGCCAGCAGCACGGCGATCATCGGTCGCTCCCGGGGGCGGGTACCTGGCCCAGCTCGAAATCGCTGCGAGGCTGGTGGGCCGCATCGTTCCGGTCGTACACGAGCCAACCGTCGTTGTAGACCTGCAGGGCCTTCGAGTAGACGGAGAACGGGTCGCCCGACCAGACGACCACATCGGCCATCTTGCCGGGCTCGAGCGTGCCGACGATCGAGTCGAGCCCGAGCGTCCACGCGGGATTGACCGTGATCCAGCGCAGCGCCTGATCGCGCGTGATCGGTATCCCGGCCCGAAGGCCAGCGTACATCGCCTTCGCCGCCTCCTGGTTCAAGCGCTGGATCCCGCTCGGGCTGTCGGAATGAATCAGCGGCCGCCCACCGGCCTGCTGGTTCAGCGCCGCGTTCTGCTGGATCCCGTCCATCGCCTCTTCCTTGAAGCCCCACCAGTCCGCCCACACCGATACCGAGGTCCCTTCCTGCGCGAGCAGGTCCGCGATCTTGTACGACTCGACCGCGTGGTGGAACGACCGGATCTTGAAGCCGAACTCGTGCGCCAGATCGACCATCTGGGCCATCTCGTCGGCCCGATAGCAGTGGTTCTGGACGTACATGTTGCCGCGCAGCACCTCGGCGAGCGTCTCGAGCCGCAGGTTGCGCTCGGGCGGATCGCCCTTGTGATCCTTCCGCCAGATATCCCACCGGCGGCGATAGGTCTCCGCCTGTGTAAACGCGCTGCGGTACCCTGCCATGTTGCCCATCCGTGTCGCAGGGCCACCGCGCCGCCCGTACACCCGCTTCGGGTTCTCGCCGCACGCCATCTTCAGGCCGTACCGCGCGCCGGGGAACTTCATCTCCTGCACCGTGCGCGCCGGGACGAGCTTCAGGATCGCGCTGCGACCGCCGATCAGGTTGGCGGAGCCCGGCAGCGCCTGGATCGTGGTGATCCCGCCCGCAATGGCGAGGGGAATCTGCGGGTCTTGCGGCCAGAACGAATGCTCGGCCCAGACCTCGGCCGTGACCGGGGTCGTGGCCTCGTTGCCGTCCGACTCGGCCTCGGTGCCCGGCGCGGCGTACACACCCAGATGCGAGTGGTCGTCGATCAGTCCGGGGGTGACGTACTTTCCGGTCCCGTCCACCACGCCCGCGTCGGCCGGTGCGTCCACTTTCTCCCCCACCGCGACGATTCTTCCGTCCTTGAGCAGGATGGACCCGTTGCGGATCTCCTGTCCCGTCGCGGTCATGATGGTCGCGTTCCGGATCAGCACCGGCGGGTTAGGGTGGCGCCGATAGGTCGACGGATACTGCGCCCGATCTACGCTCATGCTCTCGGCGGCGGCCTGCGACGCGGGGGCCCGGACGGGGGCGGGGGCTGAGGGTTGGCGGGCGCCGGCCGAGGCACAGCCGGTCGACAGTACGAGCGTCAGATACACAAGTGGGCGCATCGCATCGCTCCGCAGGGAGGTCACTTGACGAGCTCGACGACGAGCGGCTGACCGATGTATTCGGTCCGCACGAGGCGGCGCGGTGCCGTGGTGCTCACGTACATCACGAACGGCACGCGTGAGCCCGTCACCGCGATATGGTACGCCTGAAACGTCCCGGCCGGTACGACCACGTTCTCCTGGGCTCCGACCTTGAAGGTGAGCAGCTTCACCGCGCCGTCGCTGGGAGAGAAGAAGCTCACCGTAAAGCTCTTGCCCGACTCGAGCGGGAACGCCGGGACGGAAAACGGCACCGCGTCCTCGTCGATCGTCCCTGGCGGCAGCACGGTGTCGATGTCGAACGGCTTCGTGGTCCCGTCCTGCTGGGGCATGGCGCTGCGCCCTTTCACCCGTCCCCCACTGTACGTGAGGTGGGCTTCGCTGCGTTGTCCCTGTTGGATCGTCACCCGGTCGAGCCGCCGGCTCGAGCCGTCGGCGGGGTCGAGCACCAGCGTGACCGTCTGCTGGAACGCGCCGCCTCCCAGGTTGCTCTGCTCGGTGTAGATGAGCGAATCGGCGGTGCGCCGCAGCGCCGACACACTGGCGCCGACCGGGTTCCCCTGGAACAGGACCCGCGAGCTGTCGGTGTGCGGCGCGAGCTGCGCCGGATCGAGCGCGACCGGTGCGGCCTTCGGGCTCAGCTCGGTCGGGGTCAGCGCCTTGCCGTCGCCGTCCACCAGCCGGACGGGCGCGAGCGCCTTGAGACGGTCGTACAGCTGCGTCGCGTCCCCGACGACGACGATCGTCAGCGCCCCGCGCCGGTACAGCCGGGCCGCAGCCGCGCGTGCCGCCAGGGGCGTGACGGCCGCCAACCGTTCCCGGTACAGTCGCAGGTAGTCGTCGCCCAGCCCCAGCAACTTGGCATTGGCCACCTGAGCGGCAATCTGGCTCGGCGTCTCGATCGTGAGGGGGAACGAGCCGACCAGGAATCCCTTCGCGGCGGCGAGCTCGGAGTCCGCGATCGCCTGGGTGCGGATCCGGTCGAGCTGGCGCAGCAGTTCGCTCAGAGCGCTGTCGGCGACCTCGGTACGCACCTCGGCGGTCGCCTGCCAGTACCCGAGCCCGCGGTAGCGCTGCAGATTCGCGTACGCGCCGTACGTCCAGCCCTTCCGCTCGCGCAGGATGAGGAACAGCCGCGAGTCGGCGCCGCCGCCCAGCACCTGGGTCGCGATGCGCCCGGGGTAGTAGACCGGATCGGTCGGCAGGATCGTCGTGTTGCCGAGCACGATGTTCGCCTGAGAAGAGCCGGGTCGATGCACCAGCACGATGTCCGTGGCCGCCGTCCGAGCAGGGGGGGCCAGGGGGCGCAGCGTCGGCGGACTGCCGCGCCAGCCGGCGAAGACGCGCTCGACGAGCGCGCGCACCTGCGGCTCGGCGACGTCACCTGCCACCACGACCAGCGCACCGGTGGGGCGCAGCCGATCCGCGGCGAACTTGGCGACGTCGTCGCGGGTGACGGTGTTGTAGCTGTCGCGCGTGGCGCTGCGTCCGTAGGGATTCGGGCCATAGATCTCCTTGCCGAAGATCCGGCCGGCGAGCGACGCGGGCTGGGAAAGCGACAGGGAGAGCGCGGAGAGCGCGCGGGTGCGCGCCAGCGCCAGCTCGCTCTCCGGGAACGCCGCGTGCTGCGTGACGTCCCCCAGGAGGTCGAACACCAGCCCGAGCTGATCGCTCAGCGCGTCCGCCGAGATCGTGAGAAAGTCCTCGCTGGCGGACGCGGAGAGGCTGCCCCCCACTCCTTCGATCGTCTCCGCGATCCGCTCGGCCGACCGGCTCGCCGTGCCCTTGGTGAGGAGCTCGGCAACCAGCTCCGCGAGGCCTTCCTTGCCGAGCGGATCGTAAATCCCGCCGGCACGGAAGCTCAGGCTCACCGACACCACCGGCTGCTCGTGATGCTCCACGAGCACGAGCTGCAGCCCGTTCGCGAGCGTCGCCTCTTTGAACGGCGGAAAGCGAACCGGGGAGAGCGGGGTGGGGCGGGGGGGCTTCGCGGGGAAGCCCTGGGCGGGCAGGCGGCTGAGCCCGGAGACAATGAGCGCAAGAAGCCATGCGGCCTTGGTGGTTCCCACGCGCCTCACTTCGTCGCCCCCGAATCAGGCGGCGCAGCCTTCGGCCGCACAATGACCACCACCGAGTTCGCCGGGTCCAGGTATTTCGTGGCCGCGTGCTGAATGTCGGCCGCGGATACCGCGAGGTAGCGGTCCAGGTCGCTGTTGATCTCCGCCACAGAGCCGTGAAACAGGTTGTAGTGCTGCAGTGCTTCCGCACGCCCGAAGGTCGTCTCCCGCTCATGGATGAAGTCGGCGCGGAAAGCATTGCGCGCCCGGCTCAGCTCGTCGGCGGTGACGCCGACCCGACGCACGCTGTCCAGTTGCGCGCCGACCAGGCTGTCGAGCGCCTGCACGGCGACCCCCTGATTCGCGATCCCGAAGGCGACGAGCACGCCGGGGCCGCGCCGCTCGGTCAGCGCGAACATGCCCGCCTGGAGCGCGGCCCGGTCCCGCCGCACCACGCCGACGTTCAGCCGGGAGCTCTCGCCCTGGCCCAGGATCACGTTCAACAGCTCGATAGCGGGAATGTCGGGGTCGGTGTGGGGCGGCAGCCGGAAGATGCGGAACGCCGCCGGCAGGTTGGCGTGCTCGTCTTCGACTTCGCGCCGCACCATCCCGGGGCCCAGCCGGTAGTCGCACTGCACGGCGGGCGGGGCCGCCTGGCTCGGGATATCGACGAAGTACTGGCTCACCAGCCGGCGCAGCTCGACCGGCTGGAAGTCGCCCACCACGACCAGCGTCGCGTTGTTGGGCGCGTAGTACGTGCTGAAGTACGCCTGGACGTCTTCCAGCTTCGCGGCATCGAGGTCGCCCATCGAGCCGATGGTGGGATGCGCGTAGGCGAAGCACGTCGCGCTGTCAAACGGCCAGACAATAGCGCTCCGGAAGGTCGGCGCGTACGGCTGGTTGTCGACGCGCAGCCGCTTTTCCTCTTTCACCGTCGCCCGTTGGTTCTCCAGGTTCTCCTGGGTGACGGCGAGCGAGCGCATCCGATCCGCTTCGAGCCAGAGGGCGAGGTTCAGCCGGTTGGACGGAATCGTCTCGTAGTAGTTCGTGTAGTCGTCGTGCGTGGAGCCGTTGAGCGTCCCGCCGGCGCGCTCCACCAGCTGGAAGTGCTCGCTCTTCTTTACGTGGGCCGACCCCTGGAACATCATGTGCTCGAACAAATGCGCGAAGCCGGAGCGGCCGGGACGCTCGTTCCGGGCGCCCGTGTAGTACCACAGGTCCACCGTCACGACCGGCGTCGAGTGATCCTCGGAGTAGAGCACGCGCAGGCCGTTGGGCAAGGCGAACGATTCGTAGCTCACGCGACCGGACTGCGCGGCGAGCAATGCGGCGACCAGCGCAATCACCGGCATGCTCATTGAGGGGAGGGCACGACCGGGCCCGTCCCGGCGAGCTGGAACGAGAACTCGCCGTCCAGCGTCTCACCCTTTACGACGCGGCGCACGCCGGTGCGCGTGATGAACACGCGGAACCCGCCGCTCCGGAGCGGCAAAACGTCGAAACGACCTGCGGGCACCTCGATCGTGACCGGCGCCAGCGCGACGAAGCTGAGCGTCGTGATCGAATCGCCGAACTCGCTGTAGGCCGGAAGGGCGAGCGAATCGCCCGGCGCGGCGTTGGTCACGGCGGCGGCGATGAAGATGTAGTCGGACAGCACGGCGCCCCGGGGGAGGGGCCGGCTCACCGGGATGATCTGCACCGCGCCGCTGCGCGTGCCCACCCGCCGGCGTCCTGCGATCTCGCCGCGCTTCACGTCGAGGTCGTGCTCCACCATCACGGTGTCGCTGGTGGGTGAGAACAGATCGATGTGGTGAAAGGTGGCCATCGGGTCGCCGGTCAGGCGGTTCAGGACCACGCGCAGCCGCTCCTCCTCCACCGGCCGAAACTCGGAGTGCGCGGTGTACAGGAGCTGCTGGGTCATTTCGAGCTCCCGGATTTCGTACTGCCACACCGCGTACCCCCGCTCGGCGCCGCGAAAGATGAACACGAACGAGTCGCGCCGCGGCGCCAGGTCCGTGAGATCGAACCGAAGCGGCTTCTGCGGGTCTCGGGTCTGTGCGGCGAGTGAGCTAGCGAGCAGCAGGGAACAGAGCCAGCGCATTGGTCTCCAGAATGGCCCGCTTGTGCGAGTCGTCGAGCGAGAGTGCCAGGAACTGATCGATGTTCTGGCGCATCTCTCTGACGCCCGGGCTGGGCCAGTCGGTTCCCCACAGCACGCGGTCGGCCACCTCGGGCAGGCGCGGAAAGTACTCCAACAGGCGGGCGGGCGGAATCCCGGAGATGTCGAGCCGGACGTGGCGGTGGCGGCGCAGGATGAAGAACGCCTCCGCCATGTACAGCGGCCGGCCCCCGTGCGCCATGACGAGCGGCAGATCGGGGAAATCGATCGCCACGTCGTCGAGCTCCATCGGGTTGCCGTACTTGGAGCGCGCGCCCGGAAACACGCTCGTGCCGGTGTGGATCATCACCGGCAGCCCGCGCTCCTCGCACCGCCGGTAGATCGCTCCCAGTGCCTCCAGCCCGTCGGTGTACGCGTTGGCCGGGAATCCCTGATGGGGCGGATGGATCTTGACGAGCCGGATCCCCAGGTCGACGAGTCGATCCACGTCGCCGCGCGCGTCCCGGGTGAATCGCGGGTGCACGCCGCCGTAGGGAAGGAGTCGCTCCGGATTCGCCCGCGCGTACGTCGCGGAGAACGTATTGGTGGCGTCGGTGAAGCCCATGACGTCGGGCGACGGGTAGTTGACCAGGCCCGCGCGCCACACACCGGAGCGGTCCATGACTTGGAGCAGCGCGCGCGGGTCCTCCATCACCTGGACCATCAGATCGCGCTCGGCCTCCTTGTCGCGCCACATCACCGCAAGCACCTGTGGCTTGAGCTCGCGCCACGGTTGGATGTGGATGTGGACGTCGGTGATGCGGCTCGGTGGGAGACGGGGTGCCGACACAGGACGGGTCATGGGGCGCAGAAGCTACCGTATGACAAGTGCGCATTCAACCGCACGTGGAGAGCACAGTCGCGGCGCCGAGTGGGCGCAACACGAGGAGTTGCGCAGCCGCCACAAGCGAGCGCGTCGCTGCCAGTCCCAAACCGTGGCTGGCGCGCAGCAGGGAGGTGCGAATCTTGCGCGCCTTCGTGCGGCCGACAAACCTTCGACACTCCCGGAGGCTACCCATGAGGATCCATGTTCCGTGCCTTGGCGGCAGCGTGACCAGCCTGGGATGCATCCTGCTCCTCGCGTCCTGCGACGCGGGTCCGCTCTCCTCGCCCGCTCGGAAAGGCGGCGTCGCCGCGGCGACGGTGGTGACCGCGGCGCCGTTTACGTTCGTGAACTTCGAGCTCGGCGCCACGCCTGGGACGGTTTGCCCGGACTCGTCGGCGTGCACGAACGGCGCCGCGGAGCCCGCGATTCGCGCCGACGCCACGGGTACCTTTTACGTCTCCTCGGAGCTCGGGCTCTCGGCCGGCACGCTCGCCTGGACGTCTACCGACGGCGGCCTGCACTACACGGCGCTGACATCCCCGAACCAGCTGTCCCAGGCCTTCGGGGGAGTGGGACCGGGGGGCGGCGACACGGACTTGAGCACCGCGCCGCAGGCGAACGCCAGCGGCATCCACAACCTCTACGTGGCGAGCCTCAGCCTGGCGAACGTCACGGTCAGCACCAGTACGGATGGCGGGAAGACTTGGACCGAGAGCCTCATCAGCGCCACGATTCCCCTCGATGACCGCGAGTGGATCGCCGCCGATCAGGCAACCAAGGTGTGCCTCTCGTACCACGACATCGCGACCTTCAACATCGACGTCAACTGCAGCCTCGACGCCGGCGCCACGTTCACCCAGGTGGGTTCGGCGATCGACGCCGCACACGCCTTCCTGATCGACGACAACGAGATCGGCAACCTGACGATCGACCCCAACAACCACGTCATTTACCAGGTGTTCAGCGGCATCGCGAGCGCCACCGAGGTGGTCGGGAGCGCCTTCCACGCCGTTTGGATCGCGGTCTCGCGCGACGGCGGTCAGACGTTCACCGACAATCCCGTCTACGTGAATCCGGACAACACGGCCTCGTACGGCCACCAGTTCGTCAACGTGAGCGTGGACCGGGCCGGCACCGTCTACGTCGTGTACACCGACAACCACAACCTCTTCTACAGCTTCTCGACGGATGGGGGGAGCACGTGGACCGGGCCGATCCAGGTGAACCAGGCCCCGTCCGCCACGGCGATCATGCCGTGGAGCGTGGCCTGCAACCCCGGCCAGCTGAACATCGTGTGGTACGGGACGTCGTTCTACGACGGGACGACGGCGCCGGACAACTATCCAGCGTCTGCGGCGTGGTACGTGTTCTTCGCCCAGAACCTCAACGCCGCCACGGCCGGCAGCACGTTCACGCAGGCCGCGGCCACCCCGATCATCCACTACGGTGGGGTGTGCGAGAGCGGGGTGGGTTGCACCGGCAACCG
>Ga0137415_10006379_pt1 | contig 11685 bp, 7 predicted proteins | sample CZODoug3_1_1_16f_FD_183082 | JGI IMG/M metagenome (GOLD analysis project Ga0137415, IMG submission 183082) | Vadose zone soil fungal communities from Angelo Coast Range Reserve, California, USA - CZODoug3_1_1_16fungal (Hybrid Assembly) | ecosystem: Environmental > Terrestrial > Soil > Vadose...
TGGGACCAGGTCCAATCCTTTGCGGGAAAGGCGCTGGACTACGCCCAGGGGGTGGGGCCGGCGCTGGTCGGCGCTTCGGTGGGCGCGGTGGCGAGCACGCTGATCATGCTCGCGGCGTTCTTCTTCCTCCTGGTGGACGGGCGGACGCTCATCCGCTTGCTCGGTCGGATCTCGCCCCTGCAGGCGGCCCAGACCGAAGAATTGCTGCGGGAGTTTGCCAACGTCTCCAGCGCCACGCTCGTCGGCGCCGCGCTCACGGCGGCGGTGCAGGCCGTCCTTGCGACGATCGGGTTCGCGATTGCCCGCGTGCCCCACGCCGTCTTTCTCGGGATCGCCACCCTGGTTGCCTCGTTCATCCCTGTCGTCGGGACGGCGCTCGTGTGGATCCCGGCCGCGGCATTGCTCGCGCTCACCGGCCACATGACGGCGGCCATCTTCGTCGCCGCCTGGTGCGGCGTGCTGCTGACCACCGCGGACAACGTCGTGAAACCCCTGGCGATGCGCGGCAAGGTGGAGATGCACACCGGGCTCGTGTTCCTCGCGCTCCTCGGGGGCATCACCATGTTCGGACTGCTCGGGATCATCGCCGGGCCGCTGGTGATCGCGTTCCTGCTCGCGCTCCTCCGCATGTACGAACGCGACTTCGCCGAGCATCCGGCCGGCACTGCGTAGCCAGCTTCACCTCCGATCGATCCAGGGCGTTACCCCCATGACCCGCAACGGGCGTATGTTGCCCCCGCACCAAACAGGGGGTGCCACATGGCAACCTACATCACGCTGATCAAGTACACGGAGCAAGGCATCAAGACGATCAAGGAGAGCCCCAGCCGGCTCGAGAAGGCCCGGCAGCTGTTGAAGTCGCTCGGGGGGGAGCTGAAGTCGTTCTACCTGCTGCAAGGCCGCTTCGATGCGGTCGTCATCGCGGAAGCGCCGAACGACGAGGTGGCGGCGAAGTTTGCGCTTGCCAGCGGCTCTCAAGGCAGCGTGCGCACCGAGACGACGCGCGCGTTCACCGAGGAGGAGTACCGCAAGATCATCTCCGGCCTGCCGTGAGCGCGCGCGGTACGGGGCAGTCGACCCAGTAGGAGGCGCTAGAGTGAATTGCTGATGGCGGCGGTGCAACGCTACGCGGCGTTCCTTCGGGGCGTCAGCCCGATGAACGCGAAGATGCCAGAGCTGAAGAGGTGCTTCGAGGCGGCCGGCTTCGGCGAGGTGAAGACGCTGCTCTCGAGCGGCAACGTCGTCTTCAGCGCGCGCGGGTCGTCCGCGGCGTCGCTCGAGAGCAAGATCGAGGCTGCGATGAAGAAGCACCTCGGCCGCACGTTCCTCACCATCGTGCGTCCGATCGATGCGCTTCGCGCGATCCTGGCCGCTGACCCCTATGGAGCGTTCAGGCTGTCGCCTGGCGCGAAGCGCGTGGTCACGTTCCTGCGCGACAAGCCCCCGGCGAAGCTCGACCTGCCCATCGAACTGGACGGCGCGCGCATCCTGCTCCTCGAGGGCAGCGAGGTCTTCAGCGCCTACGTCCCAGGTCCGCGAGGACCAGTCTTCATGACGCTGATCGAGAAGACGTTCGGCCAAGACGTCACGACGCGGACCTGGGACACGGTCAGGAAGGTTGCGGCCTGACCACGAAGGTCAGGTGACCAGCTCGAGCCCGAGGACCACTGCTCCGTTTCAGTGCGAGGTGCGCGACTGCTCGGCGCGGGCAGCGCCGATCGCCGTCTTGACGTTCCTCTTCTCCTCGGGCGGAGGCAGGACCGCGGGCATCCCGAGCGCCTCCAGCCACAGCTCCCGGCACCAGCCCCTCGAGTGGTAGAGGTGTTCGTCCTCCTGGTCCTCCACTTCCTGGTATGCCTGTTTGAGCGCCTCGCCGGCGGGGCCGGACAGCGTCTTGGCAGCCTTCCCGAGCAGTTGCCAGTCGAGATGGTCCTTGGTTTCGGCGATCACCACGCATTCGCAGGCGACGATCTGGGCGGCCGCCGGGTCACCCGCAACGCGCGCCTTTTCCATCGCGTTCACGAGCGATGCGCCCATCTCCCGGATGATCTCGCGTCCGGGAGATTTTTCGTTCGGGTCCAGCCCCAGGGCCTTGAAGACGTCCTGGAGGATTTGCACGTGCGTCTGGGTCTCCGTGAAGTATCGCTCCCACTCTTCGCGCAGCTCTTCGTTGCGCGCGCATTTCAGAGCGGCCTCGTAGACCTTCACGCCGCCTTTCTCGTGCTCGAGCGATTGCAAGAGCAACTCCTTGAACTGTTTCTGGTCCATGACGTCTCCTCTGGGGTGGGGGTGTCGCGGAGACAATCTGCTCATGCCCGACCTGGACTACAGACGCAGACGGGCGTGCGGCCGGACAGACGTCGTACGCTCATGCACGGGGCCGCGGTTCATGCTTGGCGGAACCGCTCGATTGGTCCATCCTGCGGACCCCTCCCGCGGGAGATACCCATGCGAGTCCTGCTGTTCGCGCTATTCGCCCTCTCCGGCGCTGGTCGCGCCGTCACCCTGGACGAGCTTCTGGCGAAGAACCTCGCCGCACGCGGCGGAGCCGCCAACGTGCAGAAGCTCCAGTCGCTGCGCCTCACCGGGCGCGCCGTCTTCACCGGCGGCATGGGACGCCGCGGAGGGAGCATCGAGATGGCGTGGGCGCAGGTGCAGAAGCGTCCGGGGAAGATCCGCTCGGAGGTTACGCGGCAGGGCCTCACCGCCGTGCAGGCCTGGAACGGCAAGGAAGGCTGGAAGCTCGCGCCCTTCGGCGGCCGCCGCGAGCCGGAGCGCGCCTCGCAAGACGACGCGCGCGCGCTCGCGCAGGAGGCCGACGTCGAAGGGCAGCTCGTCTCCTGGCGCGAGAAGGGAAGCAGGGTCGAGTACCTGGGCATCGAGGACGTCGACGGCACGCCTGCCCACAAGCTCCGCGTCGCGCTGAAGGACGGCGACGTGCAGTACGTCTTCCTCGACCCGGACGCATTCCTCGAGATCCGCATCGTGAAGGAGCGCCGCGTGCGCGGCAGCGAGCAGGTCACCGAGGCCGACCTGGGCGCATACGGCCAGGTCGCGGGCGTCTGGATTCCCACCTCCATCCACCAGGGTAGGAAGGGCGCGCCGCGAAGCGCGCACTTCACCGTCGAAAAGGCCGAGGCGAACGTCGCGGTCGAGGACGCCCTCTTCGACTACCCCCAGGGCACCATCACGCGCGAGATCGTCGCGGGGCCCGACGCGCGCCCGCCCTCGTTCGATGCGCCGCCGGCTCCGGCGCCCGCCAAGGTGTCGTTCGACGAAGGCGTCGTCTCCGGCCTGGGCGTGCGCAACATCGGCTCGGCCGCGATGAGCGGCCGCGTCTCCGCCCTCGCGGCGGCCAACGTGGACGGGAAGACGCTCCTCTACGTCGGCGCGGCGAGTGGCGGCGTGTGGAAGAGCCAGGACGGCGGCACGCGCTTCCGGCCGGTCTTCGACAAGCAGCCGGTCCAATCGATCGGCGCGATCACCATCGACCCGCGCGACTCGCGCACCGTCTGGGTCGGCACCGGCGAAACCTGGACGCGCAACTCGGTCTCCATCGGCGACGGTATCTACAAGTCCACCGACGGAGGCGAGACGTGGACCCACATGGGCCTGCCCGAGTCCGAGCGCATCGCCCGCATCCTCGTGCATCCGAAGAGCTCGAACCTGGTCTACGCCTGCGTCACCGGCAAGCTCTGGAGCGACAGCAAGGAGCGCGGCGTCTACCGCAGCAGCGACGGCGGGAAGAGCTGGTCCCTGATCCTGAGCTACGCGGGCAACGCCTCGACGGGCTGCTCGAGCCTGGCGATGGATCCGAAGAATCCGGAAGTGATGTTCGCCGGCACCTGGGATTTCCGCCGCAAGGGCTGGTCGTTCCGCTCGGGCGGAGACGGCCCGAAGGCGCCCAGCGGCAGCGCTCTGTTGCGCAGCGCCGACGGCGGAAAGACCTGGAAGACGGTGGAAGGCAACGGGCTCCCGCCACACCCGTGGGGCCGCGTCGAGGTGGTGATCGCGCCCTCGTCATCCAAGCGCGTCTACGCCTTCATCGAGTCGGAGCACTCGGCGCTCTACCGCTCCGACGACGGCGGCAAGAGCTGGACCGGCCTCGATCGAAGCCAATCGATGGTCTGGCGGCCGTTCTACTTCGCGCGGCTGGTGGTCGATCCGACCAACCCCGACCGGCTCTTCAAAACCAACCTGAACCTCATCGCCAGCGAGGACGGAGGGCGCAGCTTCTCCGAGAGCGGCGGCGGCGCCCACGGCGACTGGCACGATCTCTGGATCGACCCGCAGAACCCCAAGCACGTCATCGGCGGCGACGACGGCGGGCTCTGGCAATCGTACGACGGCGGGAACCGCTGGTGGAAGCAGGAGAACCTTCCGATTTCCCAGTTCTACCACGTGGCGGTGGACGGAGCGGACCCGTACCACGTGTACGGCGGCCTGCAGGACAACAGCACCTGGATCGGCGACTCGGCTTCCGGCGGCGGCATCAGCAACAAGCGCTGGGAGAACCTCTACGGCGGCGACGGGTTCTGGGCGGTGCCCGACCCCTCCGATCCCGAGGCGGTCTACGTCGAGTCGCAGGGCGGCTTCATCGGCCGCGTCGATCGCCGGACCATGTCGTCGCGCGACGTGCAGCCCAAGGCCGACTACAAGGAGAAGCTGCGCTTCAACTGGAACGCTCCCATCGCGGCGAGCCCGACCAACAAGGGCGTCGTCTACGTCGGCGCGCAGTTCCTCTTCCGTTCGAAGGACCGGGGCGACAACTGGGAGCGCATCTCGCCGGACCTGACCACCAACGACCCGGAGAAGCAGCGGCAGGAGGAGTCCGGCGGCATCACCGTCGACAACTCCTCGGCGGAAGCGCACACGACCATCACGGTGATCAGCGAGTCGCCGCTCGACGCGAACACCATCTGGGCCGGCACCGACGACGGCAACGTGCAGCTCACGCGCGACGCGGGCGCGCACTGGTCCAACGTGGTCGGGAACGTGGCCGGCCTGCCCAAGGCGAGCTTCGTCTCCTGGGTGGAGGCCAGCCGGTTCGAGCCGGGGACGGCCTATGCGGCCTTCGATCGGCACACGTTCGGGGACATGACGCCGTGGGTGTACCGCACGCAGGATTTCGGGAAGACCTGGACGCGCATCGCGGGCCCCTCCGGTGCCGTGCGGGGCTATGCGCACGTCATCAAGGAAGACACGGTGAAGAAGGACCTGCTCTTCCTGGGCACCGAGCTGGGTCTGTTCATCTCCATCGACGGCGGGAAGAGCTGGGCGGAGTTCCGCGGCGGCGACTTCCCGCGGGTGGCGGTGCGCGATCTGCAGATCCATCCGCGCGAGGGCGACCTGGTGCTGGCGACGCACGGCCGGGGCATCTGGATCGTCGACGACCTGTCGCCTCTGCGGGCGCTCTCCGACGACGTGCTCGCGAACGAGGTCGCCTTCATCGCCGGACGGGCGGCCCAGCAGCGCATGTCCGCGGCGGGCGGGTGGTCGGAGGGCGACGCCACCTTCATCGGCGAGAACCCGCCGGACGGCGTGGTCGTGACCTACTACCAGCGGGCGCGGCATTTGTACGGACCCATCGACATCGAAGTGCTCGACGCGCAGGGAAAGGTCGTCGACGTCATCCCGGCGAGCACGCGGCGCGGGCTCAACCGGGTGACCTGGAACATGCAGCACAAGCCACCCCGCGTACCGCGCGCGGCCACGGTGTCCCGCGCGGGCTCGCGCGGGCCGCGCGTCATGCCCGGGACGTACACGGTGCGGCTGCGCAAGGCAGGCAAAAATCTTGAAGCGCGCATCGAGATCGCGCTCGACCGGCGGGCGACCTACTCGATCGACGACCGGCGCAAGAACTACGAGGCGCAGCTCAAGGTGGTGGGGCTGTTCGGCGACATGAGCGCGCTGGTCGACCGGATCGACGCCGCGCAGAAGGGTGCGGCGGAGCGCACCGGCAAGCTCCCCAAGGGCGACCCGCTGGCCGCGCGGCTCGCGGCGCTGCGCGACAAGTTCGAAGAGGTGAGGAGGAAGATCGTCACCACCAAGGAAGGCGGGGCGATCACGGGCGAGGAGCGCCTCCGCGAGCACACCGATCATCTCTATGAAGCGCTGCTGCGGTACGAAGGAAAGCCCGCCGTGTACCAGGAGGCCCGCATCGTCGCCTTGCGCCGCGAGCTGGAAGACGTCCAGCGCGACTTCGACCAGCTCGCCGCGACCGACGTCAAGGCGGTGGACGCCGTCCTCCAGGAACGGAGCTTGCCTCCCATTCCGACGACCGCCGCGACCGCGGCCCTGGACGGCGCAGGCCCGGCGCAAGCCGGGTCCGGAGCAGGCGCGCGTCCTTGATTCGTAGCCTTGCGGGCGGGCGCGGACCGCGCTCTACTCCTCACCACAGCAAGGGGGTCTTCGTGACGCTCGCGAAACTGTCAGCCGCCGCTCTTGCCTTGACCGCCGCGCTCGCCAGCTGGGCGGACGAGCCGGCCCAGAAAGAAAAGGGGAAACCCCCCTCCGCCATGGACCAGAAGGTGATCATGGAGAAGTACGTGCAGGCCGCCACGCCTGGCCCGGAGCACCAGAAGATGGGGAAGATGGCCGGCAAGTGGAAGCTCGCGGTGACCATGTGGATGTCGCCAGGCGCGCCGGCGGAAAAGAGCGAGGCGACCGCGGAGTTCAAGCCGATCCTGGGCGGGCGCTATCTCCAGCAGGAGGTCCGCGGCAACATGAACGGGCAGACCTTCGAGGGCCTGGGCGTCGAGGGTTACGACAACGTGACCAAGGAGCGCTTCGGCACCTGGGTCGACAACATGGGCACCGGGCCGATGGTCGTGCGAGGCAAGTGCGGCGCCGACGCGAAGAAGTGCACGCTGAAGGGCAAGGTGTCGGACGCGATGGCGGGCAAGGAAGTACCCGTGACCGAGACGGTCACCATCAAGGACGACAACACATTCACCTTCGAGATGCAGGGTCCCGGTCCGGATGGGAAGATGTTCAAGACGCTGGAGATCCTCTACACGCGGCAGTAGGCCGCCGGCAGCTTCACAGACCCGAGGCGATCCTCCATTCGCCTCGGACGTTCACGAACTTCATGCGCGCGTCGTCGCTCGCGCTCTTCCAGTTCTCGCCGCCGCTCGGGGTGCGAACAGCGAAGCGAAGGACCTGGTAGTAGTCGATGCGCGCTTCCTGGCCTTTCACCTCGACGTCGCGCACCGTGGCCTCGAGCTTCAAGCCGCTCAGCTTCTCGAACGTCTGCGGCAGCTTCGTCTCCAGGGTCTGGTAGTCGGTGGGACCCTCGCCGCGCGACGTGTCGCCCGGGTCGGAGTAGTCCGGCGCGGCGAGCCGGAGCAGGGCGGCCGCGTCGCGCGCCTCCAGCGCGTGCTTGTAGCGGACGAATATCTGGAGGACCGCGCGCGTCTCCGGCTCGTCGGGGATGTTGGTGCCGGGGATCGTCGTCCGGTGGGAACAGGCGACCGCGGTCACGGCGATAGTGGCGAGGAGGGTGGCTCTCATCCAGCATTTCCTGTGGCTCCGACCGCGCGAGGCGGAATCGGGGGCGCTCACGGGGTCTTTGCGGCCTCGTATCCGAGCACGCGTTCCCCGTCCTGCCCCGGTCCGCCGTTCTCGAGCTTGCGGAGCTCCGCAGTGACTTCGCGCTGCAGCCGGCCGAATGGACCGGGCTTCGCGTCGTAATCGATGAATCGCTTCGACCCGCCGTCGCCCCCTTCCTGCCGGTGCACGAACTCCTCGCGCTCGGCCATCTTGCGCTCGAAGATCCGGCGGACGTCGCTCTGGTCGCGAATGATGTAGGGCGTGAGGAAGAGGAGCAGGTTGGTCTTCTGCTTCTTGGTGGTCTCGCTGCGAAACAGCCATCCCAGGATAGGAATCGAGCCCAGCACCGGCACCTTCGACACGCTGCGCGCCATCCGCTCCTGGATGAGGCCTCCGAGCACGATGGTCTCCTGGTCTTTGGCGACGACAGCGGTCTTCGCCGACCGCTTGCTGGTGGTCGGCCCGAGCGCCTTGTCGACGCTGGCGATCTCCTCCGTCTGCTCGTCGACCTCCAGGCGGACGGCGTCTCCCTCGTTGATCTGCGCCTTGATGCGCAGCCTCAGCTCGACGTTCTGCCTCTGGATGGGCGCGTAGAGCGAGCTGATGCCAGTGACCGCGACGGTGCCCGTCGGGGTGGCGGTCGGCGCATAGGCGGCCTGGAAGGGGACGTTCTGTCCCACCGCGATCTCGCCTTCGCCGCTGTCGGTGAGGATGACGTGCGGCGTGCTGATGACGTTCACGTTGCTCGACGTCTGCAGCGCCTGGAGGAGGATTCCGAAGGAGGGAATGGTCACTCCCGAGATGGTGATCGGCGGTCCCTGGATGCCGGCGAGAAAGCCGTTCAGGCTGGCCAGGGACGCGACTCCTCCCAGCGAGGCGAGCCCTCCCAGCTGGCTGCCCAGCACCCCGACGGCCGACCCGCTCGATCCGGCGAAGCTCACGTCGCGCTGTTCGCCGCCGTGCCAGGACACCCCGACGTCGGAATTGTCGTCGACGTTCACCTCCATGATGACCGCCTCGACGAAGACCTGGCGGCGGGGAATGTCGAGATGCTCCACCAGCTTGACCACGCTGCGGTAGTCCGACTGGCTCGCGATCACCACGATCGAGTTTGTCGTCTTGTCCGCGGTCACCTTGACGTCGCCGCTGAACAGATCGACCGCCTGCGGGCCAGCGCCCGGTCCACCGGCGGCGCCACCGCCGCCGGGAGGGGGACCGCCGGGACCGCCGGGGCCGGGACCGCCGGGACCCAGGCGGTGCCGGGAGCTCCCGCCCTGCGCGAGCGACTGCAGCGTCGCTGCGATGTCCTCCGCCTTGGAGTTCTTCAGGTAGTAGACGTGCACTCCGCCGTCGCCGCTGGGAACGTCGAGTTGGTGGAGCAGATCCAGGACCGCCTGCAACGAGCTCCCGCTGGCGACCACCAGGAGCTTGTTCGTGCGCTCGTCCGCGATGATCTTGCGCTTCGCGCCCGCTTTTTCCTGGAGGATGTCGTTCAGCTTCTGCGCGAGGTCCTGCGCGCTCGCGTGCTGGACCGGGATGACGTGGATCTCCTGCGAGACGCCGGGCCGATCGAGCTGCTCGATCAGCTTCTCCAGGCGCCGCATGTTGAGGCCCAGATCCGAGATGATCAGCGTGTCCGACGGGAAGATCTGCATGTCGGAGTCGCGCGAGGCGAACTGCTGGAGCACGTTGCGCGCCTGGTCCGCCTCGACGAACTTCAGCTTGAAGACCTTCGTGACCATCTGCTCCGTCGGCGGCGGGTGCTCCCCGTTCTCCAGATACGTGGGGATTCCGGCGCGGGCGGACTGCTTCTTCTCGGAGACCTTCCAATACTTTCCCACCTGGTAGACGGCCAGGTTGTTCGCGTCGAGAGCAGCGACGAAGACGTCCCACACTTCCTCCGCCGGGATCGGGGCGTTCGAGAGGAGGGTGATCTTCCCGGACAACCGGTCCGGCAGGATGAAATTGCGCCGCGTCAGCTCGCCCACGAACTGGATCACGTCCGCGATGTCGCGCTTGTCGAACGACAGGAGCACCGTCTTCGCCTTCTTGGCAGCCTCCTTGTGATCGATCCGCGCCAGCGCGGCTGGACGCCGTGCGCCGGAAACTGGCTCTGCCCCGGCCATTGGCTCAGCCAAGGACAGGGCGCAGACGAGCAGCATGGCCTGCTGCACACGGAGGTCGGGCACGGCCGCGGGCCCTGCATGCCGCGTGCCGCGCGCTCGCACGCTCTGGAGAGCGCACATCGGCGAGCCGAGGAATTGTCAAAACGTCAGGCATCGCGGCCCCAGGAGCGACACCGGGTCCCAGAACGGGAGTACGATTCACGCTCGTGTGGAAGCCCGTGCTGAATCGCGGCGTCGAGCTGCGTGGCCTGCCGCTCACGCCCGAAGAGGGCTTCATCGCTTCGCGGCTCGACGGGGCCACCGATCTGCACGGCCTCTGCATCGTCACGGGTCTGCCGGCGAAGCGCGTCGAGGCGGCCCTGGAGAAGCTCGTTTCGCTAGGGGCGGTGTCGCCGCCCGAGGTCCTCGAGGAGGGAGAGCCGGTCGCAGCCGAGAAGGGTGAGCCCGTCGCAGCCGAGGAGGGCGAGCCCGTCGCAGCCGAGGAGCCTTCCGGCTCGCACCGCCACCTTTACGAAAATGCTCTCCGCCAGCTCGCGGTGGAGGAGCGGGTGGCGCGGGCGAAAGTGGCCGAGGAGCCGGAGCTCTCGGCGTTCTGCTTCGATCCGCTGCCGGCGGTCATCCATGCGCTGCTCGAAAACCCGCGCTTCGGGCTGCCGCAGGCGCGCCTCGCGGCAGCGCACCACCGGACTCCCGCGGGTCTCGAAGCGCTCGCCGCGCGAGCCGCCCTCGCCGCGGACGCGGGCGTGCGCCGGGCGCTGCTGCGCAATCCGCAGCTCTCGACCGCGCTCCTGCGGCGCCTGCACGGCGGCCGGCGGCTTCTCGAGCAGCACCAGCTCGTCGTCTCGCGCGAGGTGCCGGAGCAGACCCGCCGGGCCGCTCGAGAGCTCTTGCGCGCGCGCTTCTCGACTGCCGAAGCCGACGAGCGCGTGGAGGTCATCGTCAAGACCGAAGGCCGCTGCCTGACCGCGCTCGCCGGATTGCCCGTCGACGGCAAGACGGCTGCGCTCCTGTGCGGCCGCACGTACACCTCGACGCTGCTGGTGCAGAACATCTCTCGCTGGGCGGCGTGTCCGCCTGCGCTGATCGCGCATCTGCTGAAGCAGGAGCTCGTCCGCCGCTCGCCGGCGTTGAAGCTCCTCCTGCGCCGGCACCCGAACGCCCCATCGGAGCCGCGCCGGTAGCCGCTGTTCTCTATCGTTTGCTGGAGGTGCTGGCCCGACCGGACGTAGCCGGCTGCGTGGCGTGCGCTGAATTGCTCGACTTGCCCCCGAGGATTCCGCTGACCTCTCCTTCCAGCGATTTGACGGGGCCGGTGATCAGCCCCTGCGGGTTCGCGACCACCTTGGAGATGTTGCTCAAGCCGCCTGGAATCGCGGCGCCGATCTCCCTCTGGGCGTCGGCGCCGAGCTTGCCGGCCACCTGCCCGACGTTCAGATGCAGGACGGCCTGCAGCGCGGCGGGAAGCGAGGCGGACTTCGCCGCGCTGCCGGCCAGGGCAGCGATGACCTCCGAGACGACGTCCTTGATCGCCGCGCCATTCTGCGAGCCCCTGCCGCTGCCCACGTTCTTCAGCGCGATGGACGGGACCGACACGGTCATCTCCTGCGCCATCCCAGGCAAGCCTGGGCGGATGATCACCTGCGCGTCTCGCACGTTCACCTCGTCGATGACGAGCTTCATCGGCTTTCCCGACGAGCCCTGGCTCGGGGGTATCCGATCGATCGCCTTCTTGAAGTTCAGCGCGCCATGGGACTGCTCGATGACGAACTTCGGACGATCGATGGTCAGGGACTCGACATGGATCGGATCCTTGCGCAACTGGTCGTACTTCACCGCCACGTCGATTGCGCCCAGCTCGAGCATCTCGGGCGAGGAGAACCCGGGCGGCGATGCGATGCGCAGCCCTTTCAGGTCGACCTTCCCACCGAGCAGCGACAGGTGCGCTCTGCTCAGCGTCGTGCGCAGCTTGAGCGACTTCGTCGCTTCGGTCTGGATGGTCCGTCTTACG
>Ga0137415_10006381_pt1 | contig 11683 bp, 11 predicted proteins | sample CZODoug3_1_1_16f_FD_183082 | JGI IMG/M metagenome (GOLD analysis project Ga0137415, IMG submission 183082) | Vadose zone soil fungal communities from Angelo Coast Range Reserve, California, USA - CZODoug3_1_1_16fungal (Hybrid Assembly) | ecosystem: Environmental > Terrestrial > Soil > Vadose...
GACGCGCGGACCTTCGCTCGCAATGCCGCGTCCGCCTGCGGCGGGGCGTAGAGATTCGTCGGATCCCCGGAGAACACTCGGCCGACAAAGAAAGTGATGGTCATGACGCCGGCCGCGACGGGGACGATCCAGAGCAAGCGCGTGAACACGAGTCGTGCTGTCCGCATTTCCTTATTGAAGTTCAGCATTGTTTCGCCGAGCGAGCTCACGAGTGAAGGGCTGATTACGCGGAAAGGGAACGCTGAGCAAGCGCCCGCTACCGCGCGGCGAACGGCATCGCCAGCGGCCGGATTGGCGAGCCGGTGGCGCCGCGCAGCTTCATGCAGGCACCCACGAAGGCGAACTCGTCGATGCCCTCGTCGGCTAGCGCCTCGCAGTCGACCACCTCCATGATCGGGACGCCGCACTCCGCCAGCAGGTAGGTGTGCACCACCTGCCAGTTGTCCTCGACCTCGGTGGGCATCTGCTCGAAGCTGACCGTGTCGGTGCCGATCATCATCGCGCCGGCCTCGGCCAGGAACTTCGCCCCGTCCAGGTTCAGCCCCGGGCTGTCCCCCATGTACGCGGTCGGGTCCGGCCAGCTCTTGATCCGCCCGGTACGCACCAGCACCACGTCACCGGGTCGCAGCTGCAGTTGCTGGCGTCGCAGCGCGGCGTTCAGCTCGGCGCCGGTGATGCCGTAGCTGCTCGGCAGCATCTCCACCCCGAGCAGCGCCGGGATGTCCAGCATGATGCCGCGCGCCACCACCGGCGGGTGCTTGTCCGCGCCGTTCCTGGTCCAGCCCCGGCTGCCCAGGTGGTCGTGGTGGTGGAAGTGGTTGAACACCTCGCCGTCGTAGCCGAAGTGGTTGAGCGTGTCCAGGTGCGTCCCGCAGTGGGTGTACATCGAGAACGCGTCGCCGGAGTAGGTGATCAGCTCGTTCTGCGACCGCCCGACGCCCATCACGTCGTCCACCACCGTGCCGGCCGGGGTGTGCGTCATCCACATCTGGAACGGCGGATCGCCGCCCGCCGCCCAGGACGGCATGCCTACGAAATAGTCCAACGCGAGGTCGACGATCTTGCCGGCGTCGGCCTGCCGCAGCACCTCACGGCAGGATTTCGGGGTCATCAGGTTGAGCATGCCGATCTCGTCGTCGGCGCCGAACGGGCTCGCCGAGACGGTCCGGAAGGTCGCGTTGAAGGCGGCGATCCGTTCCTTGGTGCCGGCGTCCATCAGCATTGGTCCACACACGGTGGTTCTCCCGTCAGGAGTTTCGGTGGGTCAGTCGGTGGCGAGCGCGCCGACCAGCGACTCGGTGGCCGGAGCTGGCACGGACCGAGGACTGATCAGTCGATAGAGCAGCGCGGCCACGCCGACTCCGACGAACCAGCCGTACGCGGATGCCGCCGACAGCGCAGGGACCAGCGCCAGCGCCGCGCTGATCAGCGCCGCCGGCACAAAGGCCGCGATGGCGCGCGGGTTCCAGCCGCCGCGGAAGAAGTACGGCGAGCCGGGGCGGTCGCTGTACAGGTCGGGCACCGACAGCCGACCCCGGCGGTTGAGGTAGTAGTCGGCCATGATCACGCCGAACAGCGGGCCCAGCACCGCGCCGAGCGAGCCCAGGAAGTAGGTGATGGCCACCGTGGAGCTGTACAGCTTCCAGGGCATCACCAGTAGCGCGAGCACACAGGTAATCAGCGCGCCGCGGGTGAAATTGATCTTCTGCGGGAATGCGTTGGCCAGGTCGTAGGCCGGCGAGACGACGTTGGCCACCACGTTCACGCCGATCGTGGCGAAGATGAACACCACCGCGCCGACCGCGATCAGCAGGTGGTTGCCGGTGGCGGAGAGCAGCTCGGCCGGGTCGGTGAAGGCCTTGTGGTAGACCGTGCTCGCCGCGACCGTGTTGACCACCATGATCACCATGAACACCAGGCCGTTGACCGGCAGGCCCCAGAAGTTGCCCAAGGTGACCGCACGCCGGCTGGGCGACATCCGGGTGAAGTCGCACATGTTGAGCATCAGGGTGGCGTAGCAGGCGATCCACAAGCTGGCGTCGGTGAAGATGTGGTTCAGCGTCGCCCCGGTCGACATCGGCGTGGTCGCTGGAAAGTCCAGGTGCCAGCCGGCCTTGGCGAACAGCGCGATGCCGGTGATCAGCATGACCACCGAGATCATCGCGCCGGCGTAGTTCTGGAATTTGCGGACCTGCTCGATGCCGTGCGTGACGACCACCAGCTGCAACGCCCACAGCCCCAGGAAGGAGATCCAGCCGAGCGGGGACAGCCCGAGCCAGCCGCCCTGGTCCAGGGCCGCCCAGGAGGGCCTGATGATCAGCAACAGCACGATCACCGCGCGGGAGGCGAGATAGGTCTGGATGCCGTACCAGGCAACCGCGACCACCGCCCGGATCAAGGCCGGCAGGTTTGCGCCGTAGACACCGAAGCTGGCGCGGGCCAGCACCGGGTAGGAGATGCGGTGGCGCTGGCCGGCGAGCCCGATCATCTGGCTGCCGACGAACGTGACGCAGAAGCCGATGAAACAGCCGAGGATCACCGCCCACGGACTCAGCCCGACGAACATCATGCCGGCGGCCAGGGTGTACTGCCCCATGTTGTGCATGCAGGCGAACCAGACCGAGGTAATGCTGAACGCACCCCAGCGTCGGTCCGTGCTCGGGGCAAGGTCCTCGTTGTACAGCCGGGGACTCGGTTGGATGGGTGTAGTTGGTACCGCGGTGGTGGTCACAGCAGTCGCTCCTGATGGTGTCGGGACCGGCGCCGTTGCCAGGTTCTTGGGGTGGGGGGTGCTAGGCCGCCGTCGCGTAGCGGTGGTTGAGGATCTCGCCGCGCACGTCGTCGCCGACGAACTCGCCGCCGGCGTACACGAGGCGGCCGCCGAGCACGGTGGCGTGCGACCAGGCCCGCAGCTCCATGCCCTCGTACGGCGAGTAGTCCACCGCCGAGTGCAGGTCCTGTGCGCGGATGATGCGCCGCCCGGTGTCCAGTACGACGAGGTCGGCGTCCGCGCCGACCTCGACCCGTCCCTTGCCGGTCAGCCCGAACTTGCGGGCCGCGTTCGTCGAGGTCAGGGCGACCGCACGAGACATGCTCAGGCCGTGCTCGAATACCAGGTGGGTGAGCAACAGCGGCAGCAGCAACCCCACCCCGGGCAGCCCGGCGCGGCCGTCGATGAGGTTGGGCTTGGCCTCGGCCGGCCAGACGTTGTGGTCCGAGCCGAAGAAGTCGATCTCGCCGGCGAGCACCGCACGGGTAATCTGCTCGGCTAGCTCGGGGGCCCGCAGCGGCGGCGCTACCTTGCCCGCCGCCCCGATCGGCAGGCCGGTGTGCAGCAGCATGTAGTGCGGGCAGGACTCCAGCGAGGCGGCCGGGTAGCCAAGCGCGCGGCGGGCGCGCATCGCCTCCAGGCTGGACACGTGCACGATCGACACCGGGCAGCCGGCGCGCTCGGCCAGGTAGAGCGCGGTCCAGCTGGCGTCGCCCTCGGCCTCAACCGGGCGGCCGCGTTCGTAGGACTCCAGGTCGGGCATACCGGCGCGGGTTTCCTCGGCGGTGCAGTGCGCGACGATGTCGCCGTCCTCGGCGTGCACCAGCGCCTGGGCGCCGTGCTCGGCGATGGCCTGGAACGCCAGCCGCAGCTGCGCGTGGTCCAGGCTGCCGATGCCGCCGAGGGCGCACGCCTCCGCGCCCCGGTAGGGCATGAACATCTTGAAGGTGCGCATGCCGGCCGCCACCGCATCGGGCAGCTCGGCGAGCTGCTTGTCGTTCATGATGTAGCCGTGGAACAGCACGTTCATCCGGGACTGGGCGCTCGCGGCGGCCACCCCGGATTGGTAGGCCTCCACCACCGAGCCCTGTCCGAACGGCGCGTAGTTCAGCGCGGTGGTGCACCCGCCGGCGATCGCCGCGCGCGTTTCGTAGGTGTAGTTGTCCGCCTCGGACAGCCCTGGCAGGTGGCTGAACTCCGGAGCGAGCTGGCCGATATGGGTGTGCGTGTCGATCGCCCCTGGGATCACCCAGCGGCCCTCGGCGTCGACGGTCTGGGTGGCGCCGCCCAGGTCCTCGTCCCGGTCGGCGATGGCCGCGATGCGACCGGCGCGGACTGCGATGGTGCACGGCTCCGGGCTGTCGGCGCCGTCTTGCGGGATCACCGCGTTGCGGATCAGTAGGTCGAACGTGGTCATCGGGGGCCTCCCACCGGGTCGGGGAGCGCGGGCGTGAGGATCGCCGCCCATCGCCGGGTCAGGTAGTCGGGCCGGCCGTAGCCGTGGGCCAGCTCGTGATGCTGCCAGGACAGGCGCAGCTGCTCCGGCTGGTTCTGGTGGTCGCGCCAGAGCACGTAGACGGCCGACGAGGCGAGCAGTTGGTACTCCAGGACGGCGGCCAGCGCGCGCTCGTCGTCGAGCAGGTTGACTGCCTCGACGGGATCGCTGGTGCGCGGGGCGAGCCGTTCGAAGTCGGCGAACGCGGCCGCCTCGACGTCGGCCAGTCGGTGCGGTGACGGCGCTCCGCCGGGCAGGCTCGCGACGTACTCGGCGACCACCCGGTACAACGCCGCCCAACCGCCGCGCGCCGGTTCGTCCAGCCAGAGCAGCCCGTGGAAGAGCATCAGCGCGTGATGGCGGATCATGCTGTACGGCTGCCACTCACCGCGCAGTTGCGCCTGGAGCACGTCGTTGGTGAAGGCGATCTCGATCCTGCTGCCGTCGTAGAGCAGCGACCGCAACTCCGGCCGCTTCGCCAGCACGGGCGCGTAGGCCCGCTCCAGCAACGCCAGGAAGAAGCCGGCGTCGGGCAGGTGGTGGATCACCCTGCTGTCCCCGAGGTCCTCCGGCCAGCAGGGCATGAAGCCGCCGAGCACGGTGTCCTCGAGCGCGGCGACGCGGGTGCCGACCGGTCCGGGGTGCGCGGCCGCACCGGCGTGCGCGAGCAGCGGCCCGCTCGCCGCCCTGCCCTTCGCCATCCAGTGGCGCACATCCGTGTCCCGAATGGGGAACGCCGGTACTCGGGCCGTCATCGGATGCCCTCGGCGGTGCGCGGCTGCTCGCACGCCCGGTCCACCGAGTGGCCCTGGGGGGCAAGCACCACGGTCACCATGCCGGGCACGCTGGGCGAACATTCGCTGTGCATTGCATGCCTCTCACGCCGGACCGTCGCCGGTCCTGACTGGGTTCAAGGTGAAGCTGTGCGACTTCATCTGCCCCCCGCAGCGTCACTCGACCGTGTCGCGCCATGATTGCCATGTCAAGTTTCACTGGACAGCCGAAACGCGCCGTTTCCACGTGACCCCTCGCCGTAACATTTGCCAGCGGTTTCGGGCGGCGCAGAGCTCAGCCAACTGTCCAACATGGACGTTAGTTGCCGCCGTCCCTCCGAACCGTGCGGCGCATCAGGTGTCAATATCCGGATTCATGCAGTTCACAAGGGGTAGAACTGCTACGCAAGACTGGTCCCGCCACCCCAGGACTCCGGAAGCCTCAGCGTCAATCCGCAGCGTCCTGATCATGCGGAAGCGGCCGTCAACGAGGGATGATCCACTACGCCAGAGCTCTCAGCAGCGCTGCCAGAGTGTTAAGCAAGCCGGCGCAGTGTTAATTTCAGGTCGCAGGCGTTCGGATTCACTTGACACTGTTGAAGCAAAACTTCAACGTCTATCGAAGCTCGCACGCACGACGACGGAAGGCTCGGGATGGCGGCAGGTTCTCGCGACATCGTCGGCTACGGCGCACACAGCCCGACCTTGCCCTGGCCCGGCGGCGCGAAACTTGCGATCTCCCTGGTCGTCAACTACGAGGAGGGGTCCGAACGCTCCTTCGCGTCCGGGGACCCCGACCAGGAGCCGCTGACCGAGTGGGGCTCCTACCCGTTGCCGCCGGACATCCGGAACCTGGCCATGGAGTCGATGTTCGAGTACGGATCACGAGTCGGGGTCTGGCGCATCCTCGACGTGCTCGCGCGACACGACGTGCCGGCCACGTTCTTCGCCTGCGCGGTTGCGTTCGAACAGGCGCCGGACGTGGCCAAGGCCGCGGTGGCGGCCGGGCACGAGATATGCAGCCACGGCTACCGGTGGGAGGAGGTGTTCAGACTCTCCGAAGAGGAGGAGCGCGAACACATCCGGCGCGCGGTCGAGTCGCTGGAACGCACCACCGGGCAGCGTCCACGCGGCTGGTACTGCCGGTACGGCCCCAGCGAGCGAACCCGCGCGCTGATCGTCGAGGAGGGGGGCTTCAGCTACGACTCCGACGCCTACAACGACGACGTGCCGTACTTCGTCGACGTCGAGGGCCACCGGCATCTCGTGGTGCCCTACACGGCCGATAACAACGACTTCCGGTTCTGGCAGGCGAACGGCCCGACCACGCACGGGCAGTTTCTGGAGTACCTCAAGGACAGTTTCGACGTACTTTACGGCGAGGCACGGACACACCCGAAGATGATGTCGGTGGGGCTGCACTGCCGGATGATCGGCCGACCTGGCCGGATCGGTGCGCTCGACAAGTTCATCGCCTACGCCAAGGGGTATCCTGACGTGTGGTTCGCGACCCGAGCCGAGATCGCGCAGTGGTGGCTGGACAACCATCCCGAGCCGGGGCTTCGACTGGATGATTCGAAGATGGCACTGGCGCGTCGGAATGGGGCACGATGACCAGCGTGGCTCAGCATGTCCCGGATCCCGCGGAGTTCGAGATTGGCCCGAGGGTGCGGGAGATACGGCAACGGAACGGGCTCTCACTACGTACGCTGGCCACCGCGCTCGGCATCAGCGCCAGTGCCCTGTCCCAGATCGAAACGGGACGCACCCGCCCATCGATCCAACGCGTACACGCGATTGCGACCGAGCTGAATATCCCGCTGAGCGCGCTGTTCGCGCCCGTGCTCGAGACGCCGAGGGCCGATGCGGACACAACCGATCTCGAGCTGTCGAGCTCGGTGAGCTACGACTCGTCGATCTGTCTGCAAAAGGCAACCGAAGCACCCACAATTCAGCTCGAGAATGGCATCCGGTGGGATCGGATCGCTCCTAATGAATCTGACGGTCTAGCGTTCCTCCATCTAGTTTTCGATCCGCTGGCGGGATACTCCGAATATCTGCGGCACAACGGTCGCGAAATCGTGTACGTGATCGAAGGAACGTTGACCTTCCACGTCGGATTCACCGCGCGCGAAGTTAGCGAGGGAGACTCATTCATGTTTCCCTCAACCACACCGCACAAGGTCGTCAACCCGACCGAGAACAGGGCACGCGCCTGCTGGCTGGTCCTCACCTAACCCGTTCAGCAGCGACTCAACGCACCGCTCAAACGAGCGAGAGACCAATTATAGCGAATGAGATGACGCCGACCCAGTTTCCTGGGAATCGGTCGCCTTCGCCCAGCCATAAGGAGAACGGCGTGGCATCTGATGCTAATGCGGCTGTGAAGATGCTCCTCGAAACCGCGAACCTCACCGTATCCGAAGAAGAGTTCGCCATATTCACCGAAAGCTATCCCATCCTGCGGTCCCAGGCCGACGGGCTCTACCTGCCACACCTCGACGCCGAGGTACCGGCGGTGTCATTCGATCCCGCCGCCGAATGAACGTCAGCCCCGCATCCCACACACAACAGGAGCAGAGATGCCGCAGGACCTGCCGTTGACCGTCAAGGATGCCGCCGCCGCGCTGCGCTCCGGCTCGGTGAGCTCGGTACAGCTCACCGAGGGCTTCCTCAACCGGATCTCCTTGCTGAACGAGTCCCTGGGCGCGTTCGTCGCGGTGACCGGTGAGTCGGCGTTGAAGGCAGCTCAGGCGGCGGATTCGGACTTCGCCGCCGGAGTGGATCGAGGCCCACTACAGGGGATCCCGCTGGCGGTCAAAGACATCATCGCGACCGAGGACGCGCCAACGACGGCGAACTCGCGGGTGCTGGATCCGGAGTGGGGCAAGGGCGTAGACGCGCCTGTCGTGGCACGGCTGCGCTCCGCCGGCACGGTCCTCCTTGGCAAGACCACCACCAGCGAGTTCGCCATCGGGCTGCCCGACCCGGACAAGGGATTCCCGATCCCACGCAACCCGTGGAACCTCGACCACACGCCGGCTGGGTCGAGCTCCGGCACAGGGATTACCGTGGCCGCGGGGCTGGCGCTAGGCGGCCTGGGCACAGATACCGGCGGTTCGGTACGTGGCCCGGCGGCCCAGAACGGGCACACGGGGTTGAAGGTGACCTTCGGCCGGGTGCCCAAGAACGGGGTGGCACCGCTGGGATACACATTGGACAGTGTCGGTCCGATGGCGCGCAGTGCCTACGACTGCGCGATCATGCTCGAGGTCATGGCCGGATACGATTCCGGCGATTCCTATGCCGCGCAGGTACCGGTACCGAAGTACTCCGAGTTGTTGACAGGTGACCTACAAGGCCTGCGAGTCGGCGTCCCGATGCCGTACTTCTATGACTCCCCGGAGGTGACCGACGAAGTACGGACCGCCGTATTCGCCGCACTCGATGTCCTCAAAACCGGCGGGGCGGAGATGAGTGATGTCGAGGTGCCCTATGCCGAGCAGGCAAAGAACGCGAACCACGTGACCTTGGTGGCCGAAGCCTATTCTTTTCACCGGAACAACATGGTGAACCGGTGGAACGACTACGGTCGCTTTACCCGCCGGGCGCTGGTACGTGGCGCGTTCCTCACCGCCGCCGACTACACGCAGGCGCAGCGGTTCCGGTCGTTCTTCCGACGCGAGCTCGCGCAGCTCTTCGCGTCGTACGACGTGTTGATCACACCGACCTGGCCCTCGCCGGCGCCGCGCAGCGACGAGATGTCCCCGGAGAGGCAGCTGCGCAGCGTGAGCTTCACCGGGCCGTGGAACTTGGCGGGGTTGCCGGCTCTCGCTGTGCCGTGCGGGTTCAGCTCGTCCGGATTGCCACTGTCGATGCAGATCATCGGCAAGCCGTTCGCCGAGGGCGCCCTGCTGGCGGTGGCGGACGCGTACCAGCGTCAGACTGATTGGCACCTGAAGGTCCCACCGGTGCACACCGCGGTAGCGGCCTAGGGCCGCGATATTCGGGCTCAAGCCCGAACAGCGCGCACAGGTCCGCGAGGATGCCAGCAGCCGACGAACAGGCGTCCTCGCAGTCTTCTGAGGAAGCCTTCATGACTAGGGGTACGCGCGGTGGCGCGGTGCTAGCTTAGGGATCAAGGTCAACGGTCCGTCGGAACGCAGGAAGTGTACGCAACGGCGTCGACAGTGCTCGCAACCTGAGAGGAGACCAGCCCGTGGACCTTCGTGCCCGAGTGCCCGCGGTAGTGGGGGCCGCTGTCGTCGCGATGACCGTGGTGAGCGCGGTGGCGTGCGGTCGACCCGCGTCGGCTTCCCAAGCACCCCAAGCCCAGCCCGCCGCCGACAACGTGACGGTCCCGGCAGCACTCGCTGTTCCCGCTGGCCAGCAACTTGTGGCCACGCTGAACGTCGATCAAGGTTCGCAGGTGTACACGTGCACCGGCGGCGCGTGGACCCTGAAAGAGCCCGCCGCGGTCCTCAAATCCGGCACCGAGGAATTCCTGCACACCGCAGGCCCGCAGTGGATCTCAACCAACGACGGGAGCGCTGTCACCGGAGCGACCAGCGCCACCATGGCCGCCCCGGGCGCGATACCCCAACTGCTGTTGAAAGCGACCGCGCATCGAGGCGACGGGCTACTCGGATCGGTCTCCTACATCCAACGGCTGGATACCCACGGCGGTGTCGCCCCAGCTGGGACCTGCAATGCCGGCGCCCAACAAGCTGTCGGATACTCCGCGCAATACCGCTTCTACGCGCCGACAACCCAGTGAGTCTTACGCGCTGAATCGGACCGCCAACGCCTGCTCAGCCCACCAACGGCATCACTTCGGTCCCGAAGTCGTGCACACCTGTCACGAAGTCGTCGAAGGTCAACATCATCCCTTTTACCCCGGGCATGGCGGCGACCTGGTCGACCTGTCGGGCGACCGTCTCATACGAACCGACCAGAGTGGCCATGTTGAAGTTGATCGCGCCTTCCGGCAGGTTGATCGTGCGCGCCGTGCCGGAGCCGTCCGCCGCGACGTCCTTGGCGCCCTCGTCGGACATGTAGCCCAGCGCTGCCTTGTCCGCGCCGGCGTTGTATGACGCCCACTTGGCCTGGGCCTCCTCGTCGGTATCCGCCATGATCGCCATGAACAGCGGCAGTGAGCCGACGTCCCGGCCAGTCTTTTCCGCCGCCTCGGCCAGGCGCTGGGTGGGTTCCCGATACGTCTCCGGGTCATTGACCCCGGGGTTGAGAATGAAGTTGTAGTCGCCGTACTCGGCGCAGAACCGCATGCCCCGCTCGGACTGGCCCGCGCACACGATGTCGACCTTGCCGGCCGGCCGTGGCGACAGCACGCAGTCGTTCATCGTGAAGTACTTGCCGTCCAGGTCGCAGCGGCCCTTCTCCCACAGCTCGCGCAGCACGGTGACGTACTCGGTTGAGTACTCGTAGCGGTAGCCGAAGTAGTCGTCGCCAGGCCACAGCCCCATCTGGTCGTACTCGCCCTTGGCCCAGCCGGACACGATGTTCACTCCGAATCGGCCGGGGGCGATCGAGTCGATGGTCGAGGCCATCCGGGCCACCAACGCGGGCGGCAGGGTGAGCACGGCGGTCGAGGCGTAGAGCTTGATCCGCTCGGTGACCGCCGCCAACCCGGCCATCAGGGTGAACGACTCCAGGTTGTGGTCCCAGAACTCGGTCTTCCCACCGAACCCGCGCAGCTTGATCATTGACAGCGCGAACCCGAAGCCCTGTGTCTCCGCCTCTTGCACGACCTGCTTGTTCAGCTCGAAGCTTGGCCGGTACTGGGGGGCGTTCTCGGAGATCAGCCAGCCGTTGTTGCCGATCGGGATGAACACACCGAAGTCCATCGGGACAATCCTTCCACTAAATACTCAGACATTTAGTAGCTCAGCACGAGCTCACAGCCCCCGCGGACCTGGTAACCAGTTCGGAACAGTTCTTTTTCAGCCGCGACACGACCCGTCGAGCTCGGCGGCCGGTCAAAACATTGCCGAGGGCGCTGCGAGCAGCGATCCTGCGCGGCGACAGTTCGGGCGTGGCCGCACTGCGTATGCTCGAGGAGATCTACCAGGTGCCCACGGACGTCGGATATGCCATACAGAGGGATCTGTCATGACCCACCTGAAAACCCTGGTGGACCTGTGATTCTCAGCCGTTGGCAGGGCCGCCTCCTCGTCGTACTCCAACCAGACCACGGCACCCAAACTGGGCTCATCGCCGAGCAGTGGGGCAACGACGAGATCCCCCCGCTGACCGACTTCCGGGTCGCCGCCGAGCGGGCCGGTAGGCACCACGACGACGGCTGGGCGATCTGGGAGCGGCACCCAACCCTCGAGCCCAGAACCGGTCAGCCGGTGCAGTTCCACGCGGTCGATCCCATCGAGCACATCGCCGCCTACCGGGCCGGTATCACCCGAGCCGCGCAGCTGGATCCCTGGACTGGTCTGCTCGTCAGCATGCATGGTGCCGGTCTGTACAACGACAGGTATGGCACCTACCGGCTGTCCGAGCTGAGCGAGCAGACATTCAGCACGACCGAACAGGCCGTGGTCGGCGAGTTCCTGAGCGACATGGCCGAACTCCAGCAGCGCCTCGCCGAGGACAGCCTCGGCCACCGGCTGCCGAACC
>Ga0137415_10006382_pt1 | contig 11683 bp, 11 predicted proteins | sample CZODoug3_1_1_16f_FD_183082 | JGI IMG/M metagenome (GOLD analysis project Ga0137415, IMG submission 183082) | Vadose zone soil fungal communities from Angelo Coast Range Reserve, California, USA - CZODoug3_1_1_16fungal (Hybrid Assembly) | ecosystem: Environmental > Terrestrial > Soil > Vadose...
GTGCTCGGCGAGCCCGCGCACCCCTACACCGCCGGCCTGATGCGCTCCCGGCTGTCTTTGCACACCGATCGCACCGCCGAGCTGATCACCGTGCCCGGCGCGCCACCGGACCCGGCGAACGTGCCGGTGGGCTGCGCGTACGCGCCCCGTTGCGCACTGGCCACCGAGGAATGCGACGCCCAGCTGCCCGAACCGCTGCCGGTGGCGGCCACCGGCAGCGGTCGGCAGCGCACGGACCCCGGCCACCTCAGTGCCTGCCTCGCCGACCCGGCCGACGTGCGCCGGCTGGCTGCCACCGTTCCGCCGCCCGCGCCGGTCGCCCGCGACGACCAGCGGGACGGCCGGGCCGGTGACGAGGGGGAGGCAGCACCGGCCGCCGCCGTGCGCCGGGTGGAGAAGACGTTCCGGGTGAAGGTCGGCCGGACGCTGGGCCCGAAGGCACGGCTGGCCGCGCTGCGCCGGGTGTCGCTGGAGATCGGCGCCGGCGAGTCGGTGGCGCTGGTCGGGGAGAGCGGTTCTGGCAAGTCGACGCTGCTGCGGGTGATCGCCGGGCTGGAGCGGGCGGACGGCGGCGAGGTCACGCTCGGCTCCGGCGGGCGCCCGCAGATGGTCTTCCAGGACGCCGGCGCCTCGCTGACCCCGTGGCTCACCGTGGGCGCGCTGCTCGACGAGCGGCTGCACCACGAAGGGCCGGGACACGACGGGCCGGGGTACGGACGCCTGGACCGGTCGGCCCGTCGCGACCGGGTGCACGCCGCGCTGGCCGCGGTCGGCCTGCCGGCCGAGCTGGCGGACGTGCGCGCCGCCGAGCTGTCCGGCGGTCAGCGTCAACGGGTCGCGCTGGCCAGGGCCACCGTGGTGCCGCCCGAGGTGCTGCTGTGCGACGAGCCGACCAGCGCGCTGGACGTGTCGCTGGCCGCCTCGGTGCTGAACCTGATCCGGGAGCTGCGGGCCAGGTTGGGCATGGCGGTGCTCTTCGTGACCCATGACCTTTCGGTGGCCCGGATCGTCGCGGATCGGATCGCGGTGATGTACCTGGGCAGGATCGTCGAGGTCGGGCCGGCCGAGGAGCTGATCGCCGCGCCGCGCCACCCGTACACCCAGGCGCTGGTCAGCGCGGTGCCCGGGTTCGGGGTGCGCCCGCCGGACGTGCGTGGCGAGCCGGCCAGCCCGCTCGCGCCGCCGCCCGGGTGCGATTTCCACCCGCGCTGCCCCCTTGCCGCCCCGGCCTGCGCGCAGCCGGAGCTGGACGTGCCGCTGGAGCTGCCGCGACCCCGCGACGGGCTCGACCTCGGGCGGGCGCCGCACCGGGTGGCCTGTATCCAGCTGGGGAGCGCGTCCTGATGGCCGTCGCGGAGGCGTTCCGGCCCTCGCTCGCCGGCAGGTTCGGCCGGTCCCGGTCGGCGCCGAGGGCCGGCCGCCGCGCCAACCTGGCCGCCGCCGCCCTTCTGCTGCTGGTCACCGCCGTCGCGCTGGCCGCGCCGGTACTCGCCCCGCACAGCCCGCTGAGCCCGGTCGGCACGCCCGAGCTGGCCCCGCTGCACGGCGGATTCGTGCTCGGCAGCGACAGCGTCGGGCGGGACGTGCTGAGCCGGGTGCTCTATGGGATTCGGGCGTCCTGGTTCGCCGCGCTGGGCGTCGTCGCACTCGGCGTGCTGCTCGGCGGCGCCATCGGCCTGCTCGCCGGCACGCTGGGCGGCTGGCTGGACAACCTGCTGATGCGGATCACCGACGGTTTCCTGGCGCTGCCGGCGCCGATCGTGGCGATCGCGGTGGTCGCCGCGCTTGGTCCGAGTCTGCTGCACACATTGATCGCGGTGTCCATCGTGTGGTGGCCGTTCTACGCCCGGATCGTCCGGGGCGAGGTGCGCACGTTGGCCGCCCGGCCGCACGTCGAGGCGGCTCGGCTGGCCGGCAGTGGTGGCTGGCGGATCGCGCTGCGCCACCTGCTGCCCGGCGCGCTGCCGGCGGTGCTGGTCACCGCGAGCCTGGACATCGGCAACCTGATCCTGACCCTGGCGGGGCTGTCCTTCCTCGGACTCGGCCAGTCCGCGCCGGCCGCCGAGCTGGGGGCGGACACCTCCCGCAACCTCAGCTACCTGCTCTACGACTGGTGGATCCCGGTGCTGCCGGGCATTGCGGTCGCCCTGCTCGCGCTGGCCGCCAACGTGGCCGGCGACGGCATCCGGAACCTGATCTCGGACCGCTGAGTGGGCCTGCCCTCCCCGCTGCCCCTGATCGCCGAACCCGAACCCGCGACCCCGAGCCCCAACCCGACCCCCGAACCCCGACGGAGGCGCCCGTGCCGATCCTGATCGCCAGACGACTGCTGGCCGCCGTGCTGATCATGGTCGCGCTGGCCGCCGCGCTGTTCGGCCTGCAGCACATCTCCAGGTCCGACCCGGTGCATACGATGCTCGGCCCGGGGGCCAGCCCGGCGGCGGTGGCGGCCGAGCGGCACCGGCTCGGCCTGGACCAGCCGGTGCCGACCCAGTTCTGGCACTACCTCCTCGGCGTCGCGCACGGCGACCTCGGGGTGTCCTACCGGACCCGGTCGCCGGTCGCGGCCGACCTGCGCACGTTCCTGCCGGCCACGCTGGAGCTGGCGGCGGTCGCCATGCTGCTGGCGCTGCTGCTGGCGGTGCTGCTCGCGGTGGCCACCACGCTGCGCTGGCCGGGGGCACCGGTGCTGCGGTTCGTGCTGCTGTTCGCGGGCTCCACGCCGGCGTTCTTCGTGGCGATCGGCGGCATCATCGTGTTCTATCGGTACCTCGGCGTGCTGCCGGCCACCGGCCGCTCGACCGGCCAGGTGCCGCTCGGGCCTACCCACCTGCTCACCGTCGACGCGCTGCTGCACGGCCAGCTCGGGGTGTTCGCGGACGCCGTGCGGCACCTGGTGCTGCCGGCGACCGCGGTGGCGATCGGGCCGGCGATCTCCATCGGCCGGGTGCTGCGGTCCAGCCTGGTCACCACGATGGGCCAGGACTACGTCCGGACGGCGCGGGCCAAGGGGCTGACCGAGATCCGGGTGCTCGCCCGGCACGTGCTGCGCAACTCGTCCGGCCCGGCGCTGTCCATGGCGGGGCTGCAGGTCGGGCTGTTGTTCGCCGGCGTGCTGGTGGTCGAGTCGATCTTCGCGTGGCCGGGGCTCGGCGAGTACACAGCGCAGAGCCTGCCGGTGGACGACTTCCCGGCGATCGCCGGCGTCACGCTGCTGCTCGGCGCCGGCTACGTGGTGATCAACACCGTGGTGGACATCCTGCAGTCACTTGCGGATCCGAGGATCGATGTCTGAACGTCCCAAGATGTCTGAACGTCCCAAGATGTCTGAACGTCCCGAGGTGTCTGATCGTCCCGAGGTGTCCGATCGTCCCAAGATATCCGAGAGACCCGAACTGCCCGAGAGCCCACAGCGGCCGGCCCGCGTCCCGGGCCCGATGTACGTCAACCGCACCGACCGGGAGCTGGGCGTCACCGGCATCCAGACGTTCATGAAGCTGCCGGTCTGCCTGACGCCGGCCGACCTGGTGGCGGGGCAGATGGACGCGGCGGTGTGCGGGGTGCCCTGGGACGGCACGGTGACCGCCCGCTCCGGCACCCACCTTGGCCCGCAGGCCATCCGGTCCTGCGACTACGTGGGCGGCTACGGCGCCTCGCTGCCGCACCTGGACGTCCGGGTGGACCCGCTGGAGCACCTGAAGGTCTGCGACTACGGGGACTCCGACGTGCTGCCCGGCAACACCGACGGCACCTTCGAGGCGATCCGCGCGTTCATCGCCGAGATCGTCGGCACCGGGGCCATCCCGCTGATCATGGGCGGCGACCACGGCATCACCTGGCCGACCGCGACCGCGGTGGCCGACCACTACGGCCACGGCAAGGTCGGCATCGTGCACTTCGACGCGCACGCCGACACCGCGCCGGACATGCGCGGCAACCTGGCCGGGCACGGCACCCCGATGCGCCGGCTGATCGAGAGCGGCGCGGTGCCGGGGCGCAACTTCGTCCAGGTCGGGCTGCGCGGCTACTGGCCACCGGCTGACGTGCTGGACTGGATGGAGACGAACGAGCTGCGTACCCACTTCATGGCGGAGATCCGCCGGGACGGGTTCGACACCGTGCTCGAGCGGGCCCTGGACGAGGCACTGGACCAGGCCGACCACCTGTACCTGTCGGTGGACGTGGACGCCTGCGACCCGGCCTTCGCCCCGGGCACCGGCACCCCGGAACCCGGTGGGCTGACCAGCGCGGAGATGCTGCGCGCGGTGCGCAGGCTCGCCGCCGAGGTGGGCGTCGTCGGGATGGACGTGGTCGAGGTGAGCCCGCCCTACGACTCCGGCAACAGCATCACCGCCCTGCTCGCGCACCGCTGCGTGCGCGAGGTGCTGGTGGGCACCGCGATGCGCCGGCTGGGGCTCACCCAGCCTGACTACGTCGACCCCAGATCCGCCGGTACCGGGTCTGCCCGGACCTACCGGGAGCCCCGTCCCGACAGCGCCAGAGGAGACGCCTGATGCCCCGACTACCGCTCTTCGTCGGCAACCCAGTCCTGATCATGGTGGACATCCAGTGCAGCGCCGACCAGCCCTACGAGACGACCGGGATCGCGCACATGCCAGGTGCGGCCGAGCGGATCGGCCGGGTCGAGGGGCTGCTCGCGGCCACCCGGGAGGCCGGCCTGCCGGTCGTGTTCCTGCAGGAGGTACACCGGCGCAGCGGCGTCGACTTCGGCCGCGAGCTGGACGGCGCCGAGGGCGTGCACTGCCTGGCCGGCGACGCCACCACCGAGCTGTGGCCGACCCTGCGCCCGCTCGCGGACGACGCCCGCGAGTTCCACATCGTGAAGCGCCGCTACTCCGGCTTCATCGGCACCGAGCTGGACATCGTGCTGCGCGGGCTCGACGCCGGCACCCTGATCCTGGTCGGCGGGCTGACGGACGTGTGTGTGCACTACACGTTCGCCGATGCACACCAGCGGGACTTCCACGTGCGGGTCGTCGAGGACTGCGTCGGTGGTTCCAGCGAGGCGGCGCACGCGGCCGCGCTGAACGCCATGGAGTACCTGCAGTCCGGCGCGCGGCGGGGCTGCGCCGAGGTCGTCGAGGCCATCCGGGCGCAGCGCGGCGCGCTCGCCGGGGCATCGTCGTGACGGCCAGGGGGAGCCGCCGGCTGGGTACCGCGCTGGCCGGCGCGCTGGTGTTGCTGCTCGCGGCCTGCGGCGGCGGTGGCGGTGCGGACTCCGGCGGCGGCGCCCAGGTGACCAGCACGAAGCCGACGGACCGGGTGCTGCACCTGGCGTTCCTGCAGGACCCCGGCCAGCCGCCGGACCCGGACATCTACTACGCCGGGCAGGGCCTCGCGCTGACCCTGAACACCTACGAGGGGCTGCTCGGCTACCAGCTGGGCACCGCGACCCCGACCATCGTCGGCGTGCTGGCCACCGCGTGGACCGAGTCGCCGGACAAGCTGAGCTACACCCTCACCCTGCGCCAGGGGGTGACGTTCCACGACGGCACGCCGTTCACCTCGGCGGCGGTGGCACCGTCGTTCGCCCGGCGCGCGGCGGTGAACCAGGGCCCGGCGTACATGGTGTCCGACCTGGCCTCGGTGCAGACGCCCGGCCCATACCAGGTGGTCATCCGGCTCAAGCAGCCGAACTCGGCGTTCCTGGACTACCTCGCGTCGCCGTACGGGCCGAAGATGATGAGCCCGACCGGCCTGGCGGCGAACGCCGGGACCGACCACGACCAGACGTACCTGCGCACCCACGACCTGGGCACTGGCGCCTACACGCTGACCCAGGCGCAGGTCGGTCAGAGCTACCAGCTGAAGGCGTACCCGGGCTGGTGGGGCCCGGCCCCGTACTTCCAGGAGATCGACCTGCCGGTGGTGTCCGACCTGTCCACCCAGGAGCTGGAGTTCAACCAGGGCCAGCTGGCCGCGATCATGCACGACCTGAACGCGCCCGCGGTGAAGTCGTACCTGGCCAGCACGACGTCCGCGCACTACTCGCTGCCGACGTTCGAGACCAGCCAGATCTACCTGAACCCGAACGGCGCCACGTTGAAGGACCGGGCGACCCGGGTCGCGCTGCAGCAGGCGATCGACATCAAGGCGCTGACCGACCAGGTGTTCAGCGGCCGCGGCACGGTGGCGACCGGCACCTACGGCCCGGGCCTGCTCAACGGCGTGCCGGACAGCCAGCAGGTCAGCTACGACCCGGCCAAGCTCACCGCGCTGGTGGCTCAGCTGCCGCCCGGCCAGCGCAGCCTCACGTTCGGCTACGACACCAGCCAGCCCGACGACCAGCAGATGGCCAACATCGTGGCGGCCGACCTGCAGGCCGACGGGCTGACCGTGAAGGTGCAGGGCTACCCGACCTCGCAGGTGTTCGGCTGGGTGGGCGACCTGAGCGGCGCCCCGGACGTGCTGTTCACCGAGATGTGGCCGGACGCGGCGCACCCGTACACGTGGTCGCACATCCTCTACGACGCCGACGGCGGGCTGAACTACCTGCACTGCTCCGACCCGTCGGTCAGCGACCTGCTGCCCTCGGCACTGCAGAGCGGCGACCCGGCCGCCTACGCGAAGATCGGGAACGCGGCGATCGCCACCGGGTGCTGGCTCAACGTGACCTACCGTAATGACTTCATGGTCGCGCAGACCTGGCTGAAGAATGTGGAGCAGGCGCACAACGTGGCCGCGCCGACCACGTTGATGTTCAGCATGCTGGGGGTCTGATGGCCGGGGTACGGGAGATCGTGCTGCTCACCCTCGGGTGGGAGGAGCTGCCCAAGTCGGTGTCGGTGTACGGGGCGCCGGAGCACGAGCGGCTGCGTGAACCGGTGCCCGGCGTGCTGCTGCGCTGCGACGGCGGGTGGCTACTGCTGGACACCGGGTTCAACACCGCGCTGATCCGCGACCTCGCGCTGCGCCGGCGCTACCACGGCAGGGCGGACTACCGGGCGGTGCTGCCCGGCCCCGGTGAGCCGATCGAGGAAGCACTCGACGCCGCCGGCATCAACATCGGCGAGATCTACGCCGTCGGGGTCAGCCACCTGCACCTGGACCACGCCGGCGGGCTGAAGCTGTTCGCCGGCCGGGTGCCGGTGCACGCCCAGCGCCGCGAGCTGGACTACGGGCTGTCCGACCATCCGGACCCGGAGCGGCACGCCATCTACCGCGTCGACTTCGACGACCCCGCGCACGACTGGCGGCTGGCCGACGGCGACGCCGAGATCGCGCCGGGCGTGACCGCGGTGCTCACCGCCGGCCACACGCCAGGGCACCAGAGCTTCGTGGTCGAGCTGGACGAGTCGATCGGCGGCGGCGGGTACGTGTTCGCCTTCGACGCCGCCGACCTCACCGAGAACATCGAGCACGAGCTGCCGATCGGCGGCACCGTGCACGTGCACCCGAGCGAGACCGTGGAGCCGATCCGCCGGCTCAAGGCGATCGCGGCCGAGAAGGGGTACCCGCTCATCCCCGGTCACGACCCGGTGGTGTGGCCGGCGCTGACCGCCCGGTTCGCCGAGCAGTTCGCCCGCCCGATCCGGACCTGACGCCGCGCCCGGACAGCCCCGCGAGCCCCGAGGGCGGCCGGTAGGCTTTCGCACCTACCTGGCTGTCGGCCACGGCTTCTGCTGTCCGGACGGAGGCGATTGTGGCTGCGGCTCCCGAGTCCGGCCGACCGAGCAGCGGCCGGCGTCGCTGGTGGCGGCGCGGGGAGCGGGCCCGGCTCGGGGCGGACGCGATGCTGGCACTCGCCGAAGGCAGGCGGGTCGCCTCGGCACTGCGCGCCGGCGTGGACGGGCCGGGGGCCGTCGCGGCGGTGCGCCGGCTGCGGCGGCTGCTCGACGCGGACGCGGTGGGGCTGAGCGGGCTCGGCGGGGTGCCCGCCTGGTCGGGCCACCCCTCGGACCCCGGCGCGGCGGACGAGCTGGTGCACCGGGTGCTGCGCACGGATGCCAGGGCGGCCAGGGGCGGCCTCGTGGCGCTGCCGCTGCACGCCCGCGACGAGCTGGTCGGCGCGCTGGTGGTCGACGGCGACGTGGTCGAGGCGGCGTCCCGGGAGGCCGCCGCACTGGTCGGCGAGGCGCTGGACCGGGCCAGGCTGGAGGCGTCCGCCGACGTCGCCGAGCAGGCCGAGCTGCGGGCGCTGCGGGCGGAGATCTCGCCGCACTTCGTCTACAACAGCCTCACCGCGATTGCGTCGTTCGTGGCGTCCGACCCGGAACGGGCCCGCGAGCTGATGCTGGACTTCGCCGCGTACACCCGGCACAGCCTGGCCCGGCACGGGGAGTACACGACGGTCGCGGGGGAGTTCGAGGCGATCGAGGCCTACCTGGCGTTGGCCCGCGCGGTGCTCGGGGACCGGCTGCGCGTGCAGGTCCGGATCGCGCCGGAGATCCTGCCGGTCGCGCTGCCCTACCTCGCGCTGCAGCCGCTGGTCGAGAATGCGGTGCGACACGGGGTGGAGCTCACCGGCGCGAGCGGCCTGGTGCAGGTGAGCGGGGAGGCCGAAGGGACCGAGTGCGTGATCACTGTCGAGGACGACGGGCCCGGCATGGCCGCCGACTACGCCGCCGAGGTGCTGGCCGGGCGGGGCCGGCCGGGCAGCCTCGGCCTGGTCAACGTTGACCGCCGGCTGCGCACCGTGTTCGGCCCCAGCTACGGGCTCGTGGTCGAGACGGCCGTCGGGGCGGGCACCCGGGTCGTGCTGCGGGTGCCGAGGTTCCAGCCGGGGGTGGTCGCCCAGTGACCGCCCGGCCGGGCGCCCTGCTGAAGGTGCTCGCGGTCGACGACGTGGCCCCCGCGCTGGACGAGCTGCGCCGGCTGCTGTTGCAGGCGCCGGAGGTCGCGGAGGTGGCCACCGCGCCCGACGCGATCACGGCGCTGCGGCTGATCCAGGCCGGCCCGTTCGACGCGGTGTTCCTGGACATCTCGATGCCCGCGATGGACGGCATGGAGCTCGCCTCGCTGCTCGCCAGGATGACCGACCCACCGGTGGTCGTGTTCGTCACTGCGTACGAGGAGCACGCGGCATCGGCGTACGGCATCGGCGCGGTGGACTACCTACTCAAGCCGGTCGGGCGGGAGCGGCTGCGGGCGGCGCTGGACCGGGTGCGGCGGTTCGCCGCCTCGGGCGCCGAGGCCGCCCCGGCGCGGGGTGGCGTTGACGCGCTGGCCGCGGTGCCGGTGGAGCTCGACGGGCGCACCCGGTTCGTCCGGCGCGACGACGTCCGGTACGTCGAGGCACACGGCGACTACGTGCGGCTGAACACCCCGTCCGGCGAGCACCTGGTCCGCATCCCGATCTCCCGGCTCGAGGAGCACTGGCGGCCCGCCGGGTTCGTCCGGGTGCACCGCAGCTACCTGCTCGCGGTGGCCGCGGTGCGCGAGCTGCGCAGCGACATCACCGGCGGGCTGCTCGCGCACACCGACGTCGGGGACGTCCCGGTCAGCCGCCGGCACGCCCGGGAGCTGCGCGAACGCCTGCTGGAGGCGGCGACCCGGGGCGAGTTCGACGCGAACCCGCCACCCCCGGCGGGTCGGGAGCGCCGATGAGCCGCCGGTCCGAGGGGACGCTGCGGTGACCCGCCAGCGCCGGGTCGCGGTCACCAGCCCGCAGACCCGCCTCGCGATGGCCCGGCACCGCACCGGGGCACGGATGCAGCTGCCGCACCTCGCGCCCGCCGACCTCGAACGGGCCCGGCGGATCCACCGGGCGCAGCTGCGCGCCGCGCTGGGCGCCGTCGCACTGCTCGCGGTGCTGATCATCGGGCTGCCGGTGCTGCTGGCGGCGTTCCCCGGGCTCGACGGGGTCCGGGTCGCCGGGGTGCCGGTGTCCTGGCTGGCGCTGGGCGTGCTGCCCTACCCGGCGCTGGTGCTGCTCGCGCGGTGGCAGCTGCGTCGGGCCGAGCGCGCCGAGCGGCCTCGGGAGCTGCCGTGATCGTCGCCGCGATCGTGCTGGTCGTGCTGGTCACCGTGCTGATCGGGGCGCGCGGGGTCGCGGCGATCCGCAGCACCTCGGACTTCCTGGTCGCCTCCCGGCGGATCTCGCCGGCGCTCAACGCCGCCGCGGTGTCCGGGGAGTACCTCTCCGCCGCGTCCTTCCTGGGCGTGGCCGGCCTGGTGCTGAAGGACGGGATCGGCGCGCTCTGGTACGGGGTCGGGTTCACCGCCGGCTACATCGCGATGCTTGCGCTGGTCGCCGCGCCGATGCGCCGGACCGGGGCGCTCACCGTGCCCGACTTCGCCGAGGCCCGGCTCGGGTCGGCCGGGCTGCGCAGGCTCTCCGGCGTGGTGGTGCTGGTGATCGCCACGCTGTACCTGGTGCCGCAGTTCAAGGCGGCCGGGCTGGTCCTCACGGTGGTCAGCGGCACGCCGTACTGGGTCGGGGTCGTGGTGGCCGGCGCCGCCGTCAGCATCACCCTCGCCCTCGGCGGGATGCGCGCCGCGACGTACGTCCAGGCCTTCCAGTTCGGGCTGAAGCTGCTGCTGTTCATCGTGCCGGCGATCTGGCTGGTGCTGCAGGTCGGGGCGGACACCCGGCGCGAGGCGCTCGCCCCGGTCGAGTTCACCCGGTTCGAGCGGCCGTCGCCCGTGGAGTTCCGGCTCGACGTCGAGCTGACCGTCACCGAACCGACGCCGGTCACCGTCTCCGGGCGGCCGCCCGAGGTGCTGGCTCCCGGCCGGTACGGCGCCTCCGCCGGCAGCACCTGGACGTTCGCCGAGGGCGCCGCCGTGCCGGAGGTCGCCGGGGTCAGCGTGGTCAGCAGGCGAATGGCGATACCGGTGACCACGATGACATGCGTCGATCGCAACATCTCGACCCGTCAAGCAGCCACGTCGTTCACGATCCACAAACCAGCAACGGCCAACACAGATCACTGGCGACGAAGATCCAGTCGGCGGCGTCGGCCCCCAGATCAGCCTGCTCGGCACCCGCTGCCGTTCGGTAGCCATTCGGTCGGACCGAACTGAATCGCCTCACAGTTTGCTTCGAATACCGCCGAACATACTCATCTGCCGATGTGCGCTTGTTGCTCCTGGGCGACGGTCTGAGATGCTCCGCGCATGTCTACGCTCCCAGCGGCGTCCGCAGAGGACGTCATCGATCAGCCGGCTCAGGCCCAGTTCGAGGCGTTCCTCGACGAGCACCGCCGTGCGCTCAACAGCTGCTTGGATGGGTTGACCGAGGAGCAGGTGCGCCGATCGTTGGTGCCCTCCCGGACCACGCTGCTGGGCCTGGTGAAGCACGCGACCTTCGTCGAGAAGGTCTAGTTCGACGAAGCCGTCACGTACCGGCCGCGCGCCGAGATCCGCATCCCCGCGACGCCAAACGAGTCGTTCATCCTCGATGACGACGACACCATCGCCACCGTCCAGCGAGCGCACCGCGAGGCATGCGAGTCATCACGCCGCGCGACGTCATCCCTGGGCCTGGACGACATCGTCCACGGCAACCGGCGCGGCCCGCTGCCGCTGCGCTGGGTCTACCTCCACATGCTGCGCGAGCTCGCTCAGCACTGCGGGCATGCAGACATCCTGCACGAGCAGCTCATCAACGAGTAGCGCTCTCAGAGTCCGCTCATGCCGCGCGGCGTGCGTGTGGCACGGGGCAAGGTCATTCCGGCGGGCCTGGCATCGTGGATGTCACGGCGGCTGCTAGCGCATGGCT
>Ga0137415_10006383_pt1 | contig 11683 bp, 9 predicted proteins | sample CZODoug3_1_1_16f_FD_183082 | JGI IMG/M metagenome (GOLD analysis project Ga0137415, IMG submission 183082) | Vadose zone soil fungal communities from Angelo Coast Range Reserve, California, USA - CZODoug3_1_1_16fungal (Hybrid Assembly) | ecosystem: Environmental > Terrestrial > Soil > Vadose...
ATGAGCACAATCGCACGGCGGATTTGGCCGTCGAACTGATTTCTTCGGCGTTTGGAAAGAAGATTTTGTGAGCAATGCACGAGCGGAGTGTACTATCGCGACATGGTTAGGGAGCGTCATTCAGCAAGTCAGATCTGTCTTCCCAGGAGCAGAAAATTTTATATAGCCTGGTCAATGCTTTATGGATTGTGCGCTATCGATGAAGTCAATCACATTATTAGAAAGAAGCCTCACTCTAGTCTTCATCCCCATCAAATTTGGCCTCTGATTACTTGGGCATCTATTCTGGGAATTGCATGCTGTATCGGGACTTTTTGTGTGATATTCCGGAGTGTGGATAGTTGGCTTGAGAAGGCAATTTGTATCCTCAGCATGAGCTATTTTGCATTAGGGATTACCCGCTACGTAAATCATCTAGACGGTGGTTGGCCAAGTATTCCCCACGAGAGGGAGATCAGTGCAGGGATTTTTTGTCTAGCTACGTTGCTATTGTTTCTGCGCACGATACACGTGTTTCAAAAGCAGCAAACTTGAAGTTTTTATCTCAAGCTGAATTTCATCCATAAGCATTGGCAAATTTTGTCGGCAGTCCAGACTTAATTAACGCACAGCAGTCATTCTCAAATATTCATGAAAAAACTTCGTATCGGTGTATTGTTTGGTGGCCGCAGTGGCGAGCATGAAGTCTCGCTGTTGTCGGCAGCCTCGGTCCTAAAAGCAATCAATCGCAAAAAGTATGATGTAGTTCCCATCGGCATCACAAAAGAGGGCCGTTGGGTTACGGCCAGCGATGCTGAGCGGCTGCTTACGAACGGTGGCACGGCTCCAGAGAAGCATCTGCGCGCAGGAGATCCTGATGCGACGGCTCCCGCGGCAGTTCTGGCGAAAGGCGAGTCCGTCATCGTGCCGCCTGTGCCGAGCAGTGGTAAAACCGGCACGCTGGTTCCATTTGAAACCGAGGCTCGTGGGATAGAGAACACTGGTCCTGCACAGGTCTTAAATCTGGACGTCATCTTCCCCGTCCTGCATGGCACATTTGGCGAGGACGGCACGATTCAAGGACTGTTCGAGCTGGCAGGAATTGCTTATGTAGGCTCGGGTGTGCTGGGCTCGGCAACTGGCATGGACAAGGACGTGATGAAGCGTCTCTTCGCTTCGGCCAAGCTGCCTATTCCAAAGTACGTCACATTTCTGCGCGGCGAGTGGCAGTCCAGCTCGAAGAAGATCGTCGCAAAGATCGAAGCGGCGCTGAAATATCCATTGTTCGTGAAGCCGGCGAATCTTGGGTCATCCGTCGGTATCAGCAAAGCGCACGACCGCAAGGAGCTAGGTCCAGCAATAGCAGAAGCTGCAAAGTTCGACCGTAAGATCGTCATCGAACAAGGCGTGGGCGGCAAACGCGGTAAGGCCCGCGAGCTGGAAGTCGCGGTGCTCGGCAACGACAATCCCGAAGCTTCAGTGGTCGGCGAAATCGTACCCGGCAAGGAGTTCTACGATTACGAAGCCAAATACCTGGTCGAAGGTTCCATTCCGATCATTCCGGCAAAACTAACGAAAGCGCAGGCAAAACAAATCCGTGAGATGGCCATTGCCGCCTTCCGCGCCTGCGACTGTTCGGGATTGGCACGCGTCGATTTCCTGATGGAGCCAGGCTCGAAGTCCGGCAAGACAGGCCGCATCTACCTGAATGAGATCAACACACTGCCAGGATTCACGTCGATCAGCATGTATCCCAAGCTCTGGGCAGCATCGGGCGTTGCATACCCCGATCTCATCGACCGGCTGATCCAATTAGCATTGGAACGGCGCGCGGAAAAGGATCGCAATACCTATAGCCGTTGAGGAACCCTGAAGACTGCGGCGGTGTCAGATAAGTAGAGATCCTAGAGGAATCACCTCTATCCATGACTCTTCTTGATGCACCGTCGTTCAACGCCCGCCGTGCGCGCTTCATTCGCATCGTATCGATTACCAGTCTGGTTCTGCTCGTACTCTTTGGTTTGAATGTCTTGATCCCGTGGACATGGCCTGAAAAGCATAGTGTGAACAGATTCTTCACAGCACTCGAAGCAGGCGACCTGGCCAAAGCATACGGTCAATGGAACCATGATCCAGATTGGCAACAGCATACTCGCCGCTATAAAACCTACGACTTCCAGCACTTTCAAAAGGATTGGGGACCTTTGGGTGACTATGGAGTCATCAAAAGCCATCAAATTATCCTGACGGAACCGTACGGTAACGGTGCAGTGCTAGGCGTGAATATCAACGGAGGCAAGACACCGATCTTCCTTCATGTGGACCGCAAAACGAAAGAAATTACATTCTCACCAATTGAGCCGTATACCGGTCCGTGAAGCCGACTAGAGCATTTTCCCTGAAGGGATAGAGGGTGGAGATGGAGATTGCGTAGCCGTTCCGTTAAAGAACGGCTACACCGAGCTAATCTCATCACTCTATCCCTTCAGGGAAAATGCTCTAAAAGCGTCTAATGGTGTCAGAATAAAGGCAGGCATTGTTTGCAAGCCCAGTTGTTCTGGAAAGGAATCCCATCTCCGCATGACCCTGATGAATGCCCCGCAATATAATGCTCGCCGCGCGCGCCTCATTCGTGATATCTCCATCGGCGTTGTGGTCTTGATCGTCATCCTGGGCATTGGAACATGGTTTTTCTGGAACTGGCCTGAGGAACATCGCGCGAACAAGTTCTTTACCATTGTTGAATCCGGCGATCTGGCAAAGGCATATGCGCAATGGAACAACGATCCAGACTGGCAGCAGCATACTGATCGCTATAAGAATTATGACTTTACCCAATTCCAGAAAGACTGGGGAGCATCCAGCGATTACGGTGTCATCAAGAGCCACCAGGTTATCGTGAGCAAGACCGTGGGCAACGGCGTCGTGATGGGCGTGAACATCAACGGCGGCAAGACGCCCATCTTTCTCCGCGTGGATCACCAGACGAAGCAGATAGGCTTCTCGCCGGTCGAGTTATATACGGGACCGTAAAAAGCAGCTAAGAAGCCATCAGCTGAAGTCCGGCTAGCTACAGTTTGTTTCATAAATGGACTTTGTATCAGGGCACGACTTCAGTCGTGCCACAGTTAGTCGTAATTCGAGGGCTTTAGCCCCTGAGGGTTCCATTCTGCTGATTCAGAGGTTCCTTAACTTGTCGGCTCGTTGACCTGCTCCAACGCAGCAATCGTCTTTTCCAGCGTCGCTTCATTCTCCACATTCAGGCAAGTCTGGCTGCGGTCGATCTGCCGCATCAACCCGCACAGCACTTTGCCCGGCCCCACTTCGATAAAGTGCGTCGGCTGTTGCGCGATGAGCAGTTGCATGGACTCTACCCAGCGGACAGCTCCCGTTACCTGGCGGATGAGCGCATCACGCAATTGCTCTGGACCACTGACCAGTGCCGCATCCACATTCACCGCAACTGGCACACTCGATGGAGAAAACGGCAGAGCCTTCAGCAACTCTGCCAGACGATCCTGCGCAGGCTGCATCAGCGCACAGTGGAAGGGCGCGCTTACTTTCAACAAAACAGTCTTCTTTGCTCCCGCATCTTTGCACAAGGCAGCTGCACGTTCGACAGCCGCCACTGCTCCGGAGATAACCGTCTGTTCGGGAGAATTGAAGTTTGCCGGAGAAACGACTGATCCGGTCTCTGCGGCAACCTCAGTGCATACTTTCGCTGCCGCTTCCGGACTTAGGCCAAGAATCGCGGCCATGCCGCCTACTCCTTCTGGCACAGCTTCCTGCATAAAACGTCCACGGCTGCGCACAGTGCGAACTGCATCGGCAAAGCTCAAAACTCCAGCAGCAACGTTGGCTGAATACTCTCCAAGAGAATGGCCAGCAACAAAATCTGGCCTGATTCCCTTTTCGGCAAGCACACGCTGCGCGGCAATCGAAACCGTGAAGATTGCCGGCTGCGTAAATTCCGTCAATCGTAGTTGCTCTTCCGGCCCTTCAAAGCAAAGTTTCGAGAGCGGAAATCCGAGAGCATCGTCGGCTTCTTCAAATGTCTGCCGGGCGATGGGAAATTTTTCGTAAAGGTCGAGCCCCATGCCAACAGCCTGCGAGCCCTGTCCAGGAAATAGAAATGCTAGCTTATGCGTACTCATGTCAGTGGGTATTTCAAATGATTCGCGCGCCAAGAGCAAGTGGGCACAACAAGTAAGATGGTCTCATGCAGGAAGGACGCCCAAGCAGAACCGCGCAGCGTGTTGCCATGCGGAGAGCAGCGCACCAATTTTTTGACGAGCCACGAGTCTTCGACGATCCGCTCGCACTGGCAATCATCGGAGAAGAAGCAGCCGAGAAGGTACGATCCAACGGAAACGAGGAAGAATCCTCAACCTTTGCCCTCACTATGCGATTCCTGATGTCCGTGCGCAGCCGCTTCGCCGAAGACGCTCTGGCCCGCGCCGTTGCGCAGGGCGTGCGGCAATATGTGGTGCTGGGTGCAGGACTGGACACCTTTGCCTATCGCAATCCTTATCCTGAACTCACCGTTTTTGAAGTGGATTTTCCAGCAACGCAGGCATGGAAGCAGGATCGGCTGCAAATCGCAAACCTCGCTATCCCGTCAAACTTGACATACGCCCCGGTGGACTTCGAGCATCAGACGCTTGCCGATGGCCTCGCCCAGGCAGGCTTCCGCGCGAACGAACCGGCATTTTTCTCATGGCTGGGAGTGGTTCCGTACCTCACGCACGCAGCAGCGACGGCCACGCTCGCATATATTGGCGGCCTGCCGAAAGGCAGTGGCGTCGCCTTCGACTACCCCATCCCTCCGGAGCGGCTGAACTTTATGGAACGTATAGCGTTCGAGGCGCTAGCTCAACGCGTCGCCAAGGCAGGCGAACCGTTTCAACTCTTCTTTCCACCGGAAGAATTAGCGGTTGAGTTGTCACAACTTGGCTTCCATGAACAAGAAGACCTGGACGGAGCTGCAATCAACGCGCGCTATTTCGATGGCCACACAGATAAATTCCAGCTTCACTTAGGCGCGGCACATTTGATGTGTGCCTGGGTGTAAAAATAGGCGATAGAGCTGATTCTACTCATCCTATGCGCGGAACTGCTCCGCGCACAGTGTGAGCGGTTCTGGTGCAAATAAGGAATTCATCATTTTGTTGGTGCTAGGTAGCGGTTTGGTGCTTCGACGACTGCTGGATGTAGTTGTCCACTTAGCCGCTCCTATCTATTGGCACCAGAGCCCTGTTGAGAACATGGCTTAGCGCGAGTCGAGGTTTCTGGAAGCGAATAAATATTCCACCTCTCGCTATTTCTTTCTGTTGCGGCCTTTCATCTTATGACGTATCTGCTTTGGTTCCAGCTTCGAATTAGATCGCACCAGGTCCTTTCCGCTACTTTGCTTCCGGGCCTCCCAGAGAGTTAGCCATCCACCGACGCAGAACTCAACCAACGGTCTCGTGGCGGCCTTCGCATCTCCCGCTCGAGCTGCCCCTTTTGAGATTCTTGTGATACGGTCTCGATCAGCTAAGTACACGACGGAAACGCCCAGCATCGCCTGATACCCCCACGCGATCTCTGCCGGACTCAGTTCCGGCAATGCCTTGCCGAAGTACTCAACGAAACGCCTTGCCGGAGTATCCAGAAACTCCTGCAGGATACCCCTTTCAGCTTCTTTAGGATCAGTGCATTCGCGCGCACCCATGGCCACGAATGCCCTTAATTCCTCAACCTCAGTCATTTTTATAAGTGGTAAAAGGTATATCTCAACTAAAGTTCTGATGAGCTTCGGCACCGGAAGGCCAAAATCGATCGATGCTAAGCTCGCCTCCCGTCGATTGGCAACCTCGTCTGTATAGCGAAGTGCCCAAATTGCTCGATAGAGATCGAGTTTGGTCCCGAAATGATAGTGGATAAGCGCAAGCTGTGCATTCGCATCTGCCGCAATATCCCGCATCGACACTCCGTCGAAACCACTCGCAGCGAACAGGCGCTCCGCTGAAGCGAGGATACGATCTTTGGTTGGTTGAGGATCCCTGGGCACCTACATCCCTCCGAAGCACACCCATTGATTTTATCCAATCGACCAAATTTTAACTTGACTTTTATTAGACGACTGATAAACTACGATCCATTCGAAGGTATTCAGTCTTCCGAACCGAGGAAGCTTTATGCGCATTATTGCCTTTGATCGCTTTCGCGATGGAGTCTCGCTCGAAACCATTCAACCTTTCTTGCAGGAGGGGGTGTCGAACGTATGGCGGGTATGGAAGGCCAACATCGTTCGAGAGAACTACGCCTGTGCTGACGAACAGGGAGTCGTCATTGTGTTTGAGGTCCCCGACATGGTCTCTCGCGACGCTAACTCAGACGGGCGAGATACGCGCCGTCCTCACTTGCGATGCGGTTGCAGCGATGTCCAGACCGATCCGAGAGGAAATATCGTCGAACCTGGCGCCGTAGTATCTCATGCGGGGACAGAGCACAGATCGAGCGAGCTCGAAGAGGAAATTCTAAGGTTGCAACAAGTTGTCTGCGAGCTTCTCCTTGCTAACCAACATCTACGCTTCCTAGTCGCACGACATGCACGGGTATCAGGAGAGCTGCCCTAAGCGGTTCTGGTGCAAATAAAGAATTCATCATTTTGTTGGTACTTATAGGTAGCGGTTTGGTGCCTCGACGACCGATATAGTTGCCCACTTAGCCGTTCCTATCTATTTGCATCAGAGCCGTGTGAGCATCCGGCTAACCGATAAGAAAATCACCAGGCTAGCTTCGCGAACCTGGGGCATCCGCTTATTTTGCGCTGATATCGAGCACGTTGATCGAGTACGGCGCAAACGTGTGATGAATGTTTGCACCGAGTCCACTGATCGGCTCGGTTACCGGAACAATATGCTCCGGGTCGGTAATGGTATTGGTGTCTCCAGTTGCCTTCGCGGAAAGTGTGACTAACTTGCCGGAGCTCTGCACGGAAGCTCCACTCAGTTTGATGTCGAGCGTCTGCGCTTTGGGCGAGGCGTTGACGACCTTCAAGTAGATCTTCTTTTTCGCCGTGTCGCGCGTAGCCGAGTAGAAGAGCAGTGATCCAGCATTCTCCAGGCTTGAGTCGATCACTTCGTCTCCTTTGTACTCGCTGAACAGCACCTGTGCGTAGTAACTGGGCGAACCATAACTGTTGAGGGCGTTGTAGCCGATCAGGTTGGTCCCCCACTGCATGCCGCCTGGATTCACGTTGACGAACAGCGGCGCATAGCTAGCCATCACGATCAGGTCGCTGTTACGCTCCATGCCGGTCAGCCAGGCTGCATCGCCAAGAGCCGCTCCGAAGTTGGGCGAGGGAGTGCCTTCCATCGTTGCCCATTCACCGACAAAAATCTTCGGGCCATTGCGGTCCGCTTTGTCGTAGTGATGGGTGTCGGCAAAGAACTCCTGCGCTGTTTTGTAGTAGTGATCGTCCACCACATCCGGCTTGGTGCTTTCCACCGGCATGGTGGCGATGAGCTGCAGCTCGGGATACTTCGCCTTGATCGCCTTGTAGAACTGCGCATAGCGCCCGTCATAGCTCTTTGAGCGGTCGAACCAGTCTTCATTCCCGATCTCGACATAGGTCAGCTTGAACGGCGCTGGATGACCACCTTTCACGCGCTCTGCGCCCCACTTGGTGTCTGGACCGCCGGTCACATACTCAAGCTCATCAAGCGCATCTTGTACATAGGGTTCAAGTGCTGGACCGGGATCGACATGCTCCTGCTTCATCGAGTAGCCCGCATAGACAGCCAACACCGGCTGCATATTCAGGTCTTCGCACCACTCAAGGAATTCAAGCAGTCCCATGCCATCAGAGGAGTGATAGTTCCACGGGCTAGGATGTGTCGGCCGATCCACCATCGGGCCGATAGTCTTCTTCCACTCGTAGCGCTCGTTGATGTGATCGCCTTCGAGATAGTTGCCGCCAGGAAACCGCAGGAAGGCCGGGTGCATAGCCGCAAGCTTTTCCATCAAGTCGACGCGATTGCCATTGGCGCGATTTTTGTACGTCGGCGGAAAGAGTGAGACCAGATCAAGCCAGACAGTACCTGGATGGGTAAGAGCAAGCCGCAGGTGATTGGTCGAAGATACGGCTACATTTCCAGTGCGCAACGTCACGTCGTACTTCTTCCATTCACTGGTGAGCGCGGGAAATTCGGCTTTCGCCAGGACCTCGCCTGTCTTCTGGCTCACGATGCTGACAGTGATAGGGCCAGAGGACGGATTGTCCGTCTTGCCATACAGTGAGGCCTTGTAGGTAGCATTAGGCCGCACCGGAATTCCCCAGTAGCCTGTATTCTTAATACCCGCAGGATTGGCTGCGTCAGCGCTCTTAACGGTCAGCTTCACGCTGTAATTCAAAGCTGCGCTCGGACCAGTCGATTTATCAAGCTCCATGTCCGCGCCGTTGCTGGCATTCTGCGAGAGCGTCCAGCTAGGTGGATTGAAGTGCGCGCGGAAGGTGCGATCGCGTACAAGCTCGCCATACAAGCCGCCATCATAGGAGTAGTTGATCTCTTCCGTCATGAGGCCATAGAGAATGGGACTGATCTTCGCGACTGGCTTATCGGCTTGTATGGTGAGCGTTGCAGGTGATTGAGCAAAGAGCGAAGCTGCGAGCGCGAGTGGCGCAAAGACGAGAGATGATTTCAGATGGCTTCTTTTAGACAAGACAGGACCTCAAGCGGAAACGTTTACCCGAAACAGTGTATACCTGAACTCCATTGAAGGCTCGCCCGATTTTCTGCGAGGTCCCCGATCAAACCTGAAAAGGAGAGGCACCCTCAGATGCGAGCCAGCGATAGCGCGTTTTCAGCGCAGTTTTCCCAGGCAAAGACGACTGCCAGATAGCCGGGGTCCTGGCCTCCAGCCAATCTGCAGGAAAGCTCTTGCTCCCGCCTGTGGACGCGATCGCAAAGGCTTCCCGTATCGCCTGCTTCTGCTCAGGCCCCATGGCTTTCGGATCGGGTGAAACCAAAAGCACAGTCCCCGACTCCGCTACCAGCTTCAACCACTCCTTCGTCAGCTCCCAGGGAACTGCATGCGTCACAGGAATGCAATCGGCATCGGCGGCAAAGAACGATTTATGTTGCGGCATGCGGAAGGCCAAACTATTGACGCCCATGCGGCGCGTGCGCTCCCAATCCTTGCCGCTCACGTCATCGCCAATGCGTTGCGCTTCAAAAAGACCAGCGCTCAAATGCCCCACCACATTGCAGCCAACCAGAATCGTCTGCTCGCCGGCGGCTTTCCGGATCGCGACATAAAACTCGCGAATGATTTCGGCGGTAGTTTTTGAGCGATCGTGAAAACTCCACCCTGACTGCATGGGACTCGCAACCATGTCATTGCCCCACTGTCCCAGCAGCTCATAGGTACTGAAATCGTGCTTTACCAGGTCGTACTTCCAGTCAACTGCCTGCCGTACCTTTGCCAGGGCATGATCCAGGGCCTCTGGAATCGTTGGATCATAGGCCGGAGCACCCTCCTGCTCTATTGAGTGGGCGAACCGTTGTCCTGGCAACAGCAGCGTGCGATTTGCCTCATGATTTGCCTGCAACGGTCTTATCCAAAGCCCAGGACGAACGCCATAATCGCGTATCCGCAGCGCAAGCCCGGCCATGTCGGGGAATTTCTGCGGGTCCTGCCAGCCATCGTCAATCACGGTAAATGGCCTGGGGCCTAGCCCCTTTGCCAATTCGCCCATCAATGCGGCATCTCGCAAAATGCCTTCGGCTGAATTTTCCCCATAGGCGTAGTACCAGTCATTACTGCCATAAATCGCTTCGGAAGGCAGGCGGGGCTTAGAGCACATCGACTTGCAGAAAGCCTGCAAGCCTTGAAATGGTGTCTCTTCCTCCCATCCCTGATGCACGATGATGGTCGCCAAAGAAAGCTTACGGTCACCCAGCAGAACGCCTTTGCCGCCATTCCGAACATCGAGCCAAAGCGATATGCCATCGGCATCGCACTGCCAGAAGGCCAGAGCGCTGGCGCCGGTCGCTACTCCATAGCCGTGGAGGCTCGTCCCATCGAATGTGCAGAAATACCACGGCAACGGACGCTCAGGAACAATCTGCTGCCACCCCAGATCGCCATAGCTGCGCTCCCATGCATCGCCCAGAATCAACAGGTCAGGCTTTACCGCGGCCCGCCAACGCAGGTGTATCCGCGTAAGCGGGATATTCGGCGCATGCAAAGTAAGAGGGGCGCTGGTTTCGTCGGGAGCGCACATAATGAGCACGCCCTTGCTGCTCCACTCTTTTCCATGGTTTGAAAGCGATACCAATTCGCCATTTTCAGTGAAAACACGAATTGAGTCTGGCTGTCGAAGGATATTAATAAGACTTACAACCGGTACGGGTAAAGATTCGGCCTTTTTTCTGGCACGCTGCGGCTCTTCTCCAAAGGCAGCCAATGTACTCGCCGTTGCACCGATGCCCAAAAGCACCGACCTGCGCGTAGGAAGATGGTTATTGGGGGATTTGGTAGCCATAATCGCTCAATATAGCGGTTTTACTATTATCGCGGTTGTAACGGCATTGATTCGGCGCAGCTATTCCTTGATAGAACGGCTGCGCAAACTGTATCTCGCTCACTAGACCATCTGTAAACAGTCTTTAAGATTCACGATGATCTCTGCCCTCTTGTGAATGGTGAGCCAGTTTGAATTGCCCTTAGGAAAGGTACCGCTTTAAGAGCTTGTTCTAAGCGAAGCCGAAGAATGCCATAAAGTTAGCAAGAATTGGGGGCTACCGCCTCTGAGGGAAATTTCGATAGCGAGCCAATTTTAATACACAGAGAATACCTATCTGCAGATAACGATGGTTATGGGTGATATATCCGAGAAGCCGTTTTTAGGAAATTTGCCGAAATCAGAGATCAATCTGCATAACTCAATGAGTGCGTTGGCCTGTTCTCGCCATTTTCCTGGCGGGAATGCCTTCTCCCGGAATAGTTGCTGATACATCAGGATTGATGCTCGCTGTACAAGGTCATGGAACCTTTGCAAGTCGCTCTACGTAGGTTGAGCCAGAGGTTATCGTGGACGCTCGTTTAAAAGCTGCAGATAACAACGAATCTGCTAGGTCGAAGGAAGAACAGAGTTCAACATGGGTCAACGCTATCGCGCTACTTATATGGCTGTTGGCAGGGGCTGTCGTGTTCCTTCCTTTTGCATTTGACACGTCACCTTGGGACGCTGTGACACTACGGGTTCCGGGTAATCAGGGCAATTGGTGGCACGTACTTGTCGGTGCTCCGTTCTTTCTGGCTTATCCGATGATTTGGCTTCGACTGCGCTCACTTTTTTCAACGCAACTCTCGACGGCGATTGGACGACGTTTGATCTGGAGCGCCGTTGGGTTCTCGATCGGTGGCACGATATTGGTGCAGGTGCCATTTCTGTTGCATCTCGCTGGAACTAGCGAATGGCAACGCCTCTCGGTCCTGAGCCTGGGTTTCGGCATCGTTCTCGCCAGCGCGATAGCTCTGTTCCGGCTTCGCAGGCGGATATCTCCCACTCGCGCCTGCCTTGTGGGCCTCTCTACGGCCTATCTCGCCAACGCGGCACTATGCCTCGTCGTTTACAGCGAAGCTACAGGAACCTTATGGTCGAGGTCAGGCTGGCTAATATCGATGGTGATCGTCTGGCCCATCGCTTCCG
>Ga0137415_10006384_pt1 | contig 11681 bp, 11 predicted proteins | sample CZODoug3_1_1_16f_FD_183082 | JGI IMG/M metagenome (GOLD analysis project Ga0137415, IMG submission 183082) | Vadose zone soil fungal communities from Angelo Coast Range Reserve, California, USA - CZODoug3_1_1_16fungal (Hybrid Assembly) | ecosystem: Environmental > Terrestrial > Soil > Vadose...
AGTCCGGCGTCGGCGATGGCGTTGAGTGCTGCGTCCGCGTGCAACTGGATCTGCGAGACATTCGGAATGACGCCGAGTTCGGTGGTTTCGGCAGCGCCGACGACGGCGACCTGATTTCTGCGCATGATCTTAGCCCTTCGCCGGACGAAACAGGGGAAGGGTGATGTTGTCGTCGAGCTTTTCGAACGCGACTTCCAGCTTCATGTCGAGTTCGAGCGCCTCCGGCGTTTGCGGACAATCGACGATGTTGCTCATCATGCGCGGGCCTTCGTCCAGTTCAACCACCGCGATGGCGTAAGGGGGCGTGAAGCCCGGTACCGGGCGGTGATGGATGACGTAGCTGTAGAGTTTTGCCTTGCCGCTGGCTTTGAAGATGCTGACCTTGCGCGAAGCACAGGCTGGACAAAACGGTCGCGGCGGGAAATAGACGTTGGCACAGGCGTCGCAGCGCTGCAGGCGCAGTTCGTTCGCCCGTGTGCCGTCCCAGAAATGCTGGGTTTCGGGCGTCGGTTTCGGTCGCGCACGCGTTGGCTCGGCCATATCTGTCATTTCCTCGTCTTAAGCTCGGGCCGCTGGCCCGCAGTTTGCGGTCTTGATGCGACATTTGACCATCCGCGGTCAACGGTCCAGCGGTCCTGCCGCATGGCGCATATTCCGCCAAGCGCACAAAGGGCTTCTGGAACGCTTGTATGCTTTCGATCTCCCGCGCTAGGGTGTTCGTCATTGCTGTGCGAGGAGCGCAAGCGACGAAGCAATCCAGTTCGTTGCTGATGGTCTGGATTGCTTCGCGGAGCCTGTCATCGGGCGCGCCTTCGCGCGACCCGTTGGCTCGCAATGACGGAGAGGTAGTCAACTCCTCCCCAAAGATTGACGTCGTGCGGGAGGAGAGTGTGCGTAGCATCAGAGTAGGATCCGGCGCCGGCTATTCGGGCGATCGCATCGAGCCCGCGGTTGAACTGGCCGAAAAGGGCGATATCCAATATCTCGTATTCGAATGCCTGGGCGAGCGCACAGTTGCGCTGGCGCAGCAGGCGCGCATGAAAGACCCCGACAGCGGGTACGACCCGCTGCTTGAGGAGCGCATGCGCGCGGTGCTGCCGGTCTGTGCCGCCAAGGGCATCAAGATCGTCACCAATATGGGCGCGGCCAATCCGGTCACCGCGGCGCACAAGACCGCCGAGATCGCCAGGTCGCTGGGGCTCGCTTCGCCAAAGATCGCTGCTGTCATCGGCGACGACGTGCTCGATGCTTGCAAGGACGGCGATCTCAAGATTATGGAGTTCGACGGTACGATCAGACAGCTCGGTAACCGGCTATTGTCGGCCAATGCCTATCTCGGCGCCGAACCGATCGCGCAAGCACTGAGCGGCGGCGCCGATATCGTGATCACCGGGCGCGCGTCGGATCCCGCGCTGTTTCTGGCGCCAATGATTCACGCCTTCGGCTGGGCGATGGATGACTGGAATTTGCTGGGGCAGGGCACTGTCGCCGGGCATTTGCTGGAATGCGCAGGCCAGATTACCGGCGGTTACTTCGCCGACCCCGGCTACAAGGACATCCCCGATCTGGCGCGGCTCGGCTTTCCCATCGGCGAAGTCGGAGAAGACGGTAGTCTTGTTGTCACCAAGGTCGCCGGTTCCGGCGGCGCGGTGACGGCGCGGACCTGCAAAGAGCAACTATTGTACGAGGTGCACGATCCCAAACAATATATTCAGCCCGATGTGGTTGCGGACTTTTCGCACGTGAAGGTCGAGGAGATCGCGCCAGATCGCGTGCGCGTCAGCGGCGGACGCGGCACCAAGCGAACTGACACGCTGAAAGTTTCGGTCGGCTATGTCGACAGCTACATCGGCGAAGGCCAGATGTCCTATGCCGGTCCCGGCGCATTGGCGCGCGGACGGCTGGCGCTGGAGATCGTCCGTGAACGGTTAAAGCTGACCGGCGTTGCGGCTAGCGAACTACGTTTCGAGCTGATCGGCGTCGATTCACTGCACGGCGCCGAGATTTCCGCGCGCGCGAACGAACCTTATGAGGTGCGCGTCCGGGTCGCCGGGCGCACCGAAAATCTGCGCGAGGCGACAAGAATCGGCAACGAGGTCGAAACGCTCTACACCAATGGCCCCGCCGCCGGCGGCGGCGCTTTCAAATCGGCGCGTGATGTCGTTGCCGTGGCCTCCGTGCTGCTGCCGCGCGAACTCGCCAGGCCGCAGCTCCGCTTTGTGGGGGGCTGACGCGATGAAGCTGCGCGAGATCGCCCATTCCCGCACCGGCGACAAGGGCAATACCTCCAACATCTCGGTGATTGCCTACGACGAAAAGCATTACCCATTGCTGATTTCGCAGGTCACCAGCGCGCGGGTGAAGGCTCATTTTGCCGGTGTTGTCGAAGGCGAGGTTGTCCGCTATGAGCTGCCCAACGTCGCTGCGCTGAATTTCGTGATGACCGGCGCGCTCGGCGGCGGGGTGACGCGGTCGCTGGCGCTCGATGCCCACGGCAAGTCCTTAAGCTCCGCGCTGCTCGATCTGGAAATCGAAGCCGGTTCGGACAACGAATAATCGATCAAGCAGCCACGAGGCGAAAGTACGATGCCGAACATTCCGACACTTGCCGCACTGGCCGATGATCTCGACAGCGGTCGCACCAGCGCCCGCAAGCTCGTCGACGCATGTCTCGCCAGGATCGCCGACACATCAGGCGAGGGGATGCGGGCCTTCCTTCATGTCGACGCGGAAGCGGCTATCGAAGCGGCGGAAGCGATGGATCGGTTGCGCGAAGTGAAAGCGGCGCCGTCGCCATTCGCCGGCATTCCAGTTTCGATCAAGGATCTGTTCGACATCAAGGGGCAGGTGACCCGCGCCGGTTCGCGCGCGCTTGACGATTCGCCGCCGGCGGAAGCCGACGCATCAGCGGTGGCGCGGTTGCGTCGCGCCGGCTTTATCGTGATCGGCCGCACCAATATGACGGAATTCGCCTATTCCGGCATCGGCATCAATCCGCATTTCGGCACGCCAAAGGGCGCATGGCAGCGCGGCGTGGGCCACGTGCCCGGTGGATCGTCATCGGGTGCTGCGGTATCCGTCGTCGATGGCATGGCGCATGGCGCGCTCGGCACCGACACCGGCGGCTCATGCCGGATTCCGGCGGCCTTCAACGGCATCGTCGGCTTCAAGCCGACGCAGCGTCGGGTGCCGCTCGACGGTGGCGTGCCGCTGTCGTTCACGCTCGACAGTTTTGGGCCGCTGGCGCGCACGGTCGGGTGCTGCGCGGTGCTTGATGCGGTGCTGGCCAACGAGCCGGTGCTGCCGCTTCAGCCACGATCGATCAAGGGGATGCGGCTGGCGGTGCCGACCACGGTCGCGCTCGACGAACTCGAGGATGCGGTGGCGAAGACATTCGAGCGGGCATTGGAGACGCTTTCGCGCCAGGGCGCGCTGATCGAGCGGATCGTGGTGCCCGAATTCCTCGATGTCGCGTCGATGGGCGCCAAGGGCGGATTCGCGGCGGCGGAAAGTTATGCCTGGCATCGCTACCTGATCGTCAGCAAGGGCGACGTCTATGATCCCCGCGTTGCCAGCCGAATTTTGCGCGGCGAAAGCCAAAGCGCGGCCGACTATATCGATTTGCTCGGCGCGCGGCGGTCACTGATTGCGCGCACGGAAAAGCGCATTGCGCCCTATGACGCGCTGATTTTGCCGACTACCGCCAACACGCCGCCGCGCATCGCAGATCTGGCCGACGACAAGGCCTTTACCGCGGCGAACCTGCTGGCGCTGCGCAATTGCACGCTGATCAACATGATCGACGGCTGCGCCATCTCGCTACCCGCGCATCGCGAAGGCGAAGTGCCGGTGGGACTGATGCTGGCGGCCGCAGGCGGATCCGACCGCCGTATCTTCGAGCTCGCGGCCGGAATGGAAGCGGTGATCCGTGTTTGATCTTGCATTGACCGTCGATGCCCAAGATACAACGACCCCGCTGACGCTGCCGATCGATCGGGCCGTCATCGCCGGCTGGACCGGCCGCGATCCGGTGGCGCGCGACAAGCACATCGCCGAACTCGAAGCGATCGGCATTGCGCGGCCGGCCTCGACACCGATCTATTATCGCGTCGCGGCGCGGCGGCTGACCACGGCCGATAGCATCGAAGTCAGCGGCACGGAGTCGAGCGGTGAGGTCGAGTTCGTGCTGATCGGCTGGCAGGGCCGCATCTTCGTCGGCGTTGGCTCCGATCATACCGACCGCAAGGTGGAGGCCTACAGCGTCACGGTCTCGAAACAGATGTGCGACAAGGTAGTGGCGCCCGTGCTGTGGGAACTCGAGGACGTCGTCGGCCACTGGGACCAACTGATCCTGCGCTCGTTTGCATGGATCGACGGCGCGCGCGTGCTGTACCAGGAAGGCACGCTCGACAGCATGCTCCCGGTCGAGGAACTCATCGAGCGTGGTTTTGGCGCTACGGGATTGCCTGACGGCTGCGCCATGTTCGGCGGCACGTTTGCTGCTAAGGGCGGCATCCGCTCCGCCAGCCGTTTTGAGTTCGAGCTGGAGGATCCCGTTCTCAAACGCAGCATACGGCACGGTTACGATGTGATCGTGCTGCCGGTGCTGGGCTGAGTTCGGCACAGTTTCGATGGCGCACTGACTCACCGCGGGTCGTCCCGGCGAAACGCCGGGACCCATACCCGTGCCGCCTCGATTTTAGCGCTGTGGCAGCTGCCTTCCGCAACAACCGGCGTCCGGGGTTATGGGTCCCGGCCTTCGCCGGGACGACGCAGTAGGTTCCGTCGGAAATCGGGTGGTGAACGCGTCCTGGGTTTGCGAAAACAAGCTTCGTCATTCCGGGATGCGCCTTCGGTCGGCAATTGCCGATCTGAGGCGCAGGCCTGGAATCCATACTCCCTGTCGTGGTTATGGATTCCGGGCTCGCTCGTTTCACTCGCGCCCCGGAATGACGATTCCTAATACCTTGGCAGGTTCTCTGGAGGTCTCGATATGCTCAAGCGCGCAAATATGCAGTTTGCTCCTCCGGCCGCTATCGCCGCCCGCGTCGACGCCATCGACTGGGGGCAGGCAACCGGCGATCTCGACGCGCAGGGCTGTGCCGTCCTGAAGGGATTGCTGTCGCCCGACGAGTGCCAGGCGCTTGCCGCGCTCTATCCCGACGACAAGAATTTCCGCAGCAAGATCGTCATGGGGCGCCACGGGTTCGGGCGCGGCGAATACAAATATTTCTGCTATCCGCTGCCCGATTTGATCGCGGAATTGCGGCCGGCGCTGTACGCGCAGCTCCATGGTGTGGCCAATCGCTGGAACGAAGCCATGGGCATCGATATCCGCTATCCAAATCAGCATGCCGCCTTTCTGAAGCGCTGTCATGGCGCCGGCCAGACCCGGCCGACGCCGCTGCTGCTGCAATACGGCGCCGGCGACTACAACTGCCTGCATCAGGATCTTTATGGCGAACATGTTTTCCCACTGCAGGTCGCGATCCTGCTGTCGGAGCCGGGCAAGGACTTCACCGGCGGCGAATTCGTGCTGACCGAGCAGCGGCCACGCATGCAGTCGCGGCCCGAAGTGGTACCGCTGCACCAGGGCGATGCCGTGGCTTTTGCTGTGCATCACAGGCCGGTGCAGGGGACGCGCGGATTCTATCGGGTTAATCTGCGTCATGGCGTGAGCCGGATCCGCTCCGGCCATCGCCATACCGTTGGCGTGATCTTTCATGACGCGAAGTGAGTGCTAATCATTTGACCACCGATTTATTTGCTGGCGTTGCCGATGTGCGCCTTCCGCTGCAATCGATGGCGGAGGCTGCCGTGCTGCTGCCCGGATACGCAAGGCCGGTCGAAGCCGATCTGATCGCTGACCTGCGCGCTGTCGTGGAGCAAGCGCCGTTTCGCCACATGCTGACACCCGGCGGACATCAGATGTCGGTGGCAATGACAAACTGCGGTAGCGTTGGCTGGGTCACCGACCGCACCGGCTATCGTTACGATGGTGCCGATCCGGAATCCGCAAAACCCTGGCCGGCGATGCCGCCATCGTTTCGCGAGCTGGCCACGCAGGCGGCTGCGCAGGTTGGCTTCGACGGCTTCTCGCCGGATGCGTGTTTGATCAATCGCTATCAGCCGGGTGCTCGCATGTCCTTGCATCAGGACAAGGACGAGGCTGATTTCGGCGCGCCGATCGTCTCGGTGTCGCTGGGCTTGCCCGCGACCTTCCTGTTCGGCGGACTGCAGCGCAGCGATCGGCCGCGCCGGTTTCGATTGGAGCACGGCGACGTCGCCGTGTGGGGCGGACCGATGCGGCTGGCGTTTCACGGCGTCGCGCCACTCGCCGACGGCGAGCACGCACTTATGGGCCGGCAACGCATCAATCTGACCTTCCGCAAGGCGCGATAAGCCGACTTCTCCCACAAGGGGAGGGGAAGAAAGTGTCCGCCTTTCCACCAGAGCAGTCTCCGGTCTATGCTTTGCTCGCTGGGAGGCAACCATGAGCGATATCGGAAGGGCAGCTGACGCGAGCACAAGCGTCAATCGCACCGGCATATACCTCGCCGTCCTGCAGCTGGTGTTTACACTGGGCTGGACCACTTACGTGATCTATCTGCCGAAGCTTGCCGCGCAGGTGGGGATCGCGCCATCAGCTGTCATCCTCATCCTGATGCTGGATCAGGCGATCTTCACCATCACCGACACCGCGATGGGGATCGCCGCCGACAAGATCGCCCCGTTCGTCGGCCGGCTCGGCGTATTTGTGGGGACGTTGACCGCGGTCTCATGTGCGGCTTTCGTTGCGTTGCCATTCGTGGCCGGCACCGGCCCCAACGCCCAGGCCTGGTTCATCGCTCTGATCGTGATCTGGGTCATCACGTCATCGGCGCTACGCGCCCCGCCGCTGACCTTGCTTGGGAAGCACCGCGCCAAACCGGCGATCCCGTTTCTGTCGGCGCTCGCCATGCTCGGTTACGGGCTGGCCGGGGCGGTGTCGCCCTATCTCGGCGTGGTGCTGCGCAATGAAGATCCGCGGCTTCCCTTCGTGATATCGGGCGTGGTCTTGCTGATCACCGCGCTGGCGCTGTCCAGGGTCGAGCGCGGTGTTGCGCGAGAATCCCCGCCGCCGAGCAAGCCGACGGAAGTCGCAAAGCCGCTCGGCCGGGTGCCGGTGATCTTCATCGCATCGATGGTCATTCTCGCCTTGGGTTTTCAACTGCATTTCGGCATCAACAGCGCGCCGTTCTTCCTGCGTTTCGCAGAGCCGGACGAACTTCAGTGGCTGCTGCCGGTGTTCTGGATCGGCTTCAACATCGCGATGTTTCCGGCAAGTGTCATCGTCAAGCATCGCGGCGGATTGATCGTGATGGGAGCGGCCGGACTGCTCGGCGCGCTGGCCGTCCTCGGCGCGGAGCTGGCAGGAAACCTCAACATGCTCGTCGTTACGCAGTTCGTCGCGGGCGCGGCCTGGGGCTGCATGCTGATGAGCGCGATCGCGGCGGCGCTGGCGATCGGGGACAGCGGCGCGGAGGGCAAGGTGGTGGGCCTGGTATTTTCCGCGCTGGCGCTCGCGACCTTCGCGCGGATGGCGGCCGTCGCCGGGGGCTTGCAAAAACTGCCCGAATACGCGCCGCTGCTGCAATGGGCGCCAGTGGCGTGCTGGTCGGTCGCCGGCGCGGGGCTATTGGTTATTGCGGCGTCGCGGGCTCAAGAGAGCCTGCAGGTGCGCGGGGTCTAAAACTCCACGCCTCATCCCGAGAGCCTGACCGAAAAAGCAAACCAACCGTCATTGCGAGCGCAGCGAAGCAATCCAGCGGCAGACCGCGGAGGTTCCTGGATTGCTTCGTCGCTTCGCTCCTCGCAATGACGAGAAAACAGTCCATGCTGTTGGTTGCATTTCGAGTCAGACTCTGAGGAGCGGCTGCTTCGCCGCGTCTCGAAGGATGAGTTGTGCGAACTCACGGTTCGAGACGGCGCTGAAGAAGCGCCTCCTCACCATGAGGGCAACTACGCCCTCGCCGGATGAATAAACGCCCACGGGCTGACTTCTGAATCCGTCGGCACTTCGATGGCAATCAAATAAGGCCCGCCGTCTGCCAGCGCTTTCTCCAGCGCCGGCCGAAATTGATCAGGCGACGTCACGCGCGCCGCTTTGACGCCAAAGGATTCAGCGAGCTTGACGAAATCCGGATTGACCAGGTCGGCCGCCACCACGCGGCCCTCGAAGCGCTCGCGCTGGTCGCGCCGGACATTGCCATAGGCGTTGTTGTTGAAGACCAGCGTCACCACGCCGATCTTGAACTGCACGGCGGTCGCTAGTTCCTGCACCCCGAACATGAAGCCGCCATCGCCGGTGATCGCGATCACCGGCCGGTCCGGATGGGCGACCTTGGCGCCGAGTGCGGTCGGAAAGCCCGAACCGAGCGTGCCCTGATAGCCCGACGTGATGAAGGTGCGTGGTTCATAGACCGGGAAGCCATACCAGGAAGCAAAGCCAACCTGTGAGAGCTCATCGGTGACGATCGCATTCGAAGGCAATACCTCGCGCAAGATATTAAGGTAAGCCATCTGCGGCTGAACCTTCTGGATCTCGCGCAGCGCCGACGCCGCGGCTTCGCGGATCGCGATACGGCGGGCGCTGGTTTTGGCGTAGCCGTTCTTTCTGACTGCCGCGAGCAATTCGCGCGTGCCGGCCTGCGCATCTGATATCACGGCGGCGTCCGGTGTGAGCCGCCGCATTTCCGACGGATCGATATCGATACGAATAGATTTCAGGCCGTGCGGCTGAGTAGGCCAACGGAACGACGAGGCCGGCAATTCCATGCGTGTCCCGATCCCGATCATGAGATCGGTGTGCGGCCATAGCTTGTAGCCGGCCGCCATCGTCAGCCCGAGTTCGTGCGCGTTGCTGACAATGCCGCGGCCGCTGCGGAATGCTACGACTGGCGCGTCGATCAGTTCCGCAAGCTCGAGAATTTCCTCGCGCGCGTCAATGGCGCCGCTGCCGACGAAGATCATCGGTGTCTTGCTGCCGGCGATCAAGGCCGCGGCAGCCTTGATGCGATCCGGATCGGGCTGCGGCGCCGGAAACGGATCGAACGGCTTTGAAGCGCCGGTCGCAGCGCGCTGCGTGAACACGTCCCAGGGCATTTCCAGCGCGGCGGGTCCGCGGCGCCCCGACAGCATTTCCTGGAACGCGCGCGAAACCAGCGCCGGTGCTGTGTCGGGATATTCGATGCGGTCGGCCCATTTCACAAAACTTCTGAGTGTCGCGAGCTGATCCGGCATCTCGTGTAGATGGCCACGGCCCTTGCCGAGGAACTGCGTCGGCACCTGTCCGGTCAGGCACAGCACCGGTTCGTTCGATCCGAGTGCGGTCAGCAGCGCAGCGCCGGCGTTGAGCACGCCCGGACCGGGCACCACGCTGAACACGCCGGGCCGGCCGGTGGATCGTGCATAACCATAGGCCATGTAGCCGCAGGCTTGCTCGTGGCGCGCGCCGATCACTTTCAATTGCGCCAGGTGGAATGCGTCGAACAACCCGTAGATTTGCGCGCCGGGCAGGCCGAACACAGTATCGATGCCATGCGCGACAAGGCCGCTGACAATTGCTTCGCCGCCGGAACTTGAAGTCATTGGTTTGTCCAATCGCTCATGGGCAGGTTCATGGGGCCTCGTCGATCACGCCGTTGCGCAGCACGCCGATATTTTCGGCCTCGACTTCGACGACATCGCCGGGTTTCAGATAACGCGGCGGATCGAATCGCGCCCCGGCGCCGGTTGGCGTTCCCGTGACGATGACGTCGCCGGGAATCAATGTCGTAAAGGTCGAGATGTAGTTGATCAGGTAACGAAGGCCGAAGATCAACCGGCCGGTGCGATCGTCCTGCCGCGTCTCGCCGTTGACCCGCGTCGTCAGCCTGATATCCGCGATCTGCGATTCAACGGTGTAAGGCACGAGCCATGGCCCGAGGCTGCCGGTGGAGTCAAAATTCTTGCCTTGCGTCACATTGAATTTCGCATGCCGGACCCAGTCGCGGATGGTGCCTTCATTGCACAGCGTGACCGCCGCGATGTGATCCAGCGCCGTGCTTTCCGGAATGTGGCGGCCGGCCTTGCCGATGATGAGAACCACTTCACCCTCGTAGTCGAGCTGCGCGGACGCGCGCGGGCGGACCAGCGGCGTGTTGTGGCCGACAAACGAGCGCGGCGTGCGCATGAACATGCTGGGATATTTCGGTGCGTCCTGGCCGTCTTTGTATTCCGCGTTACGGTCCGGATAGTTCACGCCGATGCAGATGATTTTCTCCGGCGAAGGGATCGGCGGCAGCCAGGTGATGGCGTCGAGCGCATGGTCCGGCGAATGCCGCGCGGCGTCCTCGGCAAGTCTTGTCAGTGCGCCAGCGGCGATCGCCTCGCGCAGCGTCGGGTAGTCCCTGCCGAAGCGCGCGGAGAGATCGACTAGCCCGCCGTCGGCGACAACGCCGTATCTGGTCGAGCCGTCAACGGAGTAGGTAGCGATGCGATTTGCGGTCATGAGGTGTCCAATAACGGGCCGTCGTGAAGTTGTCACCCGGCCTGCGAACTGCGTTGGCTTTAGCCGGGGATCATGCCTTTCGACTTGATGACGGCAGCGGCGGCGGGAGTGGTGAGATAGTCGATGAATGCCTTGGCGGCTTCCGCTTCCTTGCTGTCAGCAGCGACGGCAGAGGTGAAAACCAGTTCCTGCTGCAATTCAGCGGGGAATGGGCCCGCCAGCTCGACGCCGGGGGCGATCAACACGTTGACCAGAAATACCCCGAGATCGGCCTCACCCTTGGCGACAGCCGGAGCGATCTGGGCCGGCGCGGTCAGCGGCCTGGTCTTGGCCTTCATCGCCTCAGTGATGCCGAGCCGGTCGAATGTCTTCAAGACGTAGGCGCCGGCCGCGCTCTCCGGCACGAACGTAATGGATGGTGCGTTGAGCAGCGTCGCTTTCAGCGCATCCGGTGTGCTGACGTCGGGTTTGGGGGCGCCTGATCGGACGATGACGCCGTAGCCGACGCGGGCGATATCGATGGTGGGCGAGGGAGCGAAACGGGCCTCGGCGGCGGCGTCCTTGAAAACATCGACAGGCGCAACAATAAGGTCGAATGGCGCGCCCGATGTGACCTGCTTGATCAGGTTGGGAGTGGAGTCGAAGTGAACGGCAAGTTTATGACCGGAGGCGCGCTCGAATTGGGGGCCGAGTTCGTTCAGCGAGCCGGTCATGGAGCCGCCGGCCAGGATCTTGAGTTCCGCGGCCTGAAGATCAGTCATCGGCGACATCACAAGCGCGAGGCCCAGCATCGATGCGGCTGCGGTGAGCGAAAGCCTTTTCATGATACCTCCCGTGATCGCAGGGGATGACAATCGAAACGCGCATCTTAATCCGCAATCGTGACGTCAGCGACGAACAGCGGCTCACGTACCAGCTGACCCGCGAACGGCGATCCTTGCTCGAACCAGGAACGCGGCGCCGGCGCGCCCCACAGCGTTTGCCGCCGCGGATCCTTCAGCGACCAGCGCAGCGGCTCATGGTCGTGATCCCCGGTGAAGTAATCGCTGGTGTAGAGCTCCAGGCGGTGGCCGTCGGGATCGCGGACATACAGAAAAAACGCATTTGAAATGCCGTGACGGCCGGGCCCGCGCTCGATGTTCTTGAGCAA
>Ga0137415_10006385_pt1 | contig 11681 bp, 10 predicted proteins | sample CZODoug3_1_1_16f_FD_183082 | JGI IMG/M metagenome (GOLD analysis project Ga0137415, IMG submission 183082) | Vadose zone soil fungal communities from Angelo Coast Range Reserve, California, USA - CZODoug3_1_1_16fungal (Hybrid Assembly) | ecosystem: Environmental > Terrestrial > Soil > Vadose...
CGTCGGTCAAATCACAGGGCTGCATCGAAGCCATGTCGCCCTGGGAGTCCTTGACGAGCTTCAACGTCTCGAGCGCGCTCTCGGCATTGACATCGCATCCGATCACTCGCGCGCCTTCGGAGGCAAACAGGATCGCGGCGGCGCGTCCCATGCTTCCGCCGCTGCCCGTGATGATGCAAACCTTTCCGGAAAGTCGACCCGCCATGCTGTTGTACCTACCGAGAGCGTGTCTTGCCGATCACTTGGGAGGCTGAAACATTTCGCTGTTGTCGATGAATATCTTGTAGACACTCATGCGATCGCCGCGAAGCTCCATCAAGTTGCACGCGGGGTACGAGAAAGATCGGCCGTAGCGATCTACGTAGTGGGCGACGGTTTCAACCGCCCACACGTCGCCACAGTTGTGCACACCTACGATCGTGTGTCGCAGTTTCTTCACAGTCTCAAAGAGGGTCGTAAGACCTTGCGTGACCTGCGCATGGCCATGCATTGTGGGAGCATTGGCGAAACGAAACGCGACGTCGTCAGTCAGGTACCGCAGGAACCTCGGTATGTCCCGAGTGTCCGCCGCCGCAAACATATCCACCATAAATTGCTTGTTCATGATTCCCCCGCCGCAAGCGGCGGAATAATGCTGCCGCCGGCCGCTGCTGCGATGACTGCCACGTTCTCGATGTAGAGGTCGCCACCAACGAATACCGAACTAGCGTCGTCGCTGGATTTTGTAGTACCGCTCTGAAAAGCCAACACCGGCACTTGGACCCACGGTGATGAGGTTGATCGAGAAATCGCGCGACCGAAGCTCGTTGAAAAATCTCGCGGGCGCGGGGCCCATCAATCTACGCCAGGCAAAGTCTCTTTCGGGAACTTCGTGCTCGGATAAGAAAGATACTTCGAGACACTCCCCGCCCGGACGCAGCGCAGGCAGAGTCTCCAAGTCAATACGAAATGTGACTAGTATTTGGTCGATCCCGGGGATATTGATGACTCCCGACAAATCGAGTCGATCGGGATCGATAGTTACGCCGGTCTCCTCGTATGTCTCGCGCGCGGCACCCTGTTGCAGTGTCTCGCCGCATTCGAGAAACCCCGCCGGCGGGGCCCATTGACCTCTTCCGGGCTCCTGCGCGCGGCGACACATTAAGATCTTGTCTCCAACAGAGACGATGCAGCTGACGATCACGCGGGGATTTTCATAGTGCACCGCACCACACGACAGACACACGTAGCGCTCGCGCTCATCCTGATCAATCCAGCGCCGGGCAACCGCCGCGCCACATTCATTGCAATACTTCATAAGCGCACGATCGTACCTGACAGAAATCGCGTTCAGCGATTTTTCGTCGTTCAGCCGGACAATGCCGATGTCGCCAACCGACTCAGCCAGTATCGACACATCGTTGCTCCCTTCTTGACACGCCGTCAGTCAGGATTTTTGGTACCGTCTCGACAGGGAACGCGCTATGCGGCGGCGCTGGAATATTCCCTCGGCTCGGCGAATGGGCCTTTGTCCATTTTCTTGAGTTCGGGGAGGACGGCTTTGCAGAAGAACCGCATACTCTCCTCCGCCATCTCGTAGGGCATGCCCGAATAGGCGAAGTGCGTGAGCAACGCTCCCATGTCGATGTGACCGTCGATTTCCTTCACCTTCTCCAGATACATCTCCGGCGTCCCCCAGGGCGAGTTGTGGACGAAATCTTCGACCTTTCCTTCCAGCTCATCACGAAACTTCGCAGCATTGTCGGCGTAGAATTCGTAGCCCTTCTGTTGGGCGAAGTTCTCGCCGCCCATGTCGTAGTGCTTGCTGGCGATCCGCAGATACCCGCCGATATATTTGTAGGCGACATCCTTCGCCTTGCCGGCATCCTTATTGACGTAAGCAAAGCTCACCAGCACCGGCTTGGGCGGGGTCGTGCCGGGACGCAGCTCCCGCCAGCTCTTCTTGAAGGTATTGAGCGTGTCGCGTGTGTCCTGCCAGCTCTTATACGGGAAGATCATGGGCCCTGCGCCGAGCCGGGCCAAAATTGGCATCGTCTCCGGCGAAAGGCCCGCGCCATAGGTGCGGCCCTCGAACGTTTTGAAGGGCGCGGGACGTATGTTGCGCCGCGGCTGTTTGACGTGCTTGCCGTTATACTCAATGAAGCCTGTCCTCAACGCGTTGACGACCGTTTCCGCCTTTTCGACGAAAAGGTCGCGCGTATCGCTCATTTCGATGCCGAAGCCGCCGAACTCCATGGCACCCAGGCCCCGTCCAATGCCCAGGATTGCCCGCCCGCCTGAGTAATAGTCGAGCTGCGTGACCTCTTCGACGACTCGCAGCGGGTTATGCCAGGGCAACACCACGACCATCGAGCCCAGCCGTACGGTCTTCGTCCGGCCCGCCATATAGGTCAGGAACTGCAGGACGTTAGGCGTCATCTCGTAACCGGAGAAATGATGTTCCGGCTGCCAGATCGAGTCAAAGCCCAGGGGCTCCGCCAGATCAGCAAGCGCCAACTCGTGCTTGAAGCACTCGAGGTCGGACATGGCGCCCGAGGTGTTCATGAAAACAGGCGAAAACCCCACGTGCATGGCTTCTCTCCCCTCGATAGGCGCTAATTTCTGTAACAACCGACATTTGCCGATACCGGTGCGGCGAATGGCAGTGGCCGGCTGTTTGTCCGCTGCGACGGCATATGTTGAGCGAATATCGCCTCTGGCGCCCTGTCGTTTTTGAGGGTATTCGCTTTACGGGCGGGGACGACCAGCCCTCCTCGGAGCAATGATTGAGCGGGCGCTGAATGGGCCTCAATGCATCGATTAATGGAACCGCTTTCGTGGACGCGCGCGTCATCGAGATTGCCAGCGACGCCGTTGAAGTCATGAAAGCTGATCGTCGGCCGGGACCTCTTCTTTTGCCGATAACCTGACGGAAATAAGGGTACGGACGCTCCTGGTCAGCCTGTATCGTTTCGTTGGTCTCAGCCTGCTCCTTCGTGCTGTTTGAGCATTAGCGCCTCCAGATGAGGTCCAGCGGCGCCGGTGTACGTGTAAAGGAAATTCCCATGGATTTTGACGACACACCAGAAGAAGCAGAATTTCGCGCTGAGGTTCGTGCCTGGCTCACTCAGAATGTCGAACCGCGCCCGAATGGTTCGGTGCTCGATCTTGATGCTCGTTTCGTGCGGGCAAGGCGTTTTCTCGCCGCGAAGGCGGCCAAGGGCTACGCGGCGATCACCTGGCCCAAGGAATTTGGCGGCTTAGGCGGCACCGAAATCCAGCACATCATCTTTCTGCAGGAGCAGGCGAAGGTCGACGTCCCGACGATGCACGGCTCAGATTTCTTCTCGGTTGGCATCAACCTATGCGGAGGCACTATTCTCAAATGCGGCACGGACGAGCAACGCCATCGTTTTCTTCCTCGTATTCTGCGCGCTGAAGAGATCTGGTGTCAGCTTTTCTCCGAGCCATCGGGCGGATCAGATCTGGCCGCAGTGCGAACCCGCGCGGTGCGTGACGGTGAGGACTGGCTGATCACTGGCCAGAAGGTGTGGACGACCTACGGCCAATTTTCCGACTTTGGCCTCTGTCTTGCCCGAACGGATCCGGCCGTCCCGAAGCACCGGGGCCTTACCATGTTCATCGTTGACATGAGGAGCCCGGGCGTTGAAGTCAGACCCATCCGTCAAATGTCGGACGAAGCCGAGTTCAACGAAGTTTTCCTCGATAATGCGCGAGTTTCCGACCGATTTCGGATCGGCGCCGTGAATGATGGCTGGAAGGTAGCGCTCACGACCCTCGGGCACGAACGCTCGACCGCTGCCACCCTCACCTTCATCGAATGGCAGCATGTCCTGAAAATAGCCCAGCAAGCGAAGATCAATAGCCAGCCAGCCATTGAGGATGGCCGCATCCGCGAGAAGGTGGCTGAATGCTGGTTCAATTCGTTCGGCGTGCGTCTTATGGCATTTCGCAGTCAGACCGCGCTTGCCCGCGGAGCGGTACCCGGGCCGGAAGAGTCCTGGGCTAAAATCATCATTACAGGACAAGGTCAGCGCTCGGCTATTGCGGCGATGGACATGCTCGGTGCACTGGGCAGTCTGACCGCAGAAGAGCTGGGGGATTCCTGGAACCCGGTCGAAGAAGGTTGGTATTGGGCACCCGCCTTCCGTATCGCAGGCGGCACCGATGAGATCCTGCGCAACATCCTCGCCGAGCGTGTACTCGGACTGCCGCCAGATATTCGGGTCGATCGTGATATTCCCTTCAACAAAATCAACACATACGGCGGCTCACACGGTCAACCCGGTGACGCGGTTTGGAAAGGACTATGAATTTCGATTTTTCGCCCGAGCAAGAGCAATTTCGTGACCAGATTCGCCGTTTCCTTCAAAAGGCTGACGGCGTGGGTCAAGCGCGCAGCGTCCTCGATAATAAAGTACAAAATTACTCGGCCCCGATCTGGCACGGACTGGCGGACCTGGGCGTGCAGGCGATCGCCATTCCCGAAGAACACTCCGGACTTGGCCTAGGCGCTCTAGAGCTGTGTGTGGCGGCCGAAGAACTCGGCCGGGCGCTTGCGCCCGTACCTTTCCTGTCCTCGGTCTGCGTTTGCGCGGAATCGATCCGACTATTCGGCTCCGAGAAGCAACAGGCAAAGTGGCTTCCGGGTCTTGCAAACGGCTCGATCATCGGCACTTGGGCATTCGCCGACAACACGGGAGATGACACGCGGTTTCAGTCGGGGACGCTTTCGGGAACGAAAGTGCCGGTGCTCGATGGAATGATCGCTGAGGTGATCATCGTTGTCACAAAGGACGCGGACGGCACGCCGATGCTCACTTTGTGCGATCTAGCTCAATCGAGGGTGGAACGCCAGCCGGTGAAGACAGTCGACCCGACGCGGCCTGCCGCCCGTGTCAAGTTTGTTGGGGCTACGGCCGAACTATTGCCCAAGTGTGGGGCTGGGGGTTGGCAAAAGCTCAGCGACCGCGCTGCCGTGTTGCTCGCATTCGAACAACTCGGCTCTGCGGAATCCAGCTTGGCCATGGCATGCGCCTATGCGCGGGAACGAGGGGCCTTCGGCAGGAAAATTGGTTCGTTCCAAGCCATCAAGCACAAGCTGACGGACATGTATATAAAGATCCAGCTCGCGCGCTGCCATTGCTACTATGGTGCGTGGGCGATCTCAACCGACGCCGCAGATACGCCGCTGGCCGCCGCGGGCGCCCGGTGCGGCGCAATCGATGCCCTCGACTTTGCCGCGCAGGAAAACATCCAGGTGCATGGCGGCATCGGCATCACCTGGGAATCGAACTGTCACTTGTTCTACCGCCGGGCGCGGTTGAACGCACTCCTTCTGGGCTCGCGCTGTGAATGGCAGGACCGGCTGGTCGCGTCGCTCAAGCGGAAGCTGGTCTGACGCACGTGTGCGGCCAGGCTACCCTCAGTGATGTCATTGAATCATCGGCCCAGGAATCCGAAGCACTGGTCAAGGCAGCGAGCGAAGCATGAAAGCCTTTGAAATAACGACTGGAGCAGCGATTAGGCCGTTGCCTTTGCCGACCGCCTATCGCAAAGGCGATGTGCCTGCGGAGCATTATCGGCGTCAAGCAACTGGCGAGGTGCCGACGGTGGTTCCGGATCTCAGACCCGCACGATTTGTCCGAGCGATCGCGCTCAAAGATGGCAGCTTTGCCGGGCTGAAAAGCGGTTCCGGTTCGCTTCTCACCTTCGTCATCGCAGGCACATTGACGCTGACCGCGAGCGGTGGCCGGACAACCAGCCTATCCCCGGGCGATCTATTCTTAGTGGATGAGCTGAGCGCATCCCACATTGTTGTAAGTGCCCGCGACAATTGCCGACTCGTACAAGTCGGTGTGCAGCCGGATTGGCCGGGTCCCGAAGCCAAAGTCCAGGGCCCCGGAACCTTGACGCTGCGCGAAGCAGGCGGAGTCAAGATCAAACGGGTATATAAAGGCGATGACGACCTCGCCTATCACCGCGAGTTCCCTGAACTATTTTCGGCGCCGCCAAATGAGTGGAGCACTCCGCGTCCCGTTGCCGGGTTACGACTTATGTGCTGGGAAAATGGTTGCATCGATTGGCATCCGGAGGTGGTCAACAACCTTGCTATCTTCCTGTCCGGCGAGCTGGAGCTGGAGGCCAGCGGCGATCGCGTCGTGAATGTTTTCCACGCCGGCGATGTTTGCCTGACTCAGGACCGGACTGGAGTGGGTCATATTGTCCGGTGCCGCGGCGTTACGCATGTTGCACTGATTGTCATGGATACAAAGGATCTGTGGTAGCGTGGCGAGTGCCGATGGCCCAGGCGCGTTCTGCCCTCTCGAAATTGAGAGGACAGGGGTTACTCAGGCGGCGCTACGATCACCAAGTGAGTGCACAGCCCGAACGTGCCCTTTCGGGGGACATGGCGGTAACCGGGGATCCGCAAATGGGAGACCGGCGGAGAGTCTTACGCGATGCTCTCGGGTGGATAGTGCAAGCCCTGCACGACGCGCACGAGCTTGCCGCCGGAGAGGCAGCTCTGGACAGCATTGCAAAAATGCTCGACATGCCGTGGCCCTGCTGGGTACCGGACATTTCCCATCCTTACTTTTGTCGCCTGAGCGATGAATTCTCGCGTAGCCGCGGGTGGCCGGATGAGTTGCAGCAGCTCTGGTGGGCTCGGCACGCGACCCTGAAGATGCCGTTCTACATACGCTGCCGCTTTGAGCATCTGCCATTTGTGGCGACGCTCGATCGCACGAGTCATCATCGCCGGCCGGAGCGACTCTCGCCTGACCACATTCGCATAACTGAGCTCCTCCGGGGACTCGGAATAACGACGATGCTGAGTGTGCCTCTGCACCTGCCCAAAGGACAGATTGCAACGCTGACATGGGCCGGCAGTCGCGACGCGAGTGAGCTGCAGTCACTGCTCGGCACGATAGCCGGCGATTTGCTCGCTGTGGGCCACAACTTCATGCGGATCTACAACGTCCAAGTTGGACAACCGAAGGCGACCCACGAGGAACGCGCACGGTTGACACCGCGGGAGCGGGATTGCCTGCGCACGTTGGCCCAAGGCTATCGAGAGGCTGAAGTAGCCGAAGTCACGGGTATAACGAAATCGACGGTCCGATATCACCTTGAAAATGTTGTACAGAAGCTGGGCTGCAAGAATCGCACGCAGGCATTGGCGCTCGCGGCACAGCTTGGGCTCCTCGGCCCTGTCGGTCCCTGATTTCAACTGCGTGTCGCATTCGGAGAGAGCCTGACGAGGCGCGAAACCAGAAGGCCGGTAGTCCCCAGAAGCGTGTACTGCATCAATCGGCTCTCCTATCCCGAATTTCAACTACTTTGTATTCTTCAAGGTTGCGATCTCATCTTCGTGCATCCATGGCCCCGCGACCACGGTCGGATCGGCGCGGACATCTACGACCCATCTGCACATTCGACGCTCCGGCTCGATGCCATCGCTGGGTCCTCCAGCTGAGCTGCTGATCGCATACCCAATCGGGATGAAACTCTGCCCACCCATCAGCGCACCGCGGTCGCGCAAGCGAGAGCGGAGACTGTCCGGATAGATACCGGCCGCTTTCGTTGCCGCACTGAAGGAATCCAAGGCATCATCTATTCGGTCGACCGGCACGATATTGCCAACACGCCCGTAAAGCAGAGATGGGAAATCCACCTGCTCGCTGACCTGAGAGACGATAATCGCTCCCGTTTTCTCGGTTCTACCCTTTTCGGTAAAGATTCGGTAGAAATCCCGCTGCTGCGCAATGGATTCCAACTCGACCCTCAGCACGGGATCGAAATTGACGGGACCGCCGCTGGTCGTCTTTGGCAGATCCTGTACCGCCAGGAACACGTATTGACCAAACTGGTTGGCAAGCGCGATGCCCGCCGCATCCGTTCCGGATTCCAGAAACATCACCCGAGCATTGGTGCAGGCCTCCTGATCATAGCCCCCCACATCGGCCGCCACGCGCCGCGCCACCTCGCGCATCGTCTCGTCATCGGCGAGCGCCTCTTTACCGATCAGTGTTGTGCTCGATTTCGGCTCGAGCGGGATAAGATCGATACCGGGCTGCAAATATTTCGTAATGTGCTTGATGGAGGCGAAGCCGCCCCAGGCCACCAGCCGCTCGATATGCTGCGGCTGATAGATACGCTCTTCGACGGACTCGTCGCCCCCTTTCCAGTAAGCGACGCTCAGATGGCGCGTGATCGGATGGTTTGGCGCCATGTCGATCATCGTGCGCGCGATGGCGCCCATTGTGATCGGATCGTTGGACGGAACCTTCACGATAACGTCGCTGCGGGTTATGGCGCCCCGAAGGAGCGTACTGATCGGCACGACAGGCACATTGCCGGCGATGACGTGAACCGAACGCGAGCCCACGGCTCGGACCTCGATCGCCCGGCCATCGCGCAACTCGGTGCGGACCCAGCCCTCTAGAAAGCGCACCCCGATGCGCCCTTCGGCAAGCTGGCGAACGTTGTCGCTCGCCAGAGCGTTGGGGCTGTTGCGATAGATTGCTTCCAGCACGGGCCGCGATAGATTCGAGAAGTGGCAGCTGATCTCGAATGCTTCGCGCCAATAGGAATTGGTATCCAGATCGAGACGCCGTCGCAGCTCGTCCAAGTACTGGCAGATCTCATCGAAATTGATCGTATAGAGATCTTCCAATATCAAGGGGCTCTTCGCGATGAGCTTGTGCAGATACTTCTCCACGCTCGGCGTCACGAAGGTATGTCCGCCGCTACCCCGGTCGCGAAACTCGACAGCGTAATCTTCAATGACCTCGCCCCGTATGATCAGCGGAACCTTGAACTCAGCCATTGGCGGACTCCTGCTGAACCGATATCAGCGCGCGAGGAGCGCCTGAACCGCTGCGTCGGTCTGATCGGCGGTGGCGGCACATGTCACCTTGTCCTCGCCGCTAACCTCAGCTGAGTAGCGTGTTATGTCGGACCGGATACGCGGAGCTTTCCGGCCGCTGGGACTCAGGCCATCCCAGTCGATCGTCACCTTGTCGCCGGAGATGATGCCCCCCCAGTTGGTTTGCGCCAACAGATCGTAGAATGCGAGGCGCCCCGCCACCACGCCTTTGCGCGGAAGAAGAGCGCCGCTCACCGGATCGAGCAGGAACGGAATGACGTAGGGCGGCACGTGATACCAACCCTCATCGCCCATCGGGATCATGCTGATCATCTCGCTCATGCCGTAATTCATCGCCCACTTTCGAATGCCGGTGAATTCGCGGACGAGATCGAGCCAATTCGGAAGCAGGACACCATCCTTGTTGCCGCCACCGGTCATCCCGATGCTGCCCGGCGCGAAAATGTTACGCATGCCGCGTTCAAGGCCGGTGCGGGCAGCGTCCTGCAAGAGGTTGGCGAAGCCGCCCGCCAGAACACGTTTGCCCCGCAGCTCATTGGCAATGCGTTGGTAAAAACCCGCCGCGTCGGCAGGCCGCCTTTCGAGGTCGGCCAGATACTTCACCATGGCGGCGCGCTGCGAGTCCGACAGGGTAATCCTGGATAGCTCCCCCTTCGCCTGCGCAATCCGGATTCGCCCAGAAAGCGAGACCAGATCCGCGCTCACTTCATGGTCGAGCGTATAGAGTTGATCCGGCGCCGGCGTAACGTACTTTTGCATGAGCGGGAAGCAACGGTGGCGTATCTGGCGGCCGTAGCGGGGAACGGGATTGACCACGATCATCCGCGTCTGTCCGTCGCCCAGGCGAACACCCGGCTCCGAGCCGAATCCCTCATGTACCTTGAGGTGACTCTTGAAGAAGGACCGGATCTCCACGGTACTGCGCGGGAAGAACGATAATTTGCCGGAGGTCCCGGAGGTATGGATGACACGCAAGGGAGTCTGCGCATCGAGAGTATCGATCCAGCGATCTACTCCTTGGCAGTTGCTGACATCGACATGGGTCAGATCGACCGTCGTATAGCCGCTGAGCCATTTGGTCAGGCGAGCGAACTGGTTCTTCTCGATCAGGGATATCGGATAGGATTTGTATACGGAGTCATGAAACAGCAGCGGGAGCACGTCTTCCAGCTTGCCAATGCGAGAGACACCGGTGTCTTCCACCTGGACACGTAGCGAGCTCAGCTTGGGCAGCAGCTCGTCGAGGCGACGGCGTAGAGATCTGATCTGGAACTCTTCGCGCTCGGCGCGCTCCATGCCAAACAGCTCATCCCAACTACGGTCGACCATGTTGGAGAGGTCGTCGCGCTCGATGGGCTCGACATCCACCGCGCTCTCCAAGCCAGGGACCGGAACACTCATCTTTGCTGCTCCCGGTTCACAAAAAAGCAATAGGCCAGGCAACGCAACAACTGACAGCAGCGCGGCCCAGTTGCCGGCAATCGCGCCGACCGCGATGGAGTTGTATCCCAGCACACGGATAGTGACATGAGCGGGAGCCCGGCTGCCACTCTCGCTTGTGAGAGTAAGTGCCCGGGCGATAGGCTCGAGAAGCCGGGCGGGGCCCGGTCACTGCAGGCCCATCCACGCCGACCGTGAACGGTGACCGGACGGCGGGCCATTGCGAGTCTTCGGGGACGGAATCATCCCTGTTCTTTTTGACAGGCGCGCAGCTCCTCGAGCGTTACCATACTGACGTTGGTCGGGAACCTTCGTTGTGATTCACCAGGCGCACCGAGCCGGCGGAGCAACACTCACGGCCACGATCCTCGGGGGGCGAACATCCATGACAATCACATCCAGCGGGACAAACCGTGCTGCGACCGCTCTGGCAACAGTTCTCGCAGCTCACATCCTGCCCCTGCACGCGGCGAGTACGCCCGATTCCAACTCGGCAACCGCCGCGGAGGACAATACACTCGAAGAAGTGATCGTGACCGCGAACAAGCGGGAGGAGTCGATCGATAAGGTCGGGTTGACAATCAAGGCACTCGGCAGCCAGCAGATCCAGCAGGAACACATCACCAGTCCGCTGGACCTGGCTGCCGCGGTACCGGGATTGAGTTTTACCCAGACGGAACAGGCCACACCCGTGTATACGCTGCGCGGCATCGGGTTCTACGACGCCTCGTTGGCCGCCTTTCCGGCCGTGACCGTCTACATGGATCAGGCCCCTCTGCCGTTGCCCGTTGAAACGACCCTGGAACTGTTCGATTTGGAGCGGGTCGAAGTGCTGAAGGGTCCGCAAGGAACCACCTTTGGCAACAACGCCACCGGCGGCGCAATCAACTACATTGCGGCCAAGCCGACTGAAGACCCGCGTGCGGGTCTCAGCGTGGGTTACGGCCGTTTCGAAACCTACGACGTGGATGGTTATGTGAGCGGCCCCCTTGCACCTGACTTTCTGGCGCGGCTGGCTATCCACACAACCAGCGGCGACGGGTGGCAGCAGAGCGCCACTCGTCCGGGCGACAGCAACGGGGCGCCCGAGACGGCTGCGATCCGGCTTCTGACGGACTGGAAGCCTACCGACAGTCTGCGAGTGCAAACCAATCTCAATGCGTGGCGGAACCGCACCCAGCCCGCTGCCGCGCAATTTGTGGAGTTCATTCCCTCCTTTACGGACTACATTCCAAACCCACTTCCCAAGCCATTCATACCCAACGCGAGCGACGACCCACGGAGAGCCGACTGGACACCTCAAAATGCACCGTTTGCGGACAACCGCTTGTGGCAGGCGACGGTGCGCGTC
>Ga0137415_10006390_pt1 | contig 11675 bp, 12 predicted proteins | sample CZODoug3_1_1_16f_FD_183082 | JGI IMG/M metagenome (GOLD analysis project Ga0137415, IMG submission 183082) | Vadose zone soil fungal communities from Angelo Coast Range Reserve, California, USA - CZODoug3_1_1_16fungal (Hybrid Assembly) | ecosystem: Environmental > Terrestrial > Soil > Vadose...
CCGCCGCCCACAACAATCATGGACTTGGGAATCTCCGGCATGCGCAGGATCTGGTCGCTATTGATGATGGTCTTGTCGTTGAAGGGGACGAGGGGAGAAACCGCGGGTTTCGTGCCCGTAGCGATAACGATGTTGCCCGCTTCCAATTCGGATTGTCCGCGCGAGCTCGTCACTTGCATGTGGTTAGGATCGAGAAAGCTGGCCGTTCCCGTAAGGACATCGATGCCGTTGCGAGAAAGCTGCGCGCGAATCACATCGATTTCCGTCTTGATGACGTTCAGCGCGCGGAAGGAAAGATCCGCCATGGTGATCTGTTCCTTCACGCGATAATTTACGCCGTAAATGCTCTGATACTGATACCCGGAAAGGTGCAGGACCGCTTCGCGGATGGTTTTGCTGGGGATAGTGCCAGTGTTGATGGCGGTTCCACCAATCACTTCCAGCTTTTCGACGAGCGCGGCGCGCTTTCCGAACTTTGACGCTTGGATTGCGGCGCGCTGGCCTCCGGGCCCGGAACCAACCACGATGAGATCGTACTTTTCCATGGTTCGCCGCGGGAGTATATCATTGTTGCAATCGCATAGTCCTTGTTGACGCGCGTCTAGCGGTCTGCCATCATCTTGAGAATTTGTTTAGGCGCGGCTTGGATTTTTGAGTTTGAAGAATTTTCCGAGGGATGCACGATCGGCTTGCGGGTTTCCATCCTGGCGTCTGGTAGCTCGGGCAACATCACGTTGCTCGAGACCGAGCGCACCCGCCTCCTCGTGGACGCCGGACTTGGCAAGCGCGAAACGCTGGCCCGCCTCGCCGCCGTCGAAAGAACCGTCGAGCACATTGACGGCATCCTCATCACCCACGAGCACACCGACCACTGTAACGGGTTGCCGCAAATGCTCGGCCTGTGGAAAGCCCCGCTCTACGTCACCGAACCCACCATGGATGCGATGAAGCGCATCCTCCCGGAAACATTTGGCAAGAGGCTCAGGCGGGTCGAAACCGTCTATGCCGGGCAGCATTTCACCGTCGGCGATATTGATGTTCACGCATTTGCGATTCCGCACGACGCCGCGGATCCTATTGGTTTTACGTTCCGTTCGAACGGTGCGAAGATGGCCATCGTTACCGACCTGGGTTATATGCCAGAGCTGGTGAAAGTTCATCTGCGTGGAGCGGATTGCCTCGTCCTGGAATCCAATCACGATCTGGACATGCTCAAGGTGGGCCCTTACCCGTGGGTAGTTAAGCAACGCGTCCTCAGCCGCACTGGCCATCTTTCGAATCATGCGGTCAGCGAATATCTTTGCGATCCAGACGGTTTTGACGCGGCGGCGCGCTATCTTGTTCTGGCGCACGTCTCGCAGGAAAACAATAATCCTGACCTGGTGCGCCTGTCCGCCGAAGAAGCGCTGAGACGCCGCCCCGCCGAGTCGGCCTTCAGCGGTGAACTTCTGATCGCCTCGCAGCGCGAGCCACTCAAGCCGCTCGAATTATGAGGCGAAATCTCGGCACTGGTCGCGACCTGCTGGGCGGCAGTGTGGACTTAGCTAGTCAGTCCACGCCAGTTTTCTTCTTTACTTCGTTCAGCCCGCGCAATTCGGGCAGCACGTAGAGATCTCGAGGGCGGCCGGCCGCAAGTTTGGACTTAATCAGTCCTTCGAGAGAGAGCTCTGCAGTCCACGCCGCCAACATTTCTTACGTCCGATGCCGCCAGAACCTGTTGAAACGAGCCGAGGCCGGATACTTCGCCTAGAAAATCAAGGTCACCCAGATCCGTGCTCAACGTAAAATTCAGACCATTCGCAATGGTCTTGGTATCAAAGCGGAAGGGCAGGCCAAGTGACGCTCCACGGAGGACAGGGTGGAATGGCTCTAGGGCTTTCGCAAGCCGTTCCACGTTCTTGGCCGTGCGCGCGTAACAAAAGTCGATGTCTTTGGTCAGATGAGCGGAACCTTGAAGCCCCATCGCTGCCCCGCCGATAACCACGAACTCAACGCCCCCGTCGTAGAGAATGCGGATCGTTTCTTCGAGCTTCATTTCTCACTTAGATGGGTTTGCTTTGCTATCTGGAAGATGCGGGCGCCCTCGGAGAGGCTGCGTGCCCGTTCCGTAGGCGAGCGGCGCAGAGTTGAAATGAACAGAGTCAGATCAACGCCGAATTCCTTTGCCTTGGCCAGCTCACTTCCCGGGGGAGGATTTGTGACCAAATCCAACAAGGCTTTTTCCTGGTCTCTGGTCATCGGAGTATGAATACATGTTCTCATACCACCAGGGATGCTTCAATTGTATGTGCTTCGCTACAGATCAATTGCGCTTTTCACTAAATCTTTGATAAAGTGCCGCGTCGGCCACCCGTGGGGTTCGACAGTCTTGGGAGGTCCTGATGAGCACTCTTGACTTGAGGCCATTGTCCATTGGCGAGCTTCTGGACCGGACATTCAGTCTGTATCGGCGGAATTTTCTCCTCTTTGTCGGGATCTCGGCGATTCCGCAACTTTTGGTTCTGGCGCTGCAACTTGTTCAGGTAATTCTGATGCCCTCGAAGGTGGGGGTCGCGCGGCCAACGGCTGAGGAGTTTCAGGCCGCCTCCCCCGTTTTCACCATCGTCGGTGTGGCGGGCGCCATTGTGCTTGGACTTGTGGGCATCATCGTCTATTTCATTGCGTATCTGTTCTCCCAGGGTGGATCCGTTTTTGCTGTCTCCGAACTCTATCTGGGAAGGGCGACCACGATTGGCCAATCGCTTTCCCGCGTACGCGGCGAGTTGGGATCACTTTTCGGTGTGATTTTTCTCAACGGGTTGGTTACAGGTCTTTGTTTCCTCCTCCTGATCATCCCGGGAATTTACATGGCGTGCCGCTTGTGCGTCTGCATTCCCGCCGCGTTGCTCGAGAATCTCGGGCCGCGGGAATCGCTGGAGCGGAGTTTTGGGCTCACGAAGGACAATGCCGGGCGGGCTTTTCTGATCCTCCTTCTCTACGTGGTGATACTGTATGCCGCATTATTGTTATTCGATATTCCTATGGCCATCGGAGTGGCGTCGGCGGCACGCGACCCGGGCATGCTGCGCGTGTGGACGGCGCTGATGCAAGTCGGCAATTTCATCGCCACCGTGCTGGTTACGCCGGTGTTCACGATCGCCACTTCCATCTTTTACTTTGACTTGCGCGTCCGCAAGGAAGCATTCGATCTGCAGTTGATGATGAATCCGCTAGCTCAAGGAGTGCCAGCGCCCCGCAGCGCGAGCAGTCTGTTGTCGTAAGAGTTGCCGAAAGCGCTGTTGATCATAATATTGCTGGGCCAAGCATGCCAATCAGGGTTAGCCGCGCACTACATCTATTGGTGATTCTGTTTCTTGTCCCCGCGGTGTGCCGTCCGGCGGGAACCGCGCAACAGGATTCTTCCCCGCCCGCGGCAGCGGGTAGCAATCTCTACGCCGACGCATCGGCGTTCGCCGCCGAACTTCAGCAAATCGGAAATGCCATCGAAAAGGTCAAGGCAGACCCCTCAGGCATCGCCGCAGTGCGCAAGAAACTGCCTGGTCATTGGGAAGTAACCACCAGCGAAGGCCACTACAGCCTAACTTCGGAACCTGTGCGCGCCCTTCTCCACGAGGCAGAAAATGAGAAAAAACCAGAAAGTATCGCCGCCAAAGCAACGGAAGCGTCGGCATGGGTTCTAGACCTCGCCAACCAAGTAACGGCATATGCCGGAGCGCAGAGCCAGAAAGGAGGCAGCGCACGCTCTTCACTCGAAAAGATTCTGAGCCGCCGGGAATTTGGCAGCGTGCATGCCCCGACCAAATGGGATCTGCTTCGACAACGAGTCAACCGGTGGATTGAGAACCTGTTCATACGGCTCTTCAGCCAAATCGGCCGTCACCCGATGGGCGCCAGCGTCCTGCTCTGGCTGATGGTGATCGCCGTGGTTGTGTGGCTGGCCATGACCCTGTTCCGGTACTGGACGAAGAGGGCAGTCCTGGAAGAATTGCAGGCGCCCGAGTCAGTTACTTTCACGCGCACCTGGCAGGAGTGGATTCAGGTTGCGCGCGAAGCCGCCACGCGCGGAGACTTCCGAGAGGCCGTGCATTCCGCTTACTGGGCGGGCATTTGCTATCTCGAAGACGGTGGTGTGGTGCGGAAAGATCGCGCGCGAACGCCGCGGGAGTACGTGCGGCTAGTTTCAACTTCCACGCAATTTGTGGACTCGGGGCGGCGGATACGCGAGGCATTGTCTGCCCTAACGGTGGTCCTTGAGCAGGTTTGGTACGGAAGACGGGCAGCCAGCCAACAGGATTTTGCGAACGCGATGCAGAATATTGAGGCGCTCGGATGCCAACTGCAATAGATTCAGGCGATCGCAAACTGTTGTTGATTGGCGCAGCGATCTTTGTTGCACTGACTGCAGGGCTCGCCTTTGTGGGAACAAACCCTGTGGAGCAGGGGATGCAAATTCCCTCGACATTCTCCGCGGGATCCGGCGGCGCTCGCGCGGCCTATTTGCTGCTTCAGGATCTTCACTACAAAGTTTCGCGCTGGGAACGGTCACCTACCGAGCTTCCCGGCGATCCGGAAGATGTTGTCTTGATCCTTGCGGACCCGCAGGAAACACCCACGAAAGAGGAGCGGGAGGCTCTTCGACAATTTGTCGATGAAGGTGGCCAGGTGCTTTTCACCGGGGCGCGCATCAAGTCTTTCTTCCCCGAGGCCAGAGTGAACGCACAGATACCCACGCTGGAATGGAAGAGCTTCTCAGCGGATTTCCCCAGCAATTACACCTCGGGGGCGCCGAAAATTGTTCTTCAAACGGGAAACACTTGGCACGCCCCAGTTGCCAGCCAGCTTCCGTTGTACGGCGAGACGCGATCTCCGGTTGTAGTGATCTGGCGAATCGGTGGAGGAAGAATCCTCTGGTGGGCGGCGGCGACGCCGCTGACGAATTCCGGTATCTTGCGCGAAGGCAATCTGAATCTCTTCCTCAACGCTATGAACGCTCCGGTGCAAAGCGATCGCTTGGCGGTTCAAATTTACTGGGACGAATATTTTCACGGGCAACGAGCTTCCTTGTGGAGCTACGTGCAGAAGACGCCGGTGGCTTGGGGTTTGCTGCAGTTGGCGATCTTGGGTTTGATCGTTTTTTTTACGTTTGGCCGCCGAAGTGGCCCGGTGGTGCTGCCGCCGGTTGTTTCGCGGCTTTCTCCACTCGAATTTGTGGACACCCTCGGAGGACTCTACGAACGCGCCGGAGCAGAGCCGGCCGTCGTGGGCTTGGTCTACCAGAGATTCCGTGCGACTCTTTCGAGGCAGCTGCGGCTCTCCCCAAGCGTGCCGGATGCGGCACTCGCTGAGGCGGCGCAAGGACGTCTCGGCTGGAAAGAAAACGGCCTGAAGTCCACGTTGGCGCGCGCGTCGGTGGCGAGCCGGGCTCCGAAAATCACGCCTGGGGAAGCGCTCATCTTGATTCGGGAACTCGAACGCCACGAAGAGCAGCTCGGCGTGAAGAAGAAAATTGCAAAGGAGAAATCCTGATCGTGGAAAACATCTCGCGCCTCGCCGCGCACGTGCGTGCGGAAATGTCAAAGGTGATTGTTGGCCAGCAAGAGGTCATCGACCAGCTTCTCCTGGTGCTGATCTGCGGCGGTCACGCACTGATCGAAGGAGTTCCCGGGCTCGCCAAGACGCTCGCCGTCAAGACAATGGCGAAAATCTCCAGTCTGGGCTTCCAGCGAGTGCAATGCACAGCCGACTTGATGCCTGCCGATGTAATGGGCACGAATATTTTCAATATGTCGACAAGCTCGTTTTCGCTGCATCGAGGCCCCATTTTTACAGACCTGCTCCTGGTGGATGAAATTAACCGGACCTCGCCCCGCACGCAGGCAGCGCTTCTGGAGGCCATGGAGGAACGGCAGGTTACTATTGACGGAACGCGTTACTCGCTCGGCGAAAACTTCACGGTCTTTGCAACACAAAACCCCATCGAATTCGAAGGCACGTATCCTCTTCCCGAGGCGCAACTCGATCGGTTCCTCTTGAAAATCCGGCTTGACTATCCATCCGCGCAGGAGGAGTCCGACATCCTCGGCCGTTACGAACAGGGATTCGATCCGCGGCATCTGGACCTCATCTCGATTGTTCCACTCGATCCGGCTTTGCTGGCAGCCGCGCGGCAGGAGATCAGCGCCGTACGCATCGAGCCGACGTTGCGTCCTTATATTGTGACTCTGGTGCGCCGAACACGTGATTGGCCGGCTCTGTCACTGGGGGCCAGCCCGCGGGCCGCGATTGGCCTTCTTTACGTGGCGCGAGCCTTGGCCGGCGTCGAAGGCCGCGATTTCCTCATTCCCGACGACATCAAGACCGCTGCTTTGCCTGTGTTGCGCCACCGTGTGCTGTTGAAGCCGGAGGCCGATCTGGAAGGGTTGAATTCCGACCGGGTAATCGCCGAGATCCTCTCCGCGGTCGAGGTTCCCAAATGATCTACTCCGAGCCGCTGAGCCCGTCCGCCGCGGCTGCGCGTGCCCGGAGGCTGGGAAGATTTTCCTTTGCCTTTGGTCCCCGTTTTTTCGTGGCCTTGCTTCTCGGATTTGTAGCGCTGGGTCCCGCATGGTGGTTTCCACAAACGATAGCGGCAATGTTTTTGTGGGATGGCGTGGTCCTTGCCGCCTGGCTTTGGGATTTGCTGCGGCTTCCGCGCCCGGAGCAATTGGAAGTTCGCCGCATTTGGGAGAAAAGACCTTGCCTTGGAGTGCCCGGGAGTGTCGGCGTGGAACTCCGAAACACCGGGAAGATACCCATTCGAGTTCGCATCGTCGACGAGACTCCGGCTCAAATGCGAAGCGAACCCCCTGATTTGGAATTGCGCGTGAAGGCGGGCTCGTCCGGCGAGGCGCGCTATGTGGTGATGCCGATTGAACGAGGCGATACGCGACTCGGCCGAATGTTCCTGCGCTTTCAATCGCCGCTGGGACTGGCCGAGCGGTGGGCCGTGGCCGAAACTCAGCAAACCATTCGCGTGCTTCCAAATCTCGAACAAGCCAGGCGACAGACGCTCTATCTGATTCGCAGCCGTCAGGTGGAGTTGGAGAAACGGCGCCGGCGCCAGCGGGGCATCGGACGAGAGTTTGACAGCTTGCGAGAATATCGAGAGGGTGATGAGCTTCGTGACATATCCTGGACCGCGACTGCCCGCCGCCGGCACCTGATTACGCGCGTCTTTCAAATGGAACGCAGCCAGAACGTCTGGTTGGTGCTCGATGCCGGCCGCCTCCTTCGGGCGCAAGTCAGGGAACAGGAAGACGCTCCGCGATATTCGAAACTGGATTATGCCGTCAACGCCGTGCTTTCTCTTGCCCAGGTTGCTCTGTATTGCGGTGACCGAGTGGGCTTACTGGCATACGGCCGCCGGGTTCAACAGAATTTGTATCCGAGCCGTGGCGCGCATCACTTGCGAGCGATTGTCGAATCTCTTGCCCAAGTTCGCGCAGAAGCCTTTGAATCCGATCATGGGCGAGCCGTACGAGCATTGCTGAATGCCCAGAAGCGGCGAAGCCTGGTGGTCTGGATCACGGACTTCGCCGAAACCGCGACCATTCCCGAAGTCATCGAATATGCGATGCAGTTGTCTCCACGCCATTTGGTGGTCTTTGCGGCCATGGGACAGCCCGACCTGCAGAGCCTTGCCGAAACGATACCGGCGGTCACGGCCGATATCTATCGTCACGGCGCCGCTCTGGAGATCTCGCAGAGGCGCGATATTCTTCTTCGCGGTCTTCGGCAACGCGGCGTCCTAGCCCTTGAGCTGATGCCGGGAATGCTCGCGAGTTCGCTGGTCACACAATATCTGAATATCAAGGAGCGCAGTTTGCTCTAGTCTTGATTAGACTAGTTCCTCAGTGAGCTTGGGCGAGCCAAGTACGTCGCGAGCGCAGCAAATAATACGGCGGCAAGAAGAAATTTGAGAGGCGCGGCAATTCCAGAAGGAGACACGAACCCTTCGATGATTCCCGCGACGACCAGCATCGGCACAATCCCGAGCACCAGGCGCGCCGCGCGCCCGCCTGCCCGCGCCAAAGATTCGCGCCTTGGAAGCAGACCGGGAAAGAGCATTCCGCGCGCGATTTCCAGACCAGCCCCACCGGCGATGAAGATCGCCGGAAGTTCGAGTACGCCATGCGGTGCGACGAAGCTCCAAAGCTGGAGAGCCATCCCGGCTTGCCATGTTGCCGCGCCGATTACGCCGATGAGCATGCCGTTGACCACTATCATCCAGACGGTGCCAATTCCAGCAGTGATTCCGAGAGCAAACGTCGCGAAGGATACGGACAGGTTGTTGGTCATAATGGACGAAGCGGCGAGCGGCTTGATCGTCACGATGGACTGCGTCCACATCTCTCTTTTTTCGATAGTGTCCATCATCTGCGGCCCCAGCAGGCGGTGCGCAAAGGTTGGATCATGAATCGTCACGGCCCAGCTGGCGACCGCCGTCACGGCGAAAATGAGAAAGGCCAGGAATGTTTGCCGGAATGTTTCCCGGAAGACCTGGGGATAAGTCTGCGAGTAGAAACGGACGAGCCCGCTGATTTTTTGTTTGTGGCCCATGTAGATGAGGTTATGAGCGCGTCCAAGAAGCTGATTCAAGTAGAAAGCGAGCTGATTGCTGGTGACATCTTCGCGCACCGTCGCGAGGTCTGACGCCGTCTGGCGGTACAATAAGCCAAGTTCCTGCAATTCGAGATGATCGAGGGCTGAAATACCGCCCCGTTTTGACCGGTCGACGAGCAGCTCAAGCCTGGCCCAATAGGTTTTTCGTTTTTCCAGCCAGCGTGTGGAGATCATGACAGACCCATCACAAATGCGTGTTCCAGGTGATTTCAGGGACAAGCTTACCATCGAAACGCCGGAACAAACGGTCCTCGAATTCGAGGTTGCTGGCATCGGCAGCCGTTTTCTCGCCCTGGCTTACGACACTTTGATCCAAATCCTGGCCGGGTTAGGCATACTTGTGATCGTGGTGGCAGTGGGCGCGGCCATGCCCAAATCGCCGAAAACGGGAGTCTGGTTTCTGGCTCTCGTCGTGCTCGTTTATTTTCTGCTTTACTTTGGGTACTTCACCATTTTTGAAATCATATGGAACGGACAGACGCCGGGGAAAAAAAAGGAAGGTCTTCGGGTAATCAAGGATTCCGGCCGGCCGATTACGCCAGCGGAGTCTGTCGGCCGCAACCTGTTGCGCATCGTGGACCAGTTGCCCGCGTTTTATGCGGTCGGAATTGGCAGCGTACTGCTAAGCCGGCAAAACAAGCGCCTCGGCGATTTCGTTGCGGGCACGATTGTGGTTCACGAAAAGCCGCTGCTGGAAGCCAAGCCAGTCTGGCAATCCACCGAGGCTGGGCAAGCGCCACCCGCGACCACGTACGGATCCGAAAGGCTCACACCGGAAGAGTTTTCGCTGATTGAGGCTTTTTTGAACCGGCGAAGTTCGCTTCCACCTGATGTGCGCTTCAACATGGCGGATCAGATCGCCAGGCAAATTCGACCTAAACTTTCCCTGCCACCCGGGGAATTACTCTACGCCGAAAAGCTCCTCGAAGCGATCGCCCACGAGCGGCGTTCCAGCGCTGGCTACTCTTGATCTGTCTCGTCCGTCGACTGCAGCTGCCCGCCGCTGCGCCAGGGCAGTTACACGGATGGCTCCTTTCTTGACAGATATGTCGGTGCTGCAAAGTCTGATTGACACAATCCCATCGCTCTTCTATTCTTAAGTTTCTTGGTAGAGGTGCGGAGGCCATGAGTAGCCGGGCAGGCAGTTCCGAGCAGCTTCGGATGTCCGTGCAAAAGGGGCTCTTCTTTCGACCGGTAAAGTCGAAGACAACTTATTGTTGTCCGCCGAAATCGCAGCGGTAGCTGAAACCGCGGCGGTTGGGGGGCAGGTCCAAGGCCTGTCCACTGTCATCCGTTGAATTGGATGAAGCGCTATCGAGAGGCGGCAGCCCCGATTTGTATTTTCGCGGTTCCTTCCTTTCGTTCGCTCATCCAGAAAAGACTGAATCGAATGAATCTTTTCGAATCCACGCGCGCGCTCGTGGACATTGAGTCGACCACGAACCACGAAAAAAATGTGGGCGATTATCTGTTTGCCCATTTGTCGGCGCTCGTCGCGCGCCACAGCGGCCGCATCGAGCGCATTCCCGCCGCGGCCAATCGCGACAATATCTTCGCTGCCTGGGGTGAGCCGCTCGTTACGTTTTCCACTCACATGGATACGGTTCCACCGTTCTTTGGCTCTCGGGAGGACGGCGATTTTATTTGGGGCCGTGGTTCCTGCGACGCGAAAGGCATTATCGCGGCGATGATTGCCGCGGCGGAGAAATTGCTCGCGGCGGGCACGCGCAATTTCGGAGTGCTCTTCGTCGTCGGAGAAGAACGCGACAGCGCCGGAGCAAAGGCGGCTGCCGAGACTCCCCGCGGTTCACGATTTCTCATCAATGGCGAGCCGACCGAGAACCGGCTGGCTCTTGGATCGAAAGGCGCGCTGCGCTATGAAATCACCGCGCTTGGAAAGCTCGCGCACTCTGCCTATCCCGAGCTGGGTCATTCCGCCATCCACACGCTTCTCGACGTTCTGCACGACATTCGCCGGATTCCGCTGCCGGAAGATGGCTTGCTTGGCCGCAGCACTCTGAATGTCGGCACCATCGATGGCGGCCGCGCTCCTAACGTCGTCGCCGATCTTGCCGAAGCAGAAATCATGTTCCGGACGGTTGGCGATCCCGCGAAACTTCGCGAAGCCGTCTCCGCCGCCGCTGCCGGGCGCGCCGAGGCTCGCGAAGTGCTGAACACTCCCGCGGTCCAACTGAGCAAGTTCGACGGTCTGCCTACCACTATCGTCGCCTTCACGACCGACATTCCGACGTTTGGAGGAGCGTGGGGGCAGCCCTTCCTCATCGGTCCCGGGAGCATTCACGTCGCGCATACGGCGGAGGAGCGCATCTCCAAAAAGGAATTGTCCGAAGCGGTGGATATTTACGCGCGCATGGCGACACAACTCCTCGCGACGGGCCGGAGCAGCGCATGAGCATGGGCCTTGCGATTGTTGGTTACGGAAAGATGGGGCGAATGATCGAGCAGCTCGCGTCAGAATATGGTTTCGACGTGCGCGCGAAATTCGATGCGCGCAGCAATCCGCGCGGGCAGGCGCTTTCTCATCAGACGCTTCAGGGAGTGGATGTAGCCGTGGAATTCACTTCACCGGACGCTGCTCCGCATAATATTCGCCGCCTCGCTGCAATGGGGGTCAACTCTGTTACCGGCACGACTGGATGGTTGGGCGATCTTCCCTCCGTCCGCGAAGCCGTCACAAAGAGCGGAACAGGGCTTGTTTGGGCCGCAAATTTTTCGGTTGGCGTAAATCTTTTCTTGCAAGCGGTCGCGCACACTGCGACGCTTTTTGCCAAACACGCGGACTACGAAGCGTGGGGCTGGGAGATTCACCACTCCTCGAAAAAGGACGCGCCTTCGGGCACGCTGAAAAAACTCGCGGAGGAGATGCAAGCGCACGGCTTCAGCCGGCCTGTGAGTCTGGGCTCGAATCGCGCCGGCGCGCATCCTGGCACACACGAAATTGGTTTTGATTCGCCCGCCGATACCATCACGCTGCGGCATACGGCGCGCAGCCG
>Ga0137415_10006391_pt1 | contig 11675 bp, 11 predicted proteins | sample CZODoug3_1_1_16f_FD_183082 | JGI IMG/M metagenome (GOLD analysis project Ga0137415, IMG submission 183082) | Vadose zone soil fungal communities from Angelo Coast Range Reserve, California, USA - CZODoug3_1_1_16fungal (Hybrid Assembly) | ecosystem: Environmental > Terrestrial > Soil > Vadose...
GCGCGGGCGCTGGGCGCTATCTTCGGCATCACCTTCGTGGCCGGCGCCATCTTCAACCTCTATTCCCAGCCGCAGGATCCGCAGATGCAGATCAACGTCATGGGCTGGCTGACGATCGCCTGGGCGCTGGTGCTGGTGGCGGCACGCCGGCGCCACGGCGGCCGCGGACTGGCGCTCTTGGCCGGACTGACGGTGGCGCTGTTCGCCTACAATGTCTGGAGCCTGGCGCCGCTGCGCGGGCTGGACAGCGCCTGGCAGCGGGCGATCGAGCGGCTGGAGCATGAGGCCGATCCCTCGCGCACCGTCTACCTGATGCACGATTTCGACTGGGCGATGGTCTATGGCTCGCTGCATTGGGGCAGCGCCGAGCCCGGCAGCGACACGCTGGGGCCCGCGCCGCAGGCCGCCCCCAAGTTCAAGTGGATCGGCTTCACCGGCCAAGTACTGCGCCATCCCGACTGGAGCGATGAGCGGCAGGTCGCCGACTTGCGGCGCCAGATCGATCGGGCGCTGGAGCTGGGCTACGACGTGCTGGTCGTGCGGCTGTGGGACATGGACCAGCCGCAGCTCGAGACCGCGACCGGCATGGTCGCCAGCAGCGCTCGGCTCGACGCGCTGCGCCGCCTGCTGCACAACGACTATGTGGCGACACTCGCCTTCACAGATCCGGCGGCCGGTGCCATCCATCGCCTGCAGCAGAAACCGGGCCGCTAGTGACCGGCACCTTCAATATGTGTCGATACCCACCGCCCTCTCCTCAGGACAGGCCCGTTGCACGGATTGAAACGCCGGTTAAAACACATTCAAGATATGAAGGGGAGTGCGGGGGATGATCATGTTCAGGAACCTAATCTGTGTCGCTTTCTGTCTGCTGGGTTCCGGATGCGCCAGCAGCCAATTGAATTACAACGCGGCAGACCTTGCCTCTTCGCTGAATTCGCTGACCAAGAAGCAGATCTTTTTCAATCTTGCCCAAGCGCTCAATGATCCGGAATTCGTCCCATCTCAGGTGACAATTTCCATCGGCACGGCGCAAACTTCCAACGCGGTCACCCCATCAATCAGCCTGCCCCTTGGTTCACCCCTCACCACAACCACCAGGTTCACCAGTGCGGCGAACCCCAGCGCCCAATTCGGGAGCCAGGTGACGAACGCCGTTACAGGCGTTGGACTCCAAGTAACCGATGCCTGGAACCAGAGTTGGACAATGGTTCCCGCCAATTCTTCGAACCAACTGAGACGGTTGCGGACCCTCTATCAGTACGCCACGGGAACAATGCCGCGCGCCGACATGACCAGGGAGCTGACTCAAGAAGAAGCCGAGAGGCTGTTTTTGTGCGAATACCCCATGCAGTCCTTGGCGGTCTCGGCTTCGCCCGCGGGAAACGTCATATACAGGCTGGACGGCTGCCAGGATAATAATTCGAGGTCGCCGCGCTCACGCGTGGTTCATGCCGATCCGACTTTTACTCAAGGACCGAACTGTGTCGTGTGCATCGACGACCTCAATGCGAAGTTACTTCATCCGTATGTCAATCCAAATCTGAAGTACCACTTCTTGCGCACGACGACCGGAAAGACAGAGGACATGATCAACGTCGGCTCGTACGGCGCGACAGACTTTTTTGTTTGCGCATCAGCCGGCGCAAACTGCCCCCGTGTGGCTCTTCAGGATGCATTTGACGGCCGCACGGCCTTTAGTGACTTCGTGCTGTTCGTATACGAAGCCATGAGCATACCTGGCGGCGGCGGAGCCGGAAGCGCACGGTCAAGTGCCGGCGGCTCATTCGTCTACTCTGTGCGGTGAAACGAACTGGCGCGGTCGGGGTAACCGAACGCTTTCAGCTACATCGCCGCCTGCTGGATGCGCCGCTCGTCGAGGCCGACCGAGCGCGCGGTTTCGACGATGGCGGCCCAGGTGTCGTCGGGCAGCGGCACGCCCTCGGCCAGCCGCTTGGTCCGCATGCGCGCCTCGGGCTCACCCGGGACCAGAACCTCGCCGCCCGGCGCCGAAGGCTGGGCGCTCTTCACGAAGTCGACGTACTTGGCGATGTCGGCGGGGAAGAAGCCCACGGGGTCGAACACCGTGGGATCGATGTAGAAGGACAGCATGCCATTGGCGAAGCGGCCGCGCTTGGGATCGGTCGTGCCGGTGCCCGACAGCGCCCCGCCCAGGATCTCGCACATGAAGGCGAGGCCGGAGCCCTTGTGGTCGCCGAAGGCGCGAATGGCGCCGGTGCCCTTGCCATAGTCGCGCGATCCGGTCGGCGTGTAGTCGCCGTAGAGCACATGCGGGTCGCTGCTCGGCTTGCCGTCGGGACCGATCAGTGCGCCATCGGGCAACTTCTTGCCGCCCTGGCTCGCCACCAGCACCTTGCCCTCGGCTACGATCGAGGTGGCGAAGTCGAGCACCAGCGGATCGTGGCCCGGCCGCGGCACGCCGACGCAATAAGGCGCGGTCGAGAAGCGCCGCTGCACGCCGCCATAAGGCGCCACCAGCACGCTGCCCGAGGCATTGACGAAATGGATCGAGACCAGCCCCGCCTCGGCCGCCATCTCGGCCCAGTCGCCGACCCGGCCGACATGACCGGCATTGCGCAGGGTCACGGCGGAGAGGCCGTTCCTGCGGCACTTGTCGATGCCGATCTGAACGGCCTGCGGCGTCACGGTCTGGCCAAAGCCGTACTTGCCGTCGACCACGGCGATCACCGGCGTGTCGACCAGGACGCCGACCGTGACGTCGGCCACCACGGTGCCGTTCTTCTTCTGCGTGGCATAGCGCGGCACGCGCACGACGCCGTGGCTGTCGTGACCCGAGAGGTTGGCGCTCACCAGGTAGCGGCCGATGCGGCCACCCTCCTCCTTCGAGCAGCCGGCGGCGGCAAAGATGTCCGCGACGAAGGCTTCCAGCGCCTTCGCCTTGATGGTGACTGTCATGAAGTTACAGCTTACGATTCAGGTTGGCGACGTAGCCGCGGTTCCAGGTCGGGTTGATCATGACCTCGTTGATCACGATGTGCGGCGGCAGGCAGGCGACGTAGCGGATGAGGTCGCCGACATCCTCCGACTGCGCCATGCGGGCGCGCTCCTCCTTGCCGACCGGGACCGGCCGCTTGTCGAGGATCGGCGTCGCCACCTCGCCCGGGCAGACCACACAGGAGCGGATGCCGTTGACGCATTCTTCCATGTTGATGGTATGGCTCATCGCCACCACGCCATGCTTGGCCGCCGAATAGGCCGCACCCGACAGCGTGCTGGGATTGCGGCCGGCCATCGACGAAGTGTGAATCAGTACGCCGTCCTTGCGCTTGCGCATCATCGGCAGTACCGCGCTCGAGCAATAGAACGCGCTCGACAGGTTGCCGTCGATCACCTGCTCGGCGCCGGCCGGCGTCAGCTGGCTCCATTTGCGCTCGAGGATGTTGAGGCCGGCGTTGTTCACCAGGATGTCGCAGCGGCCGAACTTCTTGTCGATGTCCTTGGCGATCTTGGTAACCGACGCCGCCTTCATCAGGTCGCCGGGCTTCACCACCGCCTTGCCACCCGTCTTCTTGATGGTAGCCGCGGTCGCGTCCAGCGGCGCCTTGCGCCGGCCGGTCAGCACCACCGTGGCGCCCTCCTTGGCGAGCGCGATCGCCGCCGCCTGACCAATACCCGAGCCAGCACCGGTCACCCAGGCGACCTTGCCCGTCAACACAGCCATCTTTTGTCTCCTTCAGTTGGCTCCCCTCACCATTCTTATGGGGAGGTGTCGTCGCCTTACGACGACGGAGGGGTCATGAGCCTCATTGGGGCTCATGACCCCTCCGCCCCGTACGACGGGGCACCTCCCATAAGAATGGGGAGGGAAAGATTTTGGTTACAGCACCTTGCCCGTAGAGTCGTCGATCAGGTGCATGTTGCTGAGATCGGCCCTGAGCTTCATCGGCCGTTCCGCCGTGGCGCCGGCATTGGGATTGACGCGGCCGCACACCTCGAAGCCGTTCAGGGTGAAGTAGACCAGCGTCTCCATGCCCATCGGCTCGACGACCTCGATCACCTGCTCGAAATCGTGCTGGTTGGGCTCGCTGTGCGGCCTCGTCTCCATGATGTGCTCGGGCCTGAGACCCAGCACCAGGTTGGGCTTGCTGGCGTGGCTCAAGTAGCGGCTGGTGCGGCCGGCCGGCACCGGGAAGGAGAGCTTGTCGCTGATGCGAATGCGCAGTGCGCCGGCGGCCTGGTCGAGCTGGCAGGGGATGAAGTTCATGGCCGGCGAGCCGATGAAGCCCGCCACGAACTTGGTGGCCGGCGAATGGTAGAGGTCGTTGGGCGTGCCGACCTGCTCGATCAGGCCGGCATTCATCACCACCACGCGGTCGGCGAGCGTCATCGCCTCGACCTGGTCGTGGGTGACGTAGACCGTCGTGGTGCGCACCTTCTGGTGCACCTTCTTGATCTCGGTGCGCATCTGCACGCGCAGCTTGGCGTCGAGATTGCTGAGCGGTTCGTCGAACAGGAAGACCTTGGGATCGCGCACGATGGCACGGCCCATGGCGACGCGCTGGCGCTGGCCGCCCGACAGCTGCTTGGGCTTGCGGTCCAGGAGCTCGGTGATGTCGAGGATCTGCGCTGCCTGCTTGACCCGCCGGTCGATCTCGTCCTTGGGCCGGCGCTTGAGCTTCAGGCCGAACGACATGTTCTCGTAGACGTTCATGTGCGGGTAGAGCGCGTAGTTCTGGAACACCATGGCGATGTCGCGGTCCTTGGGCGGCACGTCGTTGACCACGTCGCCGCCGATCGCGATGTCGCCGCCGGTGATCTCCTCCAGCCCCGCGATCATGCGCAGCGTCGTGCTCTTGCCGCAGCCGGAAGGACCCACCAGGACGATGAATTCCTTGTCGGCGATATCGAGATCGACGCCGCGTACGGCCAAAACCTCGTCGTATTTCTTGATGACCTTACGCAACGTGACCTGAGCCATAATTCCCTGCCCCTAACCTTTGGTAGCGCCAGCCGTGAGGCCCGCGATGTAGTAGTCCATGAGGAAGGCGTAGATGATGAGCGGCGGCGCGGCTCCCAGCAGCGCGCCGGTCATGATCTGGCCCCAGTTGAAGACGTCGCCCTTGATCAGGGTGGTGACGATGCCGACCGGCAGCACCAGCTGGTCGGTCGAGGTGGTGAAGGCGAGCGGATAGAGGAACTGCGCCCAAGATACCGTGAAGCTGAAGATCGTGGCGGCGATGATGCCGGGCAGCGCTACCGGGATGAAGATCTTGGTCAGCGTCTGGAACCAGGAGGCACCGTCGATCAGGGCGGCCTCGTCGAGCTCCTTGGGGATCGAGGCGAAGTAGCCGATCATGATCCAGGTGGCGAACGGCACGGTGAGCGTCGGATACAGGATCATCAACGTCCACCAGTGATTCATCAGCTGGATGTCGAACGTCTCGTTGACCCAGGCGAACATCTTGAACAGCGGGATGAACAGCAGCGTGTCCGGGATCAGGTAGGTCAGGAACACGCCGGTCGCCAGCGCGGCCGAGCCCCAGAACTTCATGCGGGCGAGCGCGAAGGCGGCGATGACGCTGATCACCATGGTGATGATGACGACGAACACCGACACGATCGCCGAGTTGCGGAAGAAGGTGAGATACTGGTTCTGCGTCAGAAGCTCGAGGTAGTTTGAAAGGGTCGGCGAATAGACCCACCACGGATTGGTCGCCGCCGAGATCTCCGCGCTGGTCTTCAGCGAGGTGATGAACATGTAGATCGGCGGCATCAGGAAGAAGATGGCGAACAGCACCAGGAAGAAATACGACCAGCGCAGCGCCCAGCGCCGGTCGCGGCTCATGCTGCCGTACTTGCGTCCCGCGATTGTCGTGGCGGTGGTGGAAGCGATTACGGCGTCGGCCATCAGACTTCACTCCCCCGCTTGGTGATGTCGCGCAGGATGAAGGTCGCGGCCACCGCCAGGATCGGCACCATGAACAGCGAGACGCTGGCGCCGAGCGGAATGTCGCCGCTTTCGATGCCGACGCGAAACGCCCAGGTGCCGAAGATATGCGTGGTGTTGAGCGGATCGCCCTTGGTCAAGACGCGCACGATGTCGAAGTTGGCGAAGGTGACGATCAGCGAGAACAGCGCGGTGATGGCGATGATGTTGCGCATCATCGGCAGGGTCACGTACCAGATGCGCTGCCACCAGGTGGCGCCGTCAATCGACGCCGCCTCGTAGAGCTGCTCGGGCACAGATTTCAGCGCCGCCAGGTACATGATCATGAAGAACGGCGCGCCGATCCACACGTTCACCAGGATGACGGAGAAGCGCGCCCAGCCGGTCTCGCCGAGCCACGCGACGCGGTCGATGCCGACATGCTCGAGGATCCAGTTGAAGGCGCTGTAGGACGGGTCGAACAGCCACAGCCAGGCGAGCGTGCTCATGGCCGGCGGAATGACCCAGGGAACGAGCAGCATGCCGCGCCATTTGCGCTGGCCCTTGGTGGGGATGTTGTGCACGAAATGGGCGACCACGAAGCCGATGATCGCCTTGAAGACCACCGCCGTGATGGCAAACAGGCACGACTGGTAGACGACCATCCAGAAGGTCTCGCGTCCGAACAGGAACTCGAAATTGCCGAGGCCGACGAACCTCGTCATGCCCTTGTTGAGCATCGCGAGGTAGACGGCATAACCCGCCGGATAGGCCACGAGCACCAGGATCAGGAGGATCAGGGGCAGCGTCATCAGGAAAGCGATCGTCGATTTGCGCTGCATCAACTTGTGCAGGCTGCTGCGGCTGTCCGCGGTGATCGCGATCGATCCTCTGGCGGCGATGTCTGCCATTGCTAGCTCCGGACGTTGCAGATCGTTCAGGCGTCCGGCGGGGCGCCACCCGAAGGAAGCACCCCGCCAATCCCTTGGCGCCTAGTTGCGCATGAAGCCTTCGATCTCCTTCGACGCCCAGTCGAGCGTCGTGTCCATGGCCTGGCCCTTGTAGTAGCGGACGGCCATCTGGGTCGCGATACCCTGGTTGTAGATCTGCTCGGCGATCTTGTGCGGCGCGGGCGCCGCGGCGACCGAGAGCGTCTGGTGATTGTGCGGATTCGGGTAGTGATAGAGCGTGCCCTTCGGCGGCCCCTCCTCGGCCCAGGTCTTGAACGTCGTGAGCTTCTCGAAGGACGGCAGGTCGTAGCCACCGCTGGCGATCACCATCTTCTCGGCCGACGAGGCCTGCGAAAGGTAGGTGAGCAGGCTCTTGGCCGCCGACTGGTTCTTGCTGAAGCTCCAGGTGCCCCAGAAGAACGGCAGGAACGGCCCGAAGCGGCCCTTGGGTCCGGCCGGGAAGCCGTGCGTCCAGCACTGCTCGGCGACCTTCGGCGCATCGCGCTTGGCCACTGCCCAGGCGCTCGGCGGGTTCATGATCAGTGCGCCCTGCCCCGACACCAGCCACTTGTTGTTGGAGGCGTCGTCCCACGACGGGACGTCGACCGGCAGGAACGCCATCAGCTTCTTGTAGTAGTCGAGCGCCTGACGCACCTGGTCGTTCTTGACAACGATCTCGCCCTTGGCGTCGACGAGGACGGCGCCGTAGGCGTGGAAGATCGCGCCGATCGTGTCGACCGAGTCCGACGTGGTGCCGAGCCCGATGCCGAAGGCGTGGCCGCCCTTCTGGCAGGCTTCGGCCGCCTTCAGGAAGGTGTCGAGGGTCCAGTCGTCGGCCTTGGGCGGCGCGCCCGCCGGATACATCGCCTGGATGTCGATGCCGGCCAGCTCCTTCAGGAGGTCGATGCGCGAGCACGGCCCCTTCATCTGGCTGCCCACCGTCGCCGGCACGGCGAGCCACTTGCCGTCGACCCTGCCGAGATACTCGACCGTGGCATTGACGGCGCCGTTTTCCTTGATCAGCGGCTCGACGACGTCGTTCATCGGCACCAACACCTCGGAGTAGCGCGCCGGCAGGAAGGTGTTCATGGCGAGAATGTCGTGACCCGACCTCGCCTGCGCTTCCGCCGCCGTGGTCAGCAAGAGCTTGTTGCCTTGCGAGGTGATGAAGTCGATCTGGACGTCGACCTTCTCCTTGTCAGCCCATTCCTTGATCAGCGTCTCGGTGGCCCCGTTGGCGCCGGGCACCCAGTGATCCCAGAAGCCCACCGCCAGCTTGCCCGCGGCATAGGCGCCGCGAACGAACGGCGCGGCGATGAGTGCCGTCGACGCCGCAGCGGTTCCGGCCACAAACCGACGGCGGCCTACTTTTCCGGATACCATGCAATTTCCTCCTGTCCCATTTCGCTGACTCTCATGGGAGTCTTGACGGGGATGCTAGGCACAAGCCACGGATCAAGCAATGCATTTCCGAACGAGTCGGCGTTTCAGCCGCGGTTTGACAGCTTCCCGGGAGACCCGGATGCTCCGGCCGCCGGCCAAGCGGGAGAGGCATTCGTGCGGGGAAACTGTGTGAAATCGATCCGGACGAAGGGCACCAAGAGCGCCGGCGGCGGCACGTACTGAGATGCAGCACAGTCCTACCGCAAATCCCTGGCTCGCCGCCGTCGAGCCCTCACCCATCGGCGAGACCAAGCGCTGGGTGCTGGGCCGCACCTTCCCCACCGACCGGCCGCTGATCGACCTCAGCCAGGCGGTGCCGGGATATCCACCGGCCATCGAATTGCGCCGACATCTGGGCGAGCTGCTGCTCGATCCGGCGGTGCACGGCTACACGCCGATCCTGGGCCTGCCGGCGTTGCGCGAGAACTATGCCGCCCATCTCTCCGACTTCTACGGGGCGACGATCACCCCCGGCGAGGTCGGCATCACTTCGGGCTGCAACCAGGCCTTCTGCCTCGCGCTGATGAGTCTTGCCAAGGCCGGCGACCAGGTGGTCCTGCCTCGCCCGCACTACTTCAACCACGACATGTGGATGCGCATGCAGGGCATCGAGCCGGTGTCGCTCGATTTCCGCCCGGGCTCCGGCGCAATCCCTGCCGCCGAGGACGCCGCCCGCCTTATCGGCCCGAAGACGCGCGCCATCGTGTTGATCTCGCCCAACAATCCGACCGGCGCGGTCTATCCGGGCGAAACCATCCACGCCTTCTACGAGCTCGCCCGCCAGCGCGGCATCGCGCTGATCCTCGACGAGACCTACAAGGATTTTTTGCCCGAGGGCGAGCGGCCGCATGAGTTGTTCGGCGGCCCGGCCTGGCGCGGCACGCTGGTGCATCTCTACAGCTTCTCCAAGGTCTTCGCGCTCACCGGCTATCGGGTCGGCGGCATCACCGCCGGCGCCGCGCTGATGGCGGAGATCGAGAAAGCGATGGACTGCGTGTCGATCTGCCCGCCGCGGCTCGGCCAGGAAGCGGCGCTCTATGGGCTGAAGAACCTGCTGCCCTGGGCGCGGCGCAACACCGAGGGCCTGAAGGCGCGCGCCGACCTTTTGGGCGGCGGCTTGCAGCGCTCCAACCGCTGGCGGCTGGTCAGCATCGGCGCCTACTTCGCCTATGTGGAGCATCCCTTCGCCAGCCAGCGCTCGACCGAAGTGTCCAAGCGGCTGGCCGACGAGGAGAACCTGTTGACCATCCCGGGCGACATGTTCGGCGCGGGCCAGGAGCGCTTCGTACGGCTCGCCTTCGCCAACGTGGCCGACGACAAGATCCCCATCGTGTTGGAGCGGTTGGAACGCTTCGGCGCCTAATTCAGGACGGAGTCTGAAAGATGCCGCATGCGACCACACCCGATGGCGTGAAGCTCTATTACGAGGAAGCAGGCAGCGGCGCGCCGATCCTGTTCGTCCACGAATATAGCGGCGATTGGCGGAGCTGGGAGCCGCAGATGCGCTTCTTCTCGCGCCGGCACCGCTGCATCACCTACTCGTTCCGCGGCTATCCCGGCTCGGACGTTCCGGAGAGCGGCACGATGTACGGCCAGCGGCACGCTGTCGACGACGCCAAGCACATGCTCGATCATTTGAAGATCGCCAAGGCGCATGTCGTCGGCCTGTCGCAGGGCGCCTTCGCGACGGCGCATTTCGGACGGCTCTACGCCGACCGCGCGCTGTCGCTCACGCTTGCCGGCGTCGGCTCGGGCGCCGGACGCGAAGGACACGAGCAGTTCAAGAGGGACGCGCAGGCGACGGCCCAGCGCATCCGCCAGGAAGGCATGGCCAAATATGCCCACGGCCTCACCACCAATCCGACGCGCTCGCGCTTCAAGCAGAAGGACCCGCGTGGCTTCGCCGAGTTCGTCAAGCATCTCTCCCTGCATCCCGACATCGGCGCCGCCCACACCATGGAGAACTATCAGGGCAAGCGGCCGTCGCTCTACGACTTCGAGGACGAGTGGAAGAAGCTCGACGTGCCGACGCTCATCATCTGCGGCGACGAGGACGAGCCCTGCCTGCAGCCGAGCCTCTATCTCAAGCGCGTGTTGCCCAATGCCGGCCTCGCCGTGTTCGCCAAGAGCGGCCACACGGTGAATATCGAGGAGCCGGACGCCTTCAACCGCGAAATCTGGAATTTCCTGATGCTGGCCGAGGCCGGTAAGTGGACGCCGGCCCAGCCGGTCGCCAAGAACGCCAGCCTGATTTGACCCTCGGGATTTGCCCCTCAGGACCTGACCGTCACGGCGTGGTTGAGCGGACCCTGGCCGCGGCCGAAGCCGGGCGCGGTCTCGATGGCCCGCCGCACGTAGGCGCGCGCCCGCACCACGGCATCGTGCAGGCTCATCTTCTGGGCCAATCCGGCGGCGATCGCCGAGGCAAGTGTGCAGCCCGTGCCATGAGTGCTGCGACTTTGAATGCGCCGGTCCTCGAAGCGGTCGAACCGGCCGTCGTGGAACAAGAGGTCGACAATGTGGTCGCCCTCGAGGTGGCCGCCTTTCATCAACACCGCCTCGGCGCCGAGCGCCGCCAGCCGTTCGGCGGCGCGGCGCATGTCGGCCTCGACCCTCACCGGAAAGCCCGCCAGCACCTCGGCCTCGGGCAGGTTCGGCGTCAACAAAGCGGCCATCGGCAACAGCGTGTCGCGAAGTGCTGCTTCGGCCTCGCTCAGCAACAGTCGGTAGCCGCCCTTGGCGATCATCACGGGATCGACGACCAGCGGCACGCCGGGCGCCTGCTTCTTCAGCGCGGACGCCACGGTGCCGATTACCTCGGCGCTATGCAGCATGCCGGTCTTGAGGGCATCGGCGCCGATGTCGCTCAACACGACCTCGATCTGCTGGGCGATGAAAGCGGGCTCGACCGGCATCACGCCGTGCACGCCCTCGGTGTTCTGGGCAGTCAAGGCGGTGATCGCGGTCGCGGCAAAGGCGCCCATGGCGGTGACCGCCTTGATGTCCGCCTGGATCCCCGCCCCGCCGCCGGAGTCGGAGCCCGCGACGATCAGGACGCGGCCTTTCATGCGCCGGCCTTCACGCCGCCTGCCGGGGGATCGCCTCGATGATCTGGTCGACGACGCTGCGCACGAGGTCCGAGTCGTCGCCTTCGGCCATGACCCGGATCAGCGGCTCGGTGCCGGACTTGCGCACCAGGATGCGGCCGGCCGTGCCGAGCTGCGCCTCGGCAGCGGCGATCGCCTGCGTGACGGCATCGGCGGACAGCGCCGCGTTGGCATCGCCGACGCGGACGTTCTTCAGCAGCTGCGGCACCGGCTCGAAGGCCCGGAAAGTCTCGCTCGCCGGCTTGCCGGTCTTGATCATCGCCGCCA
>Ga0137415_10006393_pt1 | contig 11672 bp, 10 predicted proteins | sample CZODoug3_1_1_16f_FD_183082 | JGI IMG/M metagenome (GOLD analysis project Ga0137415, IMG submission 183082) | Vadose zone soil fungal communities from Angelo Coast Range Reserve, California, USA - CZODoug3_1_1_16fungal (Hybrid Assembly) | ecosystem: Environmental > Terrestrial > Soil > Vadose...
ATCGACATCGAGCTGGACGGCGAGTTCGACTGGCTACCCGAGGACATGAGCGCCGCGTACCGCCAACATCTGGCCGAGCGCCGGGCCGCGATCAATCGGGTGATGTTGCCGATGCGCGAGCCGCCCGATCGATCGGTAACGCCGATGCGAGGCGAGGCATTAGGGCCGGTAGGTCAGAAGTGAGTACATCGCATCCGGTGACGGCCACGGCGACGCGGCGTCCGCAGCGCCGCGCACCTAGCTCTGGCGTCCGGAACGCCTACCGCGTCGCGGCCACTCTGCTCGCGCTGGCGATGTGGCAGGTCGCCGTCGTCTCGGGTCTGGTATCGGACGCCGCCGTTGCCGCGCCGACCGACATCGCCCGCGAGGCCGGACCTCTGCTGGCTTCCCACCCGTTCGGCACGGCCTTGCTCGACACGATCTCGAGTTGGTCCGAGGGATTGATCGTCTCACTCTTGATCGCCATCCCGATCGGTTTGGCGCTGGGAAGCAGCGATCTCGCCTACCGGATGTCGCGGTTCACCATCGACTTTCTGCGCACGATCCCGCCGGTCGCGCTCATCCCGCTCGCGCTGCTGCTCTACGGTGCAACGCCGAAGATGGCATTCGTGCTGATCGTCTTCGGATCGATGTGGCCGGTACTGCTACAGGCCATGTACGGAGTGCACCAACTGGATCCAGCCGTGCGCGACGTGGCCCGCGCCTACCGGTTGCGGCGGCTGGACCGGATCCGCTTCCTGATACTGCCCAGCGCGGCGCCGTTCGTCGCGACCGGGATCCGATTGGCCGCCACGATCAGCCTGCTCCTAGCGATCGGCGCCGAACTTCTCGGGGGCGCGCCCGGCATCGGCGCGTCGATCACTCTGCAGGAGCAGAACGGTGACATCCCCAAGATGTGGGTCTATGTAGTCGTCAGTGCTGCCCTCGGCGTCATTCTCAATCTTGCACTCATCTCGCTCGAGAGGAGGGTCTTGACATGGCACTCCGCGCACCGTTCCGTCGTCGCAGCCTGAGCCATCGCCTGCTGATGCTGCTGGCCGAGGTGGCAGTGCCGACCGTCGCGATCGTCCTGTGGTGGGTCCTCAGCGCCAACAGCACCTCGCTGTATTTTCCCCCGCTTTCGACGATCATGACGTCGTTTAGGAATATCTGGCTCTTCAGCCACTTCGGGTCCGATGTCGTGCCCAGTCTCGAGAACCTGGCCGCAGGCTTCGCGATCGCCACCACCGCTGGGATCGTGCTGGGAATGGCACTGGGGCTGCTGCCGAGCCTCGCGGATGCGGTGGCCCCGACGGTGGAGTTCATGCGGGCGGTCCCGGGCGTAGCACTGTTGCCCGCAGCCTTGCTGCTGTTGGGGATCGGCCCTGAGATGAAGATATCTCTCATTGCCTACGGTACGGTCTGGCCGATCCTGCTCAACACGATCGATGGTGTTCGGGGAGTCGATCCGGTCGTCGTCGATGTCGCCTCGAGTTACCGAATCAGGCGGCAGGACCGGTTCTTGCGCATTATCCTGCCGGCGGCCAGCCCGCAGATCGTGGCCGGAATGCGCAGCGCCTTGTCGATCGGTATCACGGTCATCATATTCAGTGAAATGATCGGATCGACCAACGGAATCGGATTCCAAATCCTTTCCGCGCAGCACAGCTTCGCAGTCGCCGACATGTGGGCGGGCATAGTCCTGCTCGGCATTCTCGGCTACCTGTTGAATCTGGCCTTCCGCGGACTTGAAAGTTACCTGCTGCGGTGGCACCGCGGCATGCGGCAGCTGACTAGGAGCTGACCATGACCAAGGCGGACGTCTTGACGAACTCTCTTATTCAGGCGAAGGCTCAGCCATCGCATCCGATCCTGGAGATCAGCGATCTCACCAAGTCCTATCGGGTCGGCCATGAGCTCCGACCGGTACTCGGGGGCATCAGCCTACAAGTCAATCGCGGCGAGTTCGTCTGCATCGTCGGCCCTTCCGGTGCCGGCAAGTCGACGCTCCTGCGCTGCATCGCCGGCCTATTGGAGCCATCGAGCGGCTCCGTTCTACTGGACCGGCAGCCAATCCATGAGCCGCCACCCAAGCTGGCGGTGGTCTTTCAGGACTACAGTCGCTCGTTGATGCCGTGGTTGTCGGTCGCGAAAAACGTCATTCTGCCCTTGCGTTCCAGGGGTTACTCCAAGCGCGAGCAGATCAAACGAGCGGACGAGTCGCTGGCCGCCGTTGGACTAACCGAGGCCAGCTCCCAGTACCCCTGGCAGCTCTCCGGCGGCATGCAGCAGCGGGTCGCAATCGCGCGGGCGTTGGCCTATGAACCCGAGGCGCTCCTGATGGACGAGCCGTTCGCCTCGGTGGACGCCCAGACCCGCGCAGACCTGGAGGACCTCATACTCAGTGTGCGGGCCGCCTTCGGGATGACCGTGCTGCTCGTGACACACGACATCGACGAGTCCGTCTACCTCGCTGACCGCGTCGTCGTCATGGCGGGCTCGCCGACGGGGGTCCGCGAGGAGATCACGGTCGATCTGCCCAGCCCGCGTGACCAGGTCAGGACCAAGCTGTTGCCTCGCTTCTCGGAACTTCGAGCCCACGTCCTGACGCTGATCAGGGAAGACCGGGTGAACCGCGCAATGTGATGAGCACGGATCGTGTCGATCCGGCACGCTCCTCATGAGCAGTTGGTAGGTCGGGCGATCGTGGCGCATGCGGGTATTGAACGACCTGCCGCCACACCGTCAGCCCCCGGTCCGCTCGACCAGCTCCTGCAGGAATCGCGGAAGTCGGCCGGCGCCGAAGTCGTAGTCGTAGTAGCGCACCCAGTGTGGCGTGATCGCGATACGTGCCATCTGGTCATACAGCTCGCGGCGGTGGAGACCACGACCTGGTCGGGTGTTCATCCTTCCGTCGGGGCGCGACCCTCATGGCCGCGTTCACATCGGGGACGGTGCCGGCCGCGGGTTCTCGACATTGGTCCGCGGAGGAATTCGCATCAACCTCGAACCACGCCGTTCAGCCGAGCTGCCTGTCGGGTGAGGTGATCGCGCTCGGCGAGGTTGGTGGCAGCGCGCGCCGCGTCGCTGTAGAGCCGAGCCGCGAGCGCGAGGTCGCCGGCCCGCTCCCGGAGGTATGCCTCGACAGCCAGGTACCTGGGAACCGCTCGATCCACCTGTTCGAGCGCGGCCAGCCCGGCCTGCGCCCCGTCCGCCTCACCCACTGCGACGGCACGGTTCAGACGGACGACGGGGTTGTCCGTGAGACGGTCGAGCTCGTCGTACCACTCCACGATCTGCACCCAGTCGGTCTCGTCCACCGTCTGCGCGTCGGCGTGCAGGGCGGCGATCGCGGCCTGCACCTGGTACTCGCCGAGCCGGTCGCGCGCCAGCGCCGCCTGCAGGACCGCCACGCCCTCGGCGATCAGTTCGGTGTCCCACCGGGATCGGTCCTGTTCCGCCAGCGGGACGAGGGTGCTGTCCGGTGTCGTCCGCGCGGCGCGGCGGGCATGGTGCAGCAGCATCAGCGCGTGCAGACCGGACGCCTCCTCGTCGTCGGTCATCGACCTCACCTGGCGGGTCAGCCGGATCGCCTCGTCGGCGAGGTCGACCTCGCCGCTATAGCCCTCATTGAAGACCAGGTAGAGCACCCGCAGGACGGTGGCCACCTCTCCGAGCTCGTCGAAGCGCACGCCCGACACGGTGCGCTTGGCCCGGCTGATGCGCTGGGCCATAGTCGTCTCGGGCACCAGGTACGCCTCCGCGATCTGGCGCGTCGTCAGACCGCCCACCGCCCGCAGCGTGAGGGCTACCGCGGAGGCCGGCGTGAGCGAAGGGTGGGCGCACAGGAAGTAGAGCTGCAGAGTGTCGGCCGTGTCCTCGGTCGGGCCCGGCGGTGGCTCGGCCGCGACCCGGACCTCGCGGGCGAGCCGAGAACTCTCGGCCCGGGTCGCGTCCAGGAACTTGCGCCAGGCGGCCGTGATCAACCAGCCTTTCGGATCCGCCGGCGGCTCCGTCGGCCACGTGGCCAGCGCCCGCAGCAGCGCGTCCTGCACGGCGTCCTCGGCCGTCGCGAAGTCGGCTCCACGACGGACGAGGACACCGGTGACCGCGGGAATCAGCTCCCGCAGCAGGGTTTCGTTCACTCGGCTCCTCGTCCCTCGTCGCCGCGGAGACGTACTGTCCCCTTGGTTCGCTCGCAAGCTCGCTCACTCGGCGACGGTGGGCGGGGAGCCGTAGAAGGGACGTACCTCCAGCCACTCGCAGATCGGCTCGCCGCCCGGGCCCGGAGCGGCCGAGTACTCGCCCGCCACCTCGATGGCTCGCTCGTACGTCTCCACGTCGATGATCAGCCAGCCGGCGATCAGGTCCTTGGTCTCCGCGAACGGGCCGTCGGTGACCGGCGGCCGGCCCTCGCCGCCGTAACGGACGAACGTGCCTTCCGGGGACAGCGCCTGGTGGTTCACGAACTCGCCCGTCTCCTGCAACCTGGTCGCGAAGTCGCGCATCCACTGGACGTGCGCGTCGACCTCGCCCGGCGCCCACTGGTTCATCGGCTCGATGTCCACGACGGGAGCCGGACCGCCGCGGTAGTGCTTGAGGAGCAGGTACTTGGCCATGAGTGTCTCCTTCGGTACGGCGCGACCATTGTGGCCGCGTACGCACCGGGGACGACGCGGGCCGGGGTTTCTCGACATCGGTCTGACCGGCTCCGTTGACTGGTCCAGTTGTCATGAGAGCTAGGGCTGGTGGATGCCGATCGCAGCGTAGACCGCTGGGGTCAACCCCGACCGATGAGCCGCTAGGGCAGCAATGGTAGTTGCGGCCGCGTCAGCTGTGCGCGCAGTTCGGCGGCGCGGGTGCGGGCGCGGGCAGCGTTGTTCGACTTGATCTGCTCGTATCCCCTGATGATGTCGGGGAGTTTGGCGATCTCGAGGACGGTGCCGGCGTTGGAAGGCTTCAACGCAGTAAGGGCGTCTGACAGCAACCCTTCGTACCAGGTGATCAACTCACGCTCTTCGCGGCGTCCGGCCTGTCGTCCGAACGGGTCCAAGGCCGTACCGCGTAAGCGGCGTCCGCGCCGTAGCACCCGGAAGGCCAGGTCGAACCACGGTCCGAGATGGATCTTGGCTTCGCGGCCGATCAGACGCGCAGCTGGTGGATGCAGGTTGTAGGAAACCTTGATCGGTGCCTCGAACGTGTCGGCGATTGATGTGCGCCATTGCTGATCAAGGAAGAGTCGGGCCACCTCGTATTCGTCCTTGTAGCTCATCAGCTTGTAGAGGTTGACGGCGACGGCGTCGAGGATCTCGTGGTCAGAGATCGCACGCTGGCGCGAGGTGGTGGCGACGGCCAAGACTGTGTCGAGGTATCGACCGGCCCAGGTCGCCGATTGGTAGCGGAGCAGCTCGCCAACGCGAACCTCCAGCAGCCGATCGGTTTCCTCAGGGAGGTCTGCTGCGTCGATACGTACGCCCAGCGTTGCGTGGGCGCGTTGCTGCCGGGTTGTTAGCAGTGAGCGCTGGTAGGCCCGCTCGAGCTGGCTGTCGCGCACCCGGGGGTGCACCAGCGCCGAGACGCGGGCGGGGTCTTGCGACCACAGGCGGCCGTAGCGGAAAGCAAGCGTGTTCTGTTTGACAGCCACTCCGTTGAGGGAAATCGCAGCCTCGATGGAGGACGACGATACGGGCAGCAGACCCTGCTGGAAGGCAGCTCCAAGAGCGACCAGATTCGTGACCATGTAGTCGCCGAAGAGCTTCTCGGCGATGGTGCGGGCCGGGACTTCGAGTGCGCCGTCGGTCCTGGTATAGCTGCGGATACTGGCAGCCATCGCCGACGTATCACGTGTCTGCCAGACGTCGCGGACCATCTCGCCGGTAGGAAATAGGTCGGAGTTGATCACGACCGCCGTGCGTTCGATCGAGCACCGATCGAGGTTCATCGGTGCTACGGCCGCGACCTCGTCCAGGGCGAGGTACAGATCAGCCCGAGCCTTACCCACCTTGTTCGCGAAACCCGCCGGACGCTCGGCATTCTCACGACGGTCGGTGCTTCCGAGTGCGGGCCAGGTCACCGACTTGTCCGGCAGCAGCACGAGGCTGGAGAGAACCGGCCCCCACTTCTGCGCCGCCCCAGTCTGGTCGTAGGAGATCACTCCCATTCCGTCCAGGGTCGCGGCGAACGCCAGCACGGCATTGAGCGTCAGGACGCCGGTGCCGCCAACGCCGGGCATGTAGATGTGAAAGGGCCCGTTCCGCGGCTCTAGCCGAGTAGGGGCCACGAGCTCGGCGGTATCGATGTCGGGAGGGCTCAGCGTCCGGAATCCAGTGCCCTCCCGGACGGTGACGGTCACAAACGACGGGCAGTCACCCTGTAGGCAGGACTGATCCTGATTGCACGACGATCCGTGCACCTGTGTTTTCGAGCCGAACTCGGTCGGGACCTTCTGCAGACTCATGCAGTTGCTCTTCGTCCCGCAGTCCCCGCAGTTCTCGCAGACCCGCTCATTGATCAGGATGTGCTCGGTGGGCGCCGCGAGCAGCCCTCGCTTGATCCGGCGACGTCGCTCGTTGGCACAGGACTCGTCGTAGACCAGGACCGTGACGCCGTCGATCTGTTCGAGCTCCCGCGATACGTTCACGATCTCGTCGTCGCGGCGCAACTCGACGCCGGGCCCGAGTCGCTGGCGGCGGTACTGTCCGGGATCCTTGCTGCATATGACGATCTTGGCGACACCCTCCGATTCCAGTCCTCGGGTCAACGCCGCGAGACCGTGTTCGCCGGGTGCGGCTTGGGCGCCGGTGTTGGCGATCACGCCGTTCCACAGCAACTTGAACGTGATCCGTGTCTTGGTGGCCACTGCCCAACGGACGTTGAGGTAGGACGAGTGATACATCGACCCGTCACCGACGTGCTGGATCAGGTGCGTGCGATCGCTGAACGGCGCGAGTCCGATCCAGGGCAAGCCCTCGCCGCCGAACTGCGTCATCGTGTCGATGTGGCGTTCGGTCTGCTCGATTACCTCGTTGAAGCAGTTGCAGCCGGGCGCGCCGAAGGCGATCTGTCCAGGCGCCAGGACAGTGCTCGTGCTGTGTGGGCATCCAGAGCAGAAGTTGGGGGTTCGCGGGGCGAACGGCGCGTAGTCCCGCGCGGCCACCGATGCCAGTTCCTTCACTCGGGTCGTGGCGGTAGGAGGTAGTAGATCCGACAGCCGGGGAGACAGGACGGACGCGATGTAGTCCGCATCCATCGCCCCTTCGATCGGGAACAGCGGCCCACCGTGTTCGTCAGACTTGCCGACAACGCGAACGGGGTCGGCCAGCGACTGCAGAGCCGCTCGCACTCCCGGCTCTATGACACCGCGCTTCTCCTCGATGACGATGACGTCGGAGAGTCCGGCGCAGAACGTGCGGATGAGTTCGTCATCCAAGGGGTAGATCAGGCCCAGAGTGAGGACGGCGAGGCCCGAGCCGGTGAGCTGGGTCGGGTCGAGTCCGAGGTCGAGCAGCGCCTGCCGAACGTCCGCCGCGCTCTTGCCGGCCGTGATGATCCCGATGCGGTCGCCGACCTGCTTGCTCTCGATTCGGTTGAGGTCGTTGCTGCGGGCATAAGCCAACACGGCCTCGTGTCGCTCACGGTAGAGGTGCCGTTCGTGTTCGATGTTCTTGCCGGGATAAAACGAAAAATCGGTTCGCTTGACGAATGGTTGGCCATTCAGCGTTAGCGACGGCACCTCGATCTCGACATCGTCGGTGTCGACGCTGACCGTCTCGCCCCCGTCGCACAGCGCTGCTGTCAACTTCAGCGCGATCCAGCAGCCGGAATATCGCGACATCGCTACCGCGTGCAAGCCCAGCGTGCGGAACTCGGCGACCGAGGACGGATAGAGAATCGGCATTCCGGCCGAGACGAAGGCGAAGTCCTGCTGAAACGGCATGGTGGACGACTTGGCTTCGTGGTCTTCGCCCGACAGGACGACTACGGCCCCGTTGCGGCTCGTGCCAGCGAAGTTGCCGTGCTTAAGGGCATCTCCGGACCGATCGACGCCTGGACCCTTGCCGTACCAGAACCCATTGACTCCGACGTAGTCACTGTGGGGGTGTTCGTCGAGCATCTGCGTGCCCATGAGAGCAGTGGCCGCCTGCTCCTCGTTGCCGGCCGGTAGGAACTTGACGTGCTGCTCGTCCAGCAGTCGACCCGCCTTCGCCAGCTGCAGGTCGTATCCGGCCAGCGGGCTACCGGGATACCCGGTGATCAAGGTACCCGTAGCCAGGCCCTGCGCGCGATCACGGCGTGCCTGTTCGACCGGCAGCCGTACCAGCATCGCCATACCGGAGAAGAAGAACGTACCGCGAGCCTCAGTCAGCCGGTCATCGATCTCGAGTTGCGCCACTGGAGGGTGTGCCGACTTACCGCTCATACGCCGTCGACGTGGCTTTGGAGATCGATCGACGCCTTCAGCACCTTGTACTCCACCATCACGTCCATCACAGTCTTCAACGCGTCGAGCGAAACAGGCGCGGGCACGTAGGTCGGAAGGATCATGTTATCAAGCTGAGCGGACGTCAGCTTTGCAACGCTCCCGCCAACGGATTTGAGCGTGGCCGGATTGGCCCCGAGGGCTGTGTTCGCGGCAGTAATTGAGGCGGCGAACTCCTTGATGACCTGCGGGTGGCTCGACGCATACGAAGTCGAGGCCAAGTACACGAGCATCGGCGCATTGGGGAAGACCTTGTTGAGAATGGGGGTCAGGTCCTTCAGCCCGTCGGCCTTACCTTGAGAGAGGAATGGCTCGGAGATTGCTGCCCCGGCTACCGTGCCAGCCTTGACGGCGGCTGCCATCTGCGGGATGGGGAGTTCAACGTACTTGACCTTGCTCGAGTCTCCACCGGCCAAATCAATAGACTTTTCGGCGGCGAGCTGTGAGAAGCTTGCGAGCGCGTTGACGGCAACGGTCTTGCCGGCGAGGTCTTGCACATTCGCGACGCCGGGCCCCACAACCAGGCCCGCGTTGTCCTTGCTGGGGTCTGGCGAGACGATCGGGCCTTGGGCGACGATCTCGAGCGGAATCTTCTGCGATACGGCCTTGATCGCCCCGACCGCGTCCGCCACAGTGAACTGGACCTGCCCGTTGAGCAGGAGCGGGATCGCTTGGGCGCCCGATGTCATTACCTGCGGCGTAGCGGAAAGGTGGTTCTTGGTGAACGTCCCGTCCTGGGCAGCCAGGTAGAACGAGGCGCCGGACAGGGTTGGAGCCGTCCCCACCTTGATGTCGGTCATCGACCCGGACGTACCGGACTTCGTCGACCCGGAGCTGCTGGACGTGCATCCAGCGGCCAGCAGCATGCTCGAGAGTCCGACGGCGACGACCCAAGCGCGACGATCCATGACGCACCCCTTAGACCTTGCGGTCACTTGCCGTCCGGTCTGTACGGTCAAGCGAAGTTCCAAAGTTACCAGGTAACTTTGGCGTTACGATGGCGTATCTCGGAGCCTCTGTCAAGAGGCCCGTCGGGTTGGGACGCGGACCCGCCCGCGGACCACGCCCACCCGGGCACGTATGGGTCATAGAGACAGGGCAAGTTACCAGGTTACCTTGACAATCGTGTCCTTGAGCGAAGATGCTCAGCTGACTGGATGACGCTCTTTGGTCTCGGCTCCCGTAGTCGAGCCAGATGACTCGAGAGGCAGCTGCTATGCGACTCGCACGTTATGAGGACCAGCAGGGGAGACACGTTGGCGTCGTGCTGAAGTCGGGAAGAATCGTTCCCACGCCATGGTCCGGGTTCGAAGGACTGTTCGCCGCGCCGGACCCGTATGCGGCGTTACAGGAGATCGACCTTGCCGAGGACAGGGCAGTGTCACCCGGTCGCCTGCTGGCGCCCATCGTCGACCGCGCGCAGATCATCTCTACCGGAGCGAACTATGCGGACCATACCGACGAAGCGAAGGACGAGATCCAGGTACGCGAACCGGTATTTTTTCCATTCCTGTGGGGGGCAGTGATTGGCCCAGACGACGCGATCGTCATCCCGCGCGAGGATGCGCAGACGGACTACGAGGTCGAGTTGTGCGTGGTAATCGGCCGAACAGCGCGTCACCTCACAGAGGAAGATGCGATGGATTACGTATTCGGCTATACGATCTTGAACGACGTCAGCGCACGTGACGTGATGGCCCGCGAGATCTTTCAGGTGATGCTGTGCAAGTCCGTCGACACATTCGTGCCGATCGGACCGTACGTCGTTACCAAGGAGGAGATCGCTGACCCATATGCCCTGCGGATAGCGACCTATCTCAACGGGGAAATACGACAGAATGCGGTTACTGGGACGATGATTGCGCGGATCCCGCAGCTGCTGGCCTCCCTGACACGAGACATCACCCTACATCCGGGCGACGTGGTGTCGACGGGCACTCCAGCCGGCATAGGGTTTTTCCGGACTCCCCAAGAGTTCATGGCTCCTGGAGACGTGATCACCGCCGAGGTCGAGCACGTCGGACGCCTCACCAACCGCGTGGTCGCCGGTTGGTGATCGCGTGCAAACCCCTGACTTCCACGATCTCGCCGAGCTCGAGCGTATGGCGACTGCACGGTGGACCAGCGGACTCCGAGCCTTCGTTCAGGGTGGTGCCGGCTACGGAAGCGGTGTACGCGCCAATCGGCTGGCCCAGGCGAAGTGGTCGCTGCGGGCGCGGGTGCTCGTGGACGTCAGCACTATTGACACGAGTACCACTGTGCTCGGTTGCCCGGTTGGCATACCGGTCATGATCGCCCCGTCCGGACTCCAGACGCTCGTTCTGCCCGAAGGCGAGGTGGCGACGGCGCAAGGGGCGCGCGACGCGAACGCCGTCATGATCCTGAGCGCGGGGACCGGCCGATCCATTGAGGACGTGACGGCAACCGGGAGCGACGTCTGGTTCCAGCTGTACTGGGGCCCGGACCGGACTCGCGTCCGACGACTGGTCGACCTGGCGGGAGAGCGTGGCTGTCGAGCCCTGTGTCTCACTGCCGACATGCCGGTACCGCCGCTTCTCGGCCCTGAGCTCAGAGACGGCGTCGCCGGCGTTGCGCAGGCCAAACCGCAATACCTCCCGTCACGGGGTGAGTACGCGTTGACCGGCGTATGGGACCACGATGAGCGCCTGAGCTGGCGCGATCTCGCCTGGCTGCGCGAGGTCACCGATCTGCCGATTGTCATCAAAGGCATTATGACCGCCGAGGACGCTCTGATCGCGGCCGATTCCGGCGTCGACGGTATCGTCGTCTCGAACCACGGCGGCCGTGCCCTCGACACGTCGATCGGCACGATGGACGTTTTGCCCTCGATCACGGCGGCGCTCGACCACGTCAACTCGGACATCGAAATCTACGTGGACGGTGGATTTAGACACGGCAGCGAGGTGCTCGTGGCGCTCGCGCTCGGTGCCCGAGCGGTTCTGGTTGGGCGACCAGCGTTGTGGGCGCTTGCGGTCGGAGGCGCTTACGGAGTGACGAGCCTGCTCACGCTGATCGGTCATGAGCTCGCATCCACGATGGCGCGCGTCGGGGCAACCTCCATTGCCGAGATCGATGCGTCGCGAGTCGTCGCCAGTCTCTGAGCGACGCCGGCGCAGAACGAACCGACACTCACACGACCGGGTTGCGCAGGCTGCCGAGCTGATCGATCTCCACGACTACCTCGTCTCCTGGC
>Ga0137415_10006395_pt1 | contig 11672 bp, 10 predicted proteins | sample CZODoug3_1_1_16f_FD_183082 | JGI IMG/M metagenome (GOLD analysis project Ga0137415, IMG submission 183082) | Vadose zone soil fungal communities from Angelo Coast Range Reserve, California, USA - CZODoug3_1_1_16fungal (Hybrid Assembly) | ecosystem: Environmental > Terrestrial > Soil > Vadose...
GTCGGCTCCGGCGTCCTGCACATCCTCGAGGCCGACTTCCTGCGCCAACTCACGACCTTCCGCACCAACGGCCCGCGCCGCGTCGAGGCACTGACCGACTTCGGGCAGTTCTTCCTAGGCCAGCTCTGGGACGTCTACGGCCCGCACTTCTCAGCCAACGTGTCGCAGCAGCTAGCGGCAACCAAATAGGCCTCTGGCGGCACGGTTGCGACAGCGACGCGGCACTGGACGATGTCTGATCGGCGTTTAGTTGGCGTGCAGTGGGCGCCGAAGAGGGGACGGTCATGGACGTTTTTGTCACGGGAGGATCGGGATTCCTCGGGCAGCATCTGCTGCGTGCTCTCAGCGCAGGAGGACACCAGGTTCGAGCATTGGTTCGGTCGCAGATCGCGGCAGAAACCGTCGCTGCCGCAGGGGCTGAACCGGTACGCGGAGCGGTGACCGACGCTGAAGCCCTGCGCGGCGGCATGGACAGGCATGAAGAGGATCCCAAGCACGGCGAAGACGGAGACGACGTGAACACGGATCATCGCTCCTCCTTTGATTCCACCCGAGCACGTTTCAAGCATACGCGTTGGGCAGCGTGGCTGCTGATGATGGGATTCGCGAATCGCCCATCCTTTATATATAGGCGCCAGATGCCCGGCAGGAGAGCTCCCGCGGCTTCATGGCGCCTGAAGTCAGTCGTTATTGAAAATGTCGTACGCGATCTTCCACTGGCCGTCCACGCGCGTGTAGATCACCACGTACTTGCCGCTCGTCGTGCCCCTTCGCTCGGTGAGCGTTGACGCGCCCGCCTCGAACGCGTGCGCGCCCGTGATGGCCGACTCCATCGGCGAGAGGCGAAAATTCGAGATGTCCTGCCGGAAGCCGCGCGCGTAATACGCTTCGATATCCTGACGTCCTCTGACCATCGGCTGACCGGGCGGCATCACGATCGCGTCCTCTGCGTAGAACGACGCGACGCTCGCGGCATCTTTGGCGTTGAACGCCTCCGCAAACGCAGCGGCGAGCTTGTTGAGCGCAGGATCGGTCCTTTGCTGTCCGGAGCTTCCGCCGACGGCCGCGATCACCAGGGCGGCGACACACAGCACTCTTGATGTCATCACAGGTTGACACTCCGTTGGGACGGGATTATAAGGCGCGAGACCATCGGGCGCGCCGTGCCACCTACGGCGCGCGTTGCCGGGATCAGCTTCTGGCGCGTGCGATGATCGGCGCCCTCCACCTGCCGGTTTTTGGACAACGGTATCGCTCAGGAATGTTGGCGTTTAGGGACCGCATCAGTCGCCAGTGGTCGTGGAAATAGATTGATCGGGGCCTGTTCGGACGCGGTATCATTCTGCCTTACGGGTGTCAATCGCTGACGCTGATGAACAGGAGGATTCTGTGCATCGAAAACGTGTCGCGAGCCTGCACGTGTTCGTGGCTCTGCTCGCCGCGATTTCGCTGGCGGGAGTCACGCTCGCCGGTCAGACCGCCGCGCCCAAAAACGCCTCGCCGCCGCCGCGCAGTGCCGATGGTCATCCCGATCTGTCGGGTATTTGGGAGCACAACGCGGCCACGCCGTTGGAGCGTCCCGACGAATTGGCTGACCGCGCGACGCTGACGGACAACGAAGTTGCGCAACTGAAGGCTAAAGCATCCGAATTGTTCAGCGGCGACGGGGATGCCGGTTTCGGCGATTCAATCTACCTCGCCGCGCTCCGCAACGTTCTGGGCAAGGAAAAGGGATTCAAGTCCAGGGACGTCGCGACGGGCGACTACAACTCGTTCTGGGTCGTCGGCCGGTGGTTCGAAAACCGGACCTCGCTCATGACCGATCCGCCGAATGGCAAGCTGCCGGCGCCGACCGCTGACGCGCAGAAGCGACAGGAAGCGGCGGCGGAGCGCCGGAAGGCACATCCGTTCGACGGTCCCGAGGACATCGCGCTCGGCGAACGGTGCATCACCGGCAGCGTCCCGATGCTCGGCGCCGGCTACAACAACTACTATCAGATCGTCCAATCGCCGACGCACGTCGCGGTGAACATGGAGATGAGGCATGACACCCGGATGATTCCGATTACGAATCGTCCGCATCTCCCGAGCACCGTGCATCTGTGGCTGGGCGATCCGGTTGACCGGTGGGAAGGCGATACGTTTATCGTCGACTCGACGAACTTCCGCAGCGACTCCCCGGTTGGCCGAGGCGGCGCCAGCGAGAAGCTGCATCTCATCGAACGATTCACCCGAATCAACGCCGAGACGCTCAAATACGAAGTGACGGTGGACGATCCTGCGACCTGGACCAAGCCGTGGACCGCCGCGCTGTTCATGAAGAGCACCAAGGATCAGATCTACGAGTACGCCTGTCATGAGGGAAATGAGGCGATGCACGGCACCCTCAACGGCACGCGCGTGCAGGAGAAAATCGCTCGAGAGAAGTCGACCAAGAGCACGGGATCTCCTCGATAACCCGACACGTCTACGCCTCCGATTCGCTGGCGGTCACGCTTGCGAGTCGGAGGTCTCCATACCCGTCACGAGCCGCCCTTCTGCGCGCAGCGTCGCGCAATCAAGCAGACACTCGGCGAGCGACACCATGAGCTTTCCGCCTTGACAGACAACGCGTAAAGGGATATCTGTTCGCCCCACCACTCAGGCGCTCCGTTCACGCCATTCTGGGGGTCGCCATGCGCATTCGGATCGAACTTGCGATTCTCGCGGCTGGAGCGGCCGTTGCCGCCGCCGTCCTCAGCATCTTCATGCCGGTGTCCGGCCAGAGCCAAAGCATCGCGACGGCGCGCACTGCGGACGGCAAGCCCGACTTCACCGGAATCTGGCAGGCGATGAACACGGCGAATTGGGATCTGCTGGCGCACGCGGCACGCCGCGGTCCGGTGATTGCGCTCGGCGCCGCGTTCAGCATCCCGGCAGGTCCCGGCGTCGTCGAAGGAAACGAAATTCCTTATCTCCCGGACGCAGCCGCCAGGAAGAAGGAAAACGCAGAAAACTGGCTGGCGCGCGATCCGGAAATCAAGTGCTTCCTTCCCGGGGTGCCGCGCATGATGTACATGCCGTACCCCGTTCAAATCATCCAGGGGCGAGACACGATTTTGATGGCGTCTGAATTCGCCAGCGCCAGTCGCACGATCCGGATGAACAGCAAAGAGAAGAGTCCCACCGATACCTGGATGGGCTGGTCGATCGGACGATGGGATGGCGATGCGCTGGTGGTCGACGTCACCGATCAAATCGATCAGACCTGGTTCGATCGATCAGGGAATTTCCACAGCGAGGCCCTGAAGGTCGTCGAGCGGTACACGCTCGTCGATCGGAACACGATCAACTACGAAGCGACGATGTCGGACCCCCAGGTCTTTTCGCGGCCGTGGAAAATCAGCATGCCGCTTTATCGCCATGTCGAGAAGAACGCTCAGGTGATGGAATACAAGTGCGTGGAGTTCGTGGAAGAGCTGATGTACGGCCATCTGCGCAAGCAGCCGTCCATCCAGTGAAACGCCGGCACACGCACCAGCAGGACCGTGCAGGAGACGCTATGGAGAGACGCGTGCGAGCGGCAATTGGCGCGATCATTTGGGCGACACTGACCGGACTGCCTGCGGCCCAGACAGGAATTCCAAAGGAGACTCAGCTGAATCCCGGTCGTGTGACGGCCGGCGGGGGCAACTTCATCGCGATCGGCTGCGTCAATCGAGAGGGACACAGTACGACGCCGACGTTCGTGATGACCGATTCGAGAGCGAAACCGCCGGCGCAATACCGGCTCGATGGCGACGCGGATCTGTTGCGGATGCACGTGGGACACACGGTCGAGATCGGTGGACCGATCACACCTGCATCGAGCACAGGCGGTGGCGCGAACGCGAGCGCGCCGACTCTGAAGGTGCAGTCGCTGATCTACATTTCCACGACGTGCGTGAAGCTGCAATAAGGGAATAAAACGGCTTTGGAACGAGAGGTGGCCGATTAACCCTGATCCGATCAGGTGGCCATCAGCGGAGCGGCCAGCTGCTGGTTGAGGGTCGTCGCTATCCGCGACCTATGAACGGCATTTTCGTCGCCATCACGGTCATGAACTGCACATTCGCCTCTAGCGGAAGACTTGCCATGTAGATCACTGCTCGCACAACGTGCGCGACGTCCAGACGCGGCTCCGCGGCGGCCTGGCCGTTGGCCTGCAGCACTCCGGTCGCGAACGTCACCGTCATGTCCGTGGCGGCGTTGCCGATGTCGATCTGGCCGCACGCGATGTTGAATCGTCGCCCGTCGAGCGAGGACGATTTCGTCAGGCCGGTGATCGCGTGCTTGGTCGCGGTGTAAGGCGCCGAGTGCGGACGGGGCGCATACGCCGATATCGATCCGTTGTTGATGATGCGTCCGCCCTGCGGCCGCTGATCTTTCATCAGCAGGAACGCCTGCTGCGTGCAGAGAAACGCGCCTGTCAGGTTCACGTCCACCACGGACTTCCATTGCTCGACCGTCAACTCCTCCAGCGGAACCCCGTGAGTGGTGACACCGGCGTTGTTGAACAACACGTCCAGCCGTCCGAACGTGTCGCGCGTCGTTGCGAAAAGGGCTCGCACGGCTGCTGGATCGCTGACGTCGGTTGGCACGACGAGCGCGTGCGCGCCCTGCACGCCGGCGTCTTGGACCGTCTGCTCCAACAAGGCTGAGCGCCGGCCTGCAAGGACGACGGAATAGCCGTGTTCGAGGAGCCCGATCGCGACGGCCTTGCCGATACCGGTCCCAGCCCCCGTTACAATCGCTACCTTGGATCGTGTGCTCACGTCGGCACCGAGTCTTTTGCACGTAGTGTCCGGCTTCAGCCGGACCGTCACGGTCCGCCTTAAGGCGGACACTACGTGCGTTGATGAGATGGGACACTAGCACGAGCGGACATGAAGATACTCGTAACAGGAGCTGCAGGATTTCTGGGCAGTCGTCTCGCCAGGGCACTGCTCGCAGGCGCGCCAGGTCTACCGAAGGTCTCGAAGCTCGTGGCCGTCGATTTCGCTGCCTGTTGTATCGACGACCCTCGTGTCGACTGGAAAACCGGGACGATCGCGGACGACCACTTCACGCAGTCGATTGTCGAGACCGATGTCGACGCGGTGTACCACCTCGCGGCGGTCGTGAGCGGTCAAGCGGAGGCGGAATTCGACCTCGGAATGCGAGTCAACGTCGACGCGACGCGCGCGCTTCTCGACGCGTGTCGTCGCCTCGAGAAACCGCCACGCTTCATCTTCACGAGCACGCTCGCCGTCTTCGGCGGCTCTCTTCCCGCCATCGTGCCGGACGACATCGCGGTGGCGCCTCAATCGTCGTACGGTTCAGAAAAAGCCATCGTCGAGCTGCTGGTGAACGAGTATTCGAGGAAGCGATTCGTCGACGGCATCGTCTGCCGCTTGCCCACGGTGGCCGTCCGGCCCGGTACGGCCAACGCTGCCGCGTCTTCGTTCGTCAGCAGCATCGTTCGTGAGCCGCTCGCTGGGATCGACACGGTCTGCCCGGTGCCACTCGACACACCCCTCTGGATCACCTCACCGGAGCTGGTGACAGCCAATCTCGTGCATGCGGCGCGCGTTCAGACGTCCGATCTGGAGGATCGGCGGACCGTGAACCTTCCCGGCTTGTCCGTCACGCCGGAGGAAATACTGGACAGTCTGGAGCGCGTGGCGGGCCCCGCAGTACGGGCACGTGTTCGTTGTGAACTCGATCGCCGCATCATGCACATCGTCTGCACATGGCCGGGTGCGGTCGATGTCAGCCGAGCGCTGCGCCTGGGCTTCAGCGCAGATCGCGACATCGATTCCATCGTTCGCCAATTCATGGCCGAGCGCTTTGACGAACGGCCGAAGGCCGAATAGGGCAGGTAGAATCTGGGATGCGAGAGAGATAAGGACACGCATGGAACCGTTGGAACATCGCACTATCGCGAAGGTGTCGGCACGTTTGGTGCCGTTCCTGATTGTGTGCTTCTTCGTCGCGTATCTGGACCGAGTCAACGTCAGCTTCGCCGCTCTGACGATGAACAAGGACCTGGGTCTTTCCGCCTCCGCGTTCGGCTTCGGGGCCGGCATCTTCTTTCTCGCATACTTCCTGTTCGAGGTGCCGTCGAACCTGTTCCTGGAACGCGTCGGCGCGCGAAGATGGATCGCCCGGATCATGTTTACCTGGGGCGTGCTCTCAGGTGGCATGGCGTTCATCGGCGGGGAAACCAGCTTCTACGTCGTGCGGGTGCTGCTCGGCATCGCGGAGGCGGGCTTCTTCCCAGGCATCATCTTCTTCCTGACGCTGTGGTTCCCGGCGGTCTACCGGGCACGGATCGTCGGGTACTTCATGGCTGCGATTCCGCTTTCCACAGTGATCGGCGCCCCCGTGTCTGGGTTGTTGCTGGGTCTGGACGGGTTCATGGGCCTGAAGGGATGGCAATGGCTGTTCATCCTTGAAGCGGCGCCGGCGCTGATCCTGTCCGTGATCGTGTTCTTCTTTCTGACCGACCGGCCTGCCGACGCGACGTGGCTGGAGCCGGAGGAGCGGGCCTGGCTGGTGGCCCGTCTGGAGCAGGAGCGGCGGCAGCGGGAGATGGTGCGCCGCTACAGCGTGACGCAGGCGCTGTTGGACCCGAAGGTTCTGGCGCTCAGCCTCGTCTATTTCGGCGCAGTGGCGACCAACTACGGGTTGAGCTTCTTCCTGCCCCAGATCGTGAAGGCGTTCGGGGTGTCGAACTTCCAGGCCGGGCTCGTGGCGGCGTTGCCGTATGTTGTGGGACTGGTGAGCATCGTGTTGTGGGGACGCCGTTCTGACCGCAAGCTGGAGCGCCGGTTCCACCTCGCGTTTCCGCTGTTTGTGGCGTCCGCCGGGATCGCGATTTCCACCGCGCTCAATGACCCACCGATGAAAATGGTGGCGTTGTCCGTCGCAGGCTTTGGTATCTTCGGCTGCCTGCCTGTGTTCTGGACATTTCCGGCAGCCTTCCTCTCCGGGGCCGCGGCGGCCGGCGGGATCGCACTGATCAATTCGATTGGCAACCTGGCGGGCTTCGCCGGGCCGTACGCCATGGGTCGCATCAAGGATGTGACGGGGAGCTACACAGGTGGCTTGCTCTCGCTTTCGGCGGTCGGCTTCATCGCGATGATCATTGTGCTCGCCTTCCCCAGCGACCAGCGGCTGGAGCGGGTTCCCGGAGCCGAGCCCGCCTGATAGTGCGAGCCGCCGCACGTGAGGTTTTGACGCAGGCTCTTTAGGTGACTTTCTCCGCGTCTCTGCGGCCTCGGCGGTTCACTTGAATTTCTTCACATGCTCAGAAGACGAGCTGACAACTCACCTGAAAGATGCGCGGATCCAGAATCTGGGTTGGCTTCAGCCAGCTGATGCCGTAGGTGTTGTTGATGGACTGGATGGCGCTGGAGTTCAAGGCGTTGTACGCGTCGAGGTTCAGTTGGAGCCGCGCGCTCTTCGGGAGCTGGACACTCTTGGTCACCCGCAGATCGAGCCGGCGAATTCGCGCTTCGAACACTCTATTTGGCATCAAGAGCGGAATGTTGACGGTGCGAGCCCCGCCTGCCAGATCCCGGCCGAGCGAGGGCGCGATTTCCGCGTTCGTTGCTGCATAGATCGCTTCGCGGGGAGGTCCGGCCTGATCCTGATAAATCGCACTGGCGGCGAAGCCTTTCGGGAGTGGAACGCTCCCGTTCAATTTCACCATCGCAAGGCCTCTGAGCGGCGTCTCGACTCGACACGTCCGCTCGCCGTCGATGGTGGTTGCGGTTTGCGGTCCCCAGAACCCGCCGGTCGTCCCGATCGAATAGGTCGTCAGTCCCGGTGCATCCACGACGAAGCACTGATCTTTCAGCATATGGCCGGCATCGAAGCCGCCACCGAGCCGGACGCCCCCGGCCAGTCGCGCATTCACGCCGAATCCGAAGAAGTGATTGCGCCGAATGTCCTGTCCGAACTTCGAGACCGAATCGACGAGCGTCTGGCTCCGTCCGAACTTTTCGGGCTGGACGTTTGACAGTCCGCAAATCGGATAGCCACCGCCACCGGGCAGGCGCGGGTCTCTGGGTGCGGTGACGCAGAACTGGCTGAAATCCTCGGGCCCGACGGCGAGGTTGTCGCTCACTCGCTGGGCGCTGTCGGTGTTCCGGTAATATCCGCCCGTGTTGAAGTAGTAGCCGCCATTGACCGAGAGCCCTGGCGTGAGCTCGTGCTGCACTTCGCTGCCGAACTCCCAGTTGTAATCGCGCATACCCCACCCGGTCCGCACGTCGTCGCTCCACCGGACGGCGGAGGGGTTGCTCTTTCCGAAGTTCTGGTTGTCGAGCGCCCCGCATTCTCCGTTCTCCTGGAAATTGCCAAGGTCGCAGTCCGGGTAGTAGTTGCGGTTGGTGTCGGTCCACGAGCGAACCGACGTATTGACTGACGTGGTGATCGGATTGAGCAGCACAGCGACGTCAACGTTCGTCTTGGCGACGTATCGACCGAGCGACGTCTTCAGCGCCGTACGCCCGTTACCGAAGATGTCCCAGGCGACGCCAACTCGCGGGTTCAGATCCTTCCACGACGGAATCCCGTTCACCGCGGCTAATTTCCGCTCGCCCACCCACGGATTCGACAGCGGCGCGCCGGGGAAGCGTTCGAAGAACATCGGGTCCGGGTGTCCGGGCGTGTCCTGGGCGGGCACGTAGCCGTTGACGTAGTCGAACCGTAGCCCGAGATTGAAGGTGAAGCGGCTGACCTTCCATTGATCCTGCGCGAAGATGCCGAGGTCGTCGGTCCGATCGAGCTCGAGATAGGGAGTGGTGCGCTGCAGAATACTGATCGGCGTGCCGTTGCGGAATGTGTACTGCACGTTCCCGTTCGCGATGAAGAAATTGTCGGTCACCAGGTGCTCGCGTTGAAAACCGGTCTTGAACGTGTGGGTGCCGGTGACGTATGTCATCGCGCCGCGCAGCATGTACCGGTTCGTGTAGTCGGGATGGCCGCGGTATGTGGCCGTCGCGCCGTAGCTGACGCCGAGTCCGGTATCGGTGATCGGCACGGTCCGCGCCTGCACCCCCGGCTGCCAGAACGCATTCCACTGTGAAATAGATGCGCCGAGACCCGCTTCGAGGAGAAGCTTCGATGTCAGCGGCGAGTTGTAGGTGCCCTGGATGAACCGATTCGGCTCGAACCGATAGCCGCCGCCGACTTCCTGCAACGAGGCGGAGGTGGTCGATCCGCAGTTGCAGGCGTGTTGGTTGTCGTTCAGGATGTTGAATTTGTGTTTCGGCGTCGCCTGCCACGTCAACCGTCCCAGGTACGTGTCGTACCATTCCCATCGTCCGCTGTGCACGTCGAGCGGCCGATCGACCCATGGCGTCAGCCGCACCACTTCGAGGTCAGCACCGGGCGGGCTCAGGAACTCGCCCTGCGTTTTGTTCCAGTAGACGCCGGCAAACTGCCGCGCCATCCCCCATGTGCGCGCGCCGCCGAAAAACCAGAGACGATTGCGGATGATCGGTCCGCCGACGCTGATCGCCTCGTCGAAAATCTTGATCGTCTTGTTCCCTGTTTCGAGGCCGCGGGCACGTAACGCGCCGGTGAGGTTGGTGGTCTCCATTCTTGTGCCGCTGTAGTTCCCGTTCAGAATCGTCCGGAACGTGTTCCCGCCTTCCTTCGGCACGACATTCATCACGGGACCATCGGCATTCACCTCGGCGGAAATGCCGCTGGTCTGCAGCACCATCTCTTCGACAACGGCGGCGTTGACCTGGTAGCTGCTATTGCCGGCGCTGTTCTCGATGCCCATGCCGTCGAAGTAGACTTTGGTGCCGCGTTTACCGTGATACGCACCAGGCTCGGCAAAGTAGCGACCGCCGACGTCGTTGACACCGGTAAAGCCGGGAGCGAGTGCCACCAGCGTGTTGATGTTTTTCGTGCTGGTCGGCAGCGCGTCGAGCAACTCGCGCGTGGCCACAATCTGCTTGCGGACGTTCTGCGTGTCGACGATGGGAGAGGCCCCGGTGACGATGACCGTTTCCTCCAGCGCGCCGACGCGCAACTCGGCGTTCACCGTGAGCGTGACGCCGGCGTTCAGTTCGAGGCCTTCATTTTTGACTGCACTGAATCCCGGCAGGCTGAAGGCGACGGTATAGGTGCCGGGAGGCAATTCGACGATGTTGTAGCGGCCGTCGCCGCCGGTGGTGACTGTGCGAACTCGCTCGATCAAAACCGAACCGCTCGCCTCGACGGTCACGCCTGGGAGCACAGCTCCGGAGGCGTCTCTGGCAATGCCGGCGATTCCGCCGTTGGTCTGCTGCGCGAATGTCGCCGCGGGAACGGCGAGTATCCACGCCGCCGCAGCCATGCGACCGAGTCGATACGCACGCACCATCGTCGCCCCCAATCAGAGTTCGGTCACACGCGCAGAAACACCGAACCGACGGCAGTCATAGAACGAGAGCGACACGCGTAAAATGGGGCGAACCTACACCCGGCCTTCGACGGCTGTCAAGCGGAAACCCACGCGAGCAGAATGAGCCGCTGGGGATCTCTCCCACCGCCGGTCCGTGGCCTGCCAATCCTTCTGGTGCTTGGTCTCTTCGCTGGCTGTCACTCGGATTCGTCGTCGCGCAAGACCTCTGCGACGTCGAGCACCTCCGCAAGCGGCGCGAACCGTGTCGGCGAGTGGTTCGTCGATCGGGCGGCCGAGAGCGGCCTGCGGTTCAGCTATTTCAACGGAATGTCCGGCGAATTCTATTACCCCGAGATGCTGCCGGCGGGTGTGGCGCTGCTGGACTACGACAACGATGGCGACCTCGACGTCTTCTTCGTGCAGGGACAGATGCTCGGCGAAGGAAAGACGCTGCGCGATGCGACCATCCAACCCGCCTCATTGCCGCTCAACGCGCGCCTGTTCAGGAACGACCTCGTTCTGAACCCGGATGGCGAGCGCACGCTGCATTTCACGGACGTCACCGAGCAAAGCGGAATCGACGCCCACGGGTACAGCATGGGTGTCGCCGCGGCGGATTTCAACAACGACGGTTGTGTAGATCTTTACGTGACGAACCTCGGGCGGAATCAGCTGTTTCGCAACAACTGCGACGGAACGTTCACCGACGTGTCGAAACAGAGCGGTACGGACATCTCTGGATGGAGCGTCTCCGCCGCATTCGTTGACTACGATCGCGACGGATGGCTGGACTTGTACGTCGGCAACTATGTTGTCTGGGACATTCGGTCGGATCAGAAGTGCACGGGCCTGACGGGGAGACGCGACTATTGCAATCCGGCCGTGTACCGTCCGCAGCTCGATCGCCTGTTTCACAACAACGGAAACGGCACATTCACGGACGTCACGGCGACGGCATTGCCCGGAGGTCCATTCGGTCCGGCGCTCGGCGTGACGACTGCCGATTTCGACAACGACGGCTGGATTGATCTCTATGTCGCAAACGACGGCCGCGACAACGTCCTCTGGATGAACCAGCGCAATGGCACATTCAAGAACACGAGCCTGCTCGCAGGCGTGGCGGTTGGCGTCGATGGCAAGCCGAAAGGCAGCATGGGCGTTGACGCCGGCGATTTCGACAATGATGGGGCCGAAGATCTCTTCACGACACAATTGCCGTCGGAAGGCAGCAATCTTTATCGCAATCTCGGTTCCGGGCTGTTCGAAG
>Ga0137415_10006397_pt1 | contig 11671 bp, 5 predicted proteins | sample CZODoug3_1_1_16f_FD_183082 | JGI IMG/M metagenome (GOLD analysis project Ga0137415, IMG submission 183082) | Vadose zone soil fungal communities from Angelo Coast Range Reserve, California, USA - CZODoug3_1_1_16fungal (Hybrid Assembly) | ecosystem: Environmental > Terrestrial > Soil > Vadose...
CGAGTTGTCGGTCTTGTCGTCGGAAATGCGATCGGTGAAAGGGTTGGGATATACCTTTCCGCAACTGCCCTGATAAACGCGCTTGTCCAGGAACATCGGATTGCGGTCGGCGGGCAGGGCGGGGTAAGTTGGAATGGTGACACTTTCCTCCCATGCCAGCACTGGTTCTTCGGAGGAAATTGTCTTACCTTTGCGTTTTCCGTTGCGGCTTGACACAAGTACCTTTCACATGACGAGAAGCTCTGATCACCGCTCCCGCTCAAATTGTCGTTCGACAGAAAATTACTGACCAATCCCAACGAAGGCCAAGAGGCATTCACATGTCCTTTGGAGGTTTTGCGTAAATCCCTTATCGTGTGCGTGCACGATGCGGAATAATGAAGAATTTATCTTGATTTGTCAACCCCCGAAAATTACTATGTTTTCCTGGTGAGGCGGGAACCGCTCGCCAACTGCAGCTTTTCTTGCAAACTTCAATGACTTTTCGCGCTATGGCGAAAGCGGTTCCTCGATTTCGACGATTCGATCTCCCTGAACGTTGGTGAGCGTTTGCCGGGTTCCACCGGGCCAGCGAATATCTATGCTCTTTACAATGGCATTGCTCCCCAGACCAAAATGCACGCGTTTATCACTGGAGGAAAGATAACTCCCAGCCGTGGTTACGGTGGCGAATTGTTGGCCTTCCGGCGTCACGATTTTAACTTCTGCGCCGATTGCATCGCGATTGCTTTTATGGCCGATAAGTTTCAAGGTCAGCCAATGGTTCTGCGTCGAAGTCTCGTTGTGCAGAACATACGCGGGCCCATCGTTGGTTGTAACAATCGCGTCCAGCCTGCCGTCGTTGTCAATGTCGCCGATTGCCAGTCCTCGTGCGGCCCACGCTTGGCTAAAAACGCTTCCTGCATCTGCCGAAACGTCAACGAAATTACTGCCTGTATTTTTTGCCAGCAATAAAGGCTCGCGATAGCTCAGTTGGGGGAAGTTCTGCTCTACTGTATCCATCACATGGCCCCGGCCCGCCAAAAGATCTTTTGTCCCGTCGTTATCGTAATCAATAAACTGAACGCCCCACCCGGAATGCAGGAATGTCATAGCTCCCAGACCGGAGTTCTGGCTGGCGTACGAAAAAGTCCCATCGCCGTTGTTTTTGAAAAGGGCAAACCTTTGATAGGCGAGCGTAGTGACAACAAGGTCAGCAAGTCCGTCGTTGTTGTAATCGGCGAAATCAACTCCCATACCGGCAAAGGTGCTGCCATCGGCATCTACAGCCGCCTGGGAGATCAGGCCTACTTCATCAAATGTGCCATTCCCCTTGTTCTCGTACAGAAATTCGGGAACAGAATCGTTGGCGATAAAAACGTCAATGCGTCCATCGCGGTTGTAGTCCGCAATCGCGATACCCAGTCCTTTCCCTGGCTTTGAGAGATTGCTCTTCTGCGAGATTTCCGTGAAGTGCCCGTTGCCGTCGTTGTGATAAACCAGTGGAGGAATCGGCCGAAACTGATCGGGATGGCAATAGGCCCGATAACCCGGTTTGTGCTCTCCACACCAGATGTCCTCGAAGTCCCATTGCAAATATCGCGCAACCACCAAATCCAGCAAGCCATCGCCATCGAGGTCCACCCAGGCGGCGCTGGTGGACCATCCTCCGCCAGCGACACGAGCCTTGGCCGTTACGTCGGTGAACGTGCCGTCGCCGTTATTGTGATAAAGCTGGTTGCCGCCATACGCGGTCACGTAGAAATCTTCATAACCGTCGTTGTCATAATCTCCGACGGCAACCCCCATGCCGTAACCGGTTCCTTGCACCCCCGCCTTTTCGGTGACGTCCTTGAACGTGCCGTCTCGCTCCTGATGGTAGAGTTGGTTCCAGTGCTTGGGATCTGTTTTTTGCGGAATCGTGCCTTTGGGCGATGGATCGGCAATGGGCGCGCCGTTGACCAGAAACAGATCAAGGCGTCCATCATTGTCGAAGTCAAATAGGGCCACTCCGGCCCCCATCGTTTCAATCAGGTATTTGTTCGGGGTATGAGAAGAAAAATGCTGAAAACTTATTCCACTGCTCGCGGTGATGTCCGTGAATCTGGCCGCCGTGGCCGGTGGAGTCTTGGATCCGGTTTGTCCTGAAACGGAAGTTCCAACAAGCTGCGCAAACCACAATAGCGAAACAAGAAACACCTGCCTGACCTGGATGCGCATTTTGGAAAAATATCGAGAAGAATTAGAAATGTCTCAGTGAGCTGTTTTGTTATTCACTGGGCCGCGAATCTTCTACTCTTCCCGCGTATGCTACCATGCGCACTTGTTTACCCTAGTGGTGGATTTCTTGGGGCGGTTCATGGCCCGTTTCTTAGTTTCGATTCTTGTGGCATGTTTCCTGGGGTGTCCCGTCGAAGCAGGACAAGCTGCACCTGATGCCCGCAGTCATCGGCCTGATTCATCCCTGCTTAATGCTGACTTCGAACGGGCAAGGGAAATGCTCCAACGTGGAAGTCTAGATGAGGCCCTGACTGCCGCACAGGCTGGCCTGGAGCGCTCTCCGCGGAGTGTAGACGGCCTCAACCTCCTGGGAATGATCTTGTATCAACAAAAGCGATATGGGGAATCGGAGGCGGTGCTGCAAAACGCTCTGAAGATTAATTCCCGGTCGACAGCGACACTCAACAATTTGGCGATCAACTTTGTGTCGCAGGGGAAAGTTGATCAAGCTGAACGAACCTTCCGCGAAACTCTGCGCATCGCGCCGCAAGATCGTAGCGCCAACTTCAATCTCGGACTCTTGCTTCTTTCCCAGAAGAAACCTAAAGAAGCAATCCTGGCCCTGCAACGCGTTCACCCAGCAGACTCCAGCGTGTTGCTAAATTTGGTGCAGGCGCAGCTCATGGCCGGACTGACCGCCCCGGCCCTCAGGACCGCGGAAACACTGTCCCGCCAAAATGCCAAAGACGTGAAGCTCCACTTCACATTGGGCGTGGTCCTTGCTTCGAAGAAACAATACGGACCTGCGATCCACGAATTCGAGATCGCCAACGCACTGCAGCCTCGGACCATCGAAATACTGCACGATCTGGGCCAGGCATATTTGCGCGACGGCCAGTTTTCCAAGGCAGAAGCTACACTGGAACAAGGGCTTGAACTGGACCGCAACTCTGCGGAAACGCTTTACTTGCTCGCGCAGTGCCTGGCTGACCAGAACAAAGACATCGAGGCGCTGGAATTGCTGGTTCGAGCACGCAAAATCGCGCCTGAAAATATCGATGTAATTCTTCTCATGGCCCGGCTCAGTATGAAGCAGCAATTTTATGAAGATGCGATCGTTTTGTTGCGGGAAGGAATAAAACTCGATGCGGCGCGGGCTGAATTTCATGCCGCCTTGGGCGAGAGTTACTTCACTGTCGGCAAAGTGGATGCAGCCGTGGAAGAGTTCAAGCTCCTACTGCAACTGGATCATTCAGCACGTTCCTATACTTACATGGGTTTGTGCCAGCGCCATCTCGGCAAACTGGACGCCGCGAAAGATTACCTGAACCTGGGATTGAAGCTTGATCCCCGTGACTCAGTCATACTTTTCAATCTCGGGGTGATTGCCAAAAAGCAACAAGAACAGGCGCAGGCTGAGCAGTATCTCCGGCAAGCTCTCAAGATAAATCCCAATTACGAAGAGGCGCTATTTGAATTGGGCGGCCTGTTTATGGACGAAAAGCGATATGCAGAAGCTATTCCGCTTTTGCGCCGCAGTGCTCAGCTTAGCCAGAAACCGGGACAGGCGTATTACAAGCTGGCCACAGCGGAACGAAATGTGCACCAAATGGATGCCGCCCAGCGCGACATGAAGGTGTTCGTCACACTTTCCAAGAATCCTGATCCAGCTCCCTACCCGCTGCAAAACTTCTTTGAACAGGTCGGACGTCGTGGAGAATTATCAGCAGCGCAACGAAAGGAAGCCGATGTTGGTGAACTTGAGGCTGAAGCAAAACGACATCCAGATAGCCCACGCAGCCTTTATCAACTAGCGGAGGCTTATCTGAAGGTCAACCGTGTGGACGACGCCAAACGAACGATACTGCAACTGGACCAAATCAGCGGCGGCGATTTTCGGACGCTTCTGGGTGAAGGAGTCCTGCTGGCAAGGTTCCGTTTGTATCCGGAGGCCATCCAGCATTTCGAGGCAGCAATTGCAGCTAACCCTTCTTCGGATGAGGCCTACTACAACCTGGCTTACGCTCGCTTCCAGACCAACGAATATGCAAAGGCGCTGGAGTCTCTAAAGCAAGTGTCGCCGGAATCGCAAAAAGATGGCGCCTTTCTGGCCTTGGCCGGGGACATTTATGGCCGAATGGGACGGACATCCGAGGCTATACAAAATTTACGAAAGGCCTACCTGGCAAGTCCAGGCAATGACCAATACTGTTTCTCCCTGGCGCTCGCTGAGTTGCGGTCGGGCAACACAGAGGCGGCTCGGGAAACCTTGCAACGTGGCTTAACTCGAGTGCCAGACTCCGGAATTCTCTACTGGGGAATGGGAATTACTTCCGTATTGCAGAACGAACCGAACCAGGCAGAAACCAGCCTTAGAAAAGCTGTAGATCTTTCCCCGTCGCGCGAAGGCATTTTGATGACTCTGGGAATTTTCTACTATGAAGCCGGTCAGATTGAGAATGCCAAACAAGTCCTCAACCGCTATACGGAAATGTTTCCTGAAGGTTCGATGAATGTGGACAAAATGCGCGCGACCCTGGATGCTGCCGCTATAGACAAAAAATCCCCCAACAAGCTGGCAGGGCTTTCTGCCGACGCTCGCCACGAATTTTATGAACTCGCCGCAAATCTAGCAGTTGAAAGTCGTTAGGAGCTAGCCTTCAGTTCCGTAGGAGAACCGCTCGTGGCGAACAAATCCAAATTACCTCGCATGACAATTGTGGGATTGATGGAAATTTGCGCGGCTGGTTGCAGCTTCTCGGTGAGGAACCGCACCGTCGTCTGAAGCGCCCTGGCACCTTGTTCTCTGGCCCTCTGGTAGATCGTAGCTGCAATCGTGCCGGACCGTATGTAGGGGAACATGGCAGGAAACAAGTCTGTGCCGATCACTTTGATTTTGCCGGCTAAGCCCAATTCCTCCAGCGCTTTAATCACCGGCATGGAATTCGCAGTCGCTACATAGATTCCTTTCACCAGCGGATATTGCTCGAGGGCCTTGCGGCACTTCAAGTAAGCCTCATTCGGTTCGTCGTGGGTCTCGACGATGCTTGCAACCTCACCTCTGGGACAGAAGGTGCGGAAACTACTGCGAAAACTCTGCAATTTGTGTTCGTGGTCTACGGTGGCGTGCATACCGATGAAAACAATTACCTGAGCAGCGTCACGTAGAAAGTATCCCATTAATTCCCCAGCCAACGCCCCACTCACCAGTGGATTCACGGAGATCGAAGTGAGCCGTTTCGTTCCCGGGGCGTCCGTGGCCACGCATACAACCGGAATATTGCGGCGTGCGGCTTCGTCAATGTGTGTCAAGAGTTTGTTGGGATAGGCAGGGGAAATAATCAGGCCACTGATGTCCTCTTGCAAAACATCGCGCAAGGCTTTGATCTCGTGTGGGCCGAAACGATCATATGGCCGGTGGATAATCTTGATGCCAAGCGGCTCGAAAACAGTCGCCGCTTCGAAAATACCTTCCCGCACTTCGTCGTAGAAATACGCTACCTCGCGCGGGATAACGACGCCGATGGTAATCCGCTTTGACGAAGAAAGAAACCGCGCCGCAAGATTGGGCCGATACCCCAGCTTTTCAGCGGCACGAAGGACTTTGCGTTTGGTAGCGACGCTGACTCCGGAGCGATTGTGCAACGCCCGATCAACAGTGCCACGAGAGATGCCTAAAGAATCGGCGATTTCCTGAACTCCAATCTGATTGGAGTCCGGTTTTGATTTACGGTCAGACAGAGAATTGCTCTCCTCGTTATTCCAGAACGGAAAGGCGTCGGTTTGTAAAAATCACCTTAAACGCAGGAAAGGAATTTCACAACCTCAAAAGGTTCGAGGAAATCTTGTCACGGATTGCGAGTCGCATTCCTATGTGATTTTTTCTCTTGACAAGGGCGAAGGAGTAGCAGTAACGTGCACGCGCACGGAAAACGTGCACCTGCACGTAACGGCTTTCACCGGGCTCGGCACAGAAAGTTCCGTGAATAGCAGGGTGGGGAATCGTTCACTTCATCGCGCTGTTGCGACACGATGCTGGCCGCGTGACCAGAGGGGGAACTGCCTTGAAGCAGAAAATATCCGTACGTTTTGGAATTTGTGTTGGGATGTTATTGCTTGCCTTGAATGTTCTTCTCACCCCGGCGGCTTATGCACAAGTGGATGCGGGAGGTATTCGCGGTACGATAGCAGACAGCAGCGGCGCACTCGTTTCAGGCGCGAAAGTAACTCTTACCAACGAAGGCAGCGGCCTGTCCATCGAAGCGATCACTGCCAGCGATGGCAATTACTCTTTCACTCCTATCAAAATCGGCTCCTACACGCTGGTCGTGGAAGCAGCCGGCTTTCGCAAAGCAGCGCAGCGTGGAATCAAAGTGGATGTTCAGCAGCAACTCAAGGCAGATTTCAATCTCGAACCCGGTTCAGTAAAAGAAGAAGTTTTCGTCACCGCTGCGATCTCTCTTTTGCAGACGCAAGACGCCTCGGTCGGCACCCTCGCTAGCCGTGCCCAAATCAACGATCTTCCCTTGAATGGACGGAATTACACTTTCCTGGCGCAATTAGGTCCAGGCGTTACGGGGCTCAGTGCGACCCGCGGCCTCGACAAGACTGGCAGCTTCGTGGCTAACGGATTGAGCAGCGTTCACAACAGTTACATTCTCGATGGAATTGATAACAACAATGACACAGTGGATTTTTTGAATGGTGCGGCTTATGTAAGTCTTCCTCCCCCGGATGCCATCCAGGAATTCAAGGTCCAGACCAGTAACTTCAGCGCGGAATTCGGAAGGGCCGGTGGAGCAGTGGTCAATGCAACCATCAAATCGGGTACCAACCAGTTCCATGGAAGCGCGTGGGAATTTTTGCGCAACGATAGACTGGACGCGATTGATGCATACTTTGTGGATCCTGCCACGGTGAAGAGACCACAGCTGCAACGCAACCAATTTGGTTTTTCGGCTGGTGGTCCGATCATCAAGAACAAGATGTTTATCTTTGGCGACTATGAAGTCGGGCGCATTCGCCAAAGCACACTGAAGAATCCAAGCGTTCCGACAGCCGCGCAGAGGGCCAGTGGCTATACCGATTTCCGCGACGTGTTCACGGAAGTGACCGGCAGCGCAAAAGACGCTCTGAATAGGACCATTCCCAGCGCAGCCATTCTGGATCCCGCCACCACCCGGCCGGTAACTGCGGGGCAGGTAGATCCGATAACCGGGCTCCTCGCAACAAGCACCGGTTTTGTGCGCGATCCGTTCTATACCAATGGAAGCATCGCCGGCATTACCGACTTCACCACACTGCAATCGTTTCTCAATCAGATTCCCGCGAATCGGCTTGATCCCAACGCCGTTAAACTACTCGATCTTTTCCCCGCTCCGACACAGGGCGGGCTCTCGAACAACTATGCCGTTAATCGCAGCCTGCCGGACGATAGTCAGCACTTTGACATACGAGTGGACAACAATTTTTCGGTGCATGACCAAGTTTTCGGACGCGTCAGTTATTCCAAACGCGATGCGAATATCCCCGCTGACTTTACCGGTGAGGCCGACAACGTCAGTTTCGGCCAGGGTGCGACCAAGGACAGATCGTGGAACCTTGTAGTCAGCGAAGTCCATTCGTTCTCGCCAACCCTGCTAAACGAGTTCCGCTTCGGCTACAGCAGGCTGCGGACCACGTTTGATTCGGCGATCGCCAATCAACAAGGGATTCCGGCAAAATTCGGGATTCAGGGCATTCCCGACACTCCCGGGAATGGCGGTCTCCCTACTCTGAGCATCAGCGGACTCAGCTCCCTGGGACCGAATGGATTTGCCAGCCCGAATCGCCGTCAAAGCGACACTATTCAATTCTCAGAAAACCTCACTAAGACACACGGAGCGCACAGTTTCAAAGGCGGATTCGAATATCAATCGCTGAAATTTCCCTGGCTGGATCCGGCCTGGTCGCGGGGTGGCTTTAGCTTTGGAGGCTATACCGGCATTCCGAATGTCACTCCCGGCGTGGCAACTGCGGACTTTTTGCTGACCCCTATCGCCTCCACCGTGCCCAATGGTGTGAACAACGTCGGCGGACCGAACTCAGTATTTTCGTCCAACATCGTTGAGCCCGCAGACCGGCGCAAATATTTTGGGGCTTATTTTCAGGACGACTGGAAGGTGACCTCGAAACTTACCGTTAACCTTGGCCTGCGCTGGGAAATCTTTGGCCAACTTCAGGAGGAAGATGGCAAGCAAGCCACGTTAGTTCCCGGTTCCAACGGGAGTGGCTCAGAATATTTGATTCTCGATAAGCAAAAAAACGTTCCTCTTTCCCCATCGTTTACATCCCTTCTTGCTCAGGATGGGATCGCCCTTCGCTACGTCGGCGGCGGCAGTGTAAGCAATACACCTCTTGCAGATTTTGCGCCGCGTGTCGGGCTAGCTTACCAGTTCACACCCAAGCTGGTGGTTCGCGCGGGATACGGAATTTTCTACGGTGGGTTTGAGAACCTGGGCGGATCTCCAGACCCTGGGTTCAACTATCCGTTTGCCGTCAACCTTTCGATCGGCGACACCACCGGGAGGACCGGGCCCATCGTCTATGCGGACGGAAATACGGCTACTCTGGAACGAGGCCTCTTGTCATTCACGCCTGACCCGAACAGTCCCAACTTTGTTGCCAGCAGCCTGGGAACAGCGTTTCAGCGGGACACGAAAACTCCCTATACCCAGCAATGGAATGGATCAGTGCAATACGCACTTACCCCAACTCAAAGCGTGACGGTCTCTTATGTCGGGAACGGTACACGGCACATGTTGAACACCAGCAAGTTAAACCAGCCGGCCGAACTCCTACCTCCTACTATTGCCGACTACAAACCGTTCATCGCCTATCCTCACTTCTCTCCAAACATGGACTTCATGACCGAGAACGGCGACGCTTACTACCACGCTGCGCAAGTGGCCTACGAACATGTATTCAGCGACGGCCTGAACATGCTTGTGAACTACACTCGATCGGAGTGCAAGACCGACAACCGCAATGCCTTGGGAATCGGAGAAGGCGATCTTCAACGTGCGCCGCTGCTGCCCGGATTTGGAATTAAGGGTGACTACAAGTACTGTGGCAATGACGTTCCCAATACGTTTCATGCGAGCGGCGTCTGGCAGCTTCCAATTGGTAAGGGCCACAAGGTGGCCGGGAATGTTCCGGGGATTGTGAACCAGATCATCGGAGGATGGAGCACACAAGCGATCTTCACTCTCCAGGACGGTTTCCCCTTTAGCGTCTCCTATGACGCCTCCCCCTTTAGCCCCTTCTGCCCTGTCAAAACCGATGCGGCTCAGGGTTGTTACGCCAACGTCGTTAAGGGGCAGAAGCTGTATGCGCATACTGGCCCGCACGGCACAACGCAGTTTCTGAATCCGGCGGCATTTGCCAATCCCCCAGTGGTTACGACAATCGGCCAAACGGATTATTCACCGCTTGGGGGGCCGCCGACACAAGTCCACGGCCCCGGGTTCACTAATCTTGATTTCTCATTGTTCAAGAGATTTCGAACATCAGAAACAACCAATCTGGAGTTTCGTGGCGAGTTCTTCAATTTCCTGAACCATCCGAACTTTGCCAACTCTTTTAAGACTCTGGACTTTGTGAATTCCCCGAAGACCTTCGCGCAGATCAATGCCACGCGGGGGACGGCTCGGCAGGTCCAATTGGCTCTCAAGTTCTACTGGTAAAACCGAGGGGGCATTGCCCCCTCGTTGATTTTTTCATCGGACAGCAGTTCGTAACAAGGCGCGCATTTGCAATGTTACGATCCCCAAATGCTTTTTAGATCAAACTACCAGTGCTCACGGTTTCGTTGGTATGGAACGCTCTTTGTAGTTTCGCTTGGACTTGGAAGTTGGTTGATGTGCGGCAATTTGCAGTCAACCCTGGCTGCGCAATCTGGATCGGCGCAACAAGCAAAAGACGTTGAGCACAGATTCCAGACGGCAGTGACCTTATACCGGGCGGGGAAGTTCACCGACGCACAGCAACAGCTTCAGGCTTTGTATAAGACAAATCCCAACAGTTTTGAGATCAACGAATTGACTGGTTTAACGTATGCCGCGCTGGGTCGCGACCAAGACGCCAATCCCTATCTGGCAAAAGCAGTGCGTATCAATCCTAAGCTGCCGGATGCGCGCACAACACTGGCGGCCAATCTAGTCCGGTTGCATCGAATGACCGAGGCAGAAGTCCATCTCCGTAAAGCGGCTGGGTTGGCCCCAGAGACGTACGATGCCAATCACAATCTCGGTGAACTCTACATTCAACTCAACAAACTGCAGGAAGCTGTTCCTTACTTGAAGCGGGCACAAGAGATCAATCCTTCGGCATACAACAACGGCTATGACCTCGCGATCGCGTCCGAACGTATTGGCAATCTTGAACAGGCACGTCAGCAACTGGAAGAACTCATCAGAGTCAACGACACGGCGGAGCTTCACAGTCTGTTAGGGGTGATTGAAGAGAAAAGTAAGAACTATTTGGCTTCAGCTGCCCAATTCGAAAAGGCTGCTCATATGGATCCGAGCGAAAACAATATTTTCGAATGGGGGACTGAATTATTGCTGCACCAGACATTCGAGCCGGCCATTGAGGTATTCAAAGCAGGGCTAGCTCGCTATCCGCAATCGAGCCAGATGAAGATAGGGTTTGGCGTTGCGCAGTACGGTCTCGGCAACTTTGATGCCGGGGCGCAGGCATTTCTTCAAGCCTCAGACATGCATCCTGACGATCGTCTGCCTCTTATTTTTCTTGGCAAGGCTTACGACAATCTCTCCCCAGCCATCAAGGATCAGATCGTTTCTCGGTTCGAACGATTCGTCCAAGCCGACCAGCACGATGCGTCAGTCCGCTACTACTATGCGATGGCATTGTGGAAGCAGGCTGGAGACAGTCCGAATCCAGCTCGCCAAGCGTTAGTCGAATCCCTGCTGAAATCCGCGGCCGCGTCCGATGCCAGTTTCGCAGATGCCCGTCTGCAATTGGGAATCTTGTATGCCGATCAGCACAAGTTTGCTGAAGCCATCGCACAATACGAACAAGCCCTGAAGATTAATTCAGAGAATGCCACTGTGCATTACAGGCTCGGCCAATCCTTGGCCCGCAGCGGAGCCACTGCCCGTGCCAAGGAAGAATTTGCGGAATTTGAGCGCCTGCGGACACAAGAGGTAGATGCCGCCAACAAGAAGTCTGCCGAGATTCAGCAATTCGTTTACACGCTGCGCCAGGCAAACAAAGCGACCAGCGAGTAGGCATTTGTTATGAATTGGCCCCTCAGGTTAATACAGCGGAGCTTCTCGATCTGTTTGTTTTTGCCGCTTCTCTGTTCATCGGCCACACCGCCGGTCCACGGCCAGATGAAAACTGTCATCATTGATGGTTCAAGCCAGGGCAGAATCTTTGATGGCATCGGCGCACTAAGCGCGGGTGCTTC